>CEVA01169982.1_pt1 | contig 192773 bp, 182 predicted proteins | sample 361521 | NCBI WGS metagenome assembly CEVA01 (sample SAMEA2622823, study PRJEB7988) | marine metagenome | isolation source: saline water (ENVO:00002010), including | reverse complement strand
ACAGCAGGTTTAGGTTTATCGCCATTCGATACAGTTCACATTGACCTATCGGGAAGCTATGCTGGTGATAATCAATTTGGTGCAGTAGTTCAAACTTATTTTACATTCTAATAAAATAATAAATAAAAAACTCTTGGATTCCCAAGAGTTTTTTTTGTTTTAATAAAACATTATTCTTCTTTATTATTTAATTTATTTTCCAAAAACACTTGAAAATTATTTTTATCTGCTGATTGTACTCTTAATACATATAAATCAAACATTGTTAGTGATAAAGCAACAATAATAGGTCCTAAAAACAAACCAGTAACCCCAAACAACATAACACCACCAAATGTAGACAAAATAATAAGCAGTGTATTATCTAGTGGATTAAAATCAGATAGGTCATATTTTGTATTTTTGTTAAAGAGTTCACAAATTTTACCAATTATCCAAGGACGTAAAATATTATCAATAACAAATCCATTAACAACAGCTCCCCAGAACATAATGATAACAGCATTTGTTGTCTGTCCCTGAATAAACAAATAAATAGATAAAGGAATCCAAACCAACAAAGATCCAATAACAGGTATAAATGAAGTAATTGAAATTGCAATACCAATGAACAACCAATTTAAATCCATAAAAGAGGTGACAAAACCAAATGTGACACCTTGTAAAACAGAAACAGCGAAAACACTCACTGTCAGTATCCCGCATAGAGAATATAACTCTTGAATTAGCAATTCGTCAAAATCATCATGAAGTGGTGTAATTATTTTTATTTTTTCAACAATTTTTCTTCCGTCTTTAAAAAAGAAAAACATTGCAAACAAACTAATAAAAATAAAAGTAATAGAAGACATTGAATTATCAATTAAAGATTTAGACGCTTTAATTGCAAATGCTTGAACCTTTTCTAGCATTATTTTTGCATTGCTATCTATTTGATTACTAATAAAAGAAATAGTTTCATCACCTAATGGAAGATAAGAAAGCATTGAGTCTTTTAATTCTTTAAGTCTATCAAAATTTAATCCACTAAAAAAAGCTTGATTGTTTTGATATATTTCAAAAATAGTAGTTCCACTAACAGTTAAAAGATAAACAATAGGAAAGATAACCAAAAAACAAAGAAGTGTAATCATAGCACTAGAACTTAAAACAGGATTCTGAATTTTATTATTAATTACTTTATATAAAGGGTCTGTAGCAGATGCTATGATAACAGCAAAAACAAGTGGTAATATAAAACTGGAAAACAAGGTAAACAACCCAAAACAAGAGAGTAAGACTAAACCAATTAAAAAACCTTGTTCATATTTTTGCCAAGCAGTAAATTTCTTATTCATAATATTCCTTTTAAATTTCAATAATAAAAACTTTTATTATTTTTACATATAAGAAAAAAAAGTCTATAAAGAAAATAAAAAAAAAGTTACAAATAATCTTATTATTTATTAATTTTTTACGTTTGACTATTAAAAATAATAAGTAATAATATAAAGATAATTAATGGAGCGATTTATGAAAAAAATAAAAACGAGTCTATCAGTTTTATTTTTATCTTTAATATCATTAAATGCAATGGCAGTGGAAGAACAATTAGTAGTTCAAGAAAAGCCTCTTACTTTAAAAGAAAGAATTGATATTAAACTAGAAGAAAAGAAAAGACTGAGAATGACAGAAGACAGAAGAACAAATGAGAACAGAGATCTAGATTTCACTTATTTGTTTGTTGATAATCTGCCATACAATGATCTTACGAAATCTCGATTTTATGAATCTATTTATTACTTAAGATTGTTAAAAAATGAAAGGACTTCTGAATCTATTGTGAAAGACGAAGTTGAAAATATTTCTTGGAATGCTTTGTGTTTGGCAAACACTATGGAATATGCAAAATTTGAAACAACTTTTAATAGATTACTATCGTTAGAAGTAAAAACAGAAGGCGAAAAATCGGCTTATGATAAAAACAATGAGATTTTATTTTTAGAAAATAAAAAAGGAAAATTTCCAACACAAGAAGAAATATCCATAAGATGTATAGAAATGTTTAAAGGAGTGAATAGTGAAGAAAAATAAAGTGATTAAAGCACTTGCCTTGACTATATTATTATCAATAAACAGTTTATCTAATGCCAGCACTTTATCTTATATGATAAAAAACGATGGTAAGGTAGAAAGTTATTTAAAAATAAAAAACCACAAAGATCCTGTTTATTTAAAGATGTCTTGTAATAATTTTTACAATGATATAAAAGTTTCAATAGAAGGTTTAGATCAAAAAGATTTTTTTGATAAAAACTTTTATGCCTCAAATCTAATGTTTAAAAAGAAATTTATAAAAGCGGAATGGAAAACTGACTACACTGAAAATGGTGAATTTTATTTAGAACTAAAAAATAAAGGGATAAGATTTGCTGAATATTTATATTCAGAGGGACAACTGTTAATTGACTTAAAAGAAATGGGTGCTCCCAAACTTTACAGTGTAAACAATAAAAATTCATTAAGGCAAAAAATGAATATGATATTTGAGAACTGTTCTATATATTTTTAAGCATTGAGTTTTTTTATTTGTATATTATAATGTTCATATAAAAATATTTTAAGGATGAAATATGAACGTTGATAAAAAGACACAGGAAGTGTTCTCTAAAATTCTAGGTGAAGTTTTCGGGAAAGGTGATGTAAAAATATATGAAACAGTTGCAGCTCAAGGTGTAACTCATAAAGAAATGAAAAAACTTGAATTAGAAAGTAATCAAGAAAAAATAAACAAATTCAGTCCATTTTCGGCAGTAATATCAAGTAAAAAATCTGATTTAGACAATAATGACAAAAAACTTCACTCGGAAGTCATTCAAAATTTAAAAGATAAAAAACAAATGTTGTTAGATGAAAAATCTTTTAAAAAGATAATGGGTTCTGACACCGTAATAAGTAAGTTTTCAAATATAATTGCTGATACAGTATCAAACATAATAGATCATCCTAGTCCCGAAGAAGATATTCAACAAATGTCAGTAATAGCAAAGAGATCAAAAGATAAAGAATTAGCAAAAAGTTACTTGTTAATGAAGCATCCAGATTTTCAAAGTTCAAACCTACAAGTGTTAGCAAAAGGAATAAAAAATGTTGAAAATCCTATAATTCACTCTGATGTTCCAAAAGAGGTCATTCAAGAGGCAGGAATGGTGCAAATTGGTTTAGCTTTAAATGAAATGGCTACATCTGCCCCTAGAACAAGAATAGGAAATTTATCCATAGAAGATTCAATAAAAGTAAAAAAAATGACTCAAGCAATGGGAGAAAACAATACTGAATTTATTGTTAGTTGTAAAAAAATGGCACGACACTGGGAAAACAAACATATGGGTGTACTAGTAACATTGGTAGAGCAACAAAATAAAAGAATAACAAATGAAAAAGAACTTAAAAATGATAATGTAGCTAAAATGAAAATGAAAACTGATGTTAATAACATGAAGAATCGAATTAATTCTGCAAGCCTGATGGAAGATCCTTCAAAAGATATAGAAAAAGAATTAAGAGATGAAATAAAAAATATAAAAATGCCAAAAACGTCAAGTAATGATGCTAATTCCAAATTATATTCAGGATATAAAGAAGCAAGAAAATATAAATAAATAAAAAAACCGTATTTCAATACGGTTTTTTATATTCTTTAATTTATGCAACTTCAAATTCAATTTTAAATTTTTGTTTTTTAGTCATTTTTTCAATGGTCAAATTATAAGATATATCAATTAAATCGAAAAGAGCTATGTCAGGAAAGGCTTTAATAAAAAAAGTGCTCCAATGATATGTATTCATAAATTCATAGCTTGGTAAAACATATTTGTGTTTTTCACGTAATAATTGATTAAGATTTGGAGGAAGTCTGAGAGTTAGTTGGTCAACAGAGTGGCTGTTGGATAGAATTGCAAATATTTTGTCATTAACATAGAAATGAAGAGATTTTGTTTTCTCGTTAAATTCATAACTACACATTTTTTTGTCTTTTAAATAATTAAAAACATTTTTACTATCTTTACTATTTATCAAATTGGCGTCTCCTTTGTTGCCCATTTGTAATTAGTATACATCATAAATTAAATTAAATCAAGTTAATGAATTGTTAAATAAAACACAAAAAGGAAAGCATAATGCTTTCCTTTTTTATATAAATTAATAAACATTATTAATATTAAAGTTCCAATTGATCAAGGTCATCGTCAGAAACTTCACTATTGATTTGACCAACTAGGTAACTACTAATTTCAGTTTCTTGTGGTGCAACTTGCACGTTGTCAGACTCTAGCCAAGATTTAATCCAAGGAATTGGGTTTCCTTTCACACCGTCAAAATGTTCTTCAAGACCAACATTTTTCATTCTTTCATTTGTAATATATTCAATATATTGAATTAAAATATCACGGCTTAAACCAATCATTGAACCGTCTTTAAATAAATAACTAGCCCAATCTTTTTCTTGTTCTGCTGCGTCAACAAAGATTTCAATCATATCTTCTTTACATTCTTTAACAATAGATTGCCACTCTTCACCTTCACGACCATTAGCAAGATATTGAATCATGTATTGAGTTCCAGTAAGGTGTAATGCTTCGTCACGAGCAATTAGTTTGATAATTTTAGCATTACCTTCCATAACTTCACGTTCTGCAAATGCAAATGAACAAGCAAATGAAACATAAAAACGTATAGCTTCTAAAACATTAACAGAAACAAGTGTTAAGAAAAGTTTCTTTTTAAGCTCTCTTTCACTAATAGTTACAGTTTCTTCTGTCCCATCAGGAAGTGTAATTTTAGTTGTTCCTTCACCATAACGATTGTAATCTTCGTAATACTGAATAAATTCGTCATAATGTTTTGATACGCTGTCTGCACGTTTTTGTATTTCTTTATCTTCAACGATATCGTCAAAAACAACAGACGGATCATTAATAATATTACGAATAATATGAGTATAAGAACGAGAATGGATTGTTTCACTGAAAGACCAAGTTTCAATCCAAGTTTCAAGTTCTGGAATAGATACTGTTTTCAAGAATGCAATATTAGGTGATCGACCTTGAATTGAGTCTAAAAGTGTTTGATATTTTAAATTACTAATGAAAATATGTTTTTCGTGTTCTGGTAATTTATTGAAATCGATTCTGTCTTTTGTAACATCAACTTCTTCTGGACGCCAGAAAAACGACAGTTGTTTTTCAATTAATTTTTCAAATATGTTGTATTTTTGTTGGTCGTAACGAGCAACGTTAACAGACTCCCCTAAAAACATTGGTTCTTTAAGTGCGTCAATTTTTTTCTTATTAAATGTACTATATCCCATTTACTTTAATCTCCTTTATTCAAACTTCGTCAATATTATATATAGTTTTTTTATTTATGCAAATTATTTTTATTATAAATCAAAGAAAAATCAAGTCCTGTTCGAAACAGGACTTGATAATCTAATTAGATCTTACAACTTTCACAGTCGTCGTCCCCAACGTTTCCTTCTCCTGACATATCTCTTGTGTTATGATAATAAAGAGTCTTAACACCATATTTGTATGCAAGAGTTAAATCTTTTAATAGTTTACTCATTGGAACTTTATTATCAGATTCAAGTGAAGGATCATAGTTTGTATTTGCAGAAATTGCTTGGTCAACGAATTTTTGCATGATACCTACTAATTGTAAGTAGCCAACATTTGAACCTTGTTTCCACAATAACTCATAGTTATCACGTAAATTTTCAATATCAGGAACAACTTGCTTTAACACACCATCTTTTGACGCTTTAATAGATACATAACCACGTGGTGGCTCAATACCATTTGTAGCATTAGAAATCTGAGAAGATGTTTCAGAAGGCATTAACGCTGTAAGCGTAGAGTTTCTTAGTCCATGTTCAACAATTTCTTTACGTAGTTCTTCCCAATCATAATGTAATTCTTCGTTGCAGAAATCATCAACATCTTTCTTGTAACTATCGATTGGAAGAATACCTTGTGAGTAAGTAGTCTCATTAAATGCAGGACATTTGCCTTTTTCTTTTGCTAAACCAAGAGAAGCTTTTAACAAGTAATATTGAATTGCTTCAAATGTTTTGTGAGTTAAATTGTTTGCTGAACCGTCTGAATATTTAACGCCATTTTTAGCTAAGTAGTAAGCGTAGTTTATAACCCCAACACCTAATGTTCTTCTGTTCATAGTTGCTTTGTAAGCAGCAGGTAGTGGGTAATCTTGGTAGTCTAACAATGCGTCTAGAGCACGAACAACAAGGTCAGACAACTCTTCTAATTCTTCAAGGTTCTCAATTTTACCTAAGTTAAATGCAGAAAGTGTACATAATGCAACTTCGCCTTCTTTATCATCAACATTGTTTAACGGTTTTGTTGGCAATGCGATTTCTAAACATAGATTGCTTTGTCTTACAGGAGCAACACTTGGGTCAAATGGACTATGAGTATTACAGTGATCAACGTTTTGAATATAAATACGACCAGTAGAAGCACGTTCTTGCATCATTAAAGAGAATAATTCAACGGCTGGCACTGTTTCTTTTTGAATGTTTGAATCGTTTTCATATTTAACATAAAGCTCTTCAAATTTGTCTTGATCTTCAAAAAATGCATCATAAAGACCAGGAACTTCTGAAGGAGAGAATAAAGAAATATTTTCTCTTTTAATTAATCTCATATACATAAGTTTGTTAAGCTGAACACCGTAATCTAAGTGTCTTACACGGTTGTCGTCAACACCACGGTTATTTTTAAGAACTAGTAGTTCTTTTGCTTCTCTATGCCAAATTGGGTAAAACAGTGTTGCAGCACCGCCACGAACTCCACCTTGAGAACAAGATTTAACAGCCGTTTGGAAATGCTTATAAAATGGTATTACACCAGTATGGAATGCTTCGCCTTCACGAATAGGAGAGCCAAGAGCACGAATTCTACCAGCGTTTATACCAATACCTGCACGTTGAGATACATATCTTACAATAGAAGCAGAAGTTGCATTAATTGAATCAAGAGTATCATCTGACTCAATCAATACACACGAACTGAATTGTCTTGTAGGTGTTCTAGCACCAGCCATAATAGGTGTTGGTAATGAAATTTTGAATGTTGAAACTGCGTCATAAAATCTTTTAACATAATCCAATCTAATATCTTTATCATATTGAGAAAACAAAACCGCACCAATTAGCATGTATGCAAATTGTGGACTTTCATAGATTTCACCAGTAACACGGTTTTGAACCAAATATTTACCTTCTAATTGTTTAACAGCAGCATAACTGAAATCCATATCTCTCCAGTGATCAATACTTTTTTCTAGTTCGTCAAATTCAGCTTCTGTATAATCAGAAATTAGATCTTTATCGTATTTACCCATTTCAACTAATTTTGAAACATGATCATAAAATCTTGGTGGAGTAAACTCTCCATATGCTTTCTTTCTTAGATGAAATATTTGTAAACGAGCTGCCATATATTGATAATCAGGAGTGTCTTCTGAGATCAAATCTGCTGCTGCTTTTGTTAATTCTTTGTGGATAGATTCAGTTGTGATACCGTCATAAAATGCCAAATGCGCTTTAAGTTCAACTTCTGAAACTGAAACATTATTTAAACCTTCTTCTGCCCATGTTACGACTTTGTGGATTTTTTCTAAATCAATATCTTCCCTTTTTTCATTTCTTTTTGTAACTTGTATATTTTTTATACTCATTTTTTCTTTCTTCCTTACGTCCTTTACTGTACTATTTTTTTTACTAATTTGTTTCCAAACTGAAATTATATTATAACATTTACTTTCCAAAAAACAACAAGAAATTAAATCGTTATTTTAAAAATATTAAACATAATTAATAATCGTTTTTATTTTTGTAAATAAATAAAGAAAATAATGATATTATTTTTTTTTCAATATTACAAGACCCAAACAAAAAAAAAGAGAAACATAGATAATCTTTGATATAAATCTTCTTAACATTGCTTGACTATTTAAGGATTTAGGTCAAAATAAAAAATATAAAGATATGGAGGATACTTATGGGGTTATTCGATTTTTTTCAGGGAAAGAAAAAACAAAACAATGATGAAGAGATTGTTGCACCTAAGAATAAGACAAAGTCAGAAACAATAGAGAAATACATGAAACAAATAAGTAACCTTTCAAATCAAGGTATGCCAATTGATCAAATAATAGTTAGATTTTTCTTAACAATAGAAGATTTTCCAGTAGATCCAATTTTAAATAATTTATCAAGTGAAACAATTAAACAGAATGGTAATGAAATCTTCGTGTTTGAAGATGGTTCAAAAACAGTAAGAACAAAAAATGGATTAAATTCATTAAAAAAAATAAATACGGCAGAAACTGCTGCTGCAGATGAAATGTCAAAAATAGTTGTAGAAAAAATAAAACAAGAAAATCCAATTCATAGTTTACTAGAAAAAGAAGAGTTCGTTAATAATTTAGACCCAGAAGTCAAAGAAGTCAAAGAAGTTAAGGAAGTTAAGGAAATAATTCAAGAAAAAGAAGTTAAGCAAGAAAAGAAAAAAAGAAACACTAGATTTTCAATGAGATAAAACGATAATTGACTTTTAAACAAAAAAACAATATAATCTCCATGTTATCAAAACAAGGAGATTTTTTTATGACAAAAAAAGTAGTAGTAAATCCAAAGAAAAATTTGCGCTTACTTAGCCAACAAGAAATAGAGTCTTTAAAAGCAAAGAAAGGCACTGCCTTGTATAACTTATTTAAAGCTTGCTCTCTTGCAGTTTTGTCAGCAGATGACACAACAGACGATCCAGCAGAACTATTAAAAAGAAATGAAGGGTTTGATATAGACGTTCTGCAAAAGAATAGAGGAATACAATTAGAATTAACCAACCCACCAGAATCCGCTTTTGTTGATGGAGAAATGATAGAAGGTATAAAACAAAATCTGTTTTCTGTAGTTAGAGACATTCTTCATATAGAATCAATGAAAGGTAATGGTAAACTATCTTTTGAGTCTAGAGAAGATACAACGAATTCTGTTTTTAATATATTAAGAGACACTATGGTTATGGAACCAAGTAGAGAACCTAATCTAATTACATGTTGGGGTGGACACTCAATATCAGAATATGAATACGAATATACAAAAGAAGTTGGTTATCAACTTGGTTTAAGAGGTTTTGATATTTGTACTGGTTGTGGTATTGGTGCAATGAAAGGACCTATGAAGGGTGCTTCAATAGGACACCTTAAAATGAGAAAGGACGAATCTAGATTTGTTGGGATATCAGAGCCAGGAATCATAGCTTCAGAATCACCAAATCCAATTGTTAACAATCTAATTATAATGCCAGATATTGAAAAACGTCTAGAAGCATTTGTTAGATTGGCACATGGTATAATTATATTCCCTGGTGGTGTTGGAACTGCGGAAGAGCTATTATACTTGATAGGCATTCTGTTACATCCTAAAAATAAAGATGTGCCATTCCCAGTAGTAATAACAGGTCCTGAAAAATCGGTTCCTCTACTAAGAAAATTTGACGAATTTGTTAAAGCAACTATCGGTGAAGAAGGTGCTAATAAATACAAAATAATTTTAGATCCTATTGAAGTAGCTCGTGAAATGAAAAAAGGTGTTGGCGAAGTAATAGAGTACAGAAAACAAAAAGATGAAGACTTTAGTTACAATTGGTCTCTTGAAATAGAAGAAAACTTTCAAAAACCATATCCGCCAATTCATGAAGAAATCGAAAAGCTTGTAATAAGTAAAGATTTACCAAAACATGAACTAGCAGCTAACTTACGTAGACTATTTTCTATCATTGTTGCAGGAAATGTAAAACCAGAAGGTATTCAAGCAGTTAAGAAAAAAGGTAAGTTTAAAATAAACTGTGATCCTGAAATAGTATATGAACTTGAATCTCTTCTTCAAGAGTTTATAGAAGAAGACAGAATGAAATTACCTTCAAACAAAAAGTATGAACCTTGTTATGAAATCATAACTAAAAAATAACAAAATGAATAAATGATGTTTAACAATTTTTGAATCAAGATATTGTTAATTTAAATCATAAAAAAAGAACTCAGTTTGTTTATACAGTAGATTTTAATGTGTATATTCATTTAAAAAGTCCCAGAATGGGACTTTTTTATTGTTTTTTATTTGAACGCACATAGTATTTTTTATGTGTAACATGTGTTTTTAAACAAAAAAAAGCCCGTACATACGGGCTTAATTTACTCGGTCACTCGGAATATAAACATTTCAACTATATACTCCGAAAGAGATCTTTTGTTTTTTATTTAAATCTATCTTTTTCAAATGCTTTTTTATAAGCTTCTTCTTTTTCTACTATATCATTAGCAACAAGGTCTTCAAGAGATTGATCTAACGTCTGCATACCAAATTTAGAACCAGTTTGAAGCATAGAATACATTTGTGCAACTTTATCTTCACGAACAAGGTTTTTAATAGCAGGAGTGGCAATCATTATTTCATGTGCTGCAACACGACCACCACCTTTCTTTTTAAGAAGTGCTTGTGAAACTACACCAATCAAAGATTCTGATAGCATAGAACGAATCATGGGTTTTTCATCACCAGGGAATACGTCAATAATACGGTCAATAGTTTTTGTTGCACTGTTTGTATGAAGTGTTCCAAATACAATGTGACCAGTTTCTGCTGCTGTGATTGCAAGTTTTATTGTTTCTAAGTCACGCATCTCACCAACAAGGATAGCATCTGGATCTTGACGAAGTGCTGCACGTAGTGCGTCATTAAAACTTTCTGTATCTCTATGTACTTCACGTTGGTTAAAAATCGCTTGGTCTGCTGTATGAACAAATTCTATTGGATCTTCTACTGTTAATACATGAGCTTTTTTGTTTTTATTAATATAATCAATCATGGCAGCAAGTGTCGTAGATTTACCCGAACCAGTAGGTCCTGTAACCAATACTAAGCCACGAGGAGAATTAGCTAGTTCACGGAAAATATTTTTATCATCTTCACCAAATGTCATTTTCTCCATACCTAATTCTTTCATTGTAAGAACTTTTTCTGGAATAAGACGCATGATTGTTCCAATACCTCTGTTTTGTTGAAATACGTTGACACGAAAACGTCCAACACCTTCAAGAGCATAAGAAAAATCATAATCACCTTTTCTTTCAAAGTATTCAATCTGCTCTTCATCCATCATTTCATAGATCATTTCTTTTAAATATTCTTCTTCAAGTTTACCTTCACCTTCACCGCCAAAACGTTGAACATCACCGTCAATACGAACAGCAGGTTCTTCACCAGTAGACATGTGTAAATCCGAAGCACCATTTTCTGTCATATATACTAAATATTCATCAATTATGTTTTCTTTTTTCATTTCGTTATTCATTATGTATCCTTTTTTCTTTTTCTATAATTTCTATTAAACTGCTGAACCCATTTTAAATACAGGTAAATACATTGCTATAATTAGTCCACCAACAACGACACCTAAAAACGCCATAATCATTGGTTCCATAAGACTTGTTAAGTTTTCAACTGCATTATCAACTTCTTCTTCATACAAAATAGCAACTTTTGAAAGCATTCCTTCCAAATTACCAGACTCTTCACCAATTTCTGTCATTTGGACAACCATAGGTGGAAACAATGCAGTAGCTTGTAAGGCAAAACTTAAAGCCTGTCCAGTAGCAACTTGTTCACGCACTCGAAAAATAGCATCTCGATATACAGAATTACCTGTTGCACCTGCACCCGAAATCAGTCCTTCAATAAGGTTTACACCAGAAGCTTGTGTTGTAGATAGTGTTCTTGTAAAACGTGCAATAGCAGATCTTTTAACAAGACCTTTAATAATGGGTGCTTTTAAAGATAGGGCTTCCAAGAAATCATTAAATTTCTTAGATCGTTTCTTTGCCTCTTTGAATGCTAAAACTAAAACAACAAGAATACCAAATATTGTGCTCCAGTTATTTTGCATAAAATTAGAAAGATTCAAAACCATTTGTGTAAACTTAGGAAGTTCTGCACCGAAATTTGAAAACATTTCTTCAAACTGTGGAACAACTTTTAATAACAAAATAACAGTTACAATACCTGCTACAACAAGTACAGATATTGGATAAGTCATTGCTTTCTTAATTTTCTTTTTAACAGCTTCAGTTTTTTCTTTATATAGCGCAATAGATTCAAAAATATCTTCCATTTTACCAGATTGTTCTGCTGAAGCGACTAAATTACAATATAGCTCATCAAAATGTTCTGGGTGTTTTCTTAAAGCAGTAGTAAAATCAGTGCCACTTGATATTTCATTTTTTAAATCTAATATCAATTCTTTTAGTGATTCGTTATCTTGACCTTCTGCAACAATATCCAATGTTCTAACAAGTGGAACACCTGATTTTATCATTGTAGATATTTGTCTTGTAAAAAGGGTGATGTCCATTGATGTAATTTTCTTTTTTCTGCCACCAGAAAAAAGACCATTACCTTTAATTTTAATTTTTATAGGGGTAATATTTTGCTGCAAAAGAATAGTGTTCATTTCTTGAGCATTTGCAGCAGGTGTGATACCTGAAATTTTACGACCTTTATTATTACGTCCTTCCCAAGCATAGTCTTTTTTTCTATCAACTTTTCCTTGTTTGACGTCTATATTTTTTTTACCAAATCCAAACATAGCAATCCTTTATTTCTTTTTTATAAAAAAATATCATAAATATAAAAGCAGTCAAATAAATAAAAATAAAGTAGCCGCTTTGTTTTTTTTATTTTGTTTCATATTGCTTTGAGCAATTATCAATGATAGTGCCTATATTATAATCATTACAAGAAATTTCCCATTTTATAACACTATTCTTTTTAATTGGCTTATATTTTATTTTAATAAAATCATTTAAATCAGGTAAAAAAACACTCGTGACTACATTTACAATTGATTCTTTTGTTTCAATGCTTTTAATTCCTTTAATATCTTCATTATAAAAATTTTTTGGAATACTATATTTTCCGCCATTACATACTTTGTAATCAATTTTAGTTTGTAAGCAAACAGCAATTGAAGTTCTATAAAAATTCAATCCAGTAAGACTAGAATTTACTTTCGAATTTTGAATATATTTTTCATAGTAAGGGTTTGCAATAAGTGCCAAAATAGAAATAATAAGAAGAACTATCAATAATTCTATTATAGAGAAGCCTTTTGTTTTTTTTAATTTCATAGTTGAATTCTTCTTTTGTTTATAAAAAACATATCAAAAAAAAAAGAGAAGTCAAACAAGACTTCTCTTTTTCTTATTCTACAAAATTAGTTTTTAGCTGTACAACCTTCAACAACCGTTCCTAACTCGAAATCACTACAAGCAATAGTCCAGTTTAGAGCACTTTTTGTTGAGTTTAATGAAGGTGTTAAAACAACAGTAATAGCTGCACCGTCATCTGGATTTACGGCAGATAGATCAGCAGTAATAACACCAGAAGCAGTAGTAACACTTGTTACACCGTTAATTCCTGGACTTGTGCTGTTTTCTGGAATACCAACAGAATTGCCAGTAGTACCACTACAATCAGTTAAAGCACCTTTTTTTTGCTGACATACAGCAACTGCTGTTTTGTATGAAGATAAACCAGATATACCTTGTGAAGCCGTAGCTTGTTGAGTGTAATCTTGGTACGCTGGAATTGCTACTGCTGCAAGAATACCGATAATTGCAACAACGATTAGCAATTCAATTAATGTAAAACCTTTTTTAATTGATTTTTTTGCTTTGTTTAATAACATGTGATTTTCTCCTTGATCTTATAAAACTTTTCACTATATTAATTCTAAATTTCTACTTTTAAAAAGCGTTAGTTAAACAGTTAACACATAAAAAAGAGAAATCAAGAAAAAGAAATTGATATTTTTATTTTTTAACAATAGATAAATTAAAAAAAAGTTTTAAAGGCGGGATTTTTTTTAATTTGACAACCTTTATTAATGTTATAAAATAATTAAAACTTTAAATGAAATAAAAGGAAAACCATGAAATTATTTTCAAAAAATAATGGAAGAAAAGGATTTACGCTTATAGAATTATTAGTAGTAATTACAATAATTGGAATATTTATAATGACAGCCGTTCCTTATCTTTCGTCATTTATTCAAAACACACAAACAACAAATGTCGTCGATCAATTGACAATAGATTTAAATGCTTCTCGAATTGAAGCGTTGTCAAGCGGTGAAGATGTTACTTTTGAAATAAAATATTCTGGTAGTGACAAAGCATATGTGTGGGAAATAAAAAAAGATAAAACGACAACAAAAAGTAATATTATATTAAATGAAAACATTTCTATATTTTACAAAAAATCAAAAATACATTTTTCAAGTTTGGGATTTTTACAAGATGAAAACAAAAAAAATATAACTTATAATGCAATTACAATTTGCAACATATCATCTGGAACAGGTAATATTATTGAATTAAATGCTTTTGGTAAAACTTCAGTAACGGAGGCGTCATGTTAAAAATAAAAAAAGGAATGACTATATTAGAATTAATGATTGCTTCATTAATATTATCTGTTGGATTGCTTGGCTTTACTTCAAGCAAAATGAAATCAATATTTGATGCAGAATACTCAAGTGATATGAGCTATGTAACAACTTCTGTTTCTGATTTTCAAAGTATAGTTATAAATGATTTAAAAAGAGTGTCTGATTCCGAAGACAGAAAAAACATAAGAAATTATTATACAAATGCAGATTGGAAAAATATAAATACAGATCCTGATTTAAAGCGTTGTGAAAGTTCATTGGAAATAGAAGACTTGTTATATTGTGACACAGAATTGATGAGAGATTACAACATTCAAGAATTTAAAAATGTAATATTAAAATCAGTTCCAAGTGCAACAATTGACTTTGTTTCTTGCAATTCTGGTGTTTCAAGCTGCATTACAGTGGCTTGGGCAGGTGCTTCTAATGATATTCAGTCTTGTAAAGCAAATACAGTTTCTTGTTATGTTGTGGAGTTTTAATATGTTAAGTAAAATAAAAAATAAAAAAGGAATGACATTAATAGAGTTGCTAATAGCTTCATTGCTAGGTTTTATAATAACGTCTACTGCAATAGATCTTATATTTTCAAGCACTAGTTCTTCATATAAAGAATTAGACAGAATAAAACTACAACAAGATGGTTTATTTACAACAATTCTATTGAGTAATGATATATTAAGATCGGGAGATCTTGATTATGGTGAATCTGTTTTTGAAAGAGATCCTTTTAATTGGAGTATGACTGGTGCTTCTGATTCTAAAAATGATGAGTTGGCAATACAGTTCTTTAATCATGATAATCAACCAAATTGTTCTGGTGATCAAAGTTTAGGTGTTTTGATTAATCATTATGAAGTAAAAAACGGTGTTTTAACATGTAATGATATTAATATTATAGAAAATGTTGAAAGATTTAACATATATTTTGGTGTAGATTTAACAGGCGATGGTGTTGTAAATAGATACGTAGATAGAGATACAGCATTTAGTGTAAATAATGAAAAAAGCAAACGAGTCATTGCATTGAAATTTAATGTATTGTTATCTACAAATAAAGGCTATGGTCAATCTACTGAAAAAACGTTTACTCTTGTCAATGGTGAGAATGTGACATACAATGACGATAAGGAATATAAATATTTCGAAAGAAATATCTTATTAAGGAACATGTTATGATTTTAAAGAAAGTAAAGAAATCAAAATCAGGTGCAGCATTAATAGTATGTTTAGTAATAATACTTTTTCTTTCATTGTTAGGAACAATGAATATGAATGCGACTCATTCAGAATTAAAAATTGCAGGTAATATGAATGCAAAAAATCTAAGATTCCAAGCAGCAGAAGCTGGCTTGGATTATACTATTGTTTCAAAATTTTATACAGAAGATTTAGATAAAATGTTAAGTTTAGAGCCAAAAAAACTATCAAGATATTGTATATCAAATGGAGAAGTTTATGAAAATAATAAATGTAAAGGTAAATATTTAAATTCGGACAAATCACTAACTTCAAAATCAACAATAGAATTAAATAATGAAAAGGAGTGTTTTGCTTATGGCAGTTCTGACCAAAAAGCAACTTGTTTTATAATTAAAGGTGAAGGGGATATACCTATTTTAAATCAAGATTCAGAAGTTCATGTTCAAGAACTTCAAGTAAACACTGCTGATATAGGCAACAATGGAATTTATGAGCTATGAAAAAAAATAAAATTAGAATAAAAATAAAAAATATAATAAACTCAACAATATTGTCTACAATAGTGTTTTCACCATTAGCATTATCAGACGATATTGAAATATATACAGGTTCTAGTGATACGGAATCTAGCGTAAATATTATGTTTATGTTAGATACCTCTGGTAGTATGGATTATGACGTTCCTGGTACTAGGGATTCAAGAATGGATCAAGCAAAAGATGCTTTGAAAGCTGTAATTAATGATTTGCCTGGGGATATGAAAGTAGGTTTAGGTAGATTTAATACACCAGGTGGTTCTATTTTATATCCTTCAAAAAGATTGGACGATAAAGTTGGTCAAGAAATTGGGCTTGTTCCAAGATCTAATGAAGATGATGCTTATGAAAAAGGTTCTGGTTCAAAGGATACATACGTTTATACTGATGAATTGTATTTTTCTCCAAATAAAAGATACATATACAAAAGAATTTCAGAAGAGGATCAGGATGCGGAACAATGCCCTAATGGTTCTGGTTTTCTCTGGGATAACCAATATGCAAGTTTTACAATAGACAGTTCTGGCTGTTTTGAAGTAAATGCGTTTTTATTTAGAAATCTAAGTTTACCGAGAAGTGCAGAAATATTATCAGCAATAATGGAATTAACAACACGTGATGGAGACTGGAATGCTGGTGCTAACGTATATATCGAAAATGATGACGATCCTAAAGAGTATGATGACAAAAGAATTGTTTATGACGGAAGATCTTATTTGGGTGAAAGCAGATATTGGGAAATGAAACCAACAAACAGAGGTCAAAAAATATATTCTCCTGAATTAAAAGGACTAGTTCAGCCTATTGTAAACAGAGGTGATTGGGACAATGGAAACAATGGTTTGGCATTTAAAATAGCTTCTGATAATAGATATGCTTACAACACCTATTATACTTCAACTTCTTCTTCTTCTGAAAACCATCCTGTTTTAAGGATTACATATAGAGATAAATCTATAAAACAAAATACAGTAGGTATAAAATTTTCTGAGGTGGCGGCTCCTAGTGGAAGTTCTGTTACAAAAGGGCTTCTTAAATTAACAGCAAGCCAAAATAATGGAAGTGGTTTTATGAAGATAAAACTAGAAGATGGAAAGAAAAACTTATCTTATGAAGAAGAAGAAAAAAATATAACAGATAGAAAAACAAGAGATGAACAATTAATAATAGAATTTTATGATTGGAATGCAGGTGAAGATAGGTTTTTTGATGTATCGTCATTATTGCAAAGCAAATTCAACAATCTTGGTTGGTGTGGTGGTGGTGATGTTAATTTCATAATCACAAGTGAAGATGCAAATGCAGTTTATTCAAGAGACGCAGGAGACGAAAATAATTCATTTAATTTATCTCCAAATCTACAATTAGAATATGAAGGTGGAGACGATAGTTCTTGCTTATCATTTGATAGAGTAATTCAAGTTGAAAACCATGCAGATGATTCTCATGAAGATTCAAAAAATGATAAAAATTTCCCATACGCTTCAAAAATTCAAATAAAGGGAAAAAATGGGATGGGTGGTTTCATATTTAGAGACATAAATGTTCCACCAAAAGCTAAAATAAAAGAAGCATATTTGCAATTAACAGCAGCTTCTGGCATAACTGATACTTGGTTTAACTTAAGGTTACATGCAGTTAAACCTTCTGAATATCCTATTCCAGAATTTGAATCAAACAAAGAACATTTGTCAGATGATCGTGGAACTTTATCTAAAACAAAATATTGGAGTGTCGGTAATATAGATAAAAATGACACATTAAAATCAGTTCCATTAACTGATATAATACAGACTAGAGTAAATAGTGCTGACTATGCTGCTGCTTCAAGTAAAGATATCGAAATAAAAGTAATTAATACAAATTATACGAACAAACATCAATTTAATGTTTATTCTTATGATGATAACCCTGGTAAGGCAGCAAAGTTAATTATACGATATGAGGGAACCAATTCTTCTTATTCAAATAAATCTTCGATAGTATCAAAAAATTCTTCCATAAACAGGAATGAATCTGGTAATTCTCCTTTAACAGTAAGGCAGCACTTATTAAATCTAATTGATGTTCAACCAACGAATGGTGGAACACCAATGGAGGGTGCTTTATATGAGGCTGGTGCATATTTTTTAGGTGATCCATTAAGTTATGGTCGTTCTAGAAATAGAAATCAAACAGGGTCTACTGAAATTAAAGAAAATAGAATTTCAGGAGAAGAAACTTATACAGGTGGTTCTATTCAGTACCCTAGAGGTTGCAGTGAAAACAATTTAAGTGACTCGGATTGTTCTGATATTTATATTTCAGGAAATCCCGTTTATAAAAGTCCTTTTACAAATAATATATGTGAAAGTAATAACATTATACTTATAACAGATGGCGAACCAAGTTCATCTGGTGCAAACTCTAATTACTATAAAAATTCTTATTGGGATTATAATGGTACGACATTAACGAGCTTAATAAAAAACAAAACAGGAACAACGTGTGATGAAGCTTGGGAATGTATGAATGTTTTTGCTTCATATATGTATAATACTGACTTTATGCCACTTAAAAATGGTAAAAGCAATATAATTACTCACACAATTGGTTATGCAAATCTAGATACAAGAACAGAACTACAACAATTAGCTGGTCAAGGTGGCGGAACTTTTGTGACAGCAGGAAACACAGAAGAATTAGTTAATGCATTAAACTTAGTGATTAGTAATATAATGGAAATCGAGTCTACTCTTGCAACACCTGGTGTTGCTGTAAATCAAAATAACAGAACGCAACATTTATCAGAAGTTTATTATTCTGTTTTCAGACCTTCTATTGAAAAAGGTTGGCTAGGAAACTTAAAAAAATATAGAATCGATTCAAAAACAGAAAAAATAGTTGATGCTAATGGTGATGATGCAGTAGATAATGAAACAGGTTTCTTCAAAGAAGGAACAACATCTTATTGGTCTAATGAAAAAGATGGTGGCTCAGTAATAAAAGGTGGTGCAGCAAATAAACAAACAACTAGCAGAAAAGTTTATACTTATACCTCGACTTCAAATCCAAATAATGAAGATTTAACAAGATCTGAAAACAAAGTTGATAGTTCTAATGTTTACTTAAAGAAAAGTCATTTTGGCTTATCCAATTCATTTTCAAATTCAGAATTTAAAAATCTAGTAGATTGGATTTCAGGAGTTGATATCTTTGACGAAAACTTTAATGGTGAATACACTGACGCAAGAAAAATAATGGGTGATCCATTACATAGTAGACCGATATTAGTTTCTTATTCAGATACCGAAAATTATGTTTTTGTTTCAACAAATGAAGGTTATCTACATGCAATAGATTCAGAAACAGGAGAAGAAAAGTTCTCCTTCATTCCCCAAGAGTTGTTGCCGAATTCTTATACAAGATTCATGGGCGGTTCTGGTAATCACATTTATGGTTTAGATGGTTCTTGGGTTGCTTGGAGAAAAGACGTAAATAAAGACGGAATAATAAGAAAAAATGACGGTGATCATGTTTATATTTATTCTGGAATGAGACGTGGTGGAGATAATTTTTATGCATTAGACGTAACAGACATTAATAAACCAATATTAAAATTTGTTAAATCACCTGCTTACTCTGGTTTTGAAGATATTGGTCAAACTTGGTCAGAACCTGTACTTGGAAGAATAAAACATAATGGTGTTGAAAAAATAGCGGTGATAATAACAGGCGGTTATGATTTAGCTTATGACAATAGTAATTACACAGGTCTTCAAGATTCATTAGGATCTTACCTTTATTTTATAGACGCTACAACGGGTGAATTGATTTATTCAATATCTGGAAATAGTGGTTCTGGTGATTTGAAAGTGACTGGGATGGAGTATTCAATTGTTTCAAAACCTAATATTTTAGATTTAGATAGTGACGGTTATATTGATAGAATATATTTAACAGATTTATCTTCTCAAATAATCAAAATAAAGCTAAATGAAGAAAATACAGGCTCTGATATGGCAGAAGGTAAGGTTATTGCAAAATTGGGTAAATCTAATGGAGATACAAGTATTCCAAATACGAGAATGATGTATGATGCAATTGCAGTAGCACCAATAAAAGACCAAGGTAAAAAATACATGGCACTAGTTGGTGGAACAGGGTATCGTGCTCATCCACTTGATAAAACAAGACAAGATTTAATATTTATGATTAAAGATAAAGAAGATTTTTATGAAGTTGGTGGTCAAGAAATGATCAATTCTCCAATATTATTGTCAGATTTGGCAGATGTAACAACGACAACAAATTCTGATGCTGCTAACGCTATTGTATCTACAAAGAATGGTTATTATATACAATTAAAAGATAATAATGTAAACATTGGTGAAAAAGTGACGGGTGAGCCACTTGTTTACAATAATGATATTTATTTGAACACATACGTTCCTAATGAAGTAGCTGGCGAATGTGTTCCAGTAATAGGTTACACAAGAGGTTACAAAATGGATGTCAGAAATGGTTCTCCTAGTAAAGATTTAAATGGAGATGGTGTTATAGATCAAGAAGATAGATATGACGACAATATTAGCAGTGGTATTACAAATGGTTCGAAAATAATCTATACAGAAGACGGTGTATTCTTGTTAACAAACACAAAAGTTCAAAAGATAGGTGAGAATGGAGAGCTTGGCGTATTCAAAAAACGATGGTATATTGAAAAAGGTCAATAATAAACATAATAAATATAAAAACCGACCATAGCTGGTCGGTTTTATTTTGTAAGGATATTTAAAATCATGTTAAAAAAACAAAAAGGATTTACTCTAATAGAGCTATTATCAGTGGTAGCAATAATAAATATACTTTTGTTTATCGCCTACCCTGCTTATCAAGATTATATAAAAAGCAGCCATGAAGACAATGTAAAACTACAAATGTTTGATATAGTTTCTGACTTGGAAAGGATTAAAGGCAAGAATTTCTCTTATGAAGCAGCATTTGATAGTGATGATAATTATATTTTGTCAAATGAAAACTTTCGTTATCCGAAAAACACAAATGAAGATAAAAGATATGATATTGAGTTAAAAGATGTTAAAAGTAACGAATTTACAATAATAGCAACTCCAACAGATATTCAATCAGATGAAAACAAAAGATTTAAAATTGAATACGATGGTAAAGAAATAAAAGGTCTTTCAGATTTAAGTGGTAATAATGAATGGAAGGATAGGTGGTATTAAAAAAAGACTCCCGAAGGAGTCTTTTTTTTATCTATTTATTATTTTTTCACCATCTAATATTTTTGGTGTTATAAAGATAAGTAATTCTACTTTTTCTTTTGATTCATTTTTATACTTAAATGCATCACCTAATAATGGAATATCACCTAACAATGGAACTTTTTCTTCGCCTTCAATTGTATCTTCTTTGAAAACACCACCTAAAACTAAAGTTTCCATATTATCAACGATCACTCTTGACGTTATATTTGTTGTATCCAAAGCAGGACCTGCTTCGGTTATTTCTGCAATAGAATCTTGAACAATTGCTAAATCAAGAATCAAGGTGTCATCAGGTGTGATTTGTGGCGTCACATCTAATGATAAAACCACTTCTTTAAATGTTGTAGTAACATCACCATCATCCGAAATTTCTAAGTAAGGATATTCTTGACCAGACGCAATAACAGATTTTTGTTTATCAGCCGCAATAACAGTAGGTCTTGCAACAATTTCAACGTCACCACTTGTTTCTAAGGCATTTAATGTTGCATCAATATTAGCATTTAAAAAACCTAATGTAACCCCAACTGTATTTGCTGCGCCACCTAAACTTCCAAGTGAACTTCCGTCAGCAATGCCAATATTGTCAGTAATTGTGCTATTATAGCTGTTGTCACCGCCTACTCCCCAACGAACACCCATTTCTTCTTGTGCTGATTTTTTAGCATATACAATTCGAGCCTCAACAGAAACTTGTCTAACAGGGACATCTATTGATTCTATCATTTTTTCCATATCAAAAACTTTTTCTTCAATGTCTTCAATAAATATTTTATTTGTTCTTTCATCAAAAATAACTTTACCTCTTGGAGAAACCATATTCTCAACAAGTGCAAATGCGTCACTCGCTTTTGCATAGTTAACTTGTATTTCTTTATTGCTTAATGGTTTAACATCTTTAATTTTCTTTTTACTTGCCAATTCAAATTGTTCTCTTGAAACAATTTCTTCAAGTGGTGCAACAATCATAATGTTGCCTTCAATGTATTTTCCAAGACCTTTTGTTCTCAATATAACATTAAGAGCTTGCTCTTGTGGAACATCTTTTAATTTTAAAGACAATGTTCCTTTTATATCATCACCCATAACCAAGTTTAAACCCATTTTTTGAGCCAAAACAAATAAAGCTTTCTCAATTTCGATATCTTGGAAATTAAAAGTAATAAGTTCATCGTCACGAACAGAAGATGTTACATTAGGAACTTCAATACCATTATCCTTTTCATAAACAATATCATCATTTAAAGAAACACTTCTCTTACCATTTGCAATTAAAATAACCTTATTTTCATCTTTCGTGTTGAATAAATCTACTTTGTAATTTTCATTGAAAGTAATATCCAGCATAAAATTTCCATTTTCTATTTTAGTTAAATATTTTGAAATTGGAGTTTTGAAAGAACTCACTTCATTATTTTTAAACAATCTTGAGGGAATAGAAGCATTTTCAAAAACAACAAGCGCACCACCGTCATATTCAGTGATATCAAAAATAGGGTTATCACTATTGTGAGAAATAACTATTTTAGATTGAGAATCACTTTCTCTTTCAAACTCAACATCGTCAATAAATATATCATTATCAACTTCAACAATTTTATCTAAATCTTCATAAGAAGCGACATTATTTTCAAAATTAAGAGTAATTGTGTCTTTACTCTTAGAAATAAAAGGTTTTAAATGATTTTCGGCAGTTACATAGATATGGAGGTTGTTACCACGTTCTTCTACTTTCACATTTTTTATACCACCTTCATCTATATCAAAATAATCATTTGATAAATTGCTTTTTACTTTTGGTATTTTTAAATAAACAATTCCGTTATCATTATTTAATTCTTCAACATATGCAGAATCATCTTCGAAATCAAATTTTAACAAACTGTTATTGTTTTTTAAAAATCTAACCTGCATATTTTCTAATGAATTAGCAAACACTTGTCCTGATAACAAACTGCACATGATCATTGCGATTGTTGTTTTTTTCATTGTTACGATATCCTTTCCAAAAAGGTTTTAAACCTATATATATTTATTTACTACAATTTACATTATAAAAAAAATAAATCAAATAAAACATAAAAGAAGAACATTAAATGTTTCTCCAGTATGCTTTTTACTCTATAGTTACACGTTCTACTTCTGCTAAACTTGTGAGTCCTGCTTTTACTTTTAATAATGCTGCTCGACGAAGATCAACAAAACCTAACTCTCTAAATTTCTTATTCATTTCTAAACTGTCCATGTCATCGAGAATCATTTTTGAAACTTCTTTGTTTATTTTAACAACTTCATAAACACCAGCACGACCTTTATAACCATTAGAACATTTAATGCAGCCATCTTTATGCGGTTCATATACAGTAAAGCCGTCTTTCAAATCTTCTTCTGTAAATCCCATTTCAATTAGAGCTTTGTCGTTAATGTCTAGTGGTTGTTTACAATGAGAGCAAAGCCTACGAACAAGACGCTGTGCAATAATAAGATTTAATGTGCTTGCTACGTTATAAGAAGCAACACCCATATTTCTTAAACGAGTAATCGTTTCTGCCGCACTATTTGTGTGGAGTGTAGACATAACCATGTGACCAGTTTGAGAAGCTTTAATAGATATTTCTGCTGTTTCTAAATCACGGATCTCACCAACCATTATTATGTCTGGATCTTGACGAAGGAAAGCTCTTAGCGCATTAGCAAAAGTCATTCCTGATTTATTTTGTATACCTACTTGGTTAATTCCTGATAAATTAATTTCCACTGGGTCTTCTGCTGTTGAAATGTTTGTTCCAGGTTCGTTTAAGATGTTTAATCCAGTATAAAGTGAAACAGTTTTACCAGAACCAGTAGGTCCTGTAACCAAGATCATTCCCTGTGGTTTTTTTAGTGCCTCTAAATATAAAGCTTTTTGATCATCTTCATAGCCCAAAGATTCAATCCCCATTTTTGCACTTTTAGCATCAAGAATACGTAATACTATTTTTTCACCAAATAGAGTAGGTAAAGAACTCACACGAAAATCTATATTTTCTTTATTGTATTTTATTTTGATACGTCCATCTTGCGGTTTTCTTTTTTCTGCTATATCCATTCCTGAGATAACTTTAAGTCTAGCAGCAATATGATTTTTCAAACCTGCATTTGGTTTGGAAACTTCTTTTAAAACACCATCAACTCTGAATCGAACTCTATATTCATATTCGTAAGGTTCAAAGTGTAAATCTGAAGCACCCATTTTTATTGCATCAAAAAGCATTTTGTTTACATATTTAACAATAGGAGCGTCATTTGCATTACCATCGTCTTCTTCTTCTTCATCGGGTTCTGCAATATCTATACTATCTAGTTCTTCATCGTCAAACTCATCTAAACCATGACCTTGATCTAGATACTTAATAAGCTTTTCTCTTATTTCACTGAATTTACCTAATATAATTTCAACGTCTCTAACTTTTAAAGTTGTTTTTAATTCTTTAACCAATAATTCATTAATAGGGTTTGAAGTTATAACAGAAACTTTTCTTTCTGTAAGATTGTAAGGTATGAAATTATTTTTAATAAACAAATCTTCCTCTAATCCAGAAATAATAGGAAAATCATGTTCTTCTAATAAAGAAACGTTAATAATTTCCATTTGTAATTGTTCTGATAAAAATTTTATAAAATCTGATTCATTAATGATATTGTATTCATAACAATAATCTATTAATGTCATTTTTTCTGTCCTAGATTTCATTTCTAATTCTTGGATGTCAAGATTTATGTTTTTTCTTTTAAAAAAAACTTTAATTATTCCGTTAATGCTAATATTGTTGTTCATGATAATCCTTAAGAAATTGTTATTAAAAAAATATCAAATCAAAAAAATAAGTCAAATATTTGTTTTTTATTTTTTGTATTGTATACTTAAAAAAAAACTTAATTTATAAAGGAAAAGGAAACCATGAAGAAAACTCTGTTGACATTGTCGATACTATTATCAAGTAGCGTTTTTGCTCTTGAAATAGAGAATAAAGAGGATTATCTGGTGAAGAAAGGAGATACTCTTTGGGATATATCAGATCACTTTTTAAAAGATCCTTGGGAATGGAAAAAATTGTGGGAGAACAATCCTCAAATTGAAAATCCACATTTAATTTATCCAGACGATTTAATAAAATTATCCTTTAACGAAAAAGGACAACCTTTTATTGAAATCGAAAAACAGGTAGTAAAGAAAGCATTTAATTTAAACAAAGAAAAGGTTGCTATTAAACAAAGTGACGTTAATGACTCATTGCCTTCTGTTAATATTGAAAAAATCAAAGAGTTTGAAAATGATTTTTTAGTTTTAGAAGAAAAAGAAGAGAATATTCTTGAAGGAAATCTTTTAAATCAAAAAGGAGATATTCTTTTAGTGTATTTGGAAAATGCTAAAATGGGAGATAAATTAACTGCAATAAAGAAAGAAAAAGAATTAAAAGATAATTTATTCTTATATAAAAAAACAGGTGAATTAAAAGTAATAAAAAAATCTGGTGATTTATTTATGGTTGAAGTAACTAAAATGTCTGAAGCTATTAATCTTAAAAACATAATAATAAAAGAAGACAAAAAAGAAATAGCGGCTTTTTATCCTACATTACCAGTAATAGAAAAAACAAAAATAATAAGCACAATGGATTCAATAAATGCATACGAAGGAGATGTTGTTTTGTTAAATTCAGGGAAAAATCAAGGAGTTGAACTTGGCAATTTATTCCATGCTTCCGAAGAAGGTAAATCTTATAAGATTAATGGTAAAAAAGTTTTTTCTGGTAATGTGAAAAAAGCGACAATTTTAGTTTATAGGGTTGAAAACAATTATTCTTTTGGTGTAATAGTTGAAAGTAAAGAGCTTATAAAAGAAAATCAAAGATTAGAAAAGCCAAGAATAGAGGATTAAAATGTTATTTAAAAAAAATAAAGGAAAATCTATATTAGGTGTAGATATAAGTAGAGAAAAAATAAAAATTGTAGAACTGGAAAAAATAGATTCTGATCCAGAATATGATTATAAAATTTTAAACTACATAGTGAAAGAAGCACCAAAAGGTGTTTTTTATAAAGAAGACCAGCTTGATTCACAAGTCGTAGGTGAGTTTTTAAAAGAAATAGTGGCAAAAGAAAAACTTGCAAAAATAAGGTCAGTCTGTGCAGTTCCTGCAGAACGTTCTGTTGAGAAGACATTTAAAGTTCCTCTTGATTCAACAGACGACGAGATTGAGAATGTTATACTTAATAGTTCTAAAACATACACAACAAATGGTATTGAGACAATGGCTTTTGATTTTTATGAAAAAATCGAAGAAAGAACAGAAGAGAATAAAACTATTGTTTTAAAAATGTGTAATCTAGAAGCAATGACTTCAAGAGAGGATTCATTGTTGATTGGAGATTTAACACCATTAGTCATAGAAACAGATGATGCTCCGTTGTCAAGGTTGTCTAAAACATTAAGAAGACAATATAATTTGGAAATTGGAGATGAAATTAAAAAAGAAGATACTTATATGTTTGTAGAAATAACAAATTCAACAGTAACAATAAACACATTAACAAATGATAAAGTATCATCCACAAATGAAGAATTATTAAGAAAAGAAGTAGTAAACATAGAAGCGGTATATGCACAAGTAATAGATATAATAAGAAAAAACATATTTATTGTTGAAAGTAATACTGAAAACTTTAAGGCTTTATTTTTATCTGGTGAAAACGATGTTTTATTTAAATTAAGGTCTATGATGGAAAGATTGGAAGATGAAGCGGGGGTAGAAGAATTTAAGGATATTGAAATCCTTGTTGCGAACCCATTGCTTGATATCAAATATGGTGGTGTGAATTTAGAAACTATCACAATAGCAGCACCTTCTTTGGTAATACCTTGTGGTCTTGCAATGGCGGAGATTGATAAATATGAGTAATATAAACCTAAGAAACTGGCGAAAAGAAAAAAGACAGAAAAAGTCAAAACAATTTCTTGAATTGAATCTTTTTGTTTCTTTATTAGTTATTGTTTCATTAATTCTTATTAATGTTATCGTTTCAGCTTTAGTTACGAAACAAGAGGCAGTAAACAATTATTTAAAAGAAGAACAAGCCGTTTTAAATGTAAGACTTGAAACCATTAGTGATCTAGAATCAAAAATGAAAGAAATAACAGAAAGAATGAACATCATTAATAAATTACAAAAAGAAAGAACGGATGTGACGAAAATATTTGATGAAATAGTATTGTTAACACCAAAAGAAATAAAACTAACAAGCTTAAAAAGACAGGCAGGATATATTCATATTGAAGGTATTTCAGTTTCTCAATTAACTATATCTGGTTATCTTAAAAATTTAAGCACTTCTGAAAAAATTAAAAATGCGAAACTAGAACAAGTATTAGCAGATCAAAAAGTAGACGGCTTTGAGAGAAGTAAATTCTTTATAAAAGCAACAGAATCAGAAGTTCTTGAAAATAAACAAGGAGAACAACAATGATCTTTGGTTTTAATAAAAAAACAAAAAAAAGCAATCAAGAAATAAAAAGAGACAAAGAAGATTTAAAAAAAGAAAAAAAACCTAAAAAAGATTGGTCTAAGTTCATTGAAAGAGAGCGAAGAGGTCTAGAATCTTTTGAGTTAAATGAAGAAACGTTTAGAAATGCAGGAACATGGCCTGTTACTGTAAAAATTATATCCATGATACTTCTTGTAGGGACAATACTTTTCTTATCAAATCAATTTTATTTTAAAAGCTTGAAATCTAAATATGAAAATATGCTCATAGAGGAAGTTAAAATAAAAGATGAGGTTTTATTTAAAATACAGCAAACAGCAGGGCTTAAACTTTATGAAAAACAAATAAATGAAATGGAAAGTTCTTTTGAAGCACAATTATCACAATTACCAACAGATATTGAAATGGACGGTCTTTTAAAAGATATAACTGAAAAAGGTATTGAAAATGGTGTAGAATTTAAAAAATTTCAAATGTTAAAAGAATTTGAAACAGAATTTTACATTGAACTTCCAATTGAAATAATAATAAATGGGACTTATCATTCATTAGCTAGGTTTATAAGTGAAGTTTCAAATCTAAATAGAATTGTAACATTTCATGATTTTGAATTAAAGAATTCAAGTGATTCAGAATTAGGTCTTTTAGAACTAAAAGTAATCGCTAAAACATATAAATATAGAAAAAAAGTAGAGGTGTCTGATGAATAATTTAAAACCACTATCAGTATTACTAATAGGTTTGATTCTGACAGGTTGTAAACAAACAGAACTATCAGAACTTCAGGAAGAAATATTAAATAAAAAAATAAATACAGTTGGTTTTATACCAAACCCTCCTGAAATAGAAGAATTTAAACGTTATAACTACAAAAGTTCTGGCTTAAAAAGCCCTTTTAGAAACTCAATAAGTGAATTAAAAACAGAAAAAAGAACATTGACGGAAATAAAGCCAGATCTTGAAAGAGAAAAAACAGAGTTAGAAGAGTATCCATTAGGTCAATATACAATGATGGGAAGTATAATGTCTGGTTCTGATAATCAACTTCAAGCCATAATGGACAATGGAATGGGGAAAGTTTTTATTGTTTCGGTTGGTGATTACATTGGTAAGAACAACGGAATAATATTAGAAATAACAGACACATATATAAAACTAGAAGAAATCATTCCTAATGGTTCTTATAGATGGGTCAAACGTCCTGCAACCATTAGCATGATAATCAAAAACTGAGGTGTTTTATGAAAAAAACAATAATTTTATTAATTAGTATTTTTATGTTTTCAATGAGTAGTGTTACTTTGGCAAAAAGTGAAAACAAAATTGATTTAAAAAGAAAACAATATGTTCAAAAAATAGAAAAATCAAGTAGATTTAATTTTGATGAATATAGTTTTCAAAAATTAAGAGATACTTTTAAAACAGAAAAAGATTTCAATGATTATATAAACAAAGAAGAAATATACCATATAATAGAAAAAAGAGATTTAAGTATGGAATAGAAAGAAAAGGTTACATTTCGAAGTGTAACCTTTTTTAATTAAAAGAATTAGACAAAAAAAAATAAAATGATTAAATGATATAAAATAAAAGAAAAAAGGATTTACAAATGAAAAATAAAATTAAAGCTTTTCTGTTGTGTATATCATTATTTTCAGGAATAGCATTTTCAGCACAGAAAATGACACCAGAAATGTTAGATCAACAAAATGCAATAAGTGTTTATTTAAATTCAAAAAAACAAGAGGAAATTGCAAAGTCAATATTAATATTTGAAAAGTATTCCTCTTCTAGCCCTAGAATGCTGTATTATTTGGGTTTAGCTAATGTTGAAAATAAAACTAGATTATTAAGTTTATCAAAAGAATTAGGAAATAGATATATAGAACAGGCTTCTGTTTTAGGTAATCCTGAAGCAAAGTATTTTATTGCTATGGAAAAAATAAAAAGTGGAGATATAAAAACAGGAATATCTGAACTAAAATTGGCTGCTTTAAAAAATGAAAAAAAATCACAGTATCAATTAGGAAAAATGTATTTTCAAGGAAACGGTGTTCCTTTAAATAAAAAAAATGGTTTTAAATTAATAGAAGCTTCTGCAAAGAACAATTATGCAGATGCTCAATATGATTTAGCAAAAATATATTTTTCTCAAAAAAATATAAAAACACAAAGGGGTGGTTTGTATTGGCTAAGAGCTTCTGTTAAAAATGGTAGATTAGATGCTTGTCAAGACTTATATAAAATATATGAAAGCGGAATAATGGTAGAAAAAAACATCTATTTACATAAAGAATATTTAAACTGTAGTGTTCAAAACAATAACGAAGAAGCAATATCTTTAATCGCAAAATACTATGAAACTGGAAAATATTTTAAAAAATCTCCTGATTTGGCAAATTATTATAATGAAAAATTAGTTCATTTTAAAAACGCAGAAGGTTCTTATAAATATGCAATATACAATTTAAATAAATTTCCAAAAAACACAAAAAAAGTCAAAAAAGCTATTGAAGCTTTAAAAAACGTATCATCAAAGCATTTAGAATCAGCGATGTTGCTTGGTCAGATTTATAAAAGTGGTTTGTTTGGAGAAAGGAAATCCAAAAAAATAGCGATAGAATATTTCCAAAGTGCAAAAGAACTAGGAAGTGAAGTTGCAGCAAAAGAAATAATACTATTATTAAATTAATTTTAAAAGTCTCTTTTGATACTTTTATTAGATACAAAAAAAACAAAAAAAGCTTGAAAGTTCAAGCTTTTTTATTTTTATATTTATTGTTTTTTTTAGTATTTGTTTATTTGGATTTGTTGTTTAGCTCTTGCAGCAGGAATATATCCACCAATTTGATAACCATTATTATCAAAAATTGCAGGTGTTCCAGTTACACCTAGCCTATTACCTAAGTCATAGTATTTTTGAACAAGATCTTTACAGGCTTGCATTTCTTCTGGTGTGTTGTCTTTTTTGAATTCTTCTGGAACAACCCCACCATTCTTTTTAACAGCACTAAATGCAGCAATAGGGTCAGTAGAACAATATGAGTCTACTAATGCTTCATAACCTGGTCCATTAACACCACCTCTTGGAAAAGGTAAATAATTAACTGTAATTCCTAAGTTTTGGTAATTACCAATTTCAGAGTGTAGTTTAGTACAATAAGGACAACTTGGGTCAGTAAAAACAATTACAGAATCAGTGGACTCTTCTTGTTTGGAAGGAAAAACCATAAGATCTTCTTTATTGATTTCACTTGTAAGTAATGGTTTAACAAAAGCAGCATCATAATCTTTATTTACATATTTTCCTGATTTTATATCATACAAGTCGCCTGATTGTGGAATAATGATTGATTTAAGTTCTCTAATGTAAAGCATAGTGTATTCTTGACCAGACTCGACAACTTTAATGTAATAATTATCAGATTCATTTAGTCTTTTAATATTTTTAACGTCTATATTTCTTTCAGTGCTGTCCCCTGAAAGTTCCGCAATAACTTCTGCTCTTACCTCTTTAACAAGGGATTCTTCTGGGTTATTTATCTCAACACTTGCTTGTGCTGTTGCAGTTAATAATAATACTGCTGAAAGGATTGATTTCCTCATTTTTTTCTCCTTTATTAGAACTTTTGTCTATAATACTATAAAACAACTTAAAATCAATAGTATTTATGCTTATAGGACAAAACCATTGTTTTGACCGATAGAAATAATCTCATTTTGTTCGTTAAGTTGAATATTTTTAATTAATATTGATTTATTTGTATTTAAATGTTCTAGAGAGATTTCATAAACATTCTCACCAATTTCTTTTATGATGTAATCATAATTTTCAAGTGTTAAATCATACTTTTTTAGTTCTTTAGTTATAAAATTAATAATGTATTTTTCTTTTTTTTCACTCATAATAAGTTCTCCTTTGATTATTTTTGAAAATTCATTGAGATTAAAGTAGTCCAAATAAATCTCACTAGAAAGTAAAAGGTCATTATTTTTAAATATACTTATGTAATAAATGGTTTCAGATAAATCATGTATTTTTTTAATTCCAAACTTAAAACCATTTTGAGATAACCAATAAACAAATGAAGCCATTTCATAATTAGGAATCTTATATTTAAAAGAGAGATCTAGAATTTCAGGATTATATTTAAAATTTTTATTTATAAAAACCTCATAGTTTTTTTTATTTTTAAAATTAAATTTTTTCTCATAGTCTAAATAATATTTATTTTTGACAAAATAAACTTTTCCTATATTAAAACTGATTAAATTATTTTCTTTAAAATAATTATATTTCCAAACATTAAAATCTTTCTTTTTTTTAAATAAAACCTTTAACATTAAAAAACCCTTAAATAATTAAAAACACCTATTGATTTATCTTCTTTTATTATTTATCATAAAAATATATTTTTGATAAGAGGTTAATATGGATTTTTCAATGGAAGAATTAAAAGGGGCTGACTTTGTTATAGCAGAAATAGAAAACAAAGTGTTGTTACAATTAAAAAAAGATCTAGAATCAATAGGTGCAGAAACTATAATGGTGAACGATTTCTATAAATATATAAAAAAAATAAAATATAAAAAAACAGAAAAAGAAAAGCTAAATTGTTTAAAATTTTTTTTACTGGATAATTACCAATATTATAAAAAAGAAGAAAAAACAGCGTTAAATAATTTTTTCTATAATTGTGGTATAGCATTAAACAAACATTTTATATAAAAAAAACAAGAGCCTCTGCTCTTGTTTTTTTTAACTATCTTTCTTGCCTTTCTTGATACCAAATACCAATCTTTTATTTTTCGGTTTTTTAAGTTGCTTATTATTTTCTTCTTTCATTAACTGAATAAAAACATCTTCTTTTATTTTCATTTTCAAGTGAACAGGTAGTTCGCTATACATAAACTTAGAAAACTCTTCCATTTTTTCTTCGTCTTTCATTATTTCACGAATTTGGTCTTCTGTGTAATCTGATTTATTTAATATTCTTTTTATATACGGAATAGCATCATTCATATACTTAATAGACTGCATGCTCATTATACTCATTTAAAACTCCTTTTTTAGTGTCTTTAAATACTATATTACTCATATAAAAAAAGTCAATAAATAAAAGAAGTATTGTGCTTTTTTCTAAGAATAAAAAATAAAAGTCGCTTGAAACGACTTTTATTATAATTAAGGTTTTTTTCTTCTTTTATTTACATTGGTGTTTTTTTCTTTTAATTCTTGTAATTCTTTTTTTAGTTTAAGATTTTCAATTTTATCTTTAAAAGCATTCTTGAGAATTAAAGTAGTATCGGCATTATTTTTAAATTCGTCATATTCCATAGGAACTTCTGAATTGGGTATTCTGATTCGATTTAAGTTTCTTGCAAAAGCTCTAATCTTATCATCGTCAGAAATAAAATCTTTAACAGATTTGAAGTCTTCTGAATCAATCCCTGCATTAAAAAATGCCTTTATTCCATTTTCAATTGTTTTATCAAATGTATTTCTTTTCAATTCAAAAGAATCGTCTTCCGTAATTTTAAATAATGTTGTTTTGATTTCTTTATTTATACCCTTAAAAAAAATAGCACAAGCTTTAAACAAACAAGCCCTTTCATCTTGTTGAACATTGCCTGTTGAAAACATACTCATTAGTTCAATCATTTTATCAACATTTTCTGCTTCTTTCATTGTATCTATTATGTATTTTTGACTCTGAAGTTCAACATTAGCTTCATTAATATCAACACCATTAAATCTTTTATCAATAGCATTAAGAAGGATATTCCCCGCTTTACCAGTCATTTCAAAAGTTCCTATTCTTTTAAAGTTATCTCTATAGGCTAGACAATTTAACCCTGCACGAATATTAGGTTTGCTTTTATGCTCCAGTGTTTCACCATAAAAAACAAAATCAACTCCGTTTTTTAAGAGTCCCATAGTTGCAACTTCACCTTCGGAAATATAATGCCCATTATTTGAAAAATTAACACCTAGTATTTTTTTATTAATTATTCTGTAAAGAGATAAATCTTTGCTAAATTCATTACCTTGCTCTATCTCGTCAATAATATTTTGATTTTTTACACTGTTTCTTTCCAACTTAAAAACTTCTTTTGCATAGTCGTAGTTCTGAAAAGATTCATTTCGAACCAGTGCCTGAACATTTTTACAACTCTTAGGAGAACGGTACCCAGATTTTTTCTCTTGTATGAAAAAGCCGTGTTCTATTTTTTTATTTAAAACATAAGAACGAAGATAATGTCTAAAAAACTGATTGCCTTCAACTTTATAGCTTCTATCACGAGTAGCAGAAGCACCTATCACTCTTTCTTTTTTAGAATTCCATAATAGAACGTCAACTTCACCAGAATCGGCTGCATTAAAGAATAAATTATATTTTCCTTTTGAAAAAGGATTCTTTTTTGTTATTGAAGCCTCATTAACTTTATTTATTAAATTATCGAATGTCTTTTGTTTATCAGCGAAACCATTTTCTTGCTTAACAACAATATCATCAAGGTCATAATCACATTTCTCAACAAAACAAACAAGCCAAGCGTTAGCTTCTTTAACCTTCCAGAAATCTAACTTATCGGAAAATTGTTTCTTTACAAAATTCCAATCAAGCACACCTGTCTTGTAAACTTCTTTAATACCTTTATTTTTTTTAACTTTAAACAAAGCTTTATTTTCTTTTAATTGATAAGTGCTATCATAATCTTCTTTAATAAAGGTATATAAATCTGTAATTTGTTCTAAGAAATCTTTACCTCTACAATTAGGATTAACCAACTCATCAATGGTTTCTTTAAGAACCTCTCTATTTCTATTAAATAGTTCAACCATGTCGTTGTTTGTTCTTAACATGTTGAAAATCGTCTTTTCAATATTATCTTTTGAGTGAAAAGAGATAATTTTAGCATATTCAGTAGCTAAATATGAAAAGTCTTTTTTTATATTTTCTTTGCTAGGATCACGCAAAGCTTTTGATAGATAAGTAACATATTGAGAACATAACTGAGAGGCGTTGAGTTCTTTGTATTTCGAATCCATTTACAATTCCTTTTGTTATTCTAATTTTGTATTTACATTCTACCATATAAAAAAATAAAAAAAAGAAACGTTTTACACTGTAAATCGTTTCTACCTATTGAAAATACATTATAACTCAATGATTTCAAAATTATCTGGATCTGTCGTCATTAGCTTTCTTACAAGTAAATTATTCAACCTATGTCCTGACTTATATCCGTCATACGCACCTAAAATTGGATATCCTGATAAATAAATATCACCTATGGCGTCTAATATTTTGTGTTTAACAAACTCGTCTTCTCTTCTTAATCCTTCTTTGTTAAGAACCCCATCTTCCGTTACAACGATAGCATTTTCGAGACTGCCACCTAGAATTAATTTTTCTTTTTTAAGATGTTCTATTTCTTTTTCAAACCCAAACGTTCGTGAGTTTGATATTTCTTCTATAAAATTATTTTCTTTTAAAATGAAGGTTGCTTTGCTAGGAGTTGCATCAATGGCTTTATTGTTATAATTAATACAAAATGAAAACTTAGCTCCTTCATATGGTGTAAATTTAGCATAAGAATCATCTTGTCTAACAATAATTTCTTTTTTTATTCTAAGATATTTTCTTTTTACTTCTTGAATCTTGATACCTACTTTTAATATCTCTTCGATAAAAACTTTCGAGCTGCCGTCAAGAATGGGAATTTCAGGGCCATAAACTTTTATTACAACATTATCAATGTGTAGACCAGAAAGAGCTGATAGTAAATGTTCTATTGTTTTTATTTCTATACCATTATGAACAATAGAAGTCGCCAACATTGTATTTTGAACATTGTAAAAAAGTCCTTTAATTTGTTCATTAGGGCTAACGTCTTGTCTAATAAAATTAATTCCTGTATTGACACCTGACGGGATTATTTCAACTTTTGATTCTTTTCCCGAATGTAAACCTATTCCTTTTATTTTTATTTTCTTGTTTATTGTCTTTTGATTCATAAAAAACCTTTTTAATAATTATATCATTACATTCTAAACAATTGTTTAAATATAATCAACTTTTTTTGTAATTTTTTTTCAAATCTCATAAGATAAATCGATATCTTCGTATATTTTATCAATCAAATCACTAAGTTGTTCTTCGCTGTATTTTTCATTAATGATGTCATAATCTTTCTTGAGTTCAATTAAATATATCAAATTTTCTTGTATTTGATTGATTGATTCTTTAATTTTTTTAACTTGAACTTTTATCAAGCAAACATTTAATTTTCTTTTTAAATCCAATAAAGACTCTTCAAGATCTTTAATTGCTTTATTTAAAATTTCTTTCTCCATAATAAGCCTTATAAGTATAGAACACATTTGTTCATTTTTTCTTTTATTATTTCATAAAAAAGAAAAAAAAGAAGCACCTGCTTCTTTTTTATTTTAAAAATATTTTATTATTCTCTTTCAAGCTCTTCTTTTTCAATTTTAATTTGTGCTAAATAAAACTCTTTCACTAAACCACCTCTAACAATATCATTTTCATTAAAAGTAACAACGTCAACAGAAGGCATTTCATTTGCAATACGTTTAAATCTTAATATTCCTGTTTTATCATTCTTTGTTTTAAGAAGGTCACTTTGATTGTAGTCACCACAGAAAATAATTTTCGAATTGTCGTCTAGGCGAGTAATTACAGAAGCTAATTCGTGAAAATTTAAGTTTTGAGATTCATCAACAACAACAATCGCATTTTTAATTGTTAAACCACGAATGTAAGAAGTTGATATAAATTCTAAATAATCATTACGTTTTAATGCCTTGTATATATTTTTAGTATCTTTCCTAAATATTTCATTACATATACCTTCATATGGTTTTTCCAAAACCTCAAGTTTTTGCTCTTCAGTGCCAGGTAGAAAGCCGATATCACGAGTAGCAACAGCACTACGAACAATAACAACTTTATCATAAGGTGTATGTTCATTTAAAACAGCTTCAAAAGCTAAATTTAAGCCAACAAAAGTTTTACCAACACCAGCGACACCGTCACAGATAAGATTTTGTCCTTTTCTAAAGAGTTTCGCTACTTTTTCTTGGTTCTTTGTAATTGGTTCGAAAGAAACCAAGTCAGAGATGGAAAAATCTACTTTCATTTCACTTTCTTCATTCTTGAAGTCAACAAGAGTCTGCGCAATTTTTTCTTGCTCGTAATTTTTCATAAAGTCTCCTTTTTGCGTTTATGAATAAAATAAAAACCTATCATAATATTTTCAAAAAATAAAGCTTTTTTTAAAATAAATTAAATAAACTTGAAATAGGTAAAAAATATTGTATACTTAAACAAAGTTTTTTTTAGGATTATTAAAATAAGGAAAAAAGATGTTAAAAAACAAAATAATATTAGGAACATCCTTAATATCATTATTTGGTGGTTATTTCATATACGATTATACAGCAAGATTCCATTCAAACTATGCAATAATGGCGGTAATAGCTGTAATGGTAATAGCTTTATCAATATTTTCATTTTCAAATGAAGGAAAACGTTTTTGGAATTTCTTTGGCGATGTAAAAAAAGAGTTTAAGAAAATATATTTTCCTAAATTACCAGAAGTAATAGAAGGACTTGCAGTTGTGTTTGTTTTTTGTGCGGTGGCAATGTCTGTGATATGGTTTTTAGATGGTGTATTTTTAAACTTATATAATTCATTAATGAATTAAGAAAAAATAAAAAAAAGTTCCTTCAAAGGAACTTTTTTTTAATTTATACTTTATATTTCTTCATATGCAGCATAATCAATTTTGATTATTTTACCCATTTGCTCTTTTAAATCTTTTATCAAAAGAGGAACAGGAACGTCTTCCCCTGATTTATACATTTCTGCTGAATAGCAGCTTAGAGAGACGATATTTGGATTGTTTAGTAAGAAGTCAACTTTATAAGTTCTTAAGTTGTAATCACCATATGATTTCTTAACTGCTGTATCTTGCTGATTTGCTCTTACATTTGTAACAACAAAACTTCTGTTTTGTTTAAGTATTCTTGCCTTACCAGAAGGTTTTAAATGGAAATAACAAAAAGTCTTTTCAGGGTCAAGTTTTGTCTGTGGGTTTTTTAAAACACGCTCACCTTCATGCATAATAATGTATTTTTTCTTTGGAAGAACTTTAAATGTTTTGTTTACTGTAAATCTTGTTCCCTCTGGAACATACCTTAAGAATGTTAAATCCTCTGGGTTTGCTGCTATTGTTTCTTTATCTTCTATTTCAAGTGACTCTTGAATAGAAACAACTTCAATAGCATCTTTCACAGAATCTTCTTCAATAGTTTCTTCAACAATTGGTTCTTCCTTTGGCTCTTCTGTTTTTTCAATAGAGCTGGCAACAACGTTGGGTTCTGGTTTAATTTCTTCTTTTGTTTCTTCCAATCCAAGATTTTCTAAATCACTTGTTAAACCTAAATCGTCTAAGTTTTCTGAACTTAGAATATCATCAACATTTATTTCGTCTAAACCGCTACTTGTTTCATTTAGCATATCTTCCCAATTGCCATCTTCTGCAATAGCATTTGTTGACGTTACAGCTAACAACATCGTAACAACTGTAGATAATATAGATTTCTTCATTATTATATTCCTTTAATTGTCTTTTTTCCTAAAATTTAATCCTATATCTTTTTATAGCATAAAAAAAATGCTTACAAATATTTTTTTTAAATACAAGAAAATCATTCAACACTAAAAGTGATTGTAACCCTTTCGTCAAACAATCTTTTATCTTTCGGAGTTGGTAAAGGTGAGGATTGCATAACTGCTTGATAGACTGATTGGTAAAACTTATTATTGTTAGGCTTGCAGTTAAGTTTTTTAACACCTTTTATTCGACCACTTCGATCTTGTCTAATTTCTAATTTACACTCCCAACCAGCTCTAGCTTCACTCGGTCTAATCCACCTTCCTTTTATTTTTCCCATTAAAGAAGAACTATAAAAAACAAAAGAACTGTTTCCTTCAGGAGTATTTAACCATTCTGATTTTGTAAGTTCCTTTTTTACAATTTTTGTTTTCTTAGGTGGAGTTTTCTTTACCACCTTTTTTTCTTCTTTTTTTGGTTTATTTTTTTTAGCTACTTTTTTTTTTGTTTCTTCCTTCATCCTTTGAAGTTCTTTTTCAAGTTCTATTTTTTCTTTTTCAAGACGTTTCTTTTCTTTTTGAGCACGTTTATTGTCTTCTTCTATTTTCCTTTTTTCTTTTTGAAGTTTTTTCTTGTCTTTTATTAATTGATTTTTGACTTTTTTACTTTGATTTTGAAGAGCTTTAAGCTCTTTTTCACTTTCTTTAATGTTCGCTTCATTTAGTTTATTATTATTTGAAAAAGCTCTTTGCATCGAAGCAATTTCAGCCATCTCGTCAGCTAAATCTTCTTCGGAAAATGTTTCTGCTGTTATTGTTTCACTTCGTTTTGGTGCAGCAATATCGACCTCAACAATTCTTTTATTTTCTTCTTTAATATTTTCTTTACTTTCACCATTAAAAACAAAAAAGGCAACACCTACTCCTACATGTAGGAGTAAAGCATAAATCAAAAAACGTTTTTGGAATAAATTTATTTTATTCATTTAGTATCCCTTATAAAATTTATTTTAAAATCCTTCGTTTATATTTTCTTTTATTTTATTGTAGCTACTACTTCTATAATGTGCTTTGATTTGAGTTTGCCAATCAAGTGCAACCATAACCATTATAAGAATTGAAGTACCACCAAAATAAAAAGGTATATTCCAAGAATATATAAGAATCTCAGGAACTATACAAACAACTGCTAAATATGAAGCACCAATGAAAGTCAATCGGCTCATCATTTTTTCTAAGTAAGCCCCAGTTTCTTCACCTGGTCTAAACCCTTTAATAAATGTCCCATTGTCTTTTAAATGTTTTGCAGTTTTATATGGATTATGTTGAAGCGTATTAAACATATAAGAAAAGAAAACAACAAAAGAGGTGAAAACAATAAGATATAAATAACTACCATGAGAAAGCATTGCACCTATTTTATTGATAAAATTAACGTCTGTTGAATCTGATAACCAATTTCCTAATGTTGAAGGTAGCAACATTAAACTTGAAGCAATAATTGGTGGTAAAACACCTGCCATATTTACTTTAAAAGGTAGAAAACTTTTATTTGCATGCTTTTGACTGCCACGAGAATTAACAACTGGAATTCTTCTTTGTGCTTTTTCCATCATAACAACTATCATTAAAGTTACAATAACTAGTAAAGCAACAATAATAGCTAACAAATGAGATAATTCACCATTTTTAACTAGTTCAACTGTTCCCATTATAGACACTGGAATATTTGAAACGATGCTTGCAAATATAATCAAGGACATACCATTGCCAATACCATACTCTGTAATTTTTTCGCCTATCCAAACTAAAGACATTGTTCCTGCAAGTAGAGTAAGAACAGCAAAAATCTGGAAAGTCGGTCCTGAATTTGGAACAACTGGTAAACCTGAAACAATTTGACCATTTATACTCCCGATTAAGCCCATACCTTGCACAGAACCAATAATAAGAGTTAACCATCTTGTGTATTGAGACATTTTAATTTGTCCTTTCAATCCTTCTTTTTTTATTTCTATAAAATAAGGATGCATTAAGCCTAAAAGTTGAATAATAATGGAAGCAGAAATGTATGGCATTACACCTAATGCAAAAATAGATAATCTTTTTAAAGAACCACCAGAAAAAGAGTTGAACATATCTATGATAGTTCCATTTAAGTTATTAAACATTAGTGATAATGCAAATGGATCAACGCCAGGAACTGGAATATGAGAACCTAGTCTAAAAATAGCAATACCTAATAAAACAACCCCAAATTTTTTAAATAAATCCTTATTGAACATTTTCGTCTCCTTTGCTTGCGTCAACAACAACAGAGGTATTAATGTTTTGCTCTGGTTTATCTAAGTGAACTACACTCCAACTAACTAAAAAACTAAGAATCATGAAGGAAATTAAAACAAAGCCTGTAAATTTTGTCATAGGATCAACAAAACTTTTATTCCCACTTGAGGAAGTTCCTCCTGCCATACTCCCTAAACTATCTCCTTTGTTTGGTTGCATAACAACTACAATAATTATTAAAATAGCGGCTATTATTTGAAGCCAATAAAATATATCACTAATCACTTTTAAATCTCCATTTTTTTTGAATAAATCTTATCAAAATATAAAATAAAGTCAAATAAAGGAAGCAATAAAAGTTTTTTATTTGAAAAAAAACATAAAAAAGATAAGATGAAAAAAAACATAGAAATGGAGTTTAATATGAAATCGTTTTTGTTAATACTATTATCATTGATATCATTTTCTTCAATAGCTTCTGTTGAAAAGTATGAAGAAAAGGCAAGGTCGGGAGATTCAGAATCACAATATAGATTAGGGTTAGCATATGAATTTGGTCGTTCTGTGGAACAAGACGTTTATACAGCAGAGTATTGGTATGATAAAGCAGATAGACAAGGACACCTAAAAGCCTCAGCAAGATTAGGTTATTTAGATTATGAGGCTGAAAATTATTCAAGTGCAAAAAGATATTTTGCAAAAGGTTTAAAAAAAGGAAAAGAGGTTTATTTTTCAATGTTATATTATGGAAAAATATTAAGATTAGAAGGAGACGAAATTAAGGGTTTAGCATTAATAAAAATAGCGGCTCAAAATGGAGTTCCGCAAGCAATGTCTGAGTGGGCTTACTATAATGGCTATGAAGCCAGCAAAAAAAATTATTACTCAGCTTACGTTTACTCGAAAATGGCGAAAGTAAAAAAATATAGTGGAGAGAAAGATTATACTTCTTACTATAAGAGCAAATTAACAGGAAATCAAATAAGTTCAGGTGATAGAACAGCGACACGAATGTTAAAAGAATTTGAAGCTAAAAAATCAAAATAATAAAAAAAAGAGACAAGTCTCTTTTTTTTTATTTATTAAAAAAAATGAAAAGATTGTAAACTTGACTATTACTAAATATTTGCTTTAATAATCTTTAATTTAAGGATAAAGGAAATACAATAAATGAAGAAAAAAGTAATACCATTGTTATTAACGGCTTTGTTATACAATACAGGGATTTATGCTGCTGATTTCAAAGTTGAAGTTAACTCTTTACATTATGCTGTATCTATTAATGAAAAAAACTATGTGTTAGATTTAGTTAAAGATGAACCTAACTTGGCTTCTCAATTAAATAAAGAAGGTTTAACACCATTACATATCGCAGTAAAAACAAATTCTTTAACAAGCTTAGAAGTTATGCTTGATAATAAAATAAACCCAAATTTGAAAAACGCTGACGGAATGACTCCGTTGGTTTACGCAATAAAAAACAACAAATCAAAAGCAGTAAAGATGCTTTTAAGATATAATGCTAAAAAGAATGTAAAAGACAATTCAGGAAAAGACGCATTTTATTATGCAAAACAAAAAGGTGGAAAAATACTTGCTTTGATAGAACCACCTAAAAAAGCTGAAGTAAAAGTGGAAAATTTGTTTAATCAAAAAGAATATTATGCTAAAATAGAAAAACAACTTGAGGCTAAAATTAATAAAGAAATAGAGTTAATTAAAAAAACTCAATCTGATTTAATTTCACCTTTGGTTATCGATATAACTAAGATAAATAAAGATCTTCAAGAGATAAAACTAGATCAGAAAAAAGTTTTAAATGAAAACAAAATCCTTGAAGAAAGATTAAATAAGATGAAGGGTTTGGTGTCAAGATTTTCAATATTAGAGGAGGATCAAGAATTAACAAATGAAAACATATTGGAAATAGAAAGATTGTTAATGAAGTCATTAGAAGATCAAGATTCAATAAAGAAAGCTTTAATAAATATGGAAAATGAGCTAGGAACGATTTCAAATAAAACAATGGAATTAACAAGTGCTCAAATGATGAATATTTATAAAAATGCTGAACAGGAAGAAGAGTTTAATTTAATAGGTGTTTCAGAAAGTAAAAACGAAATACAAGTGGAAGAAGAAAATCTTGAATTTATTTCATTAGGTGAATCTAAAGAAGTGAAATTGGAAGAAAAAGAAGACAATTTAAATTTAATTAAATAATAGGTGAATAATGACGGGTTTTGGACATACACATACAGGAATAGGAACTTCAATAGCTATATACTATGGATTTTATAATTATATAACTAGCCAAAATATGTGGATATCAATATTATCTGCTTTTGTTTTCATTATGGGAGCTACCGCCCCTGATTGGTTAGAGATGAGAAAAAAAGACGGTGGAACAAGGATAGCACACAGAACAATAACGCACTGGATTCCTTTATGGTGTTTGTTGGTTTATTTTGGTTTTCAGTTGAAATCAAATACTGGCTTTGATATAGAGTTTTTTAAAAATGAGTTGGTTTTAGAAGGAACATATTCATTAATAATAGCTTTTGGTTTAGGTGGTTTATTGCATTTGCTTACAGATTTACCTAACCCAATGGGTGTTCCATTATTAACTTGGAAACACAGAGTTAGTTTAAAATTATGGAAAAGTGGAAAAATGGAACCATTCTTAATATCTCTATCTTATGTTTGTAGCTTGCTTTGGATAGGAATGGATATAGGTTTTATTGTTTTAAATTTTGAAGCTATAAATCTTTAATTTGGGAATGTAAAAAAATGAATGAGAAATTATATAAAATTTATGAATTGTATTTAAAAATAACAAATTCAAAAAAAGTAAAAAGAAAAGAGTTAGATACATTAAAAAAAGAAATAGGTAAAGATATTCTTAATACAAAACTTAGAGAAGAAGAAATAGAAGAAATTGATTTAAGTTTTTATTTTGATAGTTCAAGAAAAAAATAGCTAAATAAAATAAGTAAAATTGATGTTTCTATTTTGTAACTCTAATAGAAACATATCTAAGAACTTTATTATTTAAGAGACTTTAATTAAAACTAAGTCTCTTAATCTTTTGAATAATGAATAACGTTTTCGTTTTTTAATTTAAATCAACTTCCAGAGCTTTTAGTTATAAGCCCGACTTTTTCATACCCAGAACTTTTTAATAAATCCATAGAGGTCATTATTCTTTCATATTTAACTTCTTTGTCTGCACGTATAAAAACTTTTGATTTTGGATTATGTTTAAAAAAAGCCTGTGCTTTCTTTTGCATTCCTACATTATCTACTTCGAAAGTATTTCCAAGAAAACTTAAATGCATAGACTCATCTTTTTTTATAGAAAGCAATAAAACAACTTCTTTTTCTGGAAGTTCTACCTGTGCATGGTTTTCTGTGCTTGGCAGATCAACTTCAACACTTTCTTCTAGCATGGGTGCAGTAATCATGAATATAATAAGAAGAACTAGCATTACGTCTATATACGGAACAACATTGATTTCTGTAGATTGTTTAGTTTTTTCTCTTTTTCTAGTCACAAAAATATCCTTTTATTTTCCTTTAGTTAAATTTAAAACATGTTTTTTAAGAGTAAGTCCTGCTGTTTTTTTTATCTTATCATAATCATCTAAAAGCATGTCAATTCTATGGTTTAATCTGTTATATGCAACTAACGCAGGGATTGCAACAAACAAACCCATTCCAGTGGCAATAAGAGCTTCTGCAATACTAGGAGCTACCGTAGCAATAGTTGCTTGTTGAGCAGTTCCCAGATTCCAAAAGGCTATTAAAATACCATAAACAGTACCTAACAATCCAACATATGGAGAAACAGAACTTATCGTTCCTAATATTGAGACCTTATCTTTTAAACCTTGTTCCGCCTTTTCAATTTCGAAATCAAAAGTTTCTTCGAAAACATTAAGTATATCATTTTCTTCTTCTATTATACTTTTTGGCGTTTTTTTACTTATACTGGCTTGTATAACCTTTTCAGATTTTGTTAAAATAGTATGTGAGTTTAAAAACATAAATGATTTTTTAAAAACTCTAAATATACCAAAAAGCTCTCTTGGTTTAGATTCATTATATATTTCTGGCATAGGTTTCGCAGGTTTACCTTTTGAACCATAAAAAAGCAAGTTAAATCCTTTAAGTTCTTTTTCTACTTTTTTAATTTTATTGTTATATTCAAATATTAACTTCCAACTAACGATAGAAGAAATTAAAAGTATAAACATTATAACTTGCACTCCAAAAGAAGAATGTGCAATCAAACTAAAGACAGAAAATCCAGCTTCTGTTTCATTCATATTAGTGTACCCTCTCTTATTTCTATTAATTGATAAATACTATATCAAAAAAAGACATATTTTCAACAAATAAAAGAAAAAATTTTTTCTCACAAAATAAAAAATATCAGCACTTATATAATAAAACATCGTTTTTTTATATTTTTCAAAAAAAAAGAACAAAATTAACTCGATTTTTCACCTATAAATAAAGGTTAATTCATATTTAAGTTTGATGAAATGTTATTTTATAATATAATGAATTAAAATAATTGAATTAAAGGAATAAAAACAAATGTTTTATGAAATAAAAAGGATTTTTGCAATATTTTTAGTGTCTTTATTTTCTTTTAGTATATACGCTAATGACATAGTAAAAACAGAATACAGTGTAAAAAGTGGAGATTCTTTAATAAAAATATTAAAAAAGAATAACGTTTCAAAAGAGAATATTCATGATCTTATTTACAATACGAAAAACATAAAAAAAGTTCAAAACTTAAAAGTAAATCAAGAATTGACAATGTATGTAACACCAGAAGGTGATTTATTAAAAATGCTTTTTGGTTTAAATAAAGAAAATGTTTATGTTGCTTCAAAAGCAAACACAGGTTACAAATTAAAAAAAGGTAAATATAAATTAAATGAAGTAAATAGATATAAAATTGGAAAAGTTAAATATAGTTTAAACAAAACTCTTTCTGAGTTGGGTTTGAACCACGAACAAAAAAATGAATTTAAAGAAATGTTTAAAAATCAATTAAATTTAAATAAAATAAGAAAAGGTTCAGACATAATCGTTGTTTATCAAGAATTTTACAAAGGAAAGAAAAAACAATACACAGGAAAAGTTATAGCTGGTGAAATTAAACAAGGTGATAATGTAAAACAAGCTTTTTTATTTAGAGACAATGAGGGTGGATATGGTTATTTTGCAAAAAATGGAAAACCTTTAAGTGAAGGGATTGATAGAACACCAATAGAAAGTTATAAAAGAGTGTCGTCTAAATTTTCGAAAGCAAGAAGACATCCAGTTTTAGGTTATGTTAGACCACACAAAGGAGTTGATTATGCAGCAAAATCAGGAACTCCGATTTATGCGGCAGCTTCAGGTAAAATATCAATGAAAGACTATCAAAAGAAAGGGTATGGTAAACTAATTGTTATCAATCACAAAGATGGATATTCAACTTTATATGGTCATATGAGTAAATTTAAAAAAGGAATCTATGCTGGCAAAAAGGTTAAAAAAGGTGAGATAATAGGTTACGTAGGAACAACAGGAACTTCGACAGGTCCTCACTTACATTTTGAAGTAAGAAAAAATGGAATTCATTTAGATCCACAAAAAGCAAAAATACCTACTGGGTCTAAATTAGCTAAAAATGATGTAAATAAATTTAAAACATTCATTAAAAAACAAAATGACGGTTTTAGATTGTCAAGATTATTGCTTGAAAAAGAAGGTAGAACAACAATAGCAATTAGAAAAAAATAAGGATTTTAGATGAAATCAAGGAAGATAGAAGATTTATTATCAATAATATCAAAATTAAGTCAATCAGAATCAATGAAAGTTGAATATATATTAAACAACTTAAATAAAATGAACAATCTTCATGGGTTAAATTTATCAGATGAAGAGAAAAAATTGTTAAGAAAATACCAAAACAAAGGTTATGGTCATTTAAAAATACCTAACAATATTAATTCTTCAATGAAACCTAAATTTGATCAATAATTAAAAAAAACCGTAGATAACTCTACGGTTTTTTATTTAATATATTTTAAAGATTATCTAATGTATTAAAAACAGAATCTCTCAATTCACCTAATGTCATATTTTCATTATCTTTAAATGAATCAACAAGAGATTTTAAGAAAACATTATCTTCTACTGCTTCTACTTGATTTCCATCTTCATCAATAAAACCAGACTTCATTTTTTTGTATTGATTTAAAGCATAACCACCTTTCCATCTGATTTCATTAAGAGTGTATTTAGCAATATAAATTGCCGAAATCTCACGAGCTTCTAAACCACCACTCCTAACAATATAATTAATCAAATCATAATTTTCGTTTTCGTTTACAACAGATTTAATGATATTAAAAGAATTTAACCTATTAGTTCCTTCATTTTCATTGTTATTGTTAAACAATTCTTTTGTAGGAACTTCTTCTAAAGTAAAACCTAAAATTTTGTCTTTACAATCTTCTTCAAGTGAATTATGAAGGGCGACATTTGAAGTTAAAAAATGAAGCATATCAATTAATTCAATTTTAACATTCCAAAGATCAGCACTACCACCTTTCCACCATTTCCAAGGGGTTGATTCAACAAGTTCTGCCATTTCTAAAACAGAAGCTAATTTAAAATCTTCTGTTGTTCTTGCAGATTTCCAGTCAGGGTTGTTAGGGTCTGCTTTTTCATTTAAAATAGACTGAACCTCAACGATATCACCATAAGATAAATTTCTTTTGTTTAACATTTTTTCTAACATTTTTTCTCCACTATTATTTATTATATTTAAAGTACACCATTTTCTCTATCTATGTCTTCTTTTTCAAATTGTTCTTTATCGACATTAAATATCAACAACAAATTGCTTGCAATATAAATTGAAGAATATGTTCCGATAACAATACCAAACAATAAAACAATAGAGAATGAGCTTAAAGAGCTACCACCAAACAACAATAATGCAACCAAAGTACTTGCAGTAGTTAAAGAAGTCATTAATGTTCTAGATAGAGTTTCATTTAATGATATGTTTATTATATCATAAACATTTTTATCTGAAAGCTTTTGAAAGTTTTCTCTTATTCTGTCATAGACAACAATAGTATCATTAAGTGAATAACCTAACAAAGCAAGTAATGCAGCTAAGACAGTTAAATCTACTTGAATTTTAAACAAAGAAACCATACCCATTGTAATAATAATATCATGAACAAGAGCAAAGATAGCACCAACAGCAAACTTAAACTCAAATCGAACAGAAGTATAAATCAAAACAGACACAATAACAAGCACTAATGCTAACAATCCATTAATTTTTAACTCTTCTCCTACTTTTGGACCTATAAATTCATTTTTTAATATATCAACATTGCTCCATTGACCACTTGTTTTTATTGTTGATAATATATTTTGAAAATGTTCTTTTGAATCAGTTTCTATGGTAAGAACACTAGACTTACCTGAAGTGTAGATGGTTATATTGCCATGTTCATTAATTAATATGTCTTTGACTTCATCGGATTTTACACTCTGATTAAAATCTAACTCTGCAACAACACCACCTCTAAAGTCTATCCCATATTCGAAATTTAAGCTAAAAAAGGAAAATATAGATAAAGCTATTGTTAGCATTGATACAATTAAAACAATTTTATGATTTTTCATAAATTTAATATTTTTCATTTTTATTACACTCCTTAAAACTTAATTTCTTTTTTATTTTTGTAAATTATTTCTATAATAGTCTTTGATAAGAATATAGAAGTAATTAGCGATGTTATAATACCAATAAGAAGAGTTACGGCAAAACCTTTTACTGCACCACTACCTATACCAAATAAAACTAGTGCTGCGATAAAAGTTGTTATGTTTGCATCTATGATACTAGATAGTGCTTTAGCAAACCCACTTTCAATTGACTTTTTAACTTTACCTTTTTTTGCATATTCTTCTTTGATTCTTTCAAATATAACAACATTAGCGTCAACCGCCATACCAACAGTAAGTATTATACCAGCAATACCAGGTAGAGTTAATGTAGCACCTAAACTTGACAGTATTGCTAATAACGCAAACATATTTATAAAAACACAAAAATTAGCAATCATACCTAGCGTTCTATATTTGATAGCCATTAATGTAAGGACTAATGCAAAACCAATCAAGATAGAGATTTTTCCTTTATTAATATTTTCAGCTCCCATATTAGGACCTATCGTTCTTTCTTCAATAATTTCAACAGGAGCGGCAAGCGCACCAGACCTTAATAGAATGGCTAATTTATGAGCTTCTTCTTTGTCATCTAACCCTGTGATTTGAAACCTATTGGAGAAAACTCCACTAATTCTTGCAACATTAATTGCTTTTTTTGTTATGATTTTGTTTTTAACCAATGTTCCGTCTTCAAGTTCTTTTGTTTCATATCGAACTGTTTTTAAGATAGAACCCATTAATTTACCTTTATTTTTAGTTGTATATTCTAACATAACATTACCAGCACTTTGATCTAATGAGACAGAAACAATAGAAGTATTGTTTTCTATGTCAAAACCAGAACTAGCATCAATAATTGATTTTCCTGAAATAATAGACCCTGTTTTAAAATAATAACTCCCTGTTCCGTCAAGCATTTCGATTAAAACATTATTTTTTGTTTTCATAAAAGCTTCTTCATCAACAGCTTTAAAATCAAGAGTTGCAGTAGCACCAACAATTTCTTTTGCTTTGCTTGTATCTTGAATACCTGGCAATTGAACAATAATTCTATTTTCACCTTGCCTTTGAATTGTAGGTTCTGCAACTCCTATTTCATTAACTCTATTGTTTAATGTAATAATATTTTGTTTAACAACAGAGTCAATAAAATCTTTTTTCTTCAATTCTTTAATTTCACACTTTATTTCATCTGTTTCTTCTAAGTAAACAATATTTAAAGAATCAAGAAAATTATTTTCTACGTAATCTAAAACTTTTTCTGTGTAAGGAAAAATTATTTTATTTTCTGAAATATGTCCTTCTATATTTAATGTTTTTTCGATATCTTTCTTGTAAGTTCTTAGTTTTTTACTCATCAATTCTTCTGTATCTACTTCCATCAGGAAGTGAACACCACCACGCAGATCAAGTCCAAGATTAGCAGGTGAAGCACCTAAATTTGTTAACCATTGTGGTTGTGTAGAAATAAGATTTAAGTTCACATAAAATTCGTCTTTTGTTATTTCATTAATTCTTTCATATCCAGACATTTGTTCTGAAATATTTTTGTAAATAACAAAAATAGAATTGTCTTTAATAAAATACTCTTCATATCCAAGTTCTTCTTTTTTATTTTTTATTTTATCTTCAATAATAATTAAATCTCGACCCTCATTCTTAGAAACGATACCAATAGCAGCATCTTTTTCAAAGAAATTAGGCAAAGAATAAATAAAAGAAAATAAAATTAAAAAGACACATAGTATCTTTTTAAAATGATTGTTGTTGTTTTTTTTCATTTTAATATTTACTCCCAAAAAAATAAGGCAACACACTGTTGCCTTATTTTACTATACTTATTGACTTTTTCAAGGATTAAGAGAAAAATAATTCTTTTGCTTCAATCACAATAGAATTAATTTCTTTTGTTCTTAGACCTAAAATATCTTTAAGTTCGAAAGTAGATAGATTTGCTAAATCCTCAATACTTGAAACTTCATTTTCATTCAACTTATCAATTAAATCTTTGTATAAAGTTTTAAAGTCGATAAGCTCTTTTGCGTCTTCATCTTTTTGTAATACATTTTTAGCACGTTTTTGAAGTTCTTCTGCAATACCTTCATCAAAACCTTCAATATCTAAATAGTCTTCTGTTGCGGTGTATGCTAGACTTTCAAAGCTATCAAATCCTTCTTCAATTAAAGCTTCTGCAAAGTCATCTTCAATCATCAACTTTTCTTTAAACAAGTTTAAGTAATACTCAAAAACAGTCTCTTGTTTCTTATCAAGCTCTTCTTCCGTGTAGAAAGTAACTGTATATCCTGTTATTTTAGAAGTTAACTCTTCCTCAACTTTTCTATTTCTTAATCCTTCTAATGTTTCTTGTTCCATACCAACATCGGTTTCTTTTTCATTTTCGTCAACAAAAATAGACTTAGCTTTTCCTGCAAACACATTACCTATAAAGTTTTCAATTTCTTTGTCCCAAGGGATAAACTCAATTGCTTCACCACCAATTTTTTCTTTAATACTTTTAACACGAATAGCACGTGCTCCGATACATTCAGCAACAGGGTCTGTATGAGGGACGCAAGCCTCTACTGCAACTAATGTTTTTCTCCCACGACTTCTAGCGAATCCACGAATAGCAATACTTTCGTCTTTAACAGTAGGGACTTCAAGAGCAATAACGCCTTTAACAAAAGCATCACTTGTCCTATCAAAAATTAATTGTTGCCCTTTATAATTATCAACAACTTCCAATAAAACAACGTCAAGAGGTTGTCCAATTTTAAATCTTTCTTTTCGCTGAATACCTTCTCTTTTTATAATACCTTCAACAGTATCATTGACAGAAACAAAGACATCACCATTTTTTGTGAATTTAGAGACTTTAACTTTGAACATTTCACCAACTTGATCTGTATACTTTTCTTGCGCATTGAGCTTTACAGCAAGACGAACTTGTTCTTTTATCGTATTTTTAAAAACCTGTGCTGAAATTCGACTTAATGGTTTATCTTTTTCTAAGAACTTTGTAAACACTTGACCAATTTCAACTTCACAGCCAAACATCTCTTCTGCTTGGTCGTCATATAGGTGTTTTGCAGAATCAAAATTTTTCTCATTGTCGTCAACGACTGTCCACTTCCTATGGAGTTCATAGCTACCCGTTTTTTTGTCTATTTTACAAGCAAGGTCATATTTGCCTTTTGTTTCATAATCTTTCTTTGCAGAAATAGCAAGGGCAATTTCAATCGCTTTAAAAACAACATCTTTTTCTAAACCGTGCTCATTTGACAACAATTCAGCAATTGTTAATATTTCTTTACCTTTCATAGTTTAATCTCCTAAACAAAATCCCTGCCAGTGGCAGGGTAATAATTATTAAATTCGTTAAAATTGTATTCTATAAGCAATCAAAAGTCAAGAACTTTGTTTGATATTTGATTTTTCGATGCTATAATTTTTATTATAGTAAATAAAGGAAGAAAGCTATGACACCAGAATTTAAAGATAAGAAAATAAATAGGTTTTTAATTAACAATGGAGAATGCTACTCAATAAAGACTCAATTTGAAAACAGTGTTTCTTCGCCTTATCAAAAAGTTGTTTTTGCAGTAGAGGTTAAAGATTTATCATTTAATGAATTGAAAGATCTTAATCCAGAATTAAAAATGGAAACAACAAAAAACACAATATTAAAAGTAACTGAGAACTGTATTGTTACTACTTCTGCTGATTATTATCAATCAAAAGAAGAGTTTTTAAAATATTATGAAGAAACAACAGAAAAAATTGATGAATTTATTAGAGCCTATCAAGAAGAAAGAAAATCAAGACTTGAAAACAAAAAAGTTCATACCCCAAAAAGAAGAAGATAATAAAAAAAGAACTCAGAAGAGTTCTTTTTTATTAGTTTAATTTCGGATTAATCACTTCTGAGATATTAAGCCCAAGGGCTTTAAAATCTGTAACAGTATCTTCTTTAAACTTATTTTCTAAATAATTAGTTATTTTTCCAGCAGTAATTTCAACAGTATTTTTAAGTGTGATTTCTAATGCTAATTCAGTAGCTTCATCTTGCCAATCAACTTCAAAAATCTTATCTCCTCTATTATACTCTTTAAACAACATTTTTCTAAACAACTCAATCCTTTTATTAAATTCCATATTAACCTCTATTTAAATCACTTTATTGTCCTGAAATAAAAGTAACAAAACTTTTTTAAAAAAGCAACATTACTAAAATATTTTTTAATTATTTTATTTTTCTGTTATTAACTAAATATTCGAAAAAGTCATTTTGATTAAGTGGTTTGCTAAAATAATAGCCTTGAATTAAGTCACAATTTTCTTCTTTTAGGAATTCTAACTGTTCTTTGTACTCAACACCTTCTGCAACTACAATACACCCTAGTTTATGAGATAAGTGAATAACCGTGGAAACTACTGCTTCGCCTTTATTCTTTGTTTCAATTTCTTTTTCATTAATTTTATCAATAAAACTTTTATCTATCTTAACAACGTCTAGTGGAAAATCAACCAAATAAGAAAGAGAAGAATATCCTGTCCCAAAATCGTCTATTGCAATATTCACACCTAAATCTTTAATTTTAAATAAAAGATCAACTGCTAAATCTTTATTATCGACTAATGCACTTTCAGTGACTTCAACCTCTAATGTTTCGGGTTTTATATTATATTTGGTTATCATTGAAGATATAAACTTAGGAAGTTCTCTGTTGAATTGCTTTGCAGAAACATTAACTGCAACTTTCATATCTTTATATCCTTCTTTTTGCCATTTAGATAATTCTTGAATAGAAAGTTCCATTATGTGTTGCCCTATCTCTTCAATAACACCTATATCTTCTGCAGTATTGATAAAAATATCAGGTCTAATATAATGACCTTTCTCTTTAGAATACCAACGTGCTAATGCTTCTGCTGATCTAACCCTACCATCAAGAGAAACTTTTGGTTGAAAATGTACCATTATTTCATTTTTTTCAATAGCACTTCTAAGTAATGTTTCTAGTTGAACATTTTCTTTGTCTTCTTTTCTTAATGTTGAATTATAAACTTTATAAAATTCATTATTTCCATTATTTATTGTGTGTAGATAAGCAAAATTAGCTTGTTTTAATATTACTTCATAATCTTCTTCAAAGTTTTCACTCCAATAAGCAATGCCCATTTTTGCTGAAACAAAAATTTCGTCGTTATTTTCTTCAATAAGAAAAGGTTCGTTGAAAATTGAATTAATTTTTCTTACATAGTTTAAGATAGTGCTTTCATTTCTTTTAGTGAAAATTAAAAAACCTTCACCTTCAAGTCTAGACATTTCAACTTCTGGATCGTCCAGCTCTTCAACTAATCTGTCTCTAATGTCTAGTATTATTTGCTCTGAAATAGAGAAACCGTAATTATCTTGAATATTTCTAAATCTATCAAATCCTATTTTAATTAAATAGAATCGTTTTTGTTCAGAAGAGTCTTTTTGTTCTATTTTTTCCTGCACAAGTTCTTTGAATCTTGTAGAAGTAGGTAGTCTTGTAAGAGGATCAAAGTTAAATGCAGCTTTAATTTGCTCGAAGTGTTTTTTAGAAGTAAAAAAACTTTTAATAGGTAAAAAAAAGAAAAACACTGAACAAAATAATAACATCAAAGTAATGAGGTATTTATCAGAAAGTATTGTTTGATATCCATTATAACCTAAAAAACCTGAAAAACCTATACAAGACAAATAGAATAAAATTGTTTTTATATTTAATTTATTGTCGTTATCCATATCTAAATTCCATTTTTTAAAACACAATAAAAATTATAAACGCTTTTTTAGAATTTTCAATAAAAAAACAAAAAAAAAGCCAGTATCTCTACTGGCATTGGTTTTATGTTTTTGTTTTGCTCTATTCTACTTCTTCTCCAATATAAACATCTGAAAAACTAACATCGATAGGTGTTACTTTATTAAACATTGAAATGTTAACTTTAAGTTTACCTTTACTTTCAAAAACTTCTGTTATTTCACCAACACAATCTTGAAAAGGACCTTCTGCAATTTTCACTTTACGACCAATTTCAAATTTTACAGTTTGTTCTACTTCATCTCCAACAGGAAGTTGATTAATCATTGTTACTACGTCAACTCTGCCGATAGCTTTTGGCAAACCGTCATTTTCTTGACCGACAAAAGAAGATATATTAGAAGCATTTTTAATACTTGAATAAACCAATTCATCCATATATAGATTCGAAAAACCTTCTTCTGAATCCATTTTTTTTGCATAAATAAAAAGGTAAGCAGGATATAGTTTTCGTTTAATCTTCTTCATACCGTTATTGCGTAATTCAGAGAATACTTTTTCAGGCATTAATACAATACCAACTCCGTCTTCACGGTCATTCGTCTTAAGACGTTCTTCTACTGATCGTTTAGCTGCGGCTTCTTTGCCTGAATAAGTTTGTAAGATATACCATCCAAAATCGGGATGTTTCTCAATAATTTCTTTAACTTCACTTTGAGTTGTAACTTTAAGTTTTTCTTTTTCTTTTAATTCACGTTCTTCTTTTGTTAATTTCTTAGCCATATTTCTCTCCTTAAATAATTTTCAAGGATTATAATATAGTATTAAAAAAAAATCAACTTTTTATTTGGATTTTTTAATGTTAGTATTAGTTAAAAGAAGGAGAAATTATGAGAACAAATAAAATTTATATATTAAGTTCATTTGATGGTTTTAAAACAAGTATAAAAATAGGAATAACAAATAATATTGAAAAGAGATTAAAATCAATAAGAACAGGAAATCCCAATAAAGTTGAATTAGAACATATAGAAGAAATACCAAATCATATAAACATTAGAGATTTTGAAAACTGGCTTCATTCTATTTTTGGAAATAGCAGAATGGAAGGAGAATGGTTTTCAAATTTAACCGTAAAAGAAGTAAGAAAAAAGATCTTTAATTTTTTGATGAAATAGCTTTGAAAAAAAATCTCAATTTTACGATCTATAGAAAAGAGTAAGATCTAAGAGTAGATGATGAGTAAAGAAAGAGTAGCGGTTTTGTAAGTGATTGTTATAAAAATAAAAAAAGACATTTACTGATACCCGATGGTACATAAAGCGATATCTGATGGTACATAAAGTGATATCCAATGGAAGATTTACTGATACTCGATGGTACATAAAGTGATATCCAATGGAAGGTAAAAAAGACCTTTTGATCTCAATCATTGTATATTTTTTTATTCATATATAGGTATTTTTTATTTATTTGTAGATCTTTTTTTTGTTTTTGGTCTTGAAAAGTTTAAAAAAAGAGTATATTCTATTTTTCTTTGTAATTAAGAAAGCAAAAAAATGATATCGAATGGAAGATTATAATTTAGTGATATCAGAAAAAAAACCAAAAAATCCCTTATTTTAGGTTTTTTTTTAAGATTGGAAAATGAAATGTATACAAAAGTAAACAAATGTATACGAAAATAATATATTGGAGATATTTTTATGTCAAAAAAGAAAACAAAACCTGTTTATAGCACAAGAATCAGAGAAGAAATTCAAAATGTTTTCAAAGAAGAGTGTGAGAGAATGGGGGTTGAGCATAGTTACGTAATTTCAGAATATATGAAAAAATTTGTAGTTTTAAATGCAGATAGAGAACCATTTAAAAAAGCAATATTGTTTGATAGCGAGAAAATGGAATTCATGGAGGATTAAATTCATGATTTTTAATAGATTAAAAAAGAAAGTAAATGAACAAGCAGAGGAAAACAGTATTTTTGAAGGTTTATCTATCGGTAAAAACACGGAGATAAAGAAAAAAGAAATAGAGGTGGAAGGATTATCGGGCTTAAATTTGCCAGATCATTATGTAGCAATCCCACACTATTTATCTCAATCAGCGATTTATGCTCCACGAAGTGGAGATAGAACAGTTGTTGTAAAAAGAATGGATCTTTGGTCTCAGGGTAATATGAATGTTGCTTATGAAGGACCTTTGTTAGACACAAAAATAGATAGTAGATTAATGTCTCTTGTTTTAAAAGCGAGAGATTTAAATCCAAATGTGGATAATATAGTAAAATTAAAATACAAAGACACAATGAAAATTTTAGGGATGAATCCACATCATCCTAATTCAAGAAAGAAATTCAATTCTTCTATTGCAAGACATCTTGAAGCAAAATTTTATTTTTGTTTGGGAGACGAAAAGGCAGGTTTCTGGAGAAACTTTTTTGTTTCAGAAGGTACAATATTTAATTATGAAGAAAACTACTTACATATAAAACTAAGTGAGGTTGTTCCAGTTCTTTTTAAATTAAAAGAATCAGGATCTTTTTCAATAGAAGATATGTTATTAAGTTTTGCAACAAAAAGCTCATACGCAACAAAACTTTATTCTTATTATGAAAGTAATGAAATTCCTTTTCCTGTAAAAGTTAGTACATTATTAGAGATATGTGATAAGAAGCTAGAAAAAGGAAAAAAACCGACAAACAACCATAGAAGAGTAATAAAAGAAGCTCTTGAAGAGTTGGTAAAATTAGGTTTTTTAAAAGATTGGAAATACAATGAGTCTCAAGATAAGAGAGATCCTATGGTTGTCATTTCAAAGATATCTAAAAAAGAAAGATTTCCTGACAAAGAGAATAAAAACCAGTTTAGTTCTGATTATATTTACGAAGGTGAATAATGGATTTTGAAAAAAGGGAAATTGAGAAAGAAAAAATAAAAATAAAGAAAAAAAATAAAAAAAGATTTTACTCTTTTTTAAACAATGTTTTAAAAGTCTTATTGAAAAAAAACATAACAAAAGGAATCTTGAAAAAAGATGTTTTTAATCTTTATTTAAAAAATTATAAAATTGAATCTAAAAAGATACTAAGAGATTTAAAGATATTATTTTTATCTGATTTACATCTAGAAATTGTAGATAATATAGAAAAAATAGAAAAATTAATAAAGAATAAAAAATATGATTTTATTATTCTTGGGGGTGATTATTATGATAAAGATGAATCGATATTGAAAGAAGAAGAAAAAATAAAATCTTTGTTTAAAATTTTAAAAGATAAAACTGATAATTTGATAACTGTTATGGGTAATCATGACGGAAAAAATGTTGCTGCTTTTTTAGAAAAAAATAGTATATTATTATTGAATAATAATATAAAATTTGAAGAATTAAGCATTAATATCTTAGGGACAGAAGATTTTGTTACATTTGATGAAACAAAAGACAATTTTATTGTTAATAAGAAAGATTTCAATTTAATTGTTTCTCATACTCCTGATTTTATGGGTATAGTAAAGAAAGGGAAATATGATTTGTCTTTATCAGGACATACTCACGGTGGGCAAGTTAAAATTTTAAATTTTGTACCAATAAACAGTTGTATAGATAAAAAAATGATCTACGGAAAATGGAACTATAATGGTAGTATTGGAATTACAAGTTCTGGCGTAGGTTGTTCTGGTGTCCCAGTGAGAATAGGGATAAAACCAGAACTAGTTGAAATAGATATAATAAAAAAATAGGTCGCATTAGCGACCTATTTTATTTAACTTCTTCACCTTTAATTTTGTTTGCTAAATCCCAGACAGCCATAGCATAAAGATTGCTTCTATTGTATTTTGTTATAGTTAAGAAGTTATTATATCCAACCCAATACATTTTTTTGTCATTAGTATCCAGTGTGAATAGTTTTAACTTCTTATTATTTCTCATGTTTCTTTTAATCTTTACATTTTTATCTTTAAGCTCTTGAATTGTATAATTCAGTTTAAATGTATTAATTTTAAAATCTTTAGAATTAATATTGTAAACTTCTTCTGCGACATAATGGTTTTCTTTCCAGCCATTCTTTTTTAAATAGTTAGCAACACTGCCAATTGCATCTTCTACGCTATTTATCAAATCAATTTTACCATCATTATTAAAGTCAATAGCATAAGCTTGAATACTTGAAGGTATAAATTGTGGATATCCAAAAGCACCAGCCCAAGAGCTATTTAATGATAAAGGGTCTAAGTTGTTATAAAAACAATAATCAAGATATGAATTTAATTCTTTTTTAAAAAATATTTGTCTTCTTTTGCTTCCTTCGAAAGCCATTGTACTAATTGCATTTAAAGCTTTATTATTTCCTTTGTATTTTCCATAAAAGCTTTCTATCCCAATAATAGAGGTGATGATTTCTTTTGGAACACCATATTCATTTTCCGCTCTTTTTAAACTTTCCATATTATCAAATATAAACTTGATTCCCTTTTCAATCTTGGCTTTTGTTACAACTTTCTTTTGATAAGTCTCCCAATTAAGTTTTACTTCTGGTTGATTTTTTGATTGTTTAACAATAGATTTTTTAATTTTTGTTCTCGCAAAGAATTCAATAAGTTCTTCTTTGCTATATTTGTTTTCTTTTGCATAATCTTTGATAAACAATACAACTTGATCATAAGCAAGAGCTGAAACCTCTTCTGCATTAACTGAAATGGGACTAAGTAATAATGATAAAAATATTGTTTTTGTAATTTTGTTATTTTTCATTTTTTTGCCCTTATTGATTTAACTTTGTGTATTTTAATATAAAAGAGAAAAAAAGAAAAGACCTTTTTAAAGGTCTTTTGTAAAAAAATTAATAATTAATGATGTTCTTTTACATATTGTTCGCTAACAATTTTAATTAAATAAGGGTCATTATCTATTCCATATTTATTATCATATGCTAGATTTTCATTCCATATTTTCAACAATTCTTGTGTTGCAAAAGAATTATTGTTTTGTGAAGCTATAGTGTACCAACGAACTGCTTTTTTCATGTTTGCAATTGTTGTTTTAGTTCCTTGTTGATAATATAAACCTAGTTGATACTGTGCAATAGAATCACCTTGCTCTGCTGAGGAAGTCATTAAAGAAACCGCTTTGCTTTCATTTTTAAAATCAGGTCTGAAATAAATTAAAGCTAGTTCTCTTTTAGCATAAGAATCATTTTCTTCTTGAATAAGCCAATTTAAATAAGGAATAGCTTCGTCAAATCTGTTTAATTGTATTAAAGATTTTGTTAAATAAGTATAACTTTGTGGATCTTTTATAACTTTAAAAATATCTATTGCTTTTTCTCTTTCACCATTTTCGACATAAAGCTTACCGAGGACATAAAGTGCATTTTTATCATAAGGTTTTTTTACACTTCTTAATAAATGTTCACCTTTAAAAATATTTTTATCTGTGCCATAACCTTTATATGTCATATAGCCAAGCATAAGGGTAGCATATTCTGAACCAAGAATACTTGCTTTTTTATAATAATTGAATGCTTCAAAAGTGTCTCTATATTTTTTATTGTAAGAGTAAAAATCTCCTAATTGAAGATAATCTTCAACACCATCTATTCCATGAACCTTTATTTTTGCAACTTCTTCTATAGATAATAATGGTTTATTGATAACACTAATAGAAGTATGAGTTTCAAAAGTTTCAGCTTGTGTGTTAAAACTTAATAACAATAAGCTACTAATAACAAAACTTAAACTTGTTTTTTTCATCGTAAATCCTTTTTTTAAAATTTAAACTTGTATAAAAATCATTTTATCTAATAAAAATAAAAACACAAATAAAAACCGAAGCTAACGCTTCGATTCTTTTATTTTATGGTTTTAATCTTTGCTTCACCTTTTTTTTTAAAGCTGGAGAATTGCTAGGAAGATTTAACTCTTGTATTTTACTTTGAATTAATTCTTGTGCAGCTTGTGGGTTACTATTTTTCAATCTTAAATATTCTTTTAAGACGTCATTATTGTCAATTTCTGGTTCTTGTTTAATATATTTCGTCAAAAGAGTATATGCTTGCTGATGTTTGTTTTTAGAACATAAATCTTTATATTGAGACATCATATCATTAAGTCTTAATCCAGAAAAAGATTTGTAAGCATCAGGTTTAACATTATCATTAGGAACCATATATCCAACATTTACACCTAAATGTTTTTCCATTTCAGAAAACATAGGTAAATATTTTAAACCAGCGTGGTCATTATCTAAACCGAAGATAAGATGGTCTGTTCCAAAGAACTTTTTAACTTTCGCTAAGATTGCATTTTTCTTTTTAGGGTCAAAAGGAACTTTATTTTCTCTAACATAAATAGTTTTAACGACATTTTTCTTTTTTGCTTCGTCGTATTTTATTTTTAATTTAATTGATTCAACAAAATCATAGAAATTTTCTTTATCTATAAGGATTGCTTCTTTTTTATCATAGTTATCAAAATTAATTTTTTCTCTTTCTGTTTTTTCAATATTTATCTTAGTACCTAAGATTGGTTCAATTGATTTTAATTTGTAAATTAAACTCTTTGGAGTGTTTCCATAATCAAAAAATGTAATTTGACGATTTTTGAATTTATCTTGATATTCTTTTAAAACATCTTCACCAATATCATACTCTTTTTGATTGTAATAAACAGCAAAAGATTTCCACTCTTCCTTTCCATTTCGATCTTTCGTTTTTTCAGCCCAAAAACCTATATTCTTTTTCATAAATTTTTGAAAATGAGAAGCACCTTGTGTTGACATATAACGGAAAGCTTCTGGATCTAAACCACCATGCCCAAGAATCTCCATACTTGATATACCGTCTATAATAGCCTCATGTATAATAGCAGCAACTGGTTTTTTCTGCTCTCCGTCACTCCAATATTTCCCATCAACAGAACCAATATTTAATTTATTATAATCAAATGGTTTTTTAGGATTATTAACTCTTTTAACGACAAATCTTTCAGCTCCATAAAACTGGTTGTTGAATGCATTTCTTAATCTAAAGTATGGAACATTTTTGTATGCATAATTTAATTTAAGATTCCCTTCGTCATCATATTCTTCTGTAATTTTACTATTATAAAAGTCTCCAGTTATAATGTTTCCATTTTTAATCATTTTTTGAATACGATCTTTGCTTATTCCACGATACTCTAAAAAATCTGACATTGTATCCATTGTTCTTTTATTGTATTTAACAATAGGTTGAAAAGTTGCAGCTTTATGTTCAAAATAAATTCTGTTTTTTTCTGTATCATTAGGAGCAACAAGTTTGTCTTCTGGGACATTAGGAGCAATTTTTTTTACTATATATTCTTTTGCAAAATCAATAATTTCATCATTCTGTTTGTTTCGAATATCAAATAGCCCATGTTCTGCTAAATGGCAAAGAAGCCCAACAGCACCACCACCAAAAGCCTTTGTTTTTGAGTTGGCAAAGTCATTAAATACGCTTCCTTTATTTCCTTGTAGATAACCATACTTAGCAACACTAACATTAAATTTGCTGCTACCATGTTTAACTGTATCCATAAAAGTAAATTTATGTTTTAATTCATCATTACCATTAGGTTGTGTTCCTTGAAGATTAAGGATGCCCATTTCACCAAGAGTCTCTATTAAAACAATTGGTCTAATAGATCTTACTAAAAGATCATCACCAGTAAGATTTTGTGCAGCCTCTTTTCTTTGTTTAGCTTTTTCTTTAATTTCAAGAACTTCAGCTTGTGAAACATATCTATTTGCTGTATTACTAACCCATATATTTTTATTTATGTTTTGGGTAAGGTTGTTTATAGCATTAATAAAATCATGGTCATAAGACTCACGATCTAGTTCTTTAACTTCTTTAACCGCTTTGCCTAGTTGTTGAACCAAATATTTTACTTCATTTTGGTCTTTTAAAGTTATTGTGGCTAAGATGTTTTCTTTAACCATTGTTTTCACTTCACTTTCATCTTTGGATAAAACAAATACGAATTGTCTTTCGTCTCTACTTTTATCATCATATATATGAAGATTATATAACTTTTTTTCTACATTATTTTGTATTGCAATAGGAAATGTCTTTAACGGCTTAGGTGCATTTCTTTCTACTTTCATTACTATTCCTTGTTTTCTTTTAATATCATTTTATCATAAAATAAAAAAAAGTTAAACTTAAAAAATTTTTTTTAATCTTATTTCTTTAAAAAACCTTTAATATAAAGAAAAACCTTGAATAAAAGAAAAAGACAAAATAAAAAAATACAAAAATTAGAATAATCCAAATCAAAAGAAAAGTGTTGAATCCTAAAAACCTTGTGTTTTAATGACTTTTTATCTTTTTTTACGTTTGACTTTACTTTGAATAAAGGGTAAACTTTTTAACTTAGAAATATATAAAAATTGAGGTAAGGATGAGTAAAAAAAGAATAAAAAAAACAATAATGTCTTTATTGTTCTCTTTTGCTTTTATAGGAAATTCGGCTAATGCTTCTATACCAGAAGCACCAAAAGTGGAAGCAAAATCTTATGTATTAATGGAATATAAAACAGGAAAAATATTAAATGAATTGGAAGCTGATAAAAAATTAGCTCCTGCAAGTTTAACAAAGATAATGACAGCTTTTGTTGTTTTTGACGAATTGCAATCTGGTCGTCTTCATATGGAAGATAAAGTAAAAATATCAAAAAAAGCTTGGAAGACAGATGGTTCGAGGACATTTGTCCAAGAAGGAACTTCAGTTACTGTTGAGGATTTGATAAAAGGAACGATTGTCCAGTCAGGCAATGATGCAGCAACAGCACTTTCAGAACACATTTCAGGTTCTACTTCTGAATTTGCAAACTTAATGAATTTTCATGCTAAGAAAATAGGAATGAAAAATTCTAATTTTAAGAATCCAACAGGTTTACCAGAAAGAGGTCATTACACAACAGCAAGAGATTTGGCAAATTTAACAAAAGCAATGATAGATAAATTCCCAGAGTATTATTATATTTACCAAATGAAAAAATTCACATATGGTGATATTCCACAAAACAACAGAAATAAACTACTAAGAGAAGATCTTGGTTTTGATGGTTTAAAAACAGGTTATACAAGAAACGCTGGTTATTGTTATGTTGGTTCTTCATTACGAGGTGATACGAGAATGATAGTGACATTATTAAACGAACCATCACCAAAACAAAGATTCGAAGACGCAAAAAAACTTGTTAATTATGGATTTAGGTTTTATGAAACACATAAGATAATAAACAAGGAAGAAGCTATAACTGAATTGACAACAAGAGTTTTAAAAGGGGATATTGATTTTACAAAAGTTGGTGCAAAAGAAGATTTGGTAGTTGTATTAAAAAGGGAAGAAATAGAAAAGATTAAATATAAAGCAGATGTATATGAAAAAATAACTGCTCCATTACCTGTAGGAAGTAAGGTTGGAAACATAGAAGTTTTCTTAGAAGGGAAATCATTAGGAAAAATAGATCTAATAACATTAGATAATATAAAAGAAGGTGGTTTTTTTAAGAAAGCAAAAGATACAGTGCTAGAATATTTCTAAAGGATTAATATATGAATATAATAAGATTATTAAAAAGTTTTTTTTGTTCTGATATAGCAATTGATTTAGGTTCGGATAATACTTTAATTTATGTGAAAGACGAGGGATTATTGGTTAATGAACCTAGTTTAGTAGCGATAAAAGAAATTTATCCAGAAAAACAATTTTTACAATACGGTTCAGAAGCACAAAAACTAGTAGGTAAAACCCCACAAGGTATAAAAGTAATTAAGCCAATAGAAAAAGGTGTAATAAAAGAATTATATGCTACGGAAGCAATGGTTGAACATTTCATGTCGATTGTTAATGAAAGTGGTTTTTTTAAACCAAGTCCAAAAGTTTTAGTGGCGATACCATCAACAATATCAGAAGTGGAAAGAAAAGCAGTAGAAGATGCTATTTATAATGCAGGTGCGAGAGAAGTTATGTTTGTAAAACAGGGAATAGCGTCTGCAATTGGTGCAGGTGTAGACATTAATTCAACAACACCTTCTTGTATATTGGATATGGGAGCGGAAACAACAGAAATAGCAGTTGTTGCATCTGGTGGAACAGTTTATTCAAAAACATTTGAAATAGGTGGTTTAGATTTGTCGTTATCTATTGAAGATTTAATATTGGAAAAACACAACATCAAAATTGGATTAGAGAATGCTGAAAAACTTAAAAAGAATCTTGGAACATTAGTTAGAGAATCATTAGATAAAAGAGAGAAAATGGTTATTCAGGGTAAACATGTTGTGAAAAATAGACCCGTAACTGTTGAGGTTAATCAATTGGATGTTTATACAGGAATGTTTACACCTGTAACAAGGCTTTTAGAGTCTATAGACGAGGTCTTAGAAAACCTAGCTGCTGAAACAGTAGCTGGTCTTTATCAAAATGGTATAACTATGGTTGGTGGTTCTTCTAAGTTGAATGGTTTGGATAAATTAATATCTGAATATATCGGTGTTAGAACGAATATTGCAAATGAACCAACAACTTGTGCGATAATGGGTTGTGGTAAATTATTAGAAGAAGATGCTACTTATAATGATTTCGAGGATGAATAATGATAGAAAAAGAATTTGTTAATGAGTCTATATTCAGAACAAAAATGTTTATAAATGGAATACCAAGCTTAAAAAAAGAATTGATTAAAGAATCAAAAAGAACAAAAACACCATTTAGAAAAATGTTAGTTAATGACGCAATTCAAAGTTTAAAAGAGATAGAAAAGACGGGTGATTTTAATTATTATCAAGCATTTGTTTTTCAAGTTTGTTTTTCAAAAGCTTTTGAAAATCTAAAGGTGGAAATAGTTGAGGGTAAGCATGATTTGAAAAAAAATTTTTTTAGAGAAGACTATTGGAGAAACGAAGAAATTCAATACAAAGATGCTCTTTATTTTTCTTATCCATTTATTTTTGATAGTTACAAAACAGAAATAAGTATTGATATGAAAAAATTAAGTGAAGTCATTGACAAATCATTAAAAACAAACAAGCCAGAAGTCGTAGGTAAGACTTATTTTGATTTTATGAAAAAAATAATAAAAAAATCTAATTAAAAACTCAAAATTACCTTTTTTTAAGGTTTTTTGAGCTAAAAATGAGAAGATAAAAGCAAAATGCTTTTATCTTTTTCTTTTCTATGATATAATAGTAGGTATAAAGTTAATAATGAGGCATAACAAAAATGGATAAACAAAAACTAAAAAACTTTAAAAAAGTAGTTTTAAAAGCAATGCAATTGAAAACGGAAGAACAATTGGAAATGTTTGATAAAATCCCTGATGAAATTCATTCATCTATTTTTAAAAACAACTTTAATGAAAATTATCAACTTGCAAGAAAAATCATTTTAAATAAGTTTGACCAAGAAGATTATAAAAAAATTGAAAAAGAAAAAATGAAAATTCATGATATGTTAAAAGCAACTAAACATATCTCAAATAAAGTGGCTAAAAATGGAGAAACAGTATTGTTCTTAACAGATACTGATAATGATGGATCTCTTGCACAAGCGAACATTCTTGCATTTGAAAAAGCCCTTCCAGAAGAATTAAAAAACAGATTTCAAACTCTTTACTGTCAGACAGTAAATGGCAATACTGCTCGTGGTTTTACGGTAGATCTAGTTGATTTGTGGTTAGAAAAAAATCCAAATTTAAAAGATAAGCCTTTTACTATCGTAACTGCAGATAATGGTATTAACTCTGTTGAAGAACAAATTAAAATCAATAAAAAATATCCGAATGCAACATTGATCGTTACTGATCACCATAATCCTGATGAAGATAATGTTGTTGTTCCAAACGAAAATACATTAGTTGTAAATCCAAAATATAAACCAAATAAATACTTTCAACATAAGAACATCTCTGGTGCTAACGTATTAGGTCGTTTATTAGAAAATGTTTTAAATGAATTTGAAACAACTCATAAAGCAGAGTTAAAAGATAAAACGTTAGTTGTAGAGCATATGAGAGAGATATCTCGTGCAGCAAACTTACTAGATTATGTGGATACTGACATTACAGATAAGCCTTTGAAAGACCATATTGTTGAGAAATATGCTTCTCTTGGTGGTTTAATGAATGTAAACAACTCTTTAAACAAAATTGTATTAACAGAAAAAACAGAAGAAGAAATAAAGAATTTGTTCTCTGATGTTGAAGGTTTAGATATAGATAAAGTTACAGAAACTATTCAAAAAATCAAAGCACAAAATGTATTGGCAGAAAAACTAATCACATTGCAATATCGTTTTTCTGCATTAACGAATGATGAAAAAGCTTCTATTGCGAAAGATAGAATTTTTGCTGATATGATTACTGAATTAGATAAAGATAAAAACCCTGATATTGGCAATATAAACCCAAACTATATAGAACAACTAAGACCTTTTATTTACACTTATACAACAAGTAATGAATTGCTTGATTATGAGCAAGGTATTCTTGATCAAATGGTTAATGTTTATCTAACATTGAAAAAAGAAGAAAGAGTTTTACAAGCAGAGTTTGGTAAGGTTAATCTTTTAAATATTGAAAAGCTTGATAATTCAACAATAATGTATCCAAAAAATTCAGATCATCTAAGCCTTCTAAATAGAAAGCTTTTAGGTAAAATTTACAACGAAGAAAACAATGGTATGTTATTGACTCTTGATAATGTAGAAAGAGAAAGAGCAACAGGTTCTTTCCGTAGTATTTATAGTATTCAAGATATTTTAAGAAACAAAGATAAAATAGAAAACCTATTTAATGTTAAGATATCTTTCCAAGGACACGATAAAGCAGCAGGTTTCTTCATCGAAAAACAAGACGGTGAAGAATTAAAACCAGAAATAATTGAAGAAATTAACAAATATATAAATAAAAATCTTAATCTATTGAAAGAAGAAGACAAAAGAAGTTATTCTCATTTAATTCAAACAGATTTTGATTTTAATACATTTAGTGTATTCAATGCTTACAATAAAGCAGTTAAAGGTAGTTTGACAAATATGCAGTCATTAGCACCTGTTGTTCAGTTTAACAATCACACTTATCTTACAAATTCAAAAACACTGTTAGATGAAAGTTTGCAACAAATTGTTAAAAATAAAAAATATGGATATGTTCCAGCGTCAATATCTTTTGATAATGACACAGTTATTATACCAACAGAATTGTTAAGACAAATGGCAAATAGCAACTTTAAAGATGCTTTACAAATATCATTTATGAATGATGGTGCATTTATTGGTAATAAAATAATTCCAGATGTTAATAAGCAAAAATTAGTTAAAATTAAGAAAAACAATAAAGAAAGAGAAAAAATGATTTCTTTCTATGAAGAGCATTATAAAGATAAGCATTTTGTTGAATTACCAATGAAGTATATAAAAGAATCACCATTCTTTTCAGCTAATAAATTTGGTGAATCTGAATATACTAGATATGAATCGACAGTTATTAGTATTTTAGAAAAAACAGGTTCTGATATGATTGTTGTTGCTGACGTAGAAGCTAATGGTTTAGGTAGTGCTCCTAAGATTTGTAACTTAGGCACAGTAGAGTTATCAATTGATGAAAATTCAGGTAATTTTATTAGCCCTAAACTTTTTGAGGAAAGATCATTTAAATCAATGACAGGTAAACATTTCTTGCTTTCAAAAACTCAATTATCAGATCTTGAAGAGATTTCAAGAAAAGATTATAACAATTTAAGCTTTGCTGAGAAACAAATGACAATGGTAATGTTAGAAGATGAATCTAGATATTTTAAAGTTTCTTCTTTTGATAAGTTTAAGACTTTGAATAATTTCTCTAAGAAAAATGGTGGTGTTCACATAAATAGAGGTCTTAAAGCTTCTATGGGTTCTGTGTTTATTAATGATAATGACGTAAAAATAACAGAAAAAATAGCAACACTTACTGCTATTGATAATACACTATTAAATAAAATAGGTATGTCATCTAAAAAAGCCGACGAAATATTTACTGAAAGATACAAAGATAAAAAGATTATTTTTCAGGCACATAATTTACCATACGATTTAGGGGTTCTTAGAGGAAATCTAAATGAGTTTTATAAATTAGTAACAGATGTAGATAAAGGAAATAAACTTAACGATTCAGCTATATACAGTAGAAGTCAAAAACTTGCTTACGATCCAATCAATATTGCAACATTTGAAAAAGACATGGTTCCTGCATTGCATGGTAAAGAATTCTTTCACTCAGAAGCTTCTGATTTTGCAATAAATGGTTTCTTGTCAAATTCAGAAGACGGAATGTTACCAGACAGAACAGGTAGACACTTTCTTAAAAAGAAAGACGGAAAAGTAACAATTATTGATACAAAAGAAAATATAGAGGTTACTGTTGAGGTTGCAAGGGCTTCTTTGCAAGCACAAGAAGACGAAAGAGTTAAAGTTTCGGAAATGATGGGCGTTCCAGAAAATGAGATAGAAAAAAGAAATATTTCTGAATTATCTGTTCTTGACTTACTTTCAGAACAAATAAAAGTAATTGATATGCCAGGAAACTCTATTAAATACTCGGTTCAAAGTTTATCAGATTACGATATGATTCGTTCTATGATTCTTTCTAGTGCAGATTTCAAAATAAATTCTGTCGATATCCCAGAAGAGTTTAGTAATTCAAAAGAAAAAATGGAATTCTTTATGATGAATTACCATTTTGACGCTTCATTTAAAGAAAACTTTGCAAACTTTCAAAGTTCTTTAGATAAAAACGAAATTACGGATATGTTTTTGACAGAAGGTTTTAAAGAAGCAGCTATCGAGGAAATGAAGAAAGATTTTGTAGAAGAAACAAATAGATTGAAAGCAGAAGGTAAAATAAAAAGAGCAAGAAAAATCCCTGATTTTTCTGACAAGATACCTGAAGATCCAAAAATAGAAGTTTTTAATAATTTTGCTGCAAAATTTTTAGAAGAAAACAAAGAACTTCAAAAGAAATTCCATGAAACTTGGGTTTATAAAAGAGTTCTTAATGCTGTTAATCCAACAAAGGAAAAATTGAAAGATAAAGATTTAGTTGGGCAAATAGCGTATGTAACAGCAATCTCAGAAGATGTTGTTGAGAAAGTAATGAAAGAAGCTATTGAGTATAAAGAAAAATACAATTTAGATAGTGTTATTCAAAAAGAACCACACAATAACTTATATTTTGATAAGTGTGACGTAGCTATGGAAGCTGTTTTAACATTTAAACGTCCAACAGATAGAAACTACAACACTTACAATCATTCTACAAAAAATGTTGTAAATATGTATCTTGAAAACATTGCAAGAACAACATATAAAAACATGGAGGCAGATTTAAGAACAGTGGCGTTAGATTCTTTTAGTAGAAAACAAGCTGCGTCTTATAAACGTGTAAATAAAACTGATTTTATAAAAAGAAGCGTTGAATCAAATGTAGAACATGTAAAATTTAAGTTTAGTGGAGATACATTACAACAACATGCTTTTGCTTATGGTGTACTAAAAAGAGAATTGACAGATCAAGAAATAGAGAATGCTTCTGAAAAATTGGAGTTCATTGTTAGAAATGAACAAATGAGAAATTCGGTTTATCAACAAGATGTTGTTTCAGAGGCGGATGAAGAATTTGTTAAAACTTTAAATAATATTCTTGATAGAAATGAAGGAAAAGTTAATGAATATAGAAAAGAAATGGAAGATTTTTTTGAAGAGATTTATTTCTCGAAAAAAGAAAATGAAATGCATAAGTGTTTAAAATTAGTTGAACATTCTATATTGACAGGTGAATCTATTAAAACTCCAAGAATGGGTGCATTAATGAAAAGGGAAAAAGAAGGTCTAATTGATTTAACTGCGAAGTTCAGTGAAATTGCAGTGGATTTAGGTGTAAGTCAGTTAAAACCATTTATTCCTACAACATTAGGTATTGGTCAATCAGATAAAATTGATCAATACTTGGGTAAAACAATAGATGATATTGTTTCTGCACCAAAAGAAGACGAAGTAGATCAGACTTTAATGAATTTCTTTTCTAATATAAAAGAAAAAGAAGAAATTTCTGTTGAAGAAAAGCTTGAAGAAGAATTGAAATTTTTAAACACTCTTCATAAAGGAAATGAAGAAGCTATTGCACAAGATTTATTAAAATCTAAAATAATAAAAAGTGTAAATATAAAGAGACAAAATAATGGTAAACAAATGTTTAAGTTCTCTGAGTTGTTAAATGAAAAATTAAGTTCTATTTTACGTGGAGAAGATCAATCTTTGGGCTTTGAATACAAAACAGAAAAATTAGAAGTATCTTCTGAAATGCAAGAAAAGATTGAACTGGGTTTAGAAAAAGTAAAATCAAAACCTAAAAGAAAACCAGCAACTAAGAAATAAACATTATTAAAATTATGAAATAAAAAGAACGAGCCATCGTTCTTTTTTTATATAAAAAAGAAGGGGTTTGAGAATGCTTTTAGGCAGATTAAAAGATATTGTTTTTAAAAATGTTGATAATAAGCAAAAGAAACTTATAGAAAATATATTTTTAGAAATAATAGAGACAAATGAAGTTCTATCTAAATTGTTTTTAAAAAGAGAACTAAAAAAAATAAAAGAAATAGTATTAGAAGATAAAAGTCTAGATTTTGAAATAGAAAAAGAATTGTTGAATGAAATATTTAAGAAAATTTCTAAGTTTAAAAAGGAAAACTCATTATTACTTGAAATATCAGAAGAAGATTTTGTTTATTATGTTTTATCTTCAGAAGAAATGGAAAAAATAAAAAGCTTATTTATAGATAATGTAAAAATAAATAGATTTAAGAAGCGTTATTTAAAAAACATTCTTGAATCAAAAAATGATAATAAATTTGTTTTAAATTTAATAAAAGAAGCTAAAGATAAGTATGCAGAAGGAAAAGAAGACTTCCAAGAATTGGAAGGCAGTAATGGTTTTTTAAATAGATATACTGAAGATTTGTCTAGTAAAATAGAAGTAAATAAATTAATAGGAAGAATAGAAGAAAAGAATGCAATATATAGAAGCTTAAAAAGAAAAAATAAAAGTAATCCTTTAATAGTAGGTGATCAAGGAACAGGAAAAACAGAAATAGTTAATAGTATAGCTACTGAAATGAAAAATAATAAAATTTACAGGTTGGATACAACAGCATTATTGGCGGGAGCGAAATATAGAGGAGATTTAGAAGAAAGATTAAATAATATCTTTAATGAAATGATGTCAAACAAAGATTCTATTTTATTTATAGACGATTTAGAGGTTTTATTAAAAACAAACAACCAAGGGAATCAATCAAATATAGGTGCTATATTAAAACCTTACTTTGAAAAAACAAATTTAAAGATGATAGGGACAGTAACAACAGAAGGGTATAGAAGACTTTTAGAATCAGATAAGTCTGCTGATTCTATTTTTACAAAAATAAAACTTCAAGATTTAAAGAAAGAAGATATATTAAAAATATTAAAGGAAAGAAAAAAAGATTATGAGAATTATCATTTGGTAGATTTTCCAGAATACTTATTATTAGACATAATAGAACTTTCAGAAAAACATATGCCAGAAAAAAATTTCCCTGAGAAAGCCCTAGATTTATTAGACGACATAGGTGTGTTATCAAATGAAAAAAATATAAAAGAAGCAAATTTCAATATTTTAAAAGAAGTTTTGAATGTTAAACTTGGTAATAAAAATGAAGATTATTTAAAAAAAGAAGAGGTTTTGAAGAATTTAGAGGAAAATTTAAATAAAAAAATAATAGGTCAAGAAAAGATAATAAGTAAAATAACAGAATCTTTTATTGTTTCTGAATTGGGGCTAATCAAGAGAAATAGACCAGAAAATATATTTTTATTTTTAGGTTCTACTGGAGTTGGTAAAACAGAGTTAGTAAATGAAATATCACATAGCTTAACTAAAAATTTGATACGAATAGATATGTCGGAATATTCAGATAAAATGTCATTGACAAAATTAATAGGAAGTAGTTCTGGATATATAGGTTATGAAGATGGTGGAGTTTTAAGTAATGCTGTAAAAGAAAGACCTGATTCAATAGTCCTTTTAGATGAAATAGATAAGGCAGATCAAAATGTTTTAAATATGTTGCTTCAAGTATTTGATAATGGTTTTTTAAACGATGGTCAAGGAAATAAAATAAATTTTAAAAATACAACTGTAATAATGACGGGAAACATAGGTTTAAAAGATAAACAATTTGATAAAAAAATAGGTTTTTTAAATAAAAATATTGAAAAAAATTCTTTTGAAATTGATTTAAAAAAATATTTACCACTAGAATTTATAAATAGAATTGACGAAGTGTTTTATTTTGATTATTTGTCAGATAAAACAATATTAAAGATAATTGAAAATAAAATGACAGAAATAAAAAAAGATTTATTGGATAAAAATATAAAAATTTCATATTCAAAAGAATTATTTAATTATGTTTTAAAAAATGCTTATGATAAAAATTATGGTGCAAGAAAAATAAGTAGATTTATTGAATCTAATATTCTAACAAAAATTGCGAAAAGTATTGTTTTGGAACCAAAGAAAAGATTTTTAAATATAGAAATAAAAAAGAATAAGTTGTTAATTAAATAAAAAAAGCAGCTATTTAAGCTGCTTTTTTATTGAAGGCTTGATTATGCGCCCTTAACTCTGTCTTTAAGACCTTTACCCACTGAGAAACCAACAGTTTTTTGTGCAGGAATAGTCATAACAGCACCAGTTTTTGGGTTGCGACCTTGACGCTCTTTACGCTCTTTAGCTTGGAACTTACCAACATTTACGAAAGTAACTGTTTTCCCGTCAACTAGTGCTTCAGTAACAACTTCCCATAATGAATCAATATGCTCTAGTGCTTCTTTTTTTGTAACACTCATTTTGTCGGCAACTAGTTGAGCAACTTGTTCTTTATTTAATTGTTCTTTACTCATGATATAAACTCCTTAATTTATTATATATTTATTAGATCACTTGTGAAATCTTTAAATGAGTATATGGCACATTCTTTTTTTTGTCAATAAGTCAACTTTGTTTTTTTTCCTTTAAAATAGATAAAAAAACATAAAAAATAAAAATATCCCTTTTAAATGGGGCTTTTTTTATATTTTTTAAATTTGAAAAAAATTTTTTAAACTTGAAAAAAATGAATGTTTAAAAGGAAAATAGTATTAAAATGCACAAACAAAAAAAGTGTTTTACTTTGAAATATTAAGATGTTATCTTGTGATTTGTTATAAATGGAGAAAAAAATTGGAACAATTAGATAAGTTAATAGTTACTATAAACTATATAAGAACATTTAATGAAGATAATGGTTTCATTGTATTCAATGGAACTGATTTTGAAACAGGTAAGACTACAAATGTTAAAGGAAGTTCCTTTTCCTTAAATGAAGGTGACATATTAGAATGTGAGGGAAAATGGTTGAATGATCCGAAATGGGGTATGCAATTTGACGCAAAAACAATTCAGCTTTATACACCAACAACACCTCAAACAGTTCTCTCTTATTTAGAGAGTGGATATATACGTGGTATAAGAAAGAAAACCGCAGCAAATATTTTCGCAATGTTTGGTGAAAAATCAATTGAAATATTAGATCAAGATCCAGATCAATTAAAAAATGTTAAAGGTATTGGAGAAAAAACACTTGATAAGATAATAGAAGACTGGAATGAAAAAAGAATCTTACACAAACAAAATGAATCTTTAAAAGAACTTGGCTTCTCTATAGAAGAAGCTTTAAAAATATCAAAAACTCTTGGTGGAGAAGCTATAAAAACATTGTGTGAAATGCCGTATGCTTTAGTAACAGAACCAGAATTTGATTTTTCTTTTGACAAAATAGATAAAATCGCCTTAACAAAGTTACGTTTCCAGCCAACAAATCCAGCAAGAATATTGACTTACATTATTTACTTATTAAAAAAAGCAGAAGGTCGTGGTAATACATATCTTGATAAAGAAGTTTTATTTAAAGAAGGTTTGAAAAAATTAAAGATAGATAAAGAAGATTTAGAGTTATCTTATTTAGCAGGTTTGAAATTTAAAAAAATAATAGAAAATGAAAAAGAAAATATAACAATAGTACAAAAGAAAAGCACTTATAATGCTGAAATATTTATCGCTACAAAAATAAAGCAGATATTGGAAGGAAGTGGAAAAGTATTTTTCTCACCTGAGTTAAAAATAGATGACGCAACAGAAAAAGGTTTTGTTTTATCAGAAGGTCAAAAAGGTGCTATAATAAAATCCCTTGAGAATAAGGTCTGTATAATAAATGGTGGACCAGGTGTTGGTAAAACAACTGCATTAAATACTCTAATAAAAATGATAAAAAAACAACATATGACTTTTACATTATGTGCTCCGACTGGTAAGGCAGCTCAAAGAATGTCTGAATCTACAAATGAAGAAGCAAATACAATTCATAAAACATTAGAATACAATCCTTCAATGAAAGCTTTTCAAAAGAATGAGATAAACCCAATAGATACAGATTTTGTAATAATAGACGAAACTTCAATGGTAGATGTGTTTTTGTTTAGAGATTTGTTAAAAGCTATACCAAATAGTTCAACATTAATTTTAATTGGAGATGTAAATCAAATACCAAGTATAGCTGCAGGAAAAGTATTGAAAGATTTGATAGAATCAGAGAAAATACCGACTGCATTTATAACAGAGCTTCAAAGACAAGCAAAAGATTCTGATATTATAAATAATGCTTACTTAGTAAATGAAGGGAAATTTATAAAGGTAAATAATAAAAAAGATGGTGATTTCTTTTTTATAAAAACAAGCAGTGATTTTAATACATTAGAAAAAATAAAAGAAATGGTTAAAAATAATATACCAAAAGCTTTTAAGGTAAACCCTAAATATTCACTACAAACATTAACCCCTATACATGAAAAAACTTTGGGTAGAAAAAGTTTAAATAAAGAATTGCAAAATATATTAAATGAAGAAAGTGATTTAATAAAAAGAGGTGAAGTGGAATTTAGAAGAAATGATAATATAATGCAAACAAAAAACAACTATGATAAAGAAGTCTTTAATGGAGATAGCGGAGAAATACTTTCAATAGGAAGAAATCAAATAGACGTAACGTATAATGGTAAGATAGTAAATTATGAAAGGACAGATTTTGATCAATTAGAACTTAGCTATGCAATAACAATGCATAAATCACAGGGTTCTGAATATCCGTTGATTATTATTCCTATTAGTAGTGATTATAGCGGTATACTAGATAGGAGTTTATTGTATACTGCAATAACACGTGGAAAAGAAAGAGTAATAATAATAGGTAGTGAAAGAAGATTAAAAGAAGCTATAAAAAATGATTTTTCTAGAAGAAGAAAGACTTATCTAAAAGAAATTTTAATTGGAAAATTAAAATAAAAATAAAATAATAAAAAAAGCCGCACATGGCTTTTTTTTATTTTTAAAAAACAAAAAACTTTCATTAATAAGTGTTTTTTTAACTTGAAAACTTCTAAAGAACTTGACAAAAGGTTTTAAAAAGGTTAATAAAGAGTCAAAAACAACTTGATAATTTTTGTTTTTATAGTATATATTGAATATATAGAAAGTTTTTTAGTAATTAAAATAGTGGAGGCTGAAATGGCTAAGAAAGCAGAAAAAGGAGCACCAGTAGTTGCAGCAGGTGACATTGGTTGGGGATATACAAAATATATGAAAATGGATGAAGAAGGAGAAATAACTTATCATAGTTTTCCTTCATTAGCACCACGTTCTACTGGTCAAGACTTATCAATGGGTCTTCTTGGTAGAAGAGATACTGTTATTGTTGACGTTGAAGGAACTTTATATGAAGTAGGTCCTGACAGTACAGATTTGGATATTAACGACTCAACAAGAAACTTGAATGATCAATTTATTTACACAGATCAATACAAAGCACTTTTCCACGGAATGTTGAGTTACATGGATCATGACGAGATTGATTTATTGGTTTTAGGTTTACCAGTATCAGGTCTTGGATTGGCAGTAGATTTGAAGAAAATGTCTGTTGGAGAGCATAAAATTCCAAAAGTAGGTTCTGAAACAAATGAATATAGGACAGTTAAGGTAAAAGACGTTTTGGTTTTACCACAACCATTAGGTTCTTTGTATCACTGCCTATCTCAAATGGATACAAATGAAAAATTTGAATTTTTGGAAGACGAAATGAATCTTATTATTGACCCAGGTTTCTTGACTTTTGATTTCCTTTTGGCTAACGGTAAGAGAACTGTTGAGAATCGTTCAGGCGCACACCCAGGTGGCGTATCTAAAATTCTGCGTTCTATTGCAACTTCAATATCTGAAAAACACGGAATAAAATATGATAACTTAAGTGCAATAGATAAAGCATTGGCAAGAAAAAGATTGAAAGTTAATGGTAAAGTAGAGGATCTAGTAGAACATATTAAAAACACTCGTTCTGTAATAGAAGGTTCTGTTAACTTTATGAAAAATATGATTGGTGATGGTTCTGATATTGATAATATTATTCTTGTGGGTGGTGGTTCTGAGTTGTTTAAGAAAACAATAGAAACTTACTACAAAAATCATGAAATAATTTGTATAGAAGATCCACAAATGACTAACGTTAAGGGTTATTACGAAGCAGGACTTGATTTTCTTAAAATAAAAAAATAAGCAGGAGGTTTTATGGAAAACAATAAAAAGGAAAATATTAGAGTAAATCTCAATATAGATCCAGAAGTAAATCCAAAACTTTATGCTTTTTTAGAAAAAAAAGATAAGCGAAAAAGAGCTAGTATAATAAGAAGAATGCTAGAAGAAATGCTTCAAGAAGAAAAATAAAAAAATGGCTTCATGCCATTTTTTTTTTATTTAAAAAAAATACTTGCTATAATAATATAGAGTAGTTATAATGAGCGAAAATAAAAATGGAGAAAATATGTTTATTTTAGACGTTCCTTATTCGGAGAAAGATAGAGCTTCTGGTTTGGGTGCTTCTTGGAAGGGAGATATAAAAAAATGGGTTGTTCCAGATGGTGTTGATTTAGAACCATTTTTGGAATGGGTTCCATTAAATAAGCTTGAAGAAGCAAAGATAATTGTGGAATCTCAAAAACCAGAGAAAGGCTTAAAGTTAAGTTCTTTAATAAGAAAAGTAAAAAGAGCAGTGGAAGACGAAGTTTCAGGTCATTATTGGGTTAATGCAGAAATAGCAGATCTTCAATATCATAAAGGAAGTATGTATATTCAACTTGCTGAAATAGACGAGCGTGGAAAAGAGATTTGTAAAAACAGAGCAATAGTTTGGTCTAACAATGTTGAATATATAAATAATAGATTTAAATCAGAAACTGGAAATGACCTAATGAAAGGATTGAAGGTTCTGGTAAAAGTAAAAGTAACTTATGATTTAAGATTTCAATTGTCTTTAACAATAGAAGACGTAGATCCAACTTTTACTCTTGGTGGAATAGAAGCGAAAATAAAAAAAATAAGAGATAGGGTTATTGCTCTTGGTTTGTATGATAAAAACAAAAAACATACAACCCCTTATTTTTTTAGAAATATAGCGGTTGTTTCACCAAATGAAGCCGCAGGTTTAGGTGATTTCAAGGCAGATGCAGATATGTTAGAACAACATAAGATTTGTAAATTCACTTATTATACAGCAGTATTTCAAGGAGATTCTACGGCAAAAACAGTTTCGCAAGCCTTAAAAGAAGCTTCGTTCGAAGCAGAAAAAAAACGTTTTGACGCAATAGTCCTAATTCGTGGTGGTGGAGCAAAAACAGATCTTCATTTCTTAAATGAATTTGATATCGCAAAACAAGTGGCGGAAGCAAAAGTCCCTGTTTTTGTCGGTGTTGGTCATGAAAGAGATAAAATACTGGTTGACGAAATAGCATTTAGGAGTTTTGATACGCCTAGTAAAGTTATTGGCTATATATCTTCGAACAATGTAGCAATTTATAAGAGGTTTGAAAAATCAATTATAGAAATAAACCACTCTTCAAACAGAATACAAGAACATATAAAGAAAAGTTTAAAATCTAGTGAAGAGTTAATAAATGCAAATTCTAAAAACCTTTTATTAAACGTGAAATCAAGGTTGCAAACGAACATAAAAGAAATAAAAGAATCTGCATTAAAAACAAGGTCTAATTATAAAATAAGATTAGAAGACTTGGATTCAAATATAAAAATCAGTGCAAACAAAACAAAAGCTAATTATAAAATGAATCTTGAAGATAAAATTAATAATATCAAAATTAATGCAAATAAAAACACAAAAGACTTGCAAACAAAGATTCAAATGAATTATAATGCTATATTCAATGAATCAAAAGTATTGCTTAGTGATTACAAATGGAAATTAGATAACGTATCTTCCGAAATTGATAAGGTTAGTCCACTGAATGCATTGGATAATGGCTTTGCAATAATAAAGAGTTCAAAAGGTGAAATAATAAAATCTTTAAAAGATTTAAACAAAGAGAAAACATTTACTGTTTGGCTGAAAGACGGTGAAAAAGAATTTAAAAATGAGGAATAAAGAAATGACAGCAAAAAAAGAAACAGCAAAAGAAATGGAGTCAAGAATTAAAGTAATGGAATTATCTCAAATAATAACGAGATTGGACGAAATTCAAAACATCTTGAAAAATAATTCTGGTAGTGCAATAGATACAATGATTCCACTACTTGAAGAAACTAAACTATTAAAGGCAAAAGCCGACACAATGGTTGGTGAAATAGATGCCTATTTATCAGAACAAGAAAATTAATGTTTGATAATTTGGAAACATTGCTTTTATCTGAAGAATGTAACTTCAGTAAACTTTATGAATACTGTAAACAAATGAGAAAATTGGAAATCCCAAGCACTGTAATAAGTAGATTTATTTATAATGTTTATTTGGAAAATGAAAGTTTTTTTGAAAAAGATGAAGAAAGAGAAGATTGTATTCATGATATTTCGGATATATTAGATGGTTATTGTTCTCCAAAAATATCTTTAAGATAAAAACAAAAAAGACTCCGAGAAGAGTCTTTTTTTATTTTTTATTCTTCGTTATCTTATTGTTCTTCTGCTTGTTTTTGTGCTTCTTCGATTGTCTGAGGTGCATTTTTTAATTCGGTTTCATACATAGCAAAGAAATCTATAGCAGGTGGTATATTAGAAGGAAAATTAGTCATAGCCAATACATTTGTGGTTCTTTCTCTTGTATAAGGATATAAGACAGAAGCACAGTTTGTTTTTATTATCTTATCAAATTCTTCGACTGTAAATCCTTCTATATGGAAAACGCCTGTATATTCAACTTCTGACTTATAAACACCAGAGTTATCGTCTTCTTTTAACCCGTCAACCATCAAACCAAAAGAAACCTCAAACAACTGCTCATTTATTTTATTAGATTGTATTCTAAAATTAATACCTTCTTTTATATTAAATGGTTCGAATGCATATCTATTAGCATTTTGTCCGTCAAAAAGTTGCTTTGTAAGGTTCAGGTTAACCAATTTAAAAACTTTACTCATTTTTTACTCCTTGTTTTTATTATTTCAAGAGAAAATTATCATATAAAATAAAAAAAGCAATAGAGACCTTGATTTATTTTTTTTGTAAATTATAATAAAAAACACTTTATTTAAATAAAATTAGGAGTTTGCTTGGAATGCAAAGAAGCAAAAAACAAGAACAAAGGATAATAACAAACAGAGGAAAGTTTTTAATAATTTTTTGCGGATTTTTATGTTTGATATTATTTTCAAGATTAATATTTTTACAAGTGATAGACAAAGAAAAGTTTACTACTATGAGAACTAAAAATGTAGTAAAAACAAGTTATATACTGCCAGAGAGGGGTGATATTCTCGATAGAGAAAATAGAAAAATAGCAGGAACAAGAGGAATGTTTTCGGTTATTGTAGTTCCAGAAAAAATAAAAGGTTTTAGGAAAAATAGAGAACAAGTTTCTAATGATTTTATAGAAAAAATAAGTGAGATAATAGAACTTACAGAAAAACAAAAAACAAAATTAAAAAGAACCTTAAAACATTCCCCAATATTTAGTGAAGTGGTAGTTAAGTCAGATATTGAAGAAAAAGAATTGACTGCGATAACTCAAAATAAAAAATATTTGGAAGGTGTAGATATAACCTCTTCTAGAGTTAGAGATTACGAAAATGGTTCTTATTATTTAAATGTTTTAGGTTATGTAGGTAAAGTTTCACCAAAAGATCTTAAAGATGAAAATAAATTTTTAACAAATCTTGATTATGTAGGTAAACAAGGTATTGAAAAACTTAAAGATAAAGAGTTGTTAGGAAAACATGGGGAAGAAGTAATAGGTGTAAATGCTTATGGTAAAGCAATGAGTAGGGATAAAATAAAAGAGTCACAAAAAGGCGAAACTATTCATTTAACAATAGACCAAGATTTACAAATTTTAGCCCACGAATTATTGGGTGAAGAACGTGGTTCTGTTGTTGCATTAGATCCCAATACTGGTGAAGTTTTAGCTATGGCTAGTACACCAACATATGATCCTAATAAACTAGTTAAGGGCTTGTCACATGAGGAATACAATAGAATTTTTAAATCTGTTAATACTTCTCCATTCTTTGATAGGGCAATAATGGGTCAATATCCACCAGCTTCTACTATAAAACCATTTGTTTCAATAGCTGGTCTTTTAGGAGATTGGATAGATCCAGAGAAAAGAGTTTGGTGTGGACCTTATTATCAATTGAAGGGTTCAACAAGAAGATTCAATGATTGGAAGCCACAAGGTCATGGTTGGTTAACAATGAAAGATGCAATAGCAAGGTCAGCAGACGTTTATTATTATAAACTTGGAAAAGAAATGGGGATTGATTATCTTTATGATGTAATGTCTGTTTATGGATTTGATAAAAAAACAGGAATTGATTTAAAAGGCGAAAAATCTGGATTATTGCCTTCGACAGATTGGAAAAAGAAAAAGCTTAAAGAAAGTTGGTATACAGGTGAAACTTTGATTGCAAGTATAGGTCAAGGTTACATGCTTTCAACTCCTATGCAGTTAGCACAAGCAACAGCAGTTTTGGTGAATGGAGGTAAAACATATAAACCAAAGTTAATAATGGAGGATAAAACAAAATTAATATCAGAAGTTAATATTCCAGAAGAATATACTGAGATAGCAAAGGCTGGTATGAGAGAAGTTCTTTTTGGTGAATATGGAACAGCAAGAAAATGGAAGAGAAAATTAATAAGATACAACCAAGGTGGTAAAACAGGAACTTCTCAGGTTTACTCAACAAAAGGAGAAAGACCAGATAAAGATGTTGAAATGCCAAAACATCTAAAAGATCACGCTTTATATATTGGATTTGCACCTTATAATGATCCAAAAATAGTAATTTCTGTTGTGGTTGAAAACATTGGTGGTGGTAGTACTTATGCAGCACCAATAGGAATAAAAGTAATGCAAAAATATTTAGATAAGAATTATCCAGAGTTAATAATGGAAGGAAAAGAAGTTTTGAAAGAGGAAAATAAAAATGAGAAAAAGTAAGAGTTTTTTAGACTATTTAAAAATAGATTTTTGGTTATTTGCTTCACTTCTTTTAACAATTATTTTTGGGTTATTCATCTTATATTCAGCGTCGAATCAGAATTCAGCAGTGATAGAAAATCAATCTCTAAAAGTATTATTTGGTTTTGTGATAATGGTTGTTTTTGCACAAGCAAATCCACAGGTTTTAAAAGTTTGGACTCCAAGATTTTTTGTGGTCTCACTAGTGCTTTTAGCTTTGGTTCCGATAATAGGAGAAAAAAGTTTGGGTGCTCAAAGATGGTTAGATTTTGGAGTTAGATTTCAACCTTCTGAAATTATAAAATTCACATTACCTATGATGTTAGCTTGGTTCGTTTCGACAATAGGCGCACCAGATAATGCAAAACGTATTTTCGTAATGTTTGTTATTTTAGTCGTCCCTTGTGGTTTAATTGTAATACAGCCAGATTTAGGAACGTCAATATTAGTAGGTGCTGCTGGTATATTTGTAATATTTTTAGCAGGTATAAGTTGGAGTTTTATTTTAAAATCTTTAGTTGCAGTACTGGCGTTTCTTCCAGTTGCTTGGAATTTTTTATTAAAACCTTATCAAAAAACAAGAGTTCTAACATTATTAAATCCAGAATCAGATCCTACTGGAAGTGGTTATCATGTTATTCAATCAAAAATAGCGATTGGTTCAGGTGGTTTTTCAGGAACAGGTTGGCTGGAAGGTGTTCAATCGCATTTAAATTTTATACCAGAACAAAGAACTGATTTTATTTTTGCGGTACTAAGTGAAGAATTGGGAATGATTGGCTTCTTTATATTGATGTTTTGTTATTTTTTAATTATTGCAAGATGTTTTTATATATTTTTTAAATTAAAAGAAGTTTATGACAGATTGGTGTGCGGTGCATTGTTAATGATATTTGTTTGTTATATATTCGTAAATATAGGTATGGTGTCAGGGATATTACCAGTAGTTGGAGTTCCACTTCCCTTGATTAGTTTTGGTGGAACATCAATAGTAACCTTATTAGCAGGTTTTGGTATGATTTCAGCGTTTTATCACAATCAAAAATCAAAATCAGCAAAAATGTATAGAAGGTAAATAAAAATAAAGGTAGAGACATTATTTTGTCTTTACTTTTTTTTATGCTAAAATGTTATTAAAGATATAGGAATAAGTGATAAAAATGTCTCAAAACAAATATAACATACAACAATTTTTAAAAAGCTCTATTCAAAAAAATAACAAAGATTTAGATAAAACACCTTTTACTGCTTTTATTACCAATGAAATTTCAAAAATAAAAGAAGCTGAAAACCCTGAATTATTAGAATCACTGGAAAGTTTGTTTAATTTCTTGGAAAATTCAAATAAAAAAACAAAAAAAGAAATATTAAATGGTTTGATAGATTTTTTCGAGTTAAAAAATTATGCAAATAAAAAAGAAACAAATGAATTGTTTTTATCAAATGCTTCAATAGATGAATCTTTGTTTAAAAATATAATTAGTTCAATTTTTGAATCAGGATTAGAGATAAATAATGGAAAAATATCATTAGACGGAACAATAGCAAAAATATTGTTCTTTAAGTCAATTGAGGATATTGAAACAAAAATAATAACATCAAAAGTATTAGATACTCAAATAATAGAAACAATAAATAAAAAAGAAAACACAATATTTTCAAAATTTGCAAGATCAGGTGCAATAGACTTATTTTATAATGAAATATTATCAGAAAGCAATTTTTTAACGAATGAAGAAAAGACGAGAATTAAAGAAAACGTAAAGAAAAATCTTATAAAATCAGGTATGACACCTGAAGAACTTCTGGAAACAAAAAAGAAAATAGAAATTAATGATTTTGATAAAAAGTTTGGAACAATATATAAACCAGATGATGAAGCAGTTTTAAGAATTAAAAAATTAACAAGAAACGAATCTGTTTTTGAAAATAAAGCATTTAGAGATTATTGTGAAGATCAAAATATTGTTTATGTGTCTGCCTTTGAAAAAATACAATGGCAGTCTATAGGTAAAAATAATGATTTATTTAAAGGGAACATGTCAGTGCCTTCATTTGTTAAAAAAGACGAAAATGGTGATTTTGAGAAAATAATATTAAATATATCTCCAATAACAGGAAGTGTTAGTTTTAGCGAACAAAACACATTTGAAAATAGTTTAGGTTTAGCTTGTAGATACTTTAAAGCATTAGAGATACCAGAAGTGGAAATAGTAAATAATAAATCGTTTAGTGACAATCTACCAGAGATACCAACGATGTTGTTAATAGATGACTTAAAGGAAGTTTTAAAGTCGGAAAAGCCATTAAAGTTTACAACAAAAATAGATATTAATTTAGAGAAAATAAATAAAATATCTCAATTACAAAAAACCTCCAAAATAAAAATAATTAAAAGTTAAAAGCCGAGTGGCTTTTTTCTTTTATTTAATCTTTTTTTTGCTTTTTAATTTTCTTATGTTAACATAAGAAAAAAAAATTAAGGAGTGATAAATGTTAGGGCAAATTAATAAAATATCGAATGCATTTGAGATAAAGAAAAACAAAAAAACAATAACAAAGAAGAATTCTTTAAATAATAAATACAAAAATACTCCAAATGAAGAGTTGAAACTAAAACTTTTAAAAATGAAAGATACGGATTTTGACCTTCCAGAAGCTCTTCAGTTGATAACTCAATTATCTATAAACTTTTTTGGTTTATCACCATATGATTCTCAATTACAAGCAGCATTAGTTTTAAAATCTGGGAATATAGCAGAACTTGGAACAGGTGAAGGGAAAACATTAAGTATTGTGATATCAGCAATATTAAATTTTTTAAATTCTGAAAATACACACATAGTAACTGCAAATGATTATTTGGTAGAAAGAGATTATTATTTTTCAAAAGAATTGTTTGATTTTTTAGGTATAAAATCTAATAAAAATGGTGACGCTGTAAATCCAGTAGATAAAAAAGAAATGTATACTGCTGATGTCTTGTATTCAACAAGTAGGCATCTTGTTTTTGATTATTTAAATAATAATAAAGTTAAAAACATTGATTTTGAATTTGAAGAAAGAAGAGACGTCGTTATTATTGATGAAATAGATTTTGTTTTGATTGACGAAGCAAGAACGCCAATTGTAATATCGGGTTCTATTTATACAGATGAAGATCTATATAAAATATTCCAAGATATTCAAAAAGAATTTAATGGAATCCAGAAGAAAGAAAGTTTTGAAGTTAAAGAAGAAGATTTTGTTTACGCAGAAAACTATATTGAAATAACAGATTTAGGTTATAAAAAATTAGAAAAAACTTTATTAGATAGAAAATTAATAAAGAGAACTTCTGAAATCTATGAAGGTTTAGGTTTTTCTTTAATAAAACATTTAGAAAAAGCACTTGCAGCAAACTATACTATTACTAACAACACTGACTACATAATTATGGAAGGTAAAATAGTTCCAATAAACAAACAAACAGGTAGATTGCAGCCAGGCAGACGTTTTTCAGATGGATTACAACAAGCAGTTGAAGCAAAAGAGAATATAGATATAACTTCTGACTATCAGGTTCTTGCTCAAACAACGTTGCAAAACTACTTCAAAAAATACACAAAACTTTCAGGAACTACGGGAACAGCAGAAACTGAATCAATAGAATTTAAAGATTTTTATGGATTAAAAGTAATATCAGTTGCACCGCAAAAACCCTCAAAAAGAGAAGATTTGGGTGATGTTATATTTTTAAATAAAGAATATAGAATAAAAGAAATATTAAAGGAAACACTTAAAAATATAAAAAATAAAAGACCAACATTAATAGGTACTCAATCTCTTGAAGATTCAGAAGTGGTCGCTAATATATTTGAACAAAACAAAATTGCTTTTAATCTTTTAAATGCAAAAAATCATGAAAAAGAAGCTCATATAATTGCACAAGCAGGAAAACCAAGCGTTGTAACAATAGCTACAAATATGGCAGGTCGTGGTACGGATATAATGCTTGGTGGTAATAAAGATATTGAGATTGAATTAGCAAAAGAAGAAGGTAGGTCAGAAAAAGAAACTTTAAAAGATTGGGAAGAAAATAATAAAACTGTTTTAGACGCTGGTGGTTTATCAATAATAGGTCTAGGTCGCTGCCCTTCAAGAAGGTTTGATAATCAATTAATTGGTAGAGCTGGTAGACAAGGAGACCCTGGTCAAACAAGATTTTTCTTATCTTTAGATGATCAAATGTTTATGGGGGCAAATGTATCGTTTTTAAAAAGTTACTGGGAAAAAGAAGATCCTTCAATGGGATTAAGTTTTTCTGTTTTAACTAAAATAGTTAGAGAGTCTCAAAAAACAATAGAAAGTGGTAGTTTTAATGTAAGAAAGAACTTATTTAAATTTGACTCTATTAATTCAGAACAAAGAGAAATCTTTTATTCTTGGAGAAAAAAGGTTTTGCATTTAGAAGATACCGAAAAATTAATTGATACATATTTTCAAGAAACGATTGCAAATATAATAGCTGATTATACAGAAAAAGATGAGTTTTTTGCTAATGATTTAAAAGGGATGGAAAAAGATTTTAAATTAAAATTAAATGAAGAAATTGATATTAGAAATCTTTGTGAAAAAAATGATTTATCTGACGAAGACGATTTTGTTGATTTTTTAAAGAAAGCTCTAATTTTAAATCATAAAGAAAAAATGAATGTTTTTGAGGAAAAAGACAGAATATTGATAGAAAAAGATCTTTTATTGTCAACAATGGACGAAAATTATGCTGAAAACATTTCAAACTTAGAAGAGATGAGGACAAGCACAAGTTTGAGATCTTATGCTCAAAAGAATCCATTAGATGAATATCAAAAAGAAGCTTTGGAAATGTTTTCAAATTTAGTAAAAAATATAAAAGGTGATTTTTGTCAAGTTTTAAGAAAATTCTCTCCATATGATGTATTAGAAAAAAGAGAGCAAATTGCTCAAAGACAAAGAGAATTTGAAGAAAAAAGAGATATGTTATTAAAAGCCCAAAACAGGAAGCAATCTTTTGAAGATTCACCTTTGCCAATACTAGTGTTGGGTGCAGGAGTATAATAAAAAAAGATACCGACAGGTATCTTTTTTTTTAAAAAAAACTTTATTTTTTAAAAACATTTTGTTACTATGGTTTTTTTTCAAATAAAAGATATAATAAAAAAAGAGATTTTTAACTAAAAAAGGACTAGAAATGTCAGGAATAGAACACATTTTAAAAACATTAAATTCAAAACAAAAAGAAGCAGTTGAATCGAAAAACCAAAGAACTTTAATATTAGCAGGAGCAGGTTCTGGTAAAACAAAAGTTTTAACAAGTAGAGTTGCTTATCTGATTAGTTTGGGTGTTGAACCAACTTCTATATTATCAGTAACGTTTACAAATAAAGCTGCTGGTGAAATGAAAACACGAATTGTAAATACTCTGAAAGAAATTGATCCAACAATAGAGGTCAATGCGAGGGACTTATCGGTAGGAACATTCCATAGTTTATGTGCTCGTTGGATCAGAATACATGCTTTAACATTGGGTTTAAGTCAAGATTTTACAATTATTGATCAGGATGAGCAAAAGTCATTTATTAAAGAGATTTTAGACGAAAAATTAAAATATGGAAGAGAAGCTCCTAATCCAAAAGAAAAAACAAAAATAATAAATTCATTAACTAAGCAAACATTGAGTTTGATTGGTTATTACAAAGATGAAGGAATAAGACCAGAAGATTTAAAATTTTCTGGTGACGATTACCAGAAATTAGGTTTTGATTTTAAAAACGTTTATACAACATATGAATCTGAAAGAGAAAAAAGAAATTTATTAGATTTTGGAGACTTGTTGCTTTATATGGTGGAGCTTTTAAAATCCAATACACCAATAAGAAAACATTACAATGATTTGTTTAGACATATATTAGTTGACGAATTTCAAGACACAAACAAAGTTCAGGCAGAGCTTATAGATTTGCTTCATGATAAAAAAGAAGGTTATCTCTTTGTAGTAGGTGACGATGATCAGTCCATTTATGAATGGCGTGGGGCAAATATAGAAAATATACTTGGGTTTGATAAAACATACAAAAATGTAAAAACTGTAAGACTAGAACAAAATTATCGTTCTACAAATAATATATTAAAATGTGCAAACGGTTTGATTGAAAGAAATAAAAAAAGAAAAGGTAAAAACTTATGGTCAGAAAAACCAGAAGGTGACAAAGTAATAATTAATGCTTTTGATAATGCTTATGATGAAGCAGATAGAGTGGCAAGAGAAATAAAAAAAGGTTTATCAATAGGTTTATCTCCTACGGATTATTCAATATTATACAGATCAAATCATATGTCTCGAATAATAGAACAAAAATTAAACGAGCATCAAATAGCATACACAATTATTGGTGGTATTGGTTTCTGGTCACGTTTAGAAATAAAAGATATTATGTCTTATTTGACATTATGTGTTAATACTGATAATGATATGGCTTTTGATAGAATAATAAATACTCCAACACGTTCTATGGGCAAGAAAAAACTAGAACAAATAAAAGAAAAAGCAGCAATAATGGGGGTATCAAGATTTGAAGCTTTAAAATCTCTTGTTGAAGACGGAACGTTTAAGAAAACAACGCAAGTGGGTAAAAATGCAACTAATTTTATAAAACTAATAGAAAGAGTTTCAAATGAAAGCTCTCCAATTGAGGATAAATTATCTTTATTATTAGATGGAACGAATATAGTAGAGTTTTATAAAGAAAAAGATGAAGAAAAAGGTCAAGAAAGAGAATTTAACTTGATAGAATTAGTAAATGCTGCAAAACATTTTAAAAATGAATTTCCTGAAATTGAAAAAGATGAAGTTGCTTTTATTAGTTATGCAATATTGCAATCAACTGCTGACAAAGAAAATGAAGATGAATCTGTTCCAATGATGACTATACATGCAGCAAAAGGATTAGAGTTTAAAAGAGTTTACGCTATTGGTTGGGAAGACGGAATGTTTCCTTCAAGCAGAGCAATAGAAGAAGGGAAAATAGAGGAAGAAAGAAGATTAGCTTATGTAGCGATAACCAGAGCAGAAGATAAATTGACAGTTTCTTATGCAAATGTAGATCGTTTTTCTGGTTCTAGTGGAGCGATGGCTTCTAGATTTATTTTTGAGATGCCAAAAGAACAAGTAGAAATGAAGTCATTACAAAAACGTTCGAGGCAATCTAATTATTTTTCAAACAATAGATCGACTAATGATTGGAATAAAGAAAGAACAATTGGGGGATATAAAGTAGGTGCTAAGTATACAAGTGATAAGTTCGGGGAGGGAATTATACTTGCAGTAATGAACTCTGGTGATATGCTGGAAATTAAGGTAAAATTTGGTGGAATGATAGGAATTAAAGGGTTTTTAGTAGAAAAGAAAAATTAATAAAAAAATGTTTGACTTTTTGGTTTTAAGATATTATAATAGCGACATTAAAAAGATAGTATAATACTTTGAAGGAGAAAAAAATGTCTAATATTACAAGTGAACAAAAAAGAATCCAATACCAAACTGATGATATGACTTCTAGTAGTTTAACAATAGATAGTCGTGTATTTGATGCTCTTGATAACAAAATGGAAGATGCAAAATCTTGGTGCAAAAACAAAGCTCGTGAAGTAAGAACAGAACTTGAAAGAGAAGCACGTGATCTTGAATCAAAAGGTGAACTTGTTAAGCTAGTGGGCAAACAAATCAAGCCAATAACAATTGAAGAGTATGTTCGTGGTAAAGTATCAAATGGTGTTAGACAACTTGCTCTTGATGAAATCATTGATCCTCGTTACAAGTAAAATAATTTCAAAGAAATAAAAAAACTCCCTTTTGGGAGTTTTTTATTTGTAGGCACGGTAAGATCTCATTGCTTTACCAGTAACCCAATCAATTTCATAAATCTTAATAACTTTTTCATTTTTTAAATCTTCATATAATTCATCGGTTAAAGATACTCTTATCGTTTGATCACTAGGTGGAACAAAAATCAAAACTTTCTCATTCTTGTTCTCACCTTCTTTATCACTCAAATAAAATCTAACGTCAGAAGTGTTTACTTCAAATAAATTAAAAATAAACAATAGAAAACCATCTTCTGTTTTCATGAAATTTACATTTGAAAGTGCATGTTTATAGATTTCAATATCGTCACTCATTTAAACTCCTTTTTTTTTATTAGATTATAAAAATAAAAAAAAGTCAATCTGCTGTTGATTTATTTTTATTTCTAGGTAATATAATACAAAAACTATAGAGGATATTATTCATGTTAGAAATGAAAAAAAAGGAATATGATATAAAGAACCAAACTGGTTTAAGTATATCAAGATTATCTATACCAAAAGACTTCGATGAAAAATCATTTAATTTGTTTTTAAAACAAAAAAAATCAAGAATGCCGTCAATGTTTGAGGGCATGGGAATATTTTTGGACATGACAGAAATTAGAGATTTAGAAAATTATAAAGAAATTTTCAGGTCGGCTTCAAAAGCATTAAGAGAAAACCTGTTTATAGTTTCAGGTGTTTTAAACCCAAAAGATTCTCAAAAAGATTTTTTCAAAAATGAAGAAAAAGTAGCGGTGTTTTTCTCTTTTGGTGAAGGAAATATAGAAACTAAAGAAAAAATTGTAGAAAAAATAGTTGAAGTTGAGAAGATTGTTGAAGTAGAAAAAGTAATTGAAAAAGAATCTTCAAATAGTGGATTAAAAATATATGAAGGAATTGTTCGTGGTGGAGAAAAACTTTATGCAAAAGGCGAGTCCCTTTTAATTATTGGTTCGGTAAAGCCTAATGCAGAGATAATTGCGGATGGAAATATTATTGTTTTAGGAAAACTTGAAGGAAAAGCAATTGCTGGTGGTTCTGATAAGACGGACGCATTTGTTATAGCAAAAGAAATGAAACCGTCACTGTTATCAATAGCAGGAAATTTTAAAGTGCTAGAAGAAGATAGTTCTTTATATGGTTCAAATATAAAAATCTCATTCAACGGCAAAGTATTAGTATCGGAAAAAATTTAATTTAGGGGTTATTTATGAAAATTAAAAACGAAATGTTAAAAAAATATCTTGAAGATATTGAAAACGGAGAAATAACTCTTCAAAAAATTGACACATTTGGAAAAGAAGCTGATTTTGAGGCGTTAAGTGAATTGTTTGATTTAATAGAGCAAGGTTCGGTAGATCTTCATGCTCTTAAATTGTATTCAATAGTTTATGAACCATCTTTAATAGGAGAGGTTTCTACAAAAAAAGCATTAAATTATGTAGATATGATTCTTGCTGCAATGTGGCATCAAGAAATTGAAAAAGAAAATGAACATGAAATTATGTATGCAACACTTGGTTTTGTAATATTTGGAACTGATTTTATTAAGCGTGTTAAGAATGGTTATAAACAATTAAGCTATGATTTGGAAAGACTGGAAGAACAAATAAAAAATCTTGTTTATCTTTATGTTTCTGAGATAGAAAATAACACTTTTATAAGATCACTTTCACAAGATGAAAATATACCTAATGACTCAGAACTGCTCTCTTTAAATATGGAAGAATTAGATTCAATTAAAAAGATAAAGTCAAGAATTGAGTTTTCAAGATTAGCTTATGAATATGAAGAATCTGAAAATAGAGACGAAAAATCAAAAATATTAGAAGAAGCGAAGTTATACAATGAAAACGAAGGTGATTATCATTTTCTTCCTGCAACGTGTCTAAATATTTTCAGCGATTTAAAAATATCAAATGGTATTTCAAGTGCAGATATTGATTATATAGAAGATAATGAAAAAAGTAGCTACGGTCTGCTAAATAACTTATCAAACACAGAAGATTTATCTGTTGAAGAAGATTATGAAGATCTTGAAATCTTATCTGACTCTAATGAAGGTAGTTTAATAAAAGGTTTTAAAAATCTTGTATCTTCAAAAACTTCCCCTAAAAAAGAAGGGGTGAAAAGTAAAAAAGTTGAGTTACATAGTGTAGCAATGAAATCTACGGCTGCAAAGAAAACAAATTCATTTAAGCATACTATTTTAATGATTTTTGTTTTGGCAATGATTGGTTTAGGTTTTACTGCTGTGACACAAAAAGAAAAAATCAATGGAGAAGAATCGGTTGCTGAAAAAGTTGTGGATTCACAAGTAGAATCAAAAAAATTAGAAATTAATCGTTCTGGAACAAACAAAGGGGAATAAGTATGATATTAGAGTCTTTAAAACTAGTCGTTTATGGAAATAACTGGTTTTACTCTTTGCTAGTAATGTTATCTTTTGCATCTTTTATAATATCAATATTGATATCAATAAAGAGATCTTATTTAATTTTTAAAAATAGTTACTATACATATTTATTTGAAAAAGACCTTTGGAATCAAAGTTTAGAAAAAAACCTTGATAACGCAAGACAATGGACTGAAAAATCAACATTGGTAAAAATGTTTTCAGAAGGTTTTAAATTATTTATTTCACAATATAAAAAAAATAACGAATATAATTCAGGTTCTAATATTGATTTAACAAAAAACACAATGAAAGTTGTTTTGAAAAAAGAATATGAAAACTTAAACATGGGGTTAAATATATTATCTTTTAATAGTTATTTTATTCCTTACGTTTTTTTATTTTTATCTATATTTGAAATAATGGGTGTTTTTTCAAATGTCAGTTTGGATGTATTATCTTTAGCTATGTTTGTTAAGCCTTTGACTATTCTTCTTATAGGATTGTTAATGACAGGCATAACACATGTTCTTTATGTTGGCATAAAAGATAGATTACTATATGAAGAAGATAAATTGAATCTTTTTGTAGAAGAGTTTGGTAATTTTTTACATAGAAACTTTTACACAGGAGAAAATAAATGAGACAAAGAAATAGTAAATTTGAAAAAGGAATAAGATTGTTTAACATAATCTTATTCTTTGCGATTATTTCTTTTGGTCTTGTATTCTTAATCATATCTTTAGAGAAAACAAAGGAAGTGCCAATAGAAAACACAAGAAGTTTATTGGAAATAACCAAGAAAGATACTATGTTCTCAAAAGAAAAGAAAGAGTCTGAAAATATAATTTTTTTTGAAAAAAAAGATATAGAAGAAGATGAAAACAAAGAATCAATAGATCCTGATTTAGAATATGCAATTAAACTTTTTGAGGCAAGAGTAAATAAAAGTGTAAATAAAACTTTTAAGAAGCCATTTAATTTTAAATCTGGTAATTATTGTACTGTTGAGTTTAAATTAGGTACGAGTGATTTTAAATTATCTAAATGTGAAGGAGATTCTATTTTCAAAAGAGCGTTGTCATTAGCAATAAAAGAAATTATGCCAATAGAACGATTTACTTATAATAAAATCAGTTTAAAAAACAAGAAAACAAAAATATTGATAAGTATAGATTAAAAGAGGAAAAATAATGAAAACAAAATGGAAAACATTAGCTTTATTCTGTGGGTTAGCATTATCCCCGTTATCAAGCGCAATAGAAATACAAATAAAAGCAAATGAATTAAATCAGAAAAATCTAATATTAGGTAGTTTTTCTGGTAAAGAAACCTTGAAATTAAATGTTTACAATACATTATCTGAGTTCAATAATTTAAAAGTTTCTTTAAAAGAGGAAAAATGTAAAAATGTGAGTAAACATTTTGAAACTTCTTATTATTGTGTTGATTTATCGACGAAAGATGGTGTTACAAAAGGTTCTGTTTATGAAAAATTTGGAAACAGAAACCATGCAAAAACAAATTTTCATCAAGTTTTAGAAGATACAAAAGATAAAAAAATAGCTTATAGTATGTCAAATATGATTTATAAAAGCATATTTAATAAAGAAACGGTCTTAAATAAGAAATTAGCTTATGTTCAAAGAAAAAGTTTTGAAAACGGTTCAAAGATATTTAATTTAAAAGTTTCTGACTATAAAGGTAAAGATTCAGTAACACTATTGGCTTCACCACAACCTATAATGTCAATAGCTTGGTCTCCTGATAATAAAAAACTAGCTTATGTTTCTTATGAAAAAGTAAGATCTAATGTTTTCATACAAGATTTAGAAACAGGTGCTAGAAAAAGAGTAACAAGTTTTAAAGGAATAAATGCATTTCCTTCTTGGTCTCCAAATGGTCAAAATATAGCATTGTCATTATCAAAAGATGGATCTTCTGATATTTACATTTATAACTTGGCAAAAAACCATTTAAAAAAGATAACAGATTTTAAATATGAAGCAACAGAGCCTGTTTGGGTTTCTAATACAGAATTAGTGTTTACTTCTGATAGATCTTCAAATCCTTATCTTTATTCTTTAAATTTAAAAACAAAAAAAATAAAAGAGTTGTCAAAAGATTTTCTTTATTCTACTTCTGCAAAAATGAATAATAAAATGGATAAAGCTTACTCTATATTTTCAAAAAGTGGAACTTCTGGAATATTAGAAATAAATGTTAAAAATAGAGAGGAACGAATTTTAGTGACAGATTTCTTCGCAGAAAGCCCAAGTGTAGGAGCAGGAGATGAAACCATAATTTATTCAACTAAGAAAAAAGACAAAAGTATTTTAAGAGCTGTTGACTTAGAAGGAAAAATAATATATGAGATTAATTCAGCAGAAATAGATTTAAAAGAACCAGCGTATTCAAATTAATAAATGGAGAAAAATATGAAAAAAAGTTTACTAAGTATATTAACACTAGCAGTATTATCAGGGTGTGCTTCAACAAGTGAGAAAGAAGTGATAAAAGATGAGGTAGCTCTAAAAAATGAAATTGAGACAGGGATAACTCTTGATGATGAGGGTTTTATTACAGATGAGGTAGCGATATTAACAATATCAGAAGAAAGTTACCTTGAAGATATGGACGATATTTTGACGGAAGATGGACACACTATGAGAATAGATGCTGCTGCACCCTCTGATAGAATAGCTGTGACAGAAGAAAATACAGTATATTTTTCTTTTGACAGTTCGAAAATAACCCCTGAAATGGAACAAGTAATTAACACTCAACTATCATTTTTGAAAAAATATCCAAAAATAAAAGTAATAATAGAGGGACATACAGATGAACGTGGATCTAATGCTTATAATGTAGTCCTTGGCGAAAAAAGAGCAAAAAAGGTGGAAGAAATCCTTTTAAAATCAGGAATATCCAAATCTCAACTAGAAATAATTAGTTATGGTGAAATGAAACCTTATGATTCTTCCTCCAATGAAGAGGCTTGGAAAAAAAACAGAAGAGTCGTATTTATTTACAAATAAATCTTCTTTTGGTCTTGATTTTTAAAAGTCATGTGATTTAATGTTTAGAAAAAATAACAGGGGTGTAAAAAAAGTATGGCACAAGTTATAGTGGTAACGTCAGGTAAAGGTGGGGTTGGTAAAACTACCTCCAGTGCAAGTATTTCAATGGGTCTTGCGCAAAAAGGTTATAAAACTGCAGTAATAGATTTTGATGTAGGTTTAAGAAATTTGGATTTAATAATGGGTTGTGAAAGAAGAGTTGTTTTTGACTTCGTGGATGTAATTGAAAAAAATGCATCTTTGAATCAAGCTTTGATTCAAGATAAAAACAATTCGAATCTTTATATTTTAGCGGCAGCACAGTCTAAAGATAAAGAAGCATTGGTTCAAACAGGTGTTGAAAGGGTAATTAACGAACTGAAAGAAGATGGTTTTGATTACATTATTTGTGATTCACCAGCAGGAATAGAACAGGGTGCATTAATGTCTATGTATTTTGCAGATCAAGCGATTATAGTAACAAACCCAGAAGTTTCTTCTGTAAGAGATAGTGATAGAATTATTGGTTTACTGGATAGTAAAACAGAAAAAGCTAGAACAAATGGGAAAATGAAGAAACATCTTTTAATTACTAGATACAATAAAGATAGAGCAGAGAAAGATGAAATGCTTAGACCAGAAGATATTGAAGATCTTTTAAGTATTCCATTAATTGGTATTATTACTGAATCTGCTGATGTAATTAATTCTTCAAACGTAGGTAAGCCAGTAATTTTAGAATCAACGTCTAACGCAGGTAGGGGTTATCAAGATATGGTAAACAGAATTTGCGGTGATGAAGTTGAAATGGTTATACACGGTGCTGATGAAAAGAAAAGCATCTTTAAGAGACTCTTTGGAGGTTAATGAAAAATGTTAAATATATTTAGCGCATTAAAAGGTAAAGCAAAATCTCAATCTTCTGCAAGCACAGCAAAAGAAAGACTTCAGATTGTTATAGCAAGTAATAGAAAAAACAACAAGCTTCCTTTCATGAAGGATCTAGAAGAAGAACTTCTTGCTGTTATTAAAAAATACATTGAAATCAAAGAAGAAGACATGGAAGTTAAAGTTCAAGAAGATGAAGAAACTGGTTTAGAAGTTTTAGAATTGAACGTAAATCTTCCAGAAGGTGACGAGCTAAACATAAAAGGTTAACCTTGACAATTTAAAAAAAACAAAAAGAACTCTTGCGAGTTCTTTTTTTTTGTTTTATAATCCTTCAAAATGGAAAAGGAGTAAATGGATGGCAAAAGAAAAAAAACAATATATTTGCACAAACTGTAACGAAATAACCCCTAAATGGGTTGGGCAATGTAATGCTTGCAAAGAATGGAATACAGTCGAAGAGTTTAAGGGTTCGACTAAAAAAGTAAGTGATTCAGAAGTATTGAATCATAGTGGTTATGCAGGAATAACTGAATTTTCAGAAATTCAAAAACTATCGGACGTAGAAGTTACTGATCTGGCTAAAACAACAACTGGCTTTAAAGAATTAGATAAAGTAATGAGTAGTGGTGATATTGGTGGTGTAATAGAAGGTTCTGTTACTCTTATCGGTGGTGATCCAGGAATTGGTAAATCAACAATTCTTATTCAAACAGTAGGTCACATGGCAGACATACAAAATAAAAGGGTCTTATATGTCTCTGGTGAAGAGTCACTTCAACAAATAAAACTTAGGGCGGAAAGGTTAAAATTAAACTTAGATAAATTAAATGTTCTTTCAGAGACTAACATTGAAAGGATTTTAGAACAATCAGATAAATTTAGACCTGATGTTTTAATTGTAGACTCTATTCAGACAATGTTTACTTCAACTAGTCAATCAAAACCTGGTTCGACAACACAGTTGAGAGATGTAACAACTATTTTAACAAGGTATAGTAAATCAAAAAATGTAACTTCTTTTGTCATTGGTCACGTAACTAAGGGTGGCGACATAGCAGGTCCTAAAGTACTTGAACATATAGTAGATACAGTGTTGTATTTTGAAGGTGAAAAAGATTCTAAATTTAGGATTTTACGATCAATTAAAAATCGTTTTGGTGAAGTAAATGAAATTGCTGTGTTTTCTATGGAAGAAGAAGGTCTGAAAGAAGAAACAAACCCTTCGGCAATATTTTTAAACAAAGATGCAGAACCTCATTCTGGTAGTGTTATTGTTATTACAAGAGAAGGTTCTAAAAATCTATTAATAGAAGTTCAAGCGTTGGTTTCGGAAACGTCAGCAGATATGGTTCAAAGAAGAACAATTGGTTTGGATAGAGATAGAATACCAATGATTGTAGCAACCCTTCAAAAAAGGTTGCATTTAAAATTGTGGAAAGCAGATATTTTTGCTAGTGCCGTAGGTGGTATGAAGTTAATAGAACCTGCTGTAGATGCTGCTGTTGCATTAGCAATATTATCTTCAAATTTTGATAAAGAACTACCAAAGGATTTAGCGATATTTGGTGAAATAGGTCTTGCAGGTGAAGTTCGTTCTGTCCCGACAGGAGAAGAAAGAATAAAAGAAGCAATGAAACAAGGTATGAAACATTTTATTATACCAAAAGGTAATCAACCAACTAATAAAAAAATATTAAGTGATTTAAAAAAGAATGGCGTTAAGTTATCTCCAATATCGTCACTAGAAGATTTAAATGAGATTTTCCATTCATTAAAATAAATAATATAAAATAAAAAAGACCTCAGAAGAGGTCTTTTTTTAAGGTCTTGGACGTCTAGATTTTCTAGCGTCTTCACTGTTTGATTGCTCGACGCTTTGAGACTTTTTTAATTTTTGTTGTTCCTTTATTTTCAAAGGAGAATAACCTAATGCAGTCTCTTCATCTTTCTTGATGGAATCATTGCTTAACCCTTCTGAAATTGTAGAGTATACAAATGGTTCTGGATTAAAAGGGTCAACAGCCAAGTCCATAGCAGTATCAATAGAAGCAGCTAATGCGGTTCTTGTATATGCAACACCTTTGTTTCTGTATTCTTCTGGTGCGATTTTATCAAATGCTCCTGATTTGATAAGTTGAAGAAGATGTCTTTTGTAAATAGCATTGTCAGAACCATTACCTTCAATCCATTCAGAAGAAAAAATTCCTTTTTCTGCAAATTTAGGTAAAGTTCTTTCTACAAAATCATAAAGATTTTCAAATTTAGATTTATTTCTTTCTTTTAGTAATAAATCAATAAACTTATCGTCTTTAACAACAAAAAATAAAGCAGGATCAATATACTTATGTTCTCCTTTAACAAGAGTTTTATAGTTTCTATCACTTCGATTTATATCAGCCGATAAAAATGTTCTGTTCCCTAATTCAATTGTTTTTTCAATGTATTCTTCAAATTCATTAGATTTACTTGATTTGTTAAAATTAGTATCAAGCAAAAAATGTTGGATATATTCAGCAGGGTGATTAATATCAACATAAGCTTGCTTGTAAGCAAGAGCAGAATATGATAAAGAGTGTGCTTTTAAGAAAGTGTAACCTTGAACTTTTTTAATTGCATCCATTGCTTCTTGGATAACTTCTTTTGGTATTTTGTTTTCTTTTAATGCGTTTTCTTGCATTGTCTTCATTTTTTCTTGAAGTTTATGATAGTTTTCATCTTTTGTTTTGTTTTTGTTTCCACTGTTCTTTTTAATTAAAGAACGAAAATCATCGGACTCTCCTTTTGATAAGCCAAAGATTTTTTGAGATAACATCATTATTTGTTCTTCAAAAACTAAGATACCATGAGTTGAAGATAAAACTTCTTCCATTATGGGATGAGAATAAGTTGTGCCATTTTTCTTGTTATATATGTATTTTTCTCTATCAGTTTTTTCAACGCCTGGTCTCATAATTGCCAGAAATGTAACAAGTTCGTTAAAGTTTTCTACGCCTAATTCTTTGGCTAATTCTCTTTGAGAAGGACTTTTGATTTGGTTTATCGTAGCACCTAAACCTTTTGTTATCATTTCAAAAACTTCTTTATTATCAAAAGGCATGTGCCAATCAAGGTCTAAAGCGGTGTAAGCTCTATCTAGTTTATGAAGATATCTATTAGGAAGAACGTCAAGTTTTAATAAACCTAATTTTTCAATCCATTTTTTGTTAGCTTCTACGGCTAATTTAATATCTTTTTTGTCATCATTTATGTCTTTACCAACAAATTGAGTAGTGAATATATCAGTTATCTTACGGTCAGAAACAACAGCAGAACCAGGTGAAAAGTTTGTACTCAAAACAAGAGAGTTGGCATTTCTTATTAAACTAATAAGACTTTTTACGTTCGGATAATTTCTTTCTATGTTATTAAAATTAGAAATCTTTCTATATTCAGTTAAAAATTCATTTGAATTGAAATCACCTTGTAGATTAAAGACTCTTTTAGCATTCCATTTTGATAAATAACTATTTTGATAAATAGCTTCAAAGCTCATTTCAGAATGAGTGTAATCTCTAATACCACTTAACATTTTCAAAAGTAATTTTGCATCTTTCTCTGGGTATTCACGTTTATTTCCTTGTGAATCAATTGGATTTTCTTCGATATCTCTTTTTAAATTGTTTAAAACCAAGTTAACTTGTGTTTTCGCTTTTGGATTTGAAGCACTAGACATATATGCAGTATGCTTTACACCAAAAGAATCGACTAAGAATTTTAATATGGCATCAATATCATTACTTTCAATATCAATATCAGGTAGTTCATGTCTTTCTAATCTGTTTCTATTAAGGAAACGCTCCGATAATAAACCATTAGCAATAGGGTCTACATCAGAAAGACCTAACACGTGAGTAACTAAGAAAGAGGCGGCAGAACCACGAAGGTTAAACCTTTGACCTTCAACTCTATTTTTTTCAATTTGGATAAAAATGGTAAAATAATTTTCAAACCCGAACTCTTTAATTAAAGAAACTTCTTCTTCAAGTTTATCTCTATATATTTGTTGTTTTTCAATAGGTATTCTTTTAATAAATTTATCAAACTCAGTATTTAAAGTTTTAATGAAATAATTTTTATCTTTAATACCAGGAAAACTTGGAACATCAGGTTGTCTTTGAAAAATATCATAAGATTGAAATTTATTTATAAAATCTTTTATACTGCTTATTTTTTCTTTATAAGGTTCAAAATCACGCTTAAGTTCTTCAGTTTTCTTAATATAATCAGATTTCAGCAATCTTTGACTATTATCTAATTTATTACCTACTCCACGAACAACTTTTGTCTTTGCTATAATTAAAGAATGATGTGCCTTGCCTCTCATTCTGTTATTGTTTGTGGCAAAAACAGGGATGCTGTTTTTTTCTGCGATATCTATTATTTTTTTATTTATATCATGGCATTCTTCTTTTGAGGTTGATTGTATTTCAAAGTATAGGTCATCACCGAAAACTTTTGATAATTGATATAAATGTGGAGACAAAGAAGAAGAGTCATTGTTTTTTAAATAATTGTAGAATATAGTATCATGACCACCAGTTAATGCACATAAACCTTTTGAATTATTTATTATTTGGTCAAAAGTTGTCATTTTTTCTTTATCACTACTTTTTGTACAAGAACTGATTATTTTTTTTAAGTTGTCGAAACCTTCTTTATCTTTTGCATAAAGAGTCACTGTTCCTAATCTATTACCTTCTTCGTGTATAGTAATAACATTACCAACGACAGGAATGATTCCTTTTTTCTGGCATTTTTCGACAAATTCAGGAACGCCAAAAAAAGTATTTGCATCTGTTAAAAATGCTCTTTTTGTTCTTTCTGTGAATTCTTGATTAATGATTTCGTCTATTGATAACATTCCACTTTCAATAGAGTATGCAGAAAAATTTTTAATGCTCATTTTTATTAATTTCCTTTTTATATTTTATAATCTAATTATAACATATTAAAAAAAATAAAAAAGCCACTTCTTAAAAGTGACTTTTTTATTTCATTATTTTTATTTATCTTCTATAGTGTTTTTTATCATATTTGAGAAGATAATAAAAACAGATAAAGTAAATAACCCACTAGAAATTGTTGGAATTAGAGGTAATGGTATCATACTAACTAAAGATTTAAGAAGTAATAATGGAATGATAATCAAAGTATAACTAGTGAAGTATCCTGCATTTTTAACATTAAAGGCAAGGCTTATTTTTAAAGAAGAGAAGAAACTTAATGTTGAGAATGATAAGTTTAAAAGAATTGTAAAAAACCCTATAACTAAAACAAAAGTAGACAATAATCCAGTAATAAAAAAGCTTATTATAAAAGTATCATAATCAATACCTGAAAGAATATTTAAAAGTTCAAGGTCTATAGATTCAGGGTTAGTTCCAATCTGAGAAACAACTTCTGGTTGTAAAGAAAATATTTCAGGAGGAGTAATTAGAAATATAGGTGTAAAAGACAATATCATTAAAGATAAAAAGGTTAAAAATAAAGCTAACGTTGTAAATGAAAATGCATTTTTTAAAGAAGGCAGAAGATAATCTTTAAAACTATCAGAATAATTGAAAACAGTAAGCGTAACCATAGATGCTAAAGCAAATGTTTGGAAAAAGAATTGTAACATAAAAAACAAAGGCTCTTGTCCTATAATTGATATTTGCTCAGATAAAACAAATAATAAAATAAAGAAAAATGTTAGTGTGCTATAGTTCTTTTTATTCTTTTTTATTTCTTGTGGAATTTTTTTTATGTCTTTAAACCCGTCTTTAAAAGTTTTTTTGTTCATAAAATGGTCTGAAAATTCGATCTTTTTCATTTTTTATCCTTATTTTTTTTTAACTATATTGATTATAGAAAAAAATAAAAAAAGTGCAAGAACTTAAAAAAAATTATTGACTTTAAAACAAAAAGACATTATTATACTATCTCAAATCAAAACGAAGGAGAAAGTATTTATGATTAATCAACAAACACAAGATCTACTAGGAGCACTTGGCGCAATGAAAGAACAGGGCGGTTTTGGTCAAACGTCGAATAGTCCTATGGCTTCTGTTATTCCAACAGTTGTGGAATCAACCTCACGTGGAGAAAGAGCTTACGATATTTTCTCAAGAATGCTAAAAGAACGTATTATTTTCTTAACGGGTCAAGTTGAAGATCATATGGCGAACCTTATTTGTGCTCAATTACTATTCTTAGAATCAGAAGATCCAGAAAAAGACATTTATCTATACATTAATTCACCAGGTGGCTCGGTAACAGCAGGTATGTCTATCTATGATACAATGAATTTTATCAAACCAAATGTTAGTACTATTTGTATGGGTCAAGCGTGTTCTATGGGTGCATTTTTATTGGCTGCGGGTGAAAAAGGTAAGCGTTACTGTCTTCCTAATTCACGAGTTATGATTCACCAACCACTTGGTGGGTACCAAGGTCAAGCAACGGATATTTTAATCCATGCACAAGAAATTAAATCAATGAAAGAAAAACTAACAAAAATAATTGCGGATAACTCTAATCACAAATTGAAAAAAGTAGAAAAAGACTGTGAGCGTGATTACTTTATGTCAGCAGAAGAAACATTAGAATATGGTCTTATCGACGAAGTTATTACAAAAAGAAAGTAATAAAAAAATAAAAAAACTCCTGCGGTAAGTGGGAGTTTTTTTTATAAAAAGGAAATTATGAGCAGTAAAATAGAAAAAAATCTTTTAAAATTTTCAGTAATATCAGCAATAGGTTTTGCTTTACTAGGATTTATCTGGGGTTTCGCAATAAACTCTCAAATGTTAATATTTGACGGAATCTATTCATTTATAAGTGTAATATTATCGGGAATATCTCTTTATGTTGCAGATTTCATAAAAAAAGAAGATGACGATCAATTTCAATTTGGTAGAGCACAAATAGAACCAATAGCAATTGTCTTTAAATCATTGGCAATATTTTCAATCTGTTTATATGCATTTATCAATGCAATAAAAGATATTGCAAATGGTGGTTCTTCAACAAATATAGAATCAGCAATACTTTATTCAATAATAGCAACACTAGCTTGTCTTGTTTCTTGGTTGTTCATTAGTTTAAAAATGAAAAAAGTGAAAAATTCAAATCTTTTAATGGTGGAAAAATATCAATGGCTAATGGATACATTATTAAGTTCAGCAGTATTAATTGGTTTTGTCATTGCTTTCTTTTTGAAAGAAACAAAATATGAATATCTTATAAAATATATTGATCCTACAATGGTTGTTATAGTTACATTGTATTTCTTTAAAATGCCAATAACAACTTTAAAGAATAGCTTAAAAGAATTATTATTAATGGCTCCAGAGCCAGATTCTGAAATAAGTATTAAAATTGATAATATTTGCCAAGTAATAAGAAGAAAGTATTCTTTCGACGAAGTTGTGACAAGAGTGGCAAAAACAGGTAGAGAATTAAGTTTGGAAATTAGTTTTATAAGTGAAAACCCAGATTTTTCTTTGACACTTTATGAGTATGATTTAATTCGAGACGATATTGAAGAAAAAATAAAAAAAGAAACAACTTTAAAACTATGGTTGACAGTTGCTTTTATGAGTAGTAAAAAACATAGTTAAAAAAAGACCTCAACGATGAGGTCTTTTTTTTATTGGCTTAAAACTTCTCTAATTATATCTTCTGTTTTCATTTTTGGTTTCATTACTTTCTTTATGGCGGATTTTGCAGCTTTATCTTCATACCCTAACTCTTTAAGTGCTGATAAAGCATCATTATCAAATTCTTCTTTTGTTTCATCAAGAATTAGCTTACCACTTAATTCTAATAAAAGTTTTCTGGCTGTTTTGTTCCCTAAACCTGGCAATTGAGTTAATGCTTTAAGATCTTCTGAAACTATCCATTCTTTAATTTCTTTTGCAGTATATTGATTTAAAAATTTTAAAACTGTTTTACTACCGATACCTGAGATTGAAATTAATAATTCAAACAAATCTTTTTCTTCATAAGTTTTAAATCCATAAATTGTTTGAGAGTCTTCTTTGTAAATGATTTTTGTTTTTATAGTGGTTTCTTGTTCCGTTTCTGGTAAATCTTTATAAATTGTCATGGGTATGAAGATTTCATAACCTACACCATTAACATCTAAAATTAAGCTAGGTGCTCTTTTTTCAACAATAATTCCTCTTAACTGTCCAATCATATTTATCTCCTTAAATGATTAAAAAACGAGTTTTATTATAAATATTCGTATTTTTTTTTCAAGTTTTTTTTATTTTTTTTTAGAAAGCAAAAAATATATAAAAACAAGCATACGAGCAAACCGTTGAAAAACATTGTAAAATAGGGATTTCTCAATCTTTTTGATAGAATAATTTAAATAATAAAAAAAAACTTAAAAAAAAACTAAAAAAAGCCTGTTTTTTCTTTGATTTTTTGGATTTTTAGTGGTAAGATTTATTAAGTTTTTAAATATTAGTAGAAGAGTATAAAAAAGGAGAAATGATGTCGGAACAAAATCATAATTATGGAGAAGATCAAATCCAAAAACTTGAAGGTATACATGCCGTTCGTAAACGTCCAGGAATGTATATCGGTGATACAAACCGCTCTGGTCTTCACCACTTAATTTATGAAATCACAGATAACTCAGTAGATGAAGCATTGGCTGGTTATTGTGACACAATAACAATTCAGAAACATCCAAACAATTATATTTCAATAACAGATAATGGTCGTGGTATTCCAACAGGTATAAATTCAGCTCATGGTATTCCAGCAGTAAGACTGGTTTTTGAAGATTTACACGCAGGTGGTAAATTCGGTGGTGGTGGCTACAAAGTGTCAGGTGGTTTGCACGGTGTAGGTGCAACAGTCACAAACGCATTGTCAGAAGAGCTTATAGTAGAAGTAAAAAGAGACGGTAAAATCCATAGAATAACTTATGATAAAGGTGTAATTGTTGGTGATATGGAGATAGTGGGGACTGTACCTGTTGAAGAAACTGGAACAATGGTTAAATTTAAACCTGATGATTCAATGTTTCCAGAAGCATTCGAAGAAGAAGGCGAAACAGACCTTTCAATTCAGTTTATAAGAGAAAGGATTAAAAGAACTGCTTATTTAACACCAAAATTAAGACTAATTCTTATTTCAGAAGACGGAACAGAAGAGCAGTTTTATTCTGAAAATGGTATCTCTGATTATGTTAAAGAAGTGGGTGAAACACTTTATGATGATAAAACCATTTTCGAAGAAGATGAGAGTATCTTCGCAACAGAAATTGAGTATTTTACAGGAGAAGGTGAATTTAAGAGTCCATATGATGGCTCTATGTTTCAAGCGGATGTAGAAATTGCTTTTTGTTATCAAAATAAGTATTTTGGAACAAACATTCTTTCGTTTGCAAACAACGTTAATACAGCATTGGGTGGTAAGCACGTTTATGGTTTTGAGCAAGCGTTTTTTAAATATATAAATCAGTATAACCAAAAAGAATTAAAGAATAATGAAGTGTTCTTAAAAGAAGATATATTAGAAGGTTTGAACGTAGTAATTTCATTTAAAACAGAAGATCCTAAGTTCTCTGATCAGACAAAACAAAAACTATCTACTGGTGCAGCTCAAAGTCTTTGTTACGAAACAACTAAAAACTTTTTAGAAGAAAAATTCAGAAAAGATCCTGATTTTGAAAAATACGTTATTCAAAAGGCTCAAAGTGCTAAAAAAATGCGTGAGCAGATAGAGAAAAAACGTAATGAAGTTCAAAAAAGCAACCAAGTTGCAATGGGTGGTGGTAAACCAACAAAATTAGCAGATTGTTTATCAAAAGATAAAAGAATTAGAGAAATATTCTTGGTCGAGGGTGACTCTGCGGGTGGTTCAGCTAAACAAGGTCGTGACAAAGTTTTCCAAGCAATTATGCCATTAAAAGGTAAAATATTAAATGCTTTGAAAAATGACAAAACAAAAGTGGAAAACTCAGAAGAAGTTAAGAACTTAAGACTAGCTCTAAAAACAGGTACAGATGAAGATTTTAAAATTGAAAACCTAAGTTATGACAAAGTAATTATAATGTGTGATGCTGACGTAGATGGAGCACATATTGCAACATTATTATTAACTTACTTTATAACAAAAATGCCAGAGCTTGTAAAAGCAGGTCATATTTATTTAGCGCAACCACCATTATATGTTCTGAAAAATAATGCTGGTGGTTCTAAATCAAAACAAATTTATGTTCAAAATGATGAAGAACTTACTAAATACACAGATGATAAAGGTAATTTACCAAAAGGCTTTACTAAGCAACGCTTTAAAGGTCTTGGAGAAATGAACCCTGTTCAATTATGGGAAACAACAATGGACCCTAAATCAAGAACATTACTAAAAGTTGATTACAAAGAAGAATATGTTCACGATATCAACCAAGTATTTGAAGATCTAATGGGAACAAAGGTTGACGCAAGACGTAAATTTATCTTTGATAATGCAATAAACATTGACGTTGATTATTAATTTTAGTAGTATAAACAAGATTTAAAAAAGGAATAGTAGTTATATGAGTAATAAAAACCAAAAAATTCGTGAAGAGGAAATATTTAAAGAATTGGAAGAACAATCAATTTCAGTTCAAGATGTAAGAGAGGTGGGACAGCGTTCCTACCTTGAATACTCAATGTCAGTTATCGTATCACGTGCATTACCTGATATCAGAGATGGTCTAAAACCAGTTCATAGAAGAATACTTTTTTCTATGAATGAACAAAAAATGCATTTTAAGTCACCATATAAAAAATCAGCACGTATCGTTGGAGACGTAATTGGTAAATATCACCCACACGGTGACACTTCTGTTTATGACGCAATGGTTCGTATGGCACAACCATTTTCAATGAGGACAACATTGATTGATGGTCAAGGAAACTTCGGTTCGATAGATGGAGATGGTGCTGCTGCAATGCGTTATACGGAAGCAAGAATGGCTCCAATTCCTTCAAAATTTGCTTTTGATGATCTTGATCCTGAAATTGTAGAATACATTGACAACTATGATGGTAATGAACAAGAAGCAGCAGTTCTTCCAGTTAAATATCCAAACTTGGTTATTAATGGTATAGAAGGTATCGCAGTAGGTATGGCAAGTGTTATTCCACCGCATAACCCAATGGAAGCAATGAGTGCTGTAAAATATAAAGTTGAAAACAGAATGAATAATACAGAAGATTCCATTGACGATCTTTTACAAATAATGCCAGCCCCTGATTTCCCTACTGGTGGTTATATTCATGGTGCTTCAAACATGCGTGAAGCTTGGGAAAAAGGAACAGGTAAAATTTTCCTAAGAGCTTGTTGGGATGTGGAAGAAACAAATGGCAGAAGTGTTGTTTCAATTAAAGAAATTCCTTACCAAGTAAACAAGCTTAACCTTGTTACAAAAATGAAAGAACTTTCAAAAGTAGATCCAGACACAAAAATGGCTAAAATTGAAGGTGTTCAACTTGTAGAAGATTACTCAGATAAAAGTGGTATGGAAATTCAAGTAGTTATCAAACCAGAATATGACGCTGAATTGGTAATGAATGAATTTTTAACTCAGACAGATTTGCAAAAAAGTTACAACTATAATGGAACTGTTCTTGTAAAAGAAAAAAATAGACTTATTCCAAAACAAGTTGGTTTAAACGAAATGTTTGATGCTTTTATTGATTTTAGACTTGACGTTATTTTGAAAAGAACCTTACTGGCGGATAGAAAAAAAGCAGCAAGAGAGCATATCCTTAAAGGTTTAAGAAAAGCAATTGACAAAGATAACATTGAAGAAGTTATCAAAACAATTAGAGCAAACAGAGATCAGGCTTCAGCGAAAGAAGCGTTAATGGCACTTTTAGAAATTGACGATATTCAAGCAACAGAAGTACTTCAAATGAGACTTGCTAAGTTAACAGGTCTTGAAATTGATAATATTGATTCTGAAATTGAAGAGATAGAAGCATTAAGAAGATATTACAAAGACTTGATTGATAATGAAAATTCGAGACTACAAGTAATTTTAGATGAATCAGAAAAAGTGGCAGACGAATTCTGTAACCAAAGAACGCCTGACGAATCTTTCTACAAAGGATTAAAATATCCTTATAGAGAAAGATTGAGTGAATATCAATTAGATGTAATTAGAACTGATTTAGCAGCAATGACAAAAGAAGAAGAGTGTAATATTATTCTTTCTGCTCAAGGATTTATGAGAAGGGTTCCTATTTCAGAGCTTACAACAATGAATCGTGGTGCAAGGGGTAAGAAACAAATGAAACTTGGAAAAGATGATTTTGTTCAATTATCGATACAAAGTCACTCACATGACGCATTGTTGTTTATATCAGATAAAGGTCAATGTTATGCTAAATTTGCATATGAAATATCTGATGGAGAGCGTGGTTTACATGTAAATAGACTATTATCCCTTTCGGATAGAGAAAATGAAAAAATTGTAGAAGTTATTTCAGTTTCATTTGAACAGCCAGAACAATTGATTGCAATGTTTACTAAGCTTGGTCAGGTTAAGATAACACAACTTTCAAAATACTTATCAGCAAGTAGAAAAGGTGGCATCAAAGCAATTACATTGAAAGAAGGTGACGAAATCTTATCAGCAACAGTTTGTGATAAAGAAGACCAAATATTTATGGTTAATACAGCAAACAAAATAATTAGATTCCCTGTTGATACTGTAACCGTTGTAGGAAGAACAGCCTCTGGTGTTATTGGTATGAAGCTTGACAAAGGAGTTAAAGTAGTAGGTGCTTCAACAATTAAACAAGGTTCAGGATACATTGTTTGTGTAAGTGAAAATGGTCTAATAAAAGTAACAGAAGAATCTCAATACAGGCTTCAATCTAGAAATGGTAAAGGTATCTTTGCAATGAAAGAAAGTGAAAGAAGTGGACAATTGTTTAATGCCTTCTTTGTGTCTGATTTAGAAGACGAAGACGTAGTGTTTACAACAATGAAAGGATATTCAAATAGAAGACCACTTTCAAGCTTTAAGTCAACAAATAGAAATACTAGTGGTGTGATGTTAACTAAGCTTGATGAAGAAGATAGACTTGTAGATATATTCCATGCTCCTCACATTGAGGAAGAAGAATTCGATATGGAGTTGTCAGAAGATTCAGATTTTGAAATGATAGATTCAATGGAAGATACAATTGACTCTCCTAGCGAAGAAGACAATGTAGAAGACGAAGAATAAAAAATAAAATATAATAAAAAACTCAGATTGGAATCTGAGTTTTTTTATTTTAAAGATAAAAAAATAATTAATCTTCCTCATCTAGTTCTTCTAGAAAGTCATCGTCGTCAAAAGCATCCATACCAAAACTTTCTTGTTTAGACTTAATAAATTTATCAATGTCTTTAAATTCGGTTTTTAAATTAGTTGTTTTTTTGACTTCATATGGATCAGAAAGAATATCTTCAACTTCATTATGAATAGAAGAACTGTAATCTTCTTGGTTTTCAAAAGAATTACTATCGTCATCAAGCATACTAAATAAATCATAATCATTTTCATCTTTATGATCTACTAATTTTTCTATTCTTTTTCTATATTCAATATTTTCTAGGTCTTCGTCTAGTGATATCCAATCAGCGATTTCTCCCTTTTTAACAGCAGTTGCATTTTCAAATTTCTCATTTTCGATCCCATTAAAAGATGTGATTAAATATTCGATAAGAGAAATAAGAATAGGGGCAGCTAAGGCACTTGTCGCAGTTGCGGGAACAAAAGTTGCGACATTTGGAACAAAATAATGAAGAACATTATGTCTTGTTAAAATATGGTTTTTTATATTTGGTTTATATCTTGTAGTATCACATATACCACCACATTCGTGTGTTAAATCAATAATTACACTTTTAGGCTCCATACCCTTAATCATGTATTCTCTTAACAACTTATTAACTTTTTTCTTTCCATTAAAGGTAGAACCCAACACAAGGTCAGCATTTTTTATTTCTTTTTGAATTAAATGTTTAAATGGATACATTGTTTCAACATGTGGTCTTTCAGCATTGATTTTTTGTGCAAGATTAAGATCCGTTTCAAATACAACAACACGACTACCAGCATTATCTGCTAGTTTCATAAATGCTCTACCAGCATTACCACCACCAAAAATAACAACTTTACTTCTTGATGTACTTCCTAAACCACCTAATAAAATACCTTTTCCATTTTCGCTAGATAATAGGTTAGAGCCAATACTATAACAAACTTTACCTACCAATTCAGACATTGTTGCTAAGATGGGATAATTATCATTTTGTTCGTCATATATTAATTCATATCCAATAGCAGTAATTTTCTTATCGGCTAATTTTTTAGCATATTCAGGATCAGAAGATATATTTAAAAAGCAAAATAAAATTTGATTTTCTTTAAAGTGTTCTAGTTCTTTTAATGAAGGCTTTCCAATTTTAACTATTATTTCACACTCTCTAATAACGTCTTTATTTGACTCTAAAACCTTAGCACCAGCGTCAATGTATTTTTCATTTTCAACGCCACTCAAAAGTCCAGCATCTGATGAAATAAAAACTTTATGTTTAGTTCGAGAAATTAATGTTTCGACAGCATTATGATTCATCGAAACTCGTGATTCATTTAATTGATTTTCTTTTAAAATTCCTATCTTAGCCATTACATTATCCTTTGTTTTTTCTAAATTGATATTCTTGATATATATTTTTATTATACATTAGTAATTGCTGTCTGCAAAAACTTTCATTATTTCCTGAAAATAATAACACATCTCCTTCTTTAATTTTTGTGCTTCTTTTTGGTTCTATTTTAACATAGTTTTTGTTGTATATCATTAAAGGTTTAATATTATGTTGGTGTGGTATAATATCATCAATAAATAAATTTTTATTCTTAAGTTCTTCATAAAAAGATTTTTCTTTATTAACTCTAAAATGCCAAGTTTCAATATCACTGTTGTTTAAATTCATTTCTAATCTTTTTATTTTTTCATAATCAAGATTTTTAAGCTCATTATAAAAAATGTTCAAAAATGGTTCTGCTATCAATGAGTGTACTTTTGTTGCTATTGAATATTGTGGTTGATAGACAAGATTTATATTTAAATTATCAAAAAGTTCTTTTTTATAAAATTTATTTTGTTTAGCAATTGTATAAATATTTTCATTGATTTTTTTAGCTGAAATTATTGTTGATAAATTTTTAAAATCGTCGTCACTTGCAGCAAAGACGACACTTGCATTTTCAATACCTGCTGCTTTTAAGTTTTGATTACTTACACCGCCACCTTTTATTTGTCTTCCTTGGATTAGTTTGTTTTCAATTATTCCGTCTTCAATAATTTTATAATTGATATTGTTCTTTATTAAATGATTTATTATTTTTTTTGTAATACTGTTGTAGCCACAAATAACCCAATTACCTTCGGGGATGCCTTTTACATATTCAAAGTGCTTAACTTCATTATTTAATTTTTGCTTTAAATTGTATTCTTCTTTTTGAGATAAAAGCATAAATATATCTTCACTGAAATTTTTGGTTGAAGACACAACATGATCTACTTCAAAAGAACTTAAATTATTTATATTTTTTTGATTTTCAGCACGAACAAAAGTTTGAACATTTGGTGCAATTAACTTTGCAGATAATGCAATATTCACGTTTGCTTCCTCGGAACCAGACATGACAAGAATACCTTTGCAAAACTTAGATTTTAAACCTGATTTTTTTAAATAATTTAGATTTGTTGCATCTGCTGAAATATAAGGGTTGTTTGTGTCATAAATAGATTCTTTCATGTTATCAAAAACTTTTGAATCTCTATCTATTAAAACAACGTCAATTTTATGATTTCTAAATAAATCTAATATAATTTTACCAGTAACTCCATAACCAACAATTATATAGAAAGGTTTTTTTATTTTTTTAACTCTATTTTCGAATCTATACTCTTCAATTTGTTCTTTAAAAACTTGATTTTGAGACAATGAAATAATTTTACCCATAGAATAAACCCATAAAACAACACCAGTAATTGCAGACATTAAAACCCATAATCTCTGATTGTCCGTCCATTCATATGGTATTTCACCAAACCCTATAGTTGTTGAAGTATAAACAATAACATAAAAAGCGTGAAAAAAACCTAAATGGTATTCTTGACCATTAGAATCGACACCAGGTATAAGCACAAGTCCAAGAACAGCAATCATATAATAAATAATAATTGTTATTATAGGTTTTCTCATTTGTCTCATGACAGAAAATAAAAAATATTTATCCATAATAATTTACTTTTTCGATAGAATAGAAGTTTCAATAATCAGCAAAACAACAGAAACGATGTTTGCAATTAACGCACCTGCTGATAAAGATAGTATAGTTGGCATTGTATCGTCAATAGTCATTGTTGTCCCAGAATATGTGGTCCAACCCCAAACGGCAGAAGCACCTAAAAGTTGAAAAACAGCAACAACACTAGCAGCTAACTGTGTAGATCCAATATGAGTATCATCTCCAAATTTTAAAATCAAAGCAATAATATTAACACCGACTGCCAGAAACAATTCAAAAACTAAATGATGTTTTGGGTTGTCTAGTTCTCCGATATAAAAACCAAAATTTAATGTTAGTGACAATATTATAAAAACCGCAAAAAAAACTTTATCTAATCTCATTTTTATTCTCCTTAATATTTTTCTTATTTTAATCAAAAAGGGAATGAAGTCAATAAAAATAACTTATTAAGTTGCATTTAAGGCTTATTTCTATATTATATAAAGAAAACAAAATATAAGAGGAAACAATGTTTAAGAAGGTTTTAACAGGGTTATTGCTGTCAATAGTAACATTGACTGCGACTGCGCAATCGCCATTAGATAATTTATTTAATAAGAATAAAGGTTATTCTTCGGGAGCTTTAACAGTAGAAGAAGCATTTCCCATTGAATTAGAAGATAATAATAAAGAGCTGAAGGTTTTAATTGATATAAAGCCAGATCATTATCTTTATGCAGATAAATTTAAAGCAACAATGAATGGTATTTCTCTTGAAGTAGAAGTTCCAAATGTAAAAAAGACATATGACGAATTCTTTGGAGACGTTGCTATTGTAGAATACGGTTTTGAATTAGATTATGATTACCCAAAAGATAAAAAAGAAATTATTTTTAATTTTGAATATCAAGGCTGTGCAAAAAAAGAAAACCTTTGCTATCCACCAGAAAAGATAACAAAAAAAATTAATAATCCTAGTTATAAAAAAGAAATTGTAAAAGATTTAAATGATTTAGTCTCTGATTTTAAATCAACCACACAAGAGAAACTTAATCAAATAGAAATAGAAAGAGAAGATGAATCTGTAAGTGTTTTTGAACTCGCAACTACAAATAATGTTCAAGATATAACTAATTTTTTAAATAAAAATGATAACATATTGAAAGTATCTTTAATATTTATAGGTGTTGGTGTATTAATAGCTTTCACTCCTTGCATTTATCCATTATTGCCAATAATAGTTGCTTCAACCGCAAAAACTAAAAACAAACAAATTGCTTCAATTTTTTATATTTTCGGAATAATATTGGCTTATGCTGTTATTGGTTTAATAGTGGGTTTATTAAATATAAATCTTCAAATATTAATGCAAAACAAGATATTCACCCTAACTCTTTCAGGTGTTTTGGTTTTAGCTTCTTTATATATGTTAGGCTATTTTAATAGATTTGTTCCTAGTTCTTTCAATAATAAAATAAATAAAAAAATAATGGAAATGGAAGAAGATAAATATATGAACCAACTAGTGATAGGTTTCTTGTCTACATTAGTTGTCAGCCCTTGTTCTGTTGCTCCACTATTAGGTGTTCTGGTATTTATAAATCAGGTTGAAGCACCGCTTTATGGTTCTTATTTATTAGGGATGCTTGGGTTAGGTGTTGGTATACCATTGTTTTTATTTAACACTTCTTTATCTAAAATTTTACCAAAAAATGGTGCTTGGATGGATGAAGTTAAAAACATAATGGCAATAGTTTTGTTCGGAATATCTATATATTTAAGTAAAAACATTTTAGGTGAAGAGTTGTCAAATATTGGTTTCGTATTAATAGCAATAATTTATGGTTTACATTTATTAGGTTTAAACTTAAAACAAAAATTCGGAATAATTTTAATTTTTTCTTCAATATTCTTTTTATTTAAAAATAATTTTGAAAATGAAATTCAATCTTCAAAAAGTCAAGAACTATCAAGCTTCGAACTTACTTTAGAATATACAGAAGTATCTGATTATTTAACGTTAAATAAACTAATAAAAGAATCTACTCGTCCGATATTTGTTGATTTTTACGCAGACTGGTGTATAACGTGTGTAAGATTAGAAAATAAAGTATTAGTTAAAGAAAATGTTATAAAGTACTTGAATGATAATTTTTTAATGTTAAAAATAGATCTAACAGATATTTCAACGGAAGAAAAAGAATTAATGAATAGAAGAAACATTCTCGCTGTCCCTTATTATTTATTTGTGAACGAAGAGAAAAAAGAAACTATTTATACAGGTGAATTATCGGAAGAGAAGTTTTTAGAGATATTAAATTTAAATAACGAGGCGAGTAATGACCGATAAAAGAAAAAAAAATGAAGAAGAAGAAGAATTGTTTGACCTTCAAGATTATGGAATAAAAGAAGAGGAATTAAAAGACATAATCTCAATGAATGAAAAAGGTAATCTTCATGTGCTTCGTCATAGAACAAAAGAAATAAACAACGCACTTAGTAAAATAGAAGACGGTTTATTTGATATAGTTTTTGAAATAGACGAATTATTGGAGGATTATCAAGAAGGTAAAATTTTTGCGAGAGATGCCTCAGATGCTATTGAAAAACTTTTCACATTAGCTGAGTTCACTAAAGGTATGGAAAATGAATTTAGGAAGATGAAATCTTTTGTAAATGAATAAAAACAAATAAAAAGAAAAAAACGAAACTGACAAGTTTCGTTTTTTTTATTGTCTATTAAAAAAAAGATGATATATTATTATAAATGAGAAATGAAATTTAAAGGGAAATAAATGAAAAGGATTTTTGTTATATTTCTATTATTTTTTTCAAACAATGTATTCGCAGATTATTACAATTATCGTTGGACGTATGATAAAGATTTAATTAATATGTTTATATCAGAACGTAAAGAATTTTTGCTTGAAAATATTCAACCTATTTATTTTAATGGTTTAAAATATAGGAAATATATTAATCACGTATCAAAAAAAAATAATGTGCCAAAAGAATTTTTTGCTTTGGCAGCAATAGAATCTGGTTTTAATAAAAAAGCTAAAAGTCATGCTGGTGCAGTTGGTATGTGGCAAATAATGAAACCAACAGCAAAAGATATGGGGTTAAAAGTAACTAATTATAAAGATGACAGAAAAAATTGGAAGAAATCAACAGTAGCTGCTGCTAAATATATAAGACATTTAGCAGACGATTTTTTTGAAGGTGATTATGAACTTGCTGTATTGGCTTATAATGCTGGTGTTGGTAATGTTAAAAAATCAATAAAAAGAATGAATAGCGATAATGCTTGGTACTTAATTAAAAACGATCCAAATTTAAAAAGGGAAAGCAAAGAGTATTTAGTTAAATTTATTATATATGCTTATTATTTTGATTATTTAGATCATAAGCTAGTAAAAGAAATGAAGAAATAAAACAATAAAAAAGCACTTGACTATAAGTGTTTTTTTTGATAAAAAAGCGAAAAAAGGTATTTTAAATGAATGAAGTTGAATTAAAAAAGGCAAAAGAAAATGCTAGACAATTTGCATACATGTCAGCAAGAAGAAAAAAACTAGAAAAATATAAAGACATTGTCATTGTTCATGTAATGAAAGAAATTGGTGCAAAAGAAAAACTGAGTGTATCAGAGCAAAAAAAACTAGCTAAAAAATCTCCTGAATATAGGCAACTGCTACAATCGATAAAAGATTGCCAAACTGCAGAAGCACAATATCAATGGCATTTATTACAATTTTTCAATGCAGCAGAGACGGAAGGATTAGAGCAAAGTTTAGACAGAAAAAATACTTGGAATGTACATAATATATAAAATCGGAGAAAATAATGGAAGAAATGTTTTTTAGTGAAAGACGAAAAATGGATATTCTTGAAAAAACCAAGAAATTGGGTAAATACAAATCAAAAAGAATAGCATTTGAGCAATATAGAAAAGTATTAAAAGCAAAATTAATGAAAGAAGCAATGTTGTCGGGAGTGTCTTCTGTTCAAGCACAAGAAAGAGAAGCTTATGCTGATCCCTCTTATGAAGAATTGCTTGACGCTTTAGAGATGGCAGTAAGAATAGAAACAGAATTGTTCTATGAATTAAAGATTTTTGATGTTGAGGTTCAAGTTTGGCGAACACAACAAGCAAATAAACGTAATGATATTTAGTAGAGGAAGTTAAAAATGGATAAAGTGTTAATTAATATAGATATAGAAACAATTCCGCCAGGAGATAGAGAAACTTTTATTTTTGAAAAGTCACCACCAAAAAACATAAAAGATCCTGAAAAAATAGAGAAATGGAATTTGGAAAATAAAGAAAAAGCATTCAGAGATCAGGCAAAAAAACCAGAATCTGCTCAAATATTGGTAATAGGTGCAATAATAGAAAATGAATCAGATTGTGAAAATGATTTAATAGAGCCAGAGCCATTAGCTTTCTATGGAGAAGACGAAGAAAAGGTTTTACGTTCTTTTCAAGATAAATTACGTTCTGCATTAGTTGATACTTTTGAAGAAGATGAAGAAAGAGAAGTAATGAGAGATTATCAATGGGTTGGTTATAATGTTAGAAAATTTGATTTGGAAGCAATTTTCTTAAAAGCAGTAAAATATAAGTTATATTTTTTAGCAAACTTAATTAACAGAAATAGATTCAGTCGTGATGTTTATGATCTTATGGAGAAAATTCAAGGACCTAGAACACAAGATTATATTTCTTTTGATAAAGCATTGAAAATGTTTGATATAGGTCAAAAGACGGAAGGTATAGACGGTTCTCAGGTTTTTGATTATTATGAGGCAGGAAAATTAGAGTCTGATATTGTGCCTTATTGTATCGATGATATAATGAGTAATAGAAAGCTTTACAAAAGATTGAAGAAATGTATTTCAGAGTAAAAATCTAAATTTTTTAAAAGCCTTGCCTTAGTGCAAGGTTTTCTATTCAAGAAAAAGGAATAAAATGTATATAGTAGAAAACGATTGGAAATCATTTTTTGAAGAAGAAATGAACAAAGAGTATTTTTTAGAATTAAAAGAAAAATTAAAAGAAAGAGAAAAAGAATCAATTATTTTTCCACAAAAAGAAGATATATTTAATATTTATAAAATGTTAAATCCAAGTGATATAAAAGTTGTAATAATAGGTCAAGATCCATATCATGGAGAAAATCAAGCTCACGGTTTATCTTTTTCAGTAAAAGAAGGTGTAAAAATCCCTCCTTCTTTAAGGAATATGTATAAAGAATTAGAAGAATCAGTTGCTGGTTTTAAAACACCAAAAAGTGGAGATCTGACAAAATGGGCAAGCCAAGGAGTTTTTCTTTTAAATAACGTTCTTACAGTAGAAAAAGCGTCTCCTGATTCACATAAAGGTTATGGTTGGGAAGAATTTACAAACAAAACAATAGAATATATTAATGAAAATTGTGAAAATGTTGTTTTTGTTTTATGGGGTGGAAATGCAAGAAAGAAAGCGAATAAACTAAATAAAGAAAAACACTTAATATTAGAATCAGCACACCCATCTCCATTATCAGCATACAGAGGGTTCTTTGGGAGTGATCCTTTTAATAAAATAAATAATTATCTAAAAATAAACAATAAAAAAGAAATTGATTGGAATCTATAAAAATAAAAAAAAGCTTGAAAATGAATTTTTTAAGTTGTAATATAGTTTCAAAATTTAAAAGGACTAAAAATGTACGAATTTTTATCAGAAGAAAAATTAGAAAAACTATACCCTATCTTAAACACAGAAGCAGAAATGATTGTTAATTTTGTATCTTGTGATGGGTCAATGGGATATAAATTATCGGCAGCGATTGCTGCAAAATATCCAGATATAAAATATAAGTTTCAAGCTTCTTGCATGAATGATGAAGTCAAAAAAGGAAAAATAACAATTGTTAAAAAAGTTTTTCCATTTATTCTTCATTTACCATTCAAAGATAGTGTAAAAGAGAAACCCACATATGAACATTTAAGAGAAGGTTTTGAAAAGTTGGAGTTTGCTTACACTACTGAAAAAATAATAGTAAATAAAATAGCTATTCAAAGAGGAATTGTTCCTGATGATCTTTTAGACAGAGCATTAGAAGGTTTAACTTTGCCTGAAATTGTGTTCTATGAAGAATATGATTATTACAAGGAATTAGAAGAACAAACAAGAAGAAGGGAAGAAGAAGATAAAAAAAGGTTTTTGGAAGAAAAGGCTGCTGAAAAAGAACGAAAAGAAACAGAGAAAGCTGCAAAAAAAGCTGAAAAAGAAAATTTCAAAAAATCATAAAAAGTTTTTGACAAATTAAAAAAAAAGATTATAATTACGAAGAAAATTAAACAAGGAGAAAATAATGAGCAAAGAAGCAGAAGGCAAACAAAAAGCACTAGACGCAGTAATGGGTCAAATTGAAAAACAATTCGGTAAAGGTTCTATAATGAAACTTGGAGATAACCATACTATGGATATTGAAACTGTTTCAACAGGCTCTTTTAGTTTGGATATCGCATTGGGTGCAGGTGGATTGCCAATGGGTCGTATTGTTGAAATATATGGTCCAGAATCTTCAGGTAAAACAACCCTAACATTGGAAACAATTGCTTCGGCACAAAAAGCAGGTAAAACTTGCGCTTTCATAGACGCAGAACATGCGCTTGATCCAACATACGCAGTAAAACTTGGTGTAGATATTGATAAGCTATTGGTATCTCAACCAGACACAGGTGAGCAAGCATTGGAAATCGTAGATGCATTATCTCGTTCTGGTGCGGTAGATCTAATTGTAGTTGACTCGGTTGCAGCATTAACACCAAAAGCAGAAATCGAAGGTGAAATGGGTGACAGTCATATGGGTTTGCAAGCACGTATGCTATCTCAAGCTATGCGTAAAATAACAGGTAGTTTAAAACAATCAAACTGTATGTGTATTTTCATTAACCAAGTAAGAATGAAGATAGGTGTTATGTTTGGTAATCCAGAAACGACAACTGGTGGTAACGCTCTTAAATTCTATGCTTCTGTTCGTCTAGACATTCGTAGAACAGGTGCAATAAAAGAAGGTGACGAAGTGGTTGGTAATGAAACTAAAATAAAAGTTGTTAAAAATAAAATAGCACCTCCTTTTAAAGAAGCATTGACTCAAATAATGTACGGAGAAGGATTTAATAGACAAGGCGAAGTTATCGAGCTAGGTGTTAAACACAAAATCGTAGACAAAGCTGGTGCTTGGTTTAGTTATAATGGAGACAAAATAGGTCAAGGTAAAGCAAAAGCAGCAAAATTCCTTAAAGAGAACCCAGAAATTCAAGAAGAAATTGAAGGTTTAATTAAAAAGGCAGTAAGACCTGATGAACCTGATTTTGTTCCTACGGAAGAAGAAAAATCAGAAAAGTAAAAAACATTTAAAAGAAAAAAAAGCAGCATCGTCTGCTTTTTTTATTGACTTTAGTGTAATTTTTATTGTAGAATGCGGTCTATTATTCTAGTAATAAATAATAAGTTTTAGTAGGAAATTAGTGGGGAATATATGGATAAAGAAGAAAGAAAAAAACAGTTAGATTTTGCAATTGAGAATGAATTGCTTAATGACGCAATGATTGAAATTGAATCCTCAACAGGAAATAAAGTTGATATCAACGGTAAATTATATACAAAAGTATCAGGCAGATTACAAATCTTACGTCAAAATCTTGGTTTTAACATAAGAATTAAAACAGAGTTACTGCATATAGATACAACATTAGTAGTAGCAAAAGCAGAGATTTTCATCTATAAAGATCAACAATGGTTTGAGATAGCAACGGGTCACGCAGAAGAGATTAGGGATGCTAGTGAAATAAACAAATATTCTGCTGTGGAGAATGCTGAAACGTCTGCTATTGGTCGTGCATTAGCAAGTTTAGGATTATCAGGTGACGAATATGCTTCTGTTGAAGAATTACTATTCGCAAAAAGACGTAAGGAAACAGCAGAATCTAAGAATGATAATAGTAGTAAAGAAATTAAAAAGAAAGGAAATCCACCTTCACCTCAATTATTTAGTTGGATGTCTAAATTAATAAGCGACACTTCTACTGATATTGAAAAATTCTTGAAGCACTTTAATGTAAAAAGTATTAAAGCTCTTAACGAGAAGCAAGTAAAAGAAGCAATTGAAATTCTAAAAAGAAAGAAAAATAAAGTAAAAGGTTTAAATGTAGAAGAGGAAGAACGCAAGAGTCAACAACAGGCAGCATTGTCAGTTCTTCAAGAAAACCAAGAAGCAGAAAAGAAACCTAAATTCACAAAAATAAACACAGATACAGGTGAAGAAAAAACAGTGGAGTCTGAAATTAAAAATATCGAGGACGATATTGTGATAGATGATGAAGTTGTTTCACAAGAGCCAGAGAAAGAAACAAAGATTGAAGATAAAATAGTAGAATCTGAAGAAACTAAAACAGAAAAATCAGAAACAAAAGAAGAAGACGTAGTAGTTGAAGTTCTAGAAACAGAAACAAAAATTAAGTCAGAATCTAATGAAGTTGAAGAAGTTGAAGAAATAAAGGTTGAAAATCAGGTTTCTGAAGAGAAACCCGTAGAAAAGAAAGTGACAAAGTCAAAAACTACAAAAGGTAGATCTAAAGGGACTACGAAACCTAAGTCAACAAATAAATCAAAATCAACAAAAGTAAAGTCAACAAAAGGAAGATCAACGACTAAGAAAGATAAAAAAGAAGAAGTTGAGAAATCTAGAGAAGTTAGACCGAATGATTTAGATGATAGTGATGAAATCACGATATAAAAAAAGCTCACAAGGAATATATTGAAAATGCATACATTCCTAGCAATTAAGTAAATTAAGCCTGTATGTACAGGCTTTTTTGTTTTTTTAAACAAACACAAATTAAAAAAAATGTATGCGATGTGTGTATACTTGAAAAAAATTGTTTGTTTTTGTATGTATTTTTACCCGAAAAACACATATTATAAAAAACACTATATATGTTTAAAGAAAAATAAAAAAAGTCCAAAGATAGGACTTTTAAAAGAATATTAATATTAAACTCATTGTACAACTTTCGTTTTTTATTTTAATTTTAATGATTTAATTATATTTTTGTGTTTTGTGATATTCTTTGAATCTTTTTTGGCTTGATAAACCTTTAAGATATTTTGCTGAATATCTAAATCATTTGAATAAAGCATTTTGTATTTTTTGTAAAGGTTCAATGCTTTGTTAATTTCTCCTTTTGCAAGAAAATACATTGCTTTTGTGTCAACATAAGCGTTATTGTCTTCAAAGTTTTCGGAATAATCATAATAAACAGCGTCCATAATCTTAGTATCGGCATTTGTTAGTATTAAAGCATATAAATAAGAGTTCGCTGTATGTAAAGTGTTTTTATCTTCATAATCTTTTTTTGAAGTTTCAACCATCAACTTAGGGTTGTAATTTTGATTATAAAGATAGTTTAAATCTTTTAGAATTTGATTATAAATATCGTTAGTGCCTGTTTCGTCGATCATTTCTTTTAAATTATATAAGATCTCTTTTGACTTTAATTTGTTGTTCTTCTGAATAAAAAAACCAAACCTTAATGTTTCTTTTTGTATATCGTCAAGATTATTCAATGTATTTATTTTCCCCTCACCAAAAATATCCAGATAAAGATAAATTTCAGATTTTAATATTTTATCATCTTCAATATTTTTAAAATAACGTTTAGCTGCTTGTTTGTATCCTAATCTATAATTTAAAACACCTTTTTTATAGAAGTAAAAATCCTCATTAAAAGAATCTCTGTATTTATCCAATAAATATAATGCGTCTGTGTTTTCAAATCTTTCATAATAACTTAAAAAGTTGGCTAGATTCGCTTTTGGTGTCAAAGAAATGTCTTTACTCTCTAATCTCTTTGATAATGATTGAATAGAATCATAATCTTCATTTTTAGCAAGTAAAGAATAATGATGATCAATTAATTCATTTTTTTCTGGAACAGAAAGTAAAGGGTTTTCTATTAAAGAAATAAGATCTTTTTCTGATTCCGTAAAATAGTAATTGTGTATATTAAAAATTGCTTTTTCATATTTAACCAACATATCTGATTTAATTTCAATAGATATTTCTTTATGATTTCTAGTTTCAAATAAATTATAGGTTAAAAAATACAAGCTTTTATCTTTTGATTTTAATTCTTTAAAAAAAGAATCCGAAAAATTGTTGTTTTGACCGTAAAAGACAGAAAACAATTCAATTTGGTTATTCATTACATTTATTTGGGTAAATGTTTTATTTTCATTCAAAGCTTGTTTATCAATAATTAATTTTTTATAATTTTTGATAGCTTGATTATAATTATTATTTTCAATTTCATAAATGACACTTAATGAAAAATGATTTTCATATATATACTTGGAATCAGTATTTTTAATTAAATTTAAAATACTAATATAATCATTTTTGTATAGATACAAACTAAACAATTTATTAAAATATGCTTGATCATATTGTTTGGAAAGAATGTCTTCATAATGTGTTATTGCATTATTATTCTGACCTGATTTTTCCATTATATTACCAACAAAAGCGTTATAAAAAAGCTCTTGTGTTTCTGATTCTTTCTTGTTTAACTCTATATCTTTAGTTGCATTATTGCTTTCAGTGCTTGCACAACCACTAATGATTAAAGTAAGAGCAATAGATAATAACGTTTTCTTCATCCTGTTTTAAACCTCTATTTTGTTTCATAAAAAATATGATACAATAAAAGAATTGAAAATGCAAAGAAAAAAAAACAGACAGCTACTTGACAAAGACAAAACAATCTGTAAGTTATATTCTAAAATTGGAAATTAAATAAGTTTATAAGGATAATAAAAATGAATCAAACAATATTAACGGAAGAAGGTTTGGTAAAATTAAAGGAACGTTACCGAGTTTTAAAAGAAGACAAACTTCCAGAAGCAATAAAACAAATGAAGAAAGCACAGGAAGATAATAACTGTGACATTTCAGAAAACAATGAATATTTAGATGCTTGTGCAGAATTAAATAGAATAGAATTAAAAATGTCTGAATTAAAGGATAAGTTTAATAATTTAAGAGTGATAAAAAAAGAAGAACTTAAAGATGACGGAAAAATCAAATTTGGTTGCACTGTCAAACTACTAAAATTAGAAACAGAAGAAATAATGGAATTCAAGATAGTAGGAACAGAAGAATCTGATATTAAACAAGGATTACTTTCTTATCAAGCACCAATAGCAAAAGAAATGATTTCATTGGAAGAAGGTGAATACTTTGATTACCAGAGTACTGAATATGAAATTCTTAAAGTGTCTATCATATAAGAACAAATAAAAATAAAAAAGCACTCCAAAATGGAGTGTTTTTTTATTCATCTTTCATTATTTCAATACCACGTCTTAGTTGTTCTATTCTTTCAGGAGAAAAAATCTGAGGTAATACATACATTCTATATAAAACCATAATTCTGTTTGCTAATGTGAATGAAAATCTTGAAGCTTTGTCACTATTAAGTTCATTAACAACTTCAACTAAATCTTCTACAAAATCTCCATCAATATTTTCGATTTCATTAAGTATTTTCATCATGTTTCCTGTGTGTAGATACGTTAGAAAACGAATAAAGCTTTCTTTATCAATATCTTTTGTTTTTAAAATATCCTCAAATTCTTCAAGCATTTGATTTATCTTATTGTTTAATTTTTTATCGTCAATTGCCCAATCTTCAAGTGATTCCATTGCTTCAACTGCTTCTTTGGGTGCTTTTTTTGAACCGTCAATAAGATCTTTATTTATATGCATTATTAAAACTCCTTTTCTTATAGTATTATTTTATCTTAAAAATCTTCTCTATCAAGTTTTGAAATATTATTATATCATGCTATACTAAAATATACATAATAAAAAAAACAATAAAATTAGAGAGGAATAAAAAAGACATGGACTTTAAATATGAACCAGCAGTGGGATTAAATGTAAGTCACCTACCAAATATATATATGCCAGAGTTATCAATGACACTTTGGAACAAACCAGAGTTGCCATATTTAACTCAATCAGAAAAAATGAAATTATACAATGATTTTAGTAAAACATTTGATCATTTTGAATTTTATGCAGATTTAGAAAATAGACTTAGAATTAATGAACCATTGGTTTTAAATGGATTAAGAAAACTAGAAGAAGAAATGGATATGGAGAGATTTTTAGATCTGTATTTAAGGATAAATACAGAAGAAAATGATTTCACAATAGGGTTAAGAACAGAACTTGATGAATTAAGAGAAGAAAAAGCAAACAAAAAAACAAAACAAAAACCAACACCAAGACCTTCACCAAGTCCAAGTGGAGATTCGGAAGAAGATCCAAAGAAAAAACCAAAGCCTGTGCCAAGTTTAAGTTCTATGCTTATTCCGCAAAAACCACGTTTGTCATAAAAACAAAAAACTTGGCATTAGCCAAGTTTTTTATATGATAAAAAAGCTACCCAGTTTTTTGTAATACAGAATTTTCTTTTTTTCTTTCTATTTCTAGTATAATTTCGTCAATTAATGAAGTGTTATCAAGTATATTTTGATTATCTTCAAGAGTTAATTCTGAATTATAAACTTTGTCGAATAATTTTCTCTTAGTGTTTGCAATATTGAGGATATGTTCTTCAATAGTTCCTTTAGATATTAAATACCATATATTAACATTATTTTTTTGTCCTATACGGTGACATCTGTCTTCTGCTTGATTGTTAGTAGCAGCACACCAATCCATCTCAACAAATAAAACGTCAGATGAGGCTGTAAGTGTTAATCCAACAGAAGCAGCTTTTAAAGAACAAATTATTAATTTACAGTTTTCATTTTCCATAAATAATCGGACATTACGATCTCTTTCAACGGGTGACATTTCAGAGGTAATAGCAGCAGCTTCTGGATAATTTTTAATTAATTCTTTTTGAATATTTTTATGATATGCAAAAACAACAAGCTTTTTTTCTGTTTGAAGGAAATTATCTATCCATTCTTTTGAACCTTCTAGCTTCTCTTCTGCCGCCATGTTTCTTAAAAATTCGATTTTATCAAGTTTTTCTCTTTTTGGTAATTTAGAGAAATCTGACATATGTTTTTTATATTTTTTAGAAGCAGTGTCTAAATAAACATAGGAACGACTTTTTTCTGGTAAATCTCTTGTAACTTGTTCTTTGTCTCTTCTTAGGAAACAAGATTCTCTAAGTTCTTTATTAAGAACATTTAAATTGCTGCTACCTTTTCTAAGATCTCTTCCCCATTGAGTTTTTGAATTACCACAGAATTTTTCAATAAAAGTATTTTCACAACCAAAGTAATCTAATCTATTTAGAACTTTTAATTGCGAAATAATATCAACAGGAGATTTTAAAATAGCCGTGCCTGTTAAAGCAAATCTATATTCAATATTTTTAACTGCTTTTAAGCAAGAAGTTGTTCTTTTTGTCTTTTGATTTTTAACATAATGAGATTCATCTAGAATAACAGATTTAGCTTTTATACTATCTAAGAATTCTAAATATTTATGTAAAGATTCATAATTGATAATATAATAATCAGCCTTTGGGTCAGGGTTTTTACCTAGAATCTCTATTTTTTGGTCTTTAAAATTTTCTCTAATTTCTTTTTCCCAATTTAATTTCAAGCTGTTAGGGCAAACAATAAGACACGGTTTTTTATTTGATAATTCAACAGAAGACAATGCTTGCAATGTTTTTCCTAACCCCATTTCGTCACCTAAAAGAACTCTTTTATTTATAAGCATATAAAGACATCCAATTGCTTGAAATGGTTTTAAATTAAACTTAAATTTTTTAAAATCATTTTTATTAAAACCAACAAACATATCATCTGTTTTTAAAACATTTAAAAACATATTTATAAATTTAAAATATTGTTTGTTTATTTTTATCTTGTTTTCTCTGATGAAAGGCAATATTTTATATAGACTGTCTAGATTGAAGTCTATTTTCAAAGTTTGTTCGTTTGATTTGAAAGTTTTTTTCATCTCTGAACAAGGATTATTTATTTCAAATCTGTTTTGAATAATATTAACGATATTGAAGTCATTTTTAGTAATCTTGTCTTCTGGTATATAATCAGGCTTTTCAATGTCTTTAAATGTGACATCATTGTCTTCCAATTCTTCTTTGTACTTACTTAGTATTTCCCAACCATTATAAGCCATTTTAGCAGTCCATTGATTATAATGTCTTTTAGTTAATGTTCTAAGTAAAGCAAAATCAGAACCTTCTAGGAATCCTTCACCATACCATTCCTTTGATTCTTTGTGACTATCAATCAAATAACTTAAACAATCCTGTATAGTTTTTTCTATACTCATTTTAATATTCCTTTTTGATTAGATAATTTTACAAATAAATTATTATTTGATGTTAACATAAAAAAAGATTATGGCAAGAAAAAACGATACCGTTATGGCATCGCTTATATATTTTAGCATTAAATAATTAAAATATTAATCAACACTACGTTCTAAGTCACTAATAATCTCTGCAAAATCACCAGTCATCATTAGCATATTAGCTTGAAATTCATTATAAATATCTTTAGAGTCACCAAGCTCATCTTTAATATCTTCTTTAATAATATCTTCCATTTTAATAGATTTAATTTCAAACTTACTGGTTAAAGAAAAACGAACTCTTTTTTGCCAAACGAGTTCAAGTTTAACAGCAGTTTTTCCATTTTCAATGTGCTGCGTAACTTCTTCTGTATCAACGTCATGTTTCTTAACAGAAATTACACCACCATCAAGATCTTTCAACTCACAGTTAATACCAACGTCGAACTCTTTTGGAACAGAATGATTACTTAACCAACCAGTAATAGTGCTACTAATATCGTCAGAGGTTGCAAATGGAACAGCTTCTAAATTACCACCAAAAGCGGCACGAAGATATGAAATAAACTCTTCTGATTTTTTGGGAGACCCTGCATTAACAATTAAAAGCTTGTTATCATAGTCAATATAACCTTCTAAATATTTTGAAGCGACAAATGCATTCTTTGCAAGCCCAATAATAATAGCTTCTTTGAAACTTTCTTTTTCATTTTTGGAAGGTTTTTTATTATCGTTTTCCTCCATGTATTTTTGAACTCTTGCTTTCAAACGGTCTTTAACAACACTGCTTGGAATCAACTTATCTTCTGTTCTTAGTCTGAAGAAGTAACAACTACCAACTTTTCTTGTTCTTTTTTCTTCTGGATCATCCTCAAAGAAAAATTCAAAACCTGTTTTTGTAATATCATGCTCTCCACAAGGAACGAACATTTCATTAGTCAAAACCTTTTCTAATTCTTCTTCTGAAAATGTTTTTAGATTTCCTAATTTGTAGACTTGTATGTTTTTAAACCACATAAATTAATCTCCTTTTTATTAATTTTCGCTATACTAATTAATATTAAATAAAAAAGCAAGACTTATTTTACTATTTTAAAGATTTTTTTTCCTTCTGATTTTGTTAATATAGATTCTAACTTATCAGAGATAGATAACCCTTCTGAAATAGCTACTTTGCCGTCAATATAATGCCAATACATTTCAGTTAAATATTTAATTATGTAATATTCATTTTTACTTATCTCAAGATATTGAATTTTACTTGAAAGTAAAAGATTCAATTCTTCTATTTTTTGATCTACCCATAAATTAGACGAAGAAACAAATAGTTCAAATAATTCTATATCTTTTGTTTCTCTATCATAAAATAAATCTTGTGTTTCTATATTTTTTCTACTTTTACAAAAACTTTCCATTTGCAATATTGATAAAAGTAAAACATTTATGAAATCACGGTCTTCCTGATTTTTGATTTCAAGTTTTAAACAATCCATTAAAAACTCCATATATTGTATTCCTTACTTAAACCAGTAAAACACAGTAAAAATGAAAAGCAAAAAAGGTAGTATTATAATACTAAAATCATTAAAAAAAATGAATAATTGGATTATTCATTTTTTAATTTAAAGATTGGTTTTCTTAGAATGTAAGTGGTGTGCTTGTTGTTACATAATGCTTGATAAATGTTTTTTTCTTAGTGTTTTTAGGTATATTTATGATATACTCAATAGTATTATGGTCGTCATTATAATAAGTTTTATAATCAGAAGAAGTTTTATTTGTTTTATTTTGTAAATTATTAGGAATAACTATAACAAAACGCTCACTTTTGTTAGATTTATTATTAAAAACTTGTGTACTTTTTATTTCATAATGATAATTGTATTTAACCTTTTCTAAAGTTAACATAACATAGTTGCCATTATATTCTTTATTAATGATTTTATCTTTAAAATGCCTCTTGGTTAAATCATCTTTTTTGAAATTTTGAGTATATTGTTGAACACCGACCTTTTCTTTTTTAATTAATTTTATATCTTTTTTGCTCTCAATTTTACTAACATAATCTAAAGATTCATTTTTTATTAAATCAATTTCAATGTCTTTTCCCTTAACAGGATTAAAAGCTGTTTTTTTATAAGGGTAGTAAGTAGAGTTGTTTTTAAGTAAAACTTCTATGTTAGAAGCAGGAAAATGAAAATCTTTAAAATCTTTATTGTTTTCTCTATCTATCCTTAAGGCTGTTCTTTTTATACCTTTATTAGCGATTTTTAAACTATAGCTATCATGAAATTCATTAAGATTAACATAATTATTTTTATGGTGCTTTAATTTTTTAAAATCTTTTATGAGGATGTTGGAGTTTATTTTTGAATACAAGTTTACTTTACCATCTACTTCAAAAGCACTTATACTTCCAACCTCTTTGTTTTCAACTTCCATAGTTTGTGGTGGATTAGAAAATGAAATATTGTCAGCAATCATGGCTCTTTCATTAGCAACATTATACATAGACTTACTTATTCTAGGGTTTTCAAAATCGTTATTGTTGTCTTCTGATAAAAGTGTAAGTTCAATATCTACAAGATCTGAATTACTGTTATTTTGAACATTACCATAAAAACTCAAACTTAAATCAGCTTCTTCTTCATTGTAAAATAAAGTATAATTTGGTTTCCAAGAAAAACCATTAGCAAAATAAGAATATTGATAAAATCCATTTGGATTGATTTCATTGTTGAAGTAGGTTGTTAAATTAAAGTCTTTTGTTTTAAATATTTCTTCATTTAAAACAAGTTCTTCAATTTTAACTGGAACAATATTTCCGTTTGATTCAACAAAAACACTATTCCCTATAACTTTATAAATAACGCCAAAATTTGTTTTTTCATTTTTGGTGTAAGAAATTTTTTCACCAATTTTATTATTTAAGAACACTAGCAAAGCACGAGAATCACCTAAGTAATTATATTGATTTTTTGTATTATAAACAATGTGATTTGCGTTTTGGTCATCGATATTAAATATAAAACTATCAGGGATATTACTATCTACAATTCCTGAAAATTTAACTGTATTTTTATTTTCAATATTGATATTAGATTCAGACAAAACACCTTTATCTTGTATTAATGTTCTGTCACCTTGTATAATTACAGTTTCGGCTTGTGTGTTGAAACTTGTAGCAAAAATAGTTGCTATTAGAGTATATTTTTTCATATTATAATATTCCTTATTCTTTCAAAACAAATAATACACTAAATAAAATAAAAGACAACCCGAAAGTTGTCTTTTGTATTTTAAATATGTTCTGCATGTTGAATCATTAGTTGAACACTTCTTTGACCTCTAAAATAATTAAATTTAGGTGAAACAACAAAACGGTATTTTTTTCCAACTGTTATTTCTTTATGGAAAGGGTTTAAAACGAACTTAAACCACATTCCTGTAAATAATTTATTCTGATAATTAATAGAAAATCTTCCAGTATCTTCATTTTTTCCACAAATATTAAGATCTGCTACTTCTGCCTCAATTGTAAATGAAGGATAATCAAATTGTCTACCATAAGGTTCTAAGGTTGCAATTTCTTCAATAAAATCTTCGTCTAAAGTATACCCTTCTGGTATTTTACCGTCTGTCCATATTTTTGGATAAAGTTCGCTTTCGTCAACTTTTTCTCTTACAGCTTCTTCAATGCCTTTTCTTAATTTTATAATTTTATCAGCGTTAAGCCCCATACCTGCTGCCATGTGGTGTCCACCGAACCCTAAGAAAACATCTTCTCTTTCATGCGCTTGCACCATACAACCTAAAAGATTTAATTGTCCTTTTTGATCTTCACCTAAACCGTCAATAGATCGACCAGAACCAGACATAACAACAATTGTCTCCTTATAGAAAACAAATTCTTTTTTTCTATTTTTACCTGTTTTAACTTCATGACTTACAAAAGAATAACTTTTAGGTATAGAATAGAAATCTTTAACATTTTTAAGGTTTATTATTTCACCTGTTAATTCTTCTGCTTGTTCTTTTGTTATAATTTCTTTATGTGTTGCTTTCGGACTTAATATAATTGTTGGACGCCCAAACCTTTCGACAATACGAGAAGCCGCAATTCCATGAATACCGTGGTGTCCATTTTTAATAGGTATAACTAAACTATAAAATCCTTTTTCTATTAACTCTACTGATTTTTCCATAGCTTCTTCAACTAATCTTTTTTCAATATCTTTACGTATATCATTGTCTACTTGTAAAAAACTTAAATATTTTTGAGCGTCTTCATATGTATCCGCAAGATAATATCTAACAGCATTAAGCCCATCACCGCCAGTTCGAGAACAAGCGTTGATCATTGGTCCTAAACCGAAAGCAATAGATTCAGCACGAACAGGTTCTATAGATTCTTTTACACATAATTCTTTCATTGCCTTCCAAGCTGGTAATGTTTCATTATTAATTTCGTCTAAACCATGACGAACAATGGCTCTATTGATTTGACTTGCCATACTGACACAATCAGAAATGGTAGCGGCTGTTGAATAAGCCATTAATGGTTTTATTGTAGGTGCATCTTTGGTTAGATAACCTTTTTTAATTAAGGCAGCACGAGCACTAGCCATAAGAAACATAGCAACAGTACAACCACAAATGGTTTTATCAGGAAATGTATCGTCATGTCTTTGAGGATTAACAAAAGCATATGCTGATTCGGGACCCCCTGAAGTTGGAATTTCATGGTGGTCACTTATAATAACCTCGCCAACTCTATCAATCCTTTTTTTCGAGCCTCTTCTTTTCATTATTTTTTTAGTTTCTTCAATATAACGCTTAACTTGTGCTTCGTTGGCAGAACCTTGGTCGGCAGTTATAACAAGAGTTGGGATAGGATCTTTTTCTAATATACGATCAATAACTTGATCATTTAAGCCATAACCTTCTTTCATACGGTTAGATATGCAAACTTCAACTTTTGTTCGGTCATAACCAAACAAATCAACGATTGCTTTATACATAACAGCAGCAGAAGATATTCCATCAACATCAAAATCACAAGCTAAACATAGCTGTTCGCCCTCAATAATAGCGTCAGCAATTCTGTTACCTGCCTTTTTGATGTCTTGCATTTGTCCTATATCTGGTAAGTTATTTAGGCTAGGGTTCATAAAACCTTGAATATCTGTCCCTTCTGGGATATCTCTATTTGCAATAATAGTTGCCTGAAGGATAGACGCTCCTTCTGCAACAGCTTTATTAAATAGTTCTTGATTTTTTAACCTTTTCTTTATAACTGGTTTTGGTAACTTCATTTATTATTCCTTTTTTCCTTGTATTTAGCTGCAGAAACCTAACACAATAAAATAATAAATTCAAGTAAAAAATTAAAAAACAACCTTTTTTAAGGGTTGTTTTTTGAAATAAAAATGTATTTTTTATTAAAATGAAAATTTATCGTCTTTTTTGTCTTTAGTTTTCATTTTTTTCTTACTTTCATTTGTTTTTTTCTTAAGAGCGTCAAATATCATAGATACGTGGTCTTCTGAATATTCTGAAGAATGTTTGTTCGATAATTCACCTAACGTTTTTATTTCTCTTAAAACTTTATTTACGTGAATATTTAAATTATCAAAATCTTTTTTATCTAAATTTAATAAAAATTGTTTTTTTGCAACATTGGTTTGTTCTCTAATTTCTGTTAAAATAAGATCGATGATTTTTTCTTCTAGACTCATTTTAGAGCCATGAAAAGCCAACGTATCTAAATCTTTTAAAACTCTGTTAACTTGTGATTCGGCTTTTTCTAAAAACTTAGAATCATCAACTTGAACTTGTGATTTTTTATCTTCTTTTAAAGAATTAACTTCTTGATTTGAAGTTTCAATTTTTCCATTATCAACGCTATCCTTAGCAGAATCAACAACATTATTCTCAGGGTTATTATTTTCTTGTTCCATTATAAACTCCATTTTTTATTTATATATTAATAAAACCGATAATAATATTATAGTAGTTAAAAAAATAAAATCAAATGTTGATTTATTTTTTTTTAATATTATTTTATTTAATAAGATAAAAGAATAAGGAAAATAACATGGAACAATGGATTGTGCCTTTATTTTTAATTGTAATATTATTATGTGTAATAGCATTATACAGATTAAACAGCAAGTCAACTAAATCAATAAAAGCAATTGCTCAGTTTATAAAAAACAGAGAAAATATTGATAAAGTTAAAAGTGAAATAGAACAATTAAAAAATACAAATAAAGATTTGGAAGATGAAATAAAGATGGGGCAAATATTTTATGACAATAGTAAAGAAGCAATTGTCGTAATGGATGAAACTGGAAAAATAATTTCCGTAAACCCTGCATTCAAAAACGTGACAGGTTATGAAACAAATGAAGCAAAAGAAAAACATTTATCGTTTTTAGATTCAGGAAAAATGACAGCAAAAGCTTATCAGAATATTTTTGAAAATGCACTTAAAAAAGGCAGATTTGAGCAAGAGATATGGAATAGAAAAAAGACTGGTGAAATATATAATGAAAAATTATCTCTTACAACGGTATTTGATAAATCAGGAAATGTTTCAAATTTTATAGCGATATTTAAAGACATAACAGATCAAAAAGAGCTTCAGTCAAAATTAAGGCTAGAAGCAAAAACAGATTCTTTAACAAAACTTCCAAATAGGTCTCTATTTTTTGATAGATTAACTCAATCATTAGAGAATGCTAAAAGAGATAGATACTTTGGTTCTCTTTTGTTCATAGACTTAGATCACTTTAAATCTATAAATGACACCCTTGGTCATAACATAGGAGATCTTCTTTTAAAAGAAGTAGCAAAAAGGTTAGTTTCTTGTGTAAGAAAAGTAGATACAGTATCAAGATTGTCGGGAGACGAATTTACAGTAATATTATCAAAAATAAAGAAAACAGAAGATGCAGCTCTTGTTGCAGAAAATATAATTAAAGAATTAACTAAACCTTATCATTTAGACGGACACGTATTAAATATAACTTGTTCTGTCGGTGTTGCTATATTTTTTCATGACGGAGACGAAGCAGAAGCATTATTAAATTCATCAGATAAAGCAATGTATGGTGCAAAGACTTCTGGTAGAAATAAATATAAGTTTTATTCTGATAAACTAGACCAGAATGCAGCAGAGAAAAGAGATATAGATAAGGAAATAAAAAAAGCACTTTATGGAGATGGATTATCATTTAGATATAGACCAGTTGTAGGGGCTAATAACGACATTAAAGGAGTTGATATAAAACTAGCCTTAGATGAAAAAAAATATCCAAAATTAAAAAATGTTAATATATTCTCTTATTCAAAAGAAAGTAGTTTAATCGTCGAAATTACAGATTGGATGATTGAATCTTTATCTAAAAAAGACATAGAAATATTAAAATTCAACAATATTCAAGCAGGTTTGACTCTTTCGGCAGTTCATTTTAAACAAAGTAATGTAGTAGATAAATTAAAAGCAAGTTTTTCAAAAGATACAGCAAGATTTGTTAAATTGAAAATCAATGAAGAGATAATTTCTCAGAATATTTCAGAAGCTATTCCAAAAATTAAAGAATTAAGGAGTTATGGTTTTGAAGTTTCTCTAACAAGTTTTGGAAAAGGAAAACTTTCATTACTTGATTATTCTTTACTTGATTTTACTGAGATTGAATTGAATGAAATATCAGAAACTAATACCTTATATAAGGAAATATTTAATATAGCGGAACAAATGTCTGAGAATATAACGATTGATTATAAACTTGAAAAACTTTATGAAAATACCAACCATAAAAGGACATTAAATATGAAGTTAAAAAGAGATGAATTATTTAGTCGTTTAAAATCAATACAATAATAAGTTTACTTTTAAAAAATACATATTATAATAAATAAGTGTTAGAAAAACACTTATTTTTGTTTTTTACTCTTGAAAAATTAGAAAATATATATTATTCTCTTTTTTTGTTTTTAGTGAAAAAACAAAAATGTCAATTTATAGTACCAAAAATTAGTTTAGTATTTAGTAAAGTTTCGGAGGAAATAATGGGAAAATTGGACGCATACAAAAAGGAAAATCCTGATGCTTTTAATTCAAAGACAACACAAAAAGCAGGGGAACGTCCTACAGTTTATAATATGTTAATAAAAATCACTGATTATGAAATAGGTGGAGATCCAGATAATAACTATGTTGTAGGTAAAAGAATGGACAATGGAGAGATAATAAAAACAAGACTTATCCCTATTGAACAAAAAGGCAAATATAAAAGAGTTGAAATCGCTGATTTTTATAATGTTAAACACAAAAGACATGTTGCGGCTGGAAACTACATGGTTTTAGAGCAAGCTAGGCAAGAATCAGAAGGCGTGTTTACAGCAAGATGGGCTGCAACTCTTGATAGAGACCCACAAAACACAAAAGCATTTGTAATGCTTGCAAGCTTGGAACATAGAGTTAGAAAAGATAATGAAGGTGAAGAAAATGAATTTTTCAAAATCAGAATGCTTTATCCAGTTCAACCAGTAACAGTGACAAATGGTGAAGAGTTTCAATCTGCTGTTGAAGCCGCATTGAAGAAAAAAGCCCCAGGTTCTAACCCTGAATGTATTGTAAGAATTACAGATGATACAGGTGAAAAAGAAATTGTAAATATATACCCGAAAAGAGAAGAGGTTGAAGAAGACGGTTCTAAATTTAGAAGAGTTGTCGATGATACTTCTGAATCATTTGAATATTTTAAAGCAGATCAGCCAGCAAGGTATGAAATGATTATGGCATTTTTAGGTGATCCTGATTTAAAAATTGAAATCATTTCAGCAACAGTTTTATATCCTGGTTCTGCAACAAAAGAAAAACTTGAAACACAACATGAATCAACTAAAAAACGTCTTGTTGAAAGTTTCTATGTTAAAAAAGGTGAAACTTCTCAACCCGCTCAACCACCTGTGAATGGTGAAGAAGTTCCTGAGAGTGAAGGTGAAGAAGCTCCAGAACCACAAAGACAAGGTTTCCCAGAGGTTGGATATCATTTCTGTGTTGTTGGAACAAGAAGTTATGCAGATGGAACACCTTACTTAACTTATATTAAACCATTCCATGAATATAATGAAGCAACTTCAATTAAGGATATCGAAGCATTTAGCTTAAAGAAGTAAATAAAAAAAGAAAATAGAAAATAGCCTTTAAAAAGGCTATTTTTTTATTTTTTCTTTATTTGTTTAAAGTTATATGATAAAATAAAATTGAAGGAGTTACTAATGCAATTTATTAAAACAGAAGAGCAAAATGCTATAATTAAAGATAAATCAAAATTTCTTGCGATAAAAGCATTTGCAGGAACAGGAAAGACGACAACATTAAAAGAGTTTGCACTTGCAAATTCTGATAAAACAATTTTATATATTGCCTATAATGCAGAAACGGCAGCACAAGCAAGAAAAAGCTTTCCTTCAAATGTAACAGCAAGAACAGCTCATAGTATTGCTTATGCAAAATATGGAAGACCATTAGAAAAAAAATTAGATAGAAAACATACGTTACCTTTTAAACCAGAAACAATAAGAAAACTTTTAGGATTTGAAAGAGATCAATTTTCTTTAAAGTTGGCTCAAGAACTTTTCGACATAATAAATAATTTTTGTTTTTCTTCTTACAGAAGTCTTTCTGACGCAATACCTTTTACTTCAATATCTATAAGAAGAGACGAAATGGAGATGTTTTGTGAAAATGTTTGGGAGGAGATGATAAACCCAGATAGCAGATTTCCAACAACACCTGATGTTTACCTGAAACAATATCATTTATCAAATCCAAAATTAAATTATGATTATATTTTATTTGATGAAGCGCAAGACGCAAACCCTTTAATAATGGATTTAATTTTGGCTCAAAAAGCTTTTGGCGCAAAATTAGTATTTGTTGGTGATGAGCACCAATCAATATATATGTTTAGAGGTGCTAAAAATGCCCTTCAAAAAATAAGACCTGATTCAGAATTATACTTAACGAAATCGTTTAGATTTGGAAAAGAAATTGCAGAAGCAGCAAATGCTGTTTTGAAGATACTTAAACAAGAACAAAGAACATTAGAAGGTTATGAAGCAATAAAAGATCACGTTGGTGAAATAGATAAAACAAAACAATTTGCAGTAATAACAAGAACAAATTCAAATTTATTTTTAAACGCAATTAATGCTTATGAACAAAATAAATCAATTTATTTTGTCAGTGGTTTTGATAGTTATAATTTTAGAAAAATACTTGAAATAGAAAAGCTTTATTTAGGTGACTATTTAAGAATTAAAGATTCTTATATAAAAACATTTAAAAATTTTGAAGAATATGAATCAATGGCAACCTATACAAATGACAAAGAAATGTTATACTTTATTAAAGTGGTTAAAAAATATGCAGGTAGATTATCAAATATTATAAAAGGGATAAAAAACTGTGTAGTGAAAGAAAAAATAAATGCAGATATTATTTTGTCAACCGCTCATAAATCAAAAGGGTTAGAATTTAATCAAGTTATATTAGCAAATGATTTCCCTAATTTTGTGGACGGAGAAGGTAATGTTAATTTTATTATGTCTTCAAGAGAAGATGAAGTAAATATTTTATATGTAGCAGCGACAAGAGCAATAGAAAAACTAAAACCGAACAAAACATTAAAAAATATACTAAGTCTTTATAGAAAGAATATAAGTTTTTATGAAAGTGAAGAGTTTTCTAAAATTAAACAAAAAGACGATTCAGAAATATTCATAAGTAAAATTAAAAATAAATTTGATTAATGAGGTTTTTATGGAAAGAAGATTGAAGAACCAAGATAAGAAATCATTCTCTATATCTTTGAAAGAAGAAACAGTTGAAAGAATTAGGCACGTTAGGAAGGTAGCTTCTCAAAGAAACGTTGACGCCTATAAAGACTTAGATTACGCAATATTCCAATGGTTACTAGAACAAGAAAAAAAATACAATATAGGAAGAAACGATCATAAAGAAACAATGTTTTGTCCTAAATGTAATTCTAAATTAAGAATAGTACACTCTGGGAATGGTGATTTTATAGGTTGTAGTTCTTTCCCTAAATGTAAGTATTCGAAGAATCTAAAAGCTTAAAACTTTGTTTTTATTTCTTCTGTGATATAATGATAAAACAGTTAGATTAAAAGGTTTTAAAATGGATATAAGAAAAATGTCATTAGAGGCTCGTAAAGATCCAAAGCTAATGGCAGAAAATTATTTAGAAAAACATTCAGAAGAATATTTAGAAAATCAAAAGTTTTTAAATAAAACTTACTCACTTGAAGAAATAGAAGATTTATCTTTATTGTTTAAGCACTGCAATAAAGGTGAAGATTTCGTATTATCTTTATTAAAAGTAGCTAAAATAAAAGAATTAAAAAATATAGATTATTTGATAGAGCAATCACTAGAAGAGTATGCTGATGATTATGATAACAATGATTTATGGGGTGAAGAAATCTTAAAGCAAAAATTTGAAGAGTTTTTAAAAGAAGACTTAGATTTAGATACTGAATTTAATTTAGAAGAAAAACTTTTAAAATTAGAAAAAGTATTTGACGAATTAAAAGAAAAAACAAAAAAGCCTGATTCTTACAAAAACTTTAAAGCAAATATTATTAAGAAAAAAGAAGTCGTTAAATTATCTTCTCATTTATTAAAGAACAAGAAAATAAATAACTCTTCTCAATTGAATCTAACAAAACCTGTTTCTTTATTACCAAGAATACTTATGAGTAAAATATTTTTATCTTTACTTCCTTTAGAAAAAGCAAAAGAAGTTGTTCAAGTAAAGAAAAGAAAAAAAGAGTCGAAATCGGTATTGAAACCAGAATTAAAATTAAAAATGAGATAAAAAAAGGAAGCGAGTGCTTCCTTTTTTTTATTTTTGTTTTTTCAAATATGTGTAGTATGAAAAATCATATTTAAAACCATCTTTTTTATAATGATTTTTACACTCAATTATATTAAGTTCTTCAAAATCAATAAAATCAATATAACAATCACCTTCAAATTCTTCATAAATATGTGTTATGTATAAAGTTGAAATATCGTCATACATCTGTTTTATTAAGTTTGCACCACCAATAATCATAATGTTACTTTTTATATCTTCTTCTGTTAAGTTATTTTTAAATTCCTCAATAGAGTGATATACAGTGACACCTTCATGTTTAAAATCTTTATCTCTTGTGATAACTACATTTTTTCTGTTTGGGAGCGGGCGACCAATACTTTCAAAGGTTTTTCTTCCCATAACAGTCATTCTACGAGAAGTTACTGTTTTAAAATGTTGTAAATCTTCAGGTAAATCCCAAGGTAAAGAATCTCCTTTACCTATAAGTTGATTTTTATCCATAGCTAATATCATTGAAAACATAATAACTCCTTAAACAGAGAACGGGTAGTTTATTGGGTCTTGTGGTTCATAACCTTCAACTCTGAAATGATCTCTTGTAACCCAAGTTTCTACATCTTCTAAAGTTTTTATACTTTCGTCAATAAAGAATTGTGGAGATTCATTTGGCGTTCTTTTAAGTTGAATGTTTACCATTTGATCTAGCTGATCTTCATAAATGTGAGCGTTAACAATTTTATGATAAGCTTTTCCAGCTTTCTTGCCTGTAATTTTAGCCATAAGGTCTAAGAAAAAATAAACTTGAACCATATTAAAATTCAACCCAAGGGGAACATCACAAGATCTTTGATAACTATTAAGATAAAGCGTGTCTCCTAATAAAGAAAAATGATGTTGGAACATACAAGGTCTTAAACAGCCTTGGTCAAATTCAGTTGGAACCCAGAAAGTAACAATTTCGCCACGATCATCTATTCCATTTTTAAGGTCTTCATAAACTTTTCTTAATTGGTCAAAGGTGTTGGCTTGTAAATCAGCAAGAAGCATTTTCGCTTCAATATTTTTACCCTCTTGAATTAATCGGTTAAGTTCTTCATATTGTTGTTCAGAAGGTGCTGATTTCATTGCACGACCTTGAACGCCATAAACACGCCCCATATCGTCTTTACCTTTTCTGTGTGGATTGTTTAACCAAGCTTGGTTTTCATTTGCATTTGCATTCCAAGTAGGTGTTCCAATATTTCTAAAATCTGCTGCATTATCATATCCACGAATATAACCTAATAATTCAGCAATGGCTGCTTTCCAAAAACTTTTTCTTGTTGTAACTAGTGGAAATTTATTATTTGCTACATCATATTCTAGATCGGCATTTATAACAGTTAAACATCTTTTTCCAGTTCTTTCATTTTCTACCCAAATACCTTCGTCAACAATCCTTTGACATAAATCTAAATATTGTTTCATTCTTGACTTTTACTCCTATTATCTACTATAATCAATTTTCGACTTTTTATTCTATATAAAACACAAAAAAAATCAACAAAAAATATTTTTGTTTTTACTTTTTTTTTATGATACAATGAACTAATCGACATAAAATATTATAATACAAAAACAAGGAAATACAAATGAATCAAGATTTGGCAAAAATGAAGCCGACTTTGTTTCCAGAAAATAAAGTTTTTTGCTTAACTCCAGAATCAAAAATAGATAAATGGATTAATATAATAAAGAAGAAAGCCCTAGAAGGTAATCAAGTTAAATTATATTCAGATATAGAATCAACAGGTTTTGCTTATTGGAATAGAGGTAGAGCAAAATATGATGAAGTAATAGATAGAAAAGAAATAGAAAAAGATGCAGCAAAATTTGGTATTGAAATTGAAGCAATGTCAAATCCTGATTTTTTACTAGATCTAAAACACCCTTTATGTTCTAGCTTACACTTTGAAGAAAGAGCACCTTCTCCATTTGCTATGCTGTTTTTTGGGAAAAGCGTATTTGAATCGAAAGGAAGAGATTTTGATGCGATAGAAAATGCGATAAAGGATCACCAAGGATTAGATTTTTTCAGTTCAATTTATGAAGATTTAGACTCTTATACTAAAAAAGATTTGTTCTTTAACGCAAAAAAAGAAATTGGAACAATAAAAAGAAAAACTTTTGCTAAATTAAAAAAAGAAGCTGAATCAATGGACGGTAAAGTAGACAGAATGATCGAATATGCTTTCGTAGCTTGTTATGAAAACCAAGATGGTGAAGTATTCTTATTAAAAGATGACGACGATGACTTAATTTATTTTCATGAATTTGTTTACCCAATGGACGGTAAAATAAAAAAAGAAGAACAAGTTGTTCAATCTATGCCAATAATCCCTTATCTTATTCATAAAACAACATTTGATTTTTTAAAAGGGGAAGAAGAACATCCATTCTTGGGAATAAAGTTAGATAAAGAAGCTCCAAATGCAGGTGAAATATTTAAAGTTCTAATAAGATTATTCGATTCTGAAAATGAAGAAGATAAGGAAACATTAGGTGATAACATAAAACTATTTTTCCATAACGGTGATGGATTCGACACCCCATTTTTAGATGAAGAAATGAATAGATATTTTGAAGATCTAAAAATGAGAGATTTAACACAAGTATATGATACCTTAAAAATTGCAAAAGCAATGATACCTTCAGACGCTCAAAAATTTATAGCTGCTTGTCAACACAATAAAAACTTTGGTGGAAATGAAGATCTAAAAAACGATCCTGATTTCGGTATTAAACCAACAAGTAAGAGTTTAGATAATTTAAAATGTCTAGCAACTTATCTAATAGATTTTGATCCAAACAAACCGAAAAGAATTTATGAAAAATCACAAGCCAAGTTCTTTGAAATGTTTAAAAATCACTTTGAAAGTGAAAATATTGATTGGAAAAAATTCGAGAATATGTTAGAATACTCGAATACAAAAAATGGTGATCTTAACTTAACAAAAGGTTTCAAAAAACCTAAAAAAACTGAAAAGGAATACTCTTCTTTAATGGATAGATATTCAAAATATCAAGAAGGTCGCAAAGATTATATTAAACTGTTAAACAATCTTAAAAAGCATGAATTAATATATGAAAATATAAACAATATAAAAACAAACATTGAAAACAATGTCTTTTTACAAGAAGCCTTATATCGTTTAAATAATGTTGATCGTTCTGCTCACGGTGCAAGAGTCGATTCACAATTATTTATGGACGCATTTATTGTACTGGAAAATGCATTTTATATAAAGCCAAAAATGTCAAAAGAAAAACGTTCTATTGCGCTGGATAGTTTAGAAATTCCAGAAGATATAAAGACATTGCTAGAAAACAAAATTAAAGGAGAATAATAAAGAATGGCACTTTTTGCACATATAGTCTCAACGGAGCACTCTGGTAGTAATGCATTTGGTGATGCAAAGGACTATTTAAAAGAATTAATATCACAAGCAGAACAAAGTGGTGAAGAAGATTTGGTTATGATCGTTGCCGATGAACTATCTATGGTTAGTTTAGTTCCTTTTTATGACGCTTGTTTAAAAAACAAAGACGGTAAAGTAAAACCTGTTTTTGGTTTAAAAGCAATGATTCAGTCGGACGTTGCGTTAGACTTTCTTTTAGAAGAAGGTAACTTTTTTGTTGATTCAAAAAACAGATTAATAGTGGAAGAAGCTGACAATTATAAAGTTATCTTAGAAGATTGCACAGTGTCTTTTGACGAAGAAAATAACGTAAGTCTTGTAAAACAAGGTAAAAAGTTAATCGTAGATGAAACAAATAAATTAACAGAAGTAGGCTTAGAATTAACTCAAAATTTCACTCCTGATTATATTAAAAAGCCTGTTTTTGATAAAGATCATGAAATTATTGTAATTGCAAAAGACGAGGTGGGTCGTAGGGCAATAAATAGAATTGTAACAGCCACATATCAAATAGAAACATATTCAAAATATAGAAAGGTTACTTGGAATCAATTAAAGAAAGATTCTGAGGGGCTTATGATGATCTCTGGTGGTAAAGAAGGTTCTATTGAAAAAGCGGTTATTGAAGGAAATATGGATCTTGCAAAGAAAAGATTGTCTTTGTTTGAAGAAGTATTTGCAAAAGATGATATTTATCTTCAAGTTCAACGAGTAGACAATACTGTTTCTGGTCAAGAACGAGAAGAAAAAATAATTGAAGGTTTTAAAGTTCTTGAAAAGGAAGTTGGCGCACAACTTTTTGTTTGTAATGACGTAAGATTCCCAAAGAAAAGCAACTATAAAGATTTTATAATCAGAAAAAAGGCAATGGAAAAAAATGCATTGTATCACCCTGCGGATATAATTAATATTTCAGAAGAACAGTATTTAAAATCAACCGCAGAAATGATTGAATTGTTCAAAGAAATGCCTGATGCTCTTGCAAACACAGTAAAATTAACACAAAAGACAGATCTATCGAATTATAAAAATAGACTTTACCAATCTTATCTTCCTGAGTTCCCTATTCCAGAAGAATTCGATAATTTAGAAGGAATTGATCCAAAAATACTTGAGATTGAAAATGAAGAAAAGAAGAATAAAGAAATTGTTGATTTTAAATCGAGTAAATTCCTTAGACACTTATCTTATGAAGGTTTAGAATGGCGTTGGTCTCAGATTTGTAAAAACCAAAATTGGTTTGTAGGTCAAAAAAGCTCAAAAGGCGACGATGTAACGGAAGAATTCTTGGCGGAAAGACGCAAGTTCTATGAAGATCAAATTGATATGGAATTAGAAGTAATCCATAGAACAGGTTTCCCTGGCTACTTCTTGATCGTACAAGACTTGGTTGGTTGGTGTAAAGATAACGATATTCCAGTAGGACCAGGTCGTGGTTCGGGTGCAGGTTCAATGGTTCTTTACTGTCTTAAAATTACAGACATAGACTCAATAGAATATGATTTACTGTTCGAAAGATTCTTAAACCCAGAACGTGTTGGTGAACCAGATATCGATATTGACTTTTCTCCAAGACAACGTCAGAAAGTAATTAAGTATATGGCAAGTAAATATGGTAGTGAGAATACTGCACAGATTTTGACATACGGCACAATGGCAGCGAAAGATGTTGTTGATAACATTGGTCGTGTAATTGGCATGTTGCCTGATGAAAGAAATAGGATAAAAGACCTTATTTCTGGTGATCCAGGAACTAAGCTGAAAAATGAATTAGATGAAGAAACAGGTAATGAAAAACTAATTGCTTTAAGAAATAAATCTTCACAAGTAGATATACTTATGAAATCAGCATTAGAACTTGAAGGTGCTACAAAATCATACGGTAAACACGCAGGTGGTGTTGTTATTTCTTATGGAGCAATGGATATATATGCAGGACTTTATCAAGAAGCGAAAGACCAAGGTGTTACAGAAGATAAAGAATTACTATCAAGATTAGAAGAAAAAGGTGTTGAAAAAGTAGTTCCTGTTGTTCAAGTTGATAAAAACCTTTGTGAAACTGTTGGTCTAATTAAATTCGATATACTAGGTCTTAAAAACTTAGATATTATTGATGATTGTATTAAGTTCCTACAAAAAAGTAATCCAGAGTTGGCAAACTTTAGACCAGAAGATATTTCACCACATGATGAAAAAGCAATAGAATTGTTTAGACATGCAAACACTTACGGAATATTCCAGTTTGAATCTCCAGCTATGCGTAGATTAATGAAACAAATGGTTCCTGATAATTTTGACGAAGTTATTGCACTTGTTGCACTGTTCCGACCTGGTCCTTTACAATCAGGTATGGCTGCAGACTTCGTAGATAGAAAACATGGTAGAGAACCAGTTGTTTATCCTCATAGAGATTTATCTGAACTTCTTAAAGCGACTTATGGAACAATTATTTATCAGGAACAGGTAATGCAAATATCTCGTGTTCTTTCTGGATTTACTCGTGGTGAGGCTGATACCTTAAGAAAAGCGATGGGTAAAAAGCAATTTGATTTGATGCAAAAAATGAGAAAATTGTTTACAGAAGGTGCAGGTCACAAATATTGTCAAGAAACATTAGAGAACACAGGTAAGAGATTTCCTTCTGTCTTAGATAAATCTAAAAAATTAAGCATAAATATTAATTTGGAAGATGTGGAACAACCAATAATAAAAGAGATTCTTGCAGAAGAAATTTCAGAAGAACATATTGAAAAACTAAAAGGTAAATTTGGTTTCTTTGGAAGATTTGTTTCTACAAAAGAACAAGTTCTTGCTTTCTTAAAAGAATTTGCTGATTTAACTGAAGACGAAGAGGCAGACCTTGAAGTAAGAATTGACGGAATGAAAGACTTGGAATTCTTCAAAGAATTTAAAGATAGAACGTTGAAAATAGGTATTCCAAAATTAGTGGCGGAAGGAATGTCAGATGAAGACGCAGAATTACTTTTATGTAGATTCTTCGTAGGTAGTGGTGTGTTTGTAAGATTTAATGAAATTTTCTCAAAAATGAACGAGTTTGCTGCTTACGGATTTAACGCTTCTCACTCAGTGGCATATGCAACAGTATCTATGCAAACAGCTTATTTGAAAGCACATTATCCTGCTCAGTATATGGCAGCACTTATTTCAAACGATAGCAACTTAGAGAAAGCGGCTGAAACAGCACGAGAAATAAGAAGAATGGGGATTAACATTTTACGTCCTGATATAAATGAAAGTGAAGCTAATTTTTATGCGTTAAGTGGTAACAAATCTGAAAAGAATATTAGATATGGTCTTGGAATGATACGTTCGGCTGGTAATAAAGCTAAAAACATTATAGCGAGAAGAGAAGAATTCGGAAGAATTAATGATATATATGATTTCTATCAAGCTTTTGCAGACTATAAGACAAGTGAAATTGTTCAAAAAGAAGGTATTGTTAAAGAACAAAATTCAAAAGTTGTTGATAAGACAGTATTAAATGCTCTATTAAATTCAGGTGCATTAGATTCACTATGTCCGAGAGAAAATTCAGAGTTTAGACCTATGTTGCTTGCAACATATAAACATATCAATGATACTTTCGCAGACTTAGGCAAGCGTCTTAAAAAGAACTTTAATGAAATCAAAAAGAAAATAAATGCAAAAAGTGTTTCAATGACTCACCTTGATTTAATTAATGAATTATCAGAAGAAACTAGAGTAAAAATAGGGGTTTCTATTGAAAGTTCAAAAGACGAATTAATTTACAATCTAGAAAAAGAACTAATCCCAAGCGATTTAACAAAATATGACCTAGATATGTTCTTTGAAATCTATAATGCTGCTGATAAGTTAGTGTCAGGTACAGGACTTTACCATTCAACAAAAGAATTCGTTTCAGCAGTTGAATTGTTATCTGGCATCCAATTAGATAGTGATTTTTCAAATCTATCTTTAAATATGATGATTGAATATACCAAATCAACATTCACAAAAATGGAAAAAGCCATAAAACAATTGGAAAAAGACATTGATAAAGCCAAGAAAGCGAAGAAAAAGACGCCAACAAAAGGAATGGAAGAAAAATTAGCTAACATTCAAGAATCAAATGAGTATAAATTTACTAGATTTGTAAACGACTTAATTTCAGGAGATATTGAAGTTGCTATGGATAGTATGGAAAACATAAATGCTAAGTCAAATATTGAAGCTTGTTTAAAACACAAACAAATGAAATATACTCCTATTTTTGATTTAGAAACTGAATTGAAAACTTCTCACGGTGGTGAAGAAATTGAAATGAAAGAATATGAAGTCAACGGTAAAAAACATTACTATGTTATACCAACTTCAAAAGAAATGGATGAAGTTCCTAGATTAAACACAAAAGAAAGAGCGACAAAAGAGTTTAACGTTACAGGTATGTATCAGACAACTCACCCATTAATGGTTGACGCTTTAAAAGAGTCTTTACAAGCAGATAACTTTAATCCAGCTCCACTAGGTTCTATTTTGCCATTGATTTCACAAATGGGTAGACCACATAGTAAAATAGAAGGTAAACATTATATGGACGGAAAAATTGCAGGTAGTATTTTGGCAATGTCAGATTTTCGTGGCTTTAATGAAAGAACTGAAAGAATGGAAACAAAAGTGACATTGGTTATTGATGACGGAACAGGTATTGTTCAAGCTAAATTCGCTGCTGAAGATGTATTTAGTGCAGGTCGTGAAGATAAAGGCGTTAAAATGCTTTTCGATATGAAAGAGAAAAATGCTGACGTTGTTCTTTTAGAAGGTTCTTTAACACAAGGATCTTATGAAAGTGAAGGTGCTATAATGTATGTAAATAAAATAGGTTCTGCGAACCCTGATATTTACTTACCAGTAGACGATGCAGAATTGAATGCTGTTGAAGAAGTGTCTGTTGCATATATTAGTCCTAAGCAATTAAATTTCTTAAAAAGTTTATTGAAAAGAAAGAATGTTGCAGAGCAAGACATATTAGACGAATATGGTGTTTCAAAACTGGAAGAATTAGAATTAAGTATAGGTAGTGACTTGATTGGTAAATATTCTTCAAAATAAAATAATGTTATAAAAAAACAATGCCTCGGCATTGTTTTTTATTTATTAAAAAAATAAAAAAGGTTGTTTGAAACAACCTTTATTTTAATCTTCTTTAAACATTTCATTGAAAAATAATTTAATTTCCTTTTCCTTGTATTTTAATTCATTTTCAAGAACTTCTATTTTTTTATCTTTTTTGACTTCAACATTTAAATCTTTATTTTTGGCATTCTTATTTAATATTTTATTTATCTTATTATCCTTTGACATAATTTTAATCCTTTTTATCAAAATGTAATGTTTTAAGCGTATTTACAGCCATAAATAAAGCATAATCTTTTTCAATAGAAGATTCAACGTCATTTTTTCCGTCAAAACCTTCATCAATCGAAGTATAATTAGTATCGTTTGAAATATGACCTTTATTATCTTTTTCTCTGCTATCCTTATATTTAGAAACGACCACTTTTTCCAAACGATCTAGTTTAATATCAGGAACAATTCCTTCAGCTTGAATGCTTCTACCAGAAGGTGTGTAATATCTAGCAATCGTTAACTTAAGACCATCACCATCTGATCCATTTAATGGAAATATCGTTTGGACTGAACCTTTTCCATAAGAAGTTTGACCAATAATCAATGCTCTACCATGATCTTGCAATGCACCTGAAACAATCTCAGCAGCAGAAGCTGTTCCACTATCTATTAATATAACCATTGGTAAATTTTTTACAATATCACCATAAGTAGCTTCATCTTTTTCAATATGACCATCCCTACTTTTCGTTGAAACAATAACACCTTTATCTAAAAACATATCAGAAATATCAATAGCACTATCTAATAAACCACCAGGGTTTGATCTTAAGTCTAAAATTAGACCTTTAATATTCTTTTTCTTAAGTTTTTTGATTTCATTTTTTAAATCTTTAGCTGTATTTTCTTGAAAAGAAGAAAATGTAACATAACCATAATCATGATCAACTTTAAGAGAGTATACATTAGAGGCTGTAAATTTAGTTCTTAAAATTTCATATTTTTTAACTTCACCAGAATGTTTTTTATAAACACTTATTTCTGCTTTAGTTCCTTCTTCGCCTTTAATGTCATCAATTGCTTCAAAGGGATTATTATATTCTTCAATAATATAATTATCTTTAACTTTAACAATAACGTCTCCGCTTTCTAAATCTGTATTCTTAAAGGCAGAACCGCCACGAACAACAGTTTCAATCTCTAATCCTTTTTCATGTTTTCTTAATACAACACCAAGCCCAACGGTTTCACCAGAAACGTCATCTTGTATTGCTTGGAAATCATTTTTTTCTAAATATGCTGAATAAGGGTCTAGACTAGAGACCATTCCTTTAATGGCGTGAATCAACATATCTTCTTTATCAGGAGCCTCCACATAATTTTCATCAACTAAAGAAAAAATCTCGGCTATTTTTGAAATCTTATCAAGTGGAACTTTGGATGTGTTTTCTTGTTCTTCTGCGGCAAAAGTATTAAAACTTATAAGTCCAACAACGGCAAGCCCTATAATGCTTCTTTTAAAATTCATTTACATTCCTCGTATAATTCATTGTTTATTAGTATATATTAAAGAATAAAGAAATCAAGAAAAGAAAGAAAATAAAGGAAAAAGAGACATGTCTTATATAATATTTTTTTTAACAGAACTAAAAAAAAGTTTGATTTTTAGTATTTTTCATTTATAATACCAACTTGATTGTAAAAAAAGGAGAAATTTGATGGATAGTAAAGTAAAGACTTGTTCGTTTTGTGAAAAAGGGAAAGAAGAAGTAAAAGCACTTGTGTCAGCACCACAAGGATTATTTATTTGTAATGAATGCGCAGAAGTAATCAATGATCTTGCTCAAAGTAAAGCAAATGAATCAGTAGACGAAAGAGAAGAGGCTGATATTGGTAATCTTACTCCAAAAGATTTCTTAAACTGTATGAATGAATACATTATAGGACAAGATAAAGCTAAAAAAACATTAGCGGTTGCCGTATATAACCACTACCAAAGAGTTTTTAGTGATCCAAACCCTGATGTTGAATTGAGTAAAAGTAATATTCTTATGATAGGACCTTCTGGTTCTGGTAAAACACTTTTTGCTAAAACATTATCTAAACTACTTGGCGTACCATTTGCAATAGCAGATGCGACAACTTTAACAGAAGCAGGTTATGTTGGTGAAGATGTAGAAAATATTGTTCAAAAACTTTTGATGTCTGCTGATTATGATATTGATAAAGCTCAAAAAGGTATTGTTTATATCGATGAAATTGATAAAATCGCAAGAAAGTCAGAAAACCCATCAATAACACGAGACGTTTCTGGTGAGGGTGTTCAACAAGCTCTATTGAAGCTAATAGAAGGAACAGTGGCTTCAATACCACCACAAGGTGGAAGAAAACATCCACAACAAGAATTTTTACAAGTAGATACTTCAAATATTTTATTTATTGTAGGTGGTGCATTCGCAGATCTTCCAGAAATGCTTGCGAAAAATAAAAATGATAAAAGCATGGGCTTCTCTGCTAAAGTTGAAACAACCGAAGAAGATAAAGAATCTTTACTTCAAAACGTAACAACAGAAGATGTTGTTAAATATGGTATGATTCAAGAGTTGGTTGGTCGTTTGCCAATTATAACTACATTAAATGGCTTAAAAGAAGAAGATTTGGTTAGGATAATGAAAGAACCAAGGAACTCTGAAATCCAACAGTGGACAGAACGTTTTTCTTTAAATAATGTAAAATTTGTTGTAGAAGATAATGCTCTACTTGAAATAGCAAGAAGAGCAATAAAGAATAAAACAGGTGCAAGAAGTATAAGAAATGCTTTTGAAAGAATCCTTGAAGAAGCACAATTCGAAATACCTTCTGATTTAAAGATTCATGAAATTCATTTAACAGAAAAAAGTGTTGTTAATGATACTGTTGATTTTGTTAGAAAAAAAGAAGATAGAAAACCAGTGGAAAAAGAAAATAAAAATGTTCTTTTTGCTAAAAAAGCAAGCTAATAAAAGAGGCAAAAGCCTCTTTTTTTTTGAAATATAAATATCCCGCAACAAAAAAAACGACAACAATAAAAAACTTAGTTAAAAGAAAAATAAAAAAAGAACAAGAATATTAACATAAAGTGTAGACAAAAAATAATATTTAGATATATTAAGTATAAAAGAAGTTAAGGATATTGTGTATGGCTAGAAAATCAGCAGGTTTATATAAAAGAGGAAACGTCTATCATATTGACAAGGTAATATGTGGCGACAGAGTGTGCAGATCAACAGGTGAAAAAACATTAAAAGGTGCAGAGTCTTTTTTGGCTCAAATAATAAAAGAAAAAAAAGACGCAAAAATTTATGGAATAAGACCAGACAGAACATTTAAAGAAGCTTGCGAAAAATATCTTTTGGAAAAAGATAAATCAAGCTTAAAAAACGACAAAATCCAAATAACAATGTTAATGCCTTTTCTTGGAAAAGAAAGTATCAAAAACATTCATATGGGAACACTTCAAAAATTTATAAAATTTAGACAAAAAGAAAAAGTAAAAAATGCAACAATAAATCATGCATTACAAGTTGTTCGTCATATAATGAATACAGCAGCAACAGATTGGATTGATGAACATGGTTTAACTTGGTTAGAGAATCCACCTAGAATAAAATTATTACCGCCAGATAAAAACAAAAGAAAACCCATGCCCTTATCTTGGGAAGAACAAAGAAATTTATTTTCAAAATTACCTCAACACTTATATGATATGGCATTATTTAAAGTAAACACAGGAACTCGTGAACAAGAAGTTTGTAATTTGCGTTGGGAATGGGAGGTGAATGTTCCTGAGTTACCTAATACTTCAATATTCCTTATACCAGCAGATTTTGTTAAAAATAGGCAAGAAAGAATTGTTGTTTTAAATGACATTGCTAAAAAAGTTATTGATTCAAGAAGAGGTAAAAATAAAAAGTTTGTTTTTTCATACAGAGGAAAAAAATTAACAAAAATGAACAACACTGCTTGGAGAAAGGCACGAGAAGAATCAAATCTAGCGGGAGTTAGAGTTCACGATTTAAAACACACTTATGGTAGAAGACTTCGTGCAGTTGGAATACAATTAGAAGATAGACAAGATTTATTAGGTCACAAAAGTGCAAAAATTACTTCTCATTACTCAAGTGCTCAAGTAGAAAACTTAATTATAGCTTCAAATAAAATAGTGAATACAGAAGTTAAACAGCCACAAGAAATGTTTATGATTAGATAATATGTAATAAAAATGAATTAAAGAACCTTTTGTAAGGTTCTTTTTTTTATGTAATAATTTAAAAGAAGAATAATGGTAGAGGATTAAAATGAAAAAAATAGGTTTTGCTTGCAAATATAAATCAAAAATAAAAGATAAAAAATTAGCAAAAGAAAAAGAACAGCACTATAATACAAAAAGTACAACACTAAAACATTTAAAAACATTATCAAAAGAAGAATCTGATTTTAAATTGGAATCTATTATAAAACATAATTTAGAATCAACTTTTAAATTGTTAGAATATGTAAAAACACTTAGAGAAGAATTACAAATGCTAAGATTAACTAGTGATCTTCTTCCTTTTTACACTCATAAAGATTTAGAAGATTTCTATAAAGACAAAACAGTAATGAATACTATAGAAAAAGGCTTGTTAAAGATAGGTGATTTTGCAAAAAAAGAAAATATAAGATTGTCTTTTCACCCAGGTCAATTTTGTGTATTAGCTTCTGACACAAAAGAAATAATAGAAAGAAGTATAGAAGAGTTTGAATATCATACAGAAATGGCTAAAATGATGGGTTTTGCAAAAGAATTTCAAGATTTAAAATGCAATATACATATTTCAGGAAAAGGTGGTGTAGAAGAATTTAGAAGAACATTTAAAAAACTGTCTCCTGAATCTAGAAATATAATTACAGTTGAAAATGCAGAATATAGATATGGTTTAGATGATTGTTTAAAGGTATCAGATTTGTGTCCAACTGTCTTGGACGTTCACCATTTTTGGATTATGGAAGAACACTATATAAATAAAAAAGATCCAAGAATTGAAAAAATATTAGATAGTTGGCGTGGAGTTAGACCTACTATGCATTACTCTCAATCAAGAGAAGAGCATTTTGACATAAAAAAAGATAAAAATAAAAAGATAGATATAAAAGCTCTTTTGAACGGTAAATATAATAAAAGAATGTTGGCGGCACACAGCGACATGATGTGGAACAATTCCTTAAACAAAGAAGTAGCTACTTTATGGGAATTTTTTGATATAATGGTTGAAGCAAAAAATAAAAATCTTGCATCAATTGATTTATTAGAAAAAATAAAGCGACTTTAAAGCCGCTTAAATTGTAAAAAACTTTTATTATTATTATTATTGTTTTTTAATATGTTATTTTTATTATTATTATATTTATTATTGTTATGTAGTAAATATAACACTATAATTATTGATTTCAATAAAAAAGTCATTAATTTTACTAAAACGATTTTTAACTTTTACTTAAACAATTGTTATATTAATTCTTTTAATTTAAGGTTAATATATTTTTGAATTAAAAACATACTTGTAGAACACATTTCATTATTCAATAAAAAGTCTTCAAGATCTTCGAATTTAATCTCAACATATCCACTAATACTTTCAGTTTCTTCTTTATATCTTTTCCTTATCTTTGGTTCTTTACAATTTAAAGCAAGAAAAGAATAACCTTTAATATTAAGTATAGAAGGAGATTCATAAAATGTTTGTAAGAATCTAATATTTTTCGAAACTAGACCAGCCTCTTCTTCCAATTCTTCTTTTGCACATTGTAATGCAATATCTTGATTTTCAAATATAGTTCCGTTACCTCCTTTTACAACTTGGTAGATTTCTTTATTTATAGAATATCTATAATTTTTAATCAATAAAACATTACCATTTTCAAAAACAGGTAAAATAGCGATCCCATCTTGTTTATTTGTTTGCTCGATTTTTAAATGTGTTCCTTCGTTTTTTTCATTGAAAACAACTCTATCATTAAACACTTTAAAAAACCTATTTTTAAGAATAATAACTTCTTCTAATTTTCTAATCATAAAACATTTTCCTTGTTATAAAAAATAATTATATCATAATAATTTTTATTTGAAATAACTAAAAAATCATGTATTATATAAAAAAGCAAATCAAACAATGAGGAGATAACAATGCTCGTAAGAGATAAAGTAATTGATAATAAAGAATTAAATAATTCAAATGAAATAAAAAAAACAAACAACACTTCTGAATTACTTTTTGAAAAGAAAAAACATCTTCTTGAAAAAGTTGAAAATATAATCCAAAACACCTCAAACAAAAATGAAAAACAACTATTAAACGATACAGCAGATGTAATTGAAATATTAATATCGAATTTAAGAAAACAAAATATTCCAGAGTCAGAACTTGTAAACCTGATAGAACAAAAAAATAAAATGTTTGGCTCTTACGATGAAGGTTATATAAAACCAGAAGAAAAACTAGAAGAAATAAAAAAACCAGCTTGATAGCTGGTTTTTTTTACATTCTTCTTGTGTTTTTGCTTCGATTCTTATTATCTTCTTTTTGCTCTTGTCCTTTTTTGTAATCTGAAACAAAATTATTTAAATCTTCATTTGCCATATCATTAACTAAATTTTGAATATCAATTTTTTCTAATACCTCTTTTGAATCAAGTCCTTCTAAAATATAACCTAAGACAGAAGAGTTTGCACTTGTATTTCTATGTTGACTTGATTGTTTAAGATTTTTGTTTTGACAAACAGCTTCTATGTTATTCACATAATTTTCTCTAAAATCACTCATTCTAACAATAAGGCTATTAGCACCTTTAAAAGTAACCTCTTGATTACCAAAATCTTTAATAACATAAGTAGAATCAGCACTGTCAAAATCATAGTCAGTTCTATCTTGTTCTAAGAAGTCAAATAATAAATTGTTGTCTTCATCAGTTAAGACGGCATGAACAGGATTGTCATTTAAATAATAAAATCTAATATTAAGATCATCGTTGTTTATTCCACTTTGTCCTAATCCTTTTGATATAGAATAAAAAACATCTTGTTTTGTGCTTTTAAAATTGTTGCTAACGTCATTCTCAGACATATTAGCAGCCATTTTTGTTAATATATTGTCAGTTCTTATTATGGCTTGATTTTTCATTTAAAATTCCTTTTTAACTACATATACTAATTATAACATAAATAAAAAATAAGACTAACTTATTACTGATTTTAATCCGTTAGAATATTTTCTATTTCTGAATCTTCAATATATCTCTCAATTAAACTTTTTTCTTTAAATCTATAATTGTTTTTAATATGAGACTCTATTTCTTTAATAAAATAAGGATAATTAGATTTGTGTTCATCAATGAACAAAAGAGCATTTTTGTCTTTAATTATATTTTCAATCAAAATAATTTTATCATTTCTATATTTATTGTTTTTAGTTGATAATATCTTTTTCAATTCTTTCTTATTTAATTTCTTTCCATATTGTTGTTTAACAACAATAGAAATGAAAACTGAAAAAAATGGAATAAATGCAGCCATGAAATATTGAACAAAATAACCACCTTCTTTTTTAAGTGCTCTTTTCCAAGAAATATAAGTGTTCTTTCTTTTTTTTAATTTTAGTTCAAAAAGTATAATAAAAAGAATAGGAGAAAAAAAATGTAAAATAAAAAATGTTTCATTTGATAAGTTAAAATAATAATTTAATAATATATTTAAAAAAAAGAACAAAGAACTTACAACACTGAAAATATAAAAATAATGGTAAGCTATTTTTATTCTTTCTTCTCTTTTAAACTCTTCTATGTTTAACTCATTTTCTTTTTCAAGTTTTATTATTTTTTCTATTTCCGAAAAACTCTTCACAATCATTACACCTTATAAAATAAAATATACTTTTCACACAATGACTTGTCATAGTTATTTAAATATTTTTCTATATTTTCAAGATTTAATTCGTAAAAATAGAAATCAAAATTCTTATTTACTAAAGTTTTAAAAAATAGAAAAAACTCATAGCCATCTTCGTCATGAATCTGAATATTTCTAAAAACCTTAGTAGCAAGAACTAATGCGGATATATGTGAATAATGAATAAAAGAACCAGAAAGGTCTAAAGAAAACTTATCGTTGTAGTGACTTCTATTTTTATATACCTTTTCAAAGTTATTAATATGAATTGATTTATTCTTTTCGTCTTTTTTAATTAAATCAAAAAATAAAGATTTTTTAAAACCCTCAAAATTTCTAAGTGTAATATTTATATTTAATCGAAAACGTTTATTGCGCTTTTTACTTTCTTCTTCTCTTTCTTTTTCTTTTTCTTTTTTTATTTTTTCAATAATATCTTCTGTGTTATCGCCTTTTTCATCAAGTAGAAAAGAAAATCCAGTAGGAGGATTAATAGGTAAATCTCTAACAGTAAGATTAGCAACATATGAATCTGATTCTGTAAAAATACAGTAATCACCTTGACTTAAACATTCTGTTTTAATTTTATTTTTTTTATTTTCACTATCATTAAGTGTAACATGAAACATACAATAAAAAATCTCCAAGCAAAAGATTATAATACTAAAATAAACTATTTTAGTCAATAAAAAAGAGCGTTTAAACGCTCTTTTTCTTGCTTTCTTTTGTTACTAATAGATAATAACAAGGAATAATAAATAAAACAATAGGTATTGTTAACAATAATCCATAACCAAGAGTCATAGCCATTGGACTCATAAATGCGTCTTTTCCACCGACACCATAAACAAGAGGTAACAAACAAAATATAGTCGTTAAACTTGTTAATATAATAGGTCTTAATCTATTTTCTGCGGCTAAAACAATTGCATTGTATTTATCGTAACCTTCTTGTTTCAATTCATTTGCTTTATTTATTAAGACCAATGAATTATTAACAACAACACCAAACATACCAAGTAAACCAATCAAACCGAAAAATGAAAGGTCTACCCCATGTAAAAACACAGCACTAATAGAACCAGCAAAGGCATATGGCAAAATAGCAAGTATTAATATTGGCTGAAGCAATGAATTGAGAAGAATTGCCAAAATAAAATACATACCGATAATAGAAATACCAAAAGCATTAATAAGTTCCCCCATAGTTTCAGCAGTATCTTCTGCTTGTCCACCGATTTCATATTTGACATATAAATCATCTTTAAAATTATCTTTTAGTAACTTCGATACTTCAATAGAAGAAATATTCGAGTCTATAATATCAGCAGTGACGCCTGTATATCTTTCACCATTCCAATGTTTGAGTTCACTAGTAACAGTGATTTCTTTGAAACTAATTAATTGTCCAACTGGAATCCATTCTCCGTTAGGCATTTTGATTTTAGTGTTTATTAAATTTTCGATTTTTTTAGAGTCTTTATCAAGTTGTAATCTAATATCAACTTCATCATCACCTAACCAAACACTTGTGCTGATTTTACCATCAAAGGAATATCTTAAGAGTGTAGAAAGTTCTTGAACAGAATAGTTATATTTTTCAATCCACTCATAATCTGGAATAACTCTTATTTGGTTATCTTTAACATCATCAGTAGTTTCAATTTCAGTTATGAAATCTTTAGAATTTAAGAAATCAACAACATTTTTTATCGCTTCTTCTCTTTTTTTATCATTTCCTGAGATTATTCTTATATCTACTGCCTCACCTTTAGGTGGACCTGCTCCACCGTCAACTCTAATAACAACCTTAAAGCCATTTTTAGATAATCCACGATATTTCTTGGCATATTCTTCCGCACTTACTTCACGCTCGGAAACATTAACAAGCTCAACCATTCCACTTGATCTTGGTGTTCCATTATTGAGAATTATAGATTTAAGATCTTCACCTGTTTCTTCTTTGACTCTTTTGATAATACTTAAATTAAAGTCTTCAACTTTATCAATCGTAGTTCCTGTTGGTGCGATAACTCTTATCTTTAAATATTTGGCATCATCAGTAGGAAAGAAATCAACTTTTAATAATGTTAAAGTAAATAATGCTCCAACTGTAACTATAATAGAGGCAAAAATTGCTTTTATTTTATTATTAAGGACGAATTTTAACAATTTGACATAAATTTCTTTTATCTTTTTAAAGTTATCAACTTCTTTTTTAGCTTTAATTTTTTTAATATGTGCAGGAAGTAATATAAAACAATCAACCATTGATAACAGTAAGGATAGAATAACAACAACAGGAATAACAAAGACAAACATGCCTAATCCACCAGTTAAAAACAACATAGGAATAAATACTAAACAAGTTGTTGTTAATGAAGCAACTAATGGTTTAAAAACTTCTTTTACACCTTTAACACTAGCTTCTAATGGTGGTAATCCTTTCAATCTTTGTTGAGAGATTGATTCGGCAACAACAACAGAATCATCAACGATAATACCAATGACAAGAAGTAAAGCAGCTAATGTAATTGTATCCAAAGAGATTCCAAAAAAAGGAAGTAAAGCAACAACACCCAATACACAGAAAGGAATAGAAACAGAAACCCAGAATGATATAGATTTTCTTAATGATAGTGATAATATACATACAACCAAGAATAATCCCATTAAACCATTGCTGATAACCATATTAAATCTTTCCGCCATATCAAGGGACAAATCCATTCCAATATCATATTTAAATTTATCGTTAAATAACTCTTTTTCAGTGTTCAAAAGTTCTTTAACATCAGAAATAGTATCTCTGATGTCAGCAGAGGAAGCTTTGTTGATATCAAAAGAAATACCTAAGTGTTCTCCTATATAAGTGGAAGATTCTTTCTTTTCAAAAGTATCCGTAACTTTTGCAATATCTTTTAGTCTTATATTTATACCAAGATCTGTAATGGCAACGATTGTGTTTTTTAAATCTTCAATGTTTGATATTTTTGAATATGTAAGAATACGTTTTTCTAATCCATTAGCATTTAATAGACCACCAGAACTTTCTATGTTTCTTTTATTGATTTTATCTGAGATCAAATTGAAATCTAATTTATATGCTCGAATCTTATCTGGATTTAACTCTACTAGAAATTCTCTTTCTCTTAAGCCGTTAACGTCTACACTTGATATGGTAGATAATTTAATTAATTTCTTTTCAAGCTCTCGTGAATAAGTTTGTATTTCTTCCTCAGTAGCTTCTGTTGAATAAACACCAAAGCTCATTACAGCAAATCGTCCAGTAGTGAATGGCTCAACAGTGGGTATTTCACCGTCCAAGATATCACCAGAACGATCAACCGCAGATTGAATATCGTCATTTACTTTATCTAAATCCTCAGAATCGTCAATTCTTATTCTTATAAAAGATCGACCTTCCTTAGATTCAGAAGTTGTATATTTAATTCCACTAACTGATTTTAATTCATCTTCTATTCTGTTAGTAACACCATTCTCTATATCACTTGCTGCTGCGCTAGAAACACTAGTAGTTACAAAAGTCATTGGTAATTCCATATCTGGAAACTCTTGTAACTTCATTCCTGAAAGAATAAAACCGCCAATTATTATAACTAAAAATGAAAACATACCTGCAAAAAAACTTTTACTTGCAAAAAAACGTAATACTCCCATTATCAAAATTCTCCATAATCAACAAAAACAGTTTTAGATACAGGTATAGAATTATCTTTATTTTCTATAACAACAACAACAGGATAAGCATAAGTATTTTCAGCCATTGATATACCTTTATATTTAACACGACCAATATGTTTTTTACCATCGATTAAAACGGACACTTCTTGCCCAACATAAAAATAAGGAGCAATCTTTTCAGAGGCAAGAATAGATACTTTTAATTTTCTTATGTCGATAAGCTCATACAATTCTGTTCCAGAAGTGACATATTGACCAACTTCAACATTTCTTTTCGATACGATGTAGCCATCTTTCCCATATATTTTAGTATCTTTTAGGTCTTTTTCTCTATCTTTCAAGGTCAAAGATTTTTGATTTATCTTATTAGAAGCAGTATTTAATTGAAAAAGAACATCGTCATACTCTGATTCTGATAAATTGTTTCTTTTTAATAGATTTTCTAATCTTTTTAATTTTTTAGTATAATATTCTTTTTCTACGATGGCTTGTTCAAATTCTTCTTTTGCAAATTCTTTTTGTATTTTTATTCTTTCGTCATTGATTTTAATTAATATATTATCGTCATAAGTCTGCTCTCCGATATCTCTATTATATTCAGAAATCGTTCCTTCGACTTCTGTCGTAACTTTAATGACGTCATAAGGCTCTGTTACAGCAGGTGTCATTTCTGCTTGAACACCAAAAGCGATTATTACTAAGGGCAACAACATTTTTCTCATTTTTTTTACTCCTTTTATTTTATGTCATAAATACTATAACACATAGATATCATTTTTAGTTTACTTATTTAAATATTTTTTTAATTTTAATATTTCTTTTTCACCTTCTTCTTTATCTTTAAAATACAAAGTAATGCTATTTTTATTATCAAAATAAAGATTAAAAGAATAACATGAAAGGTTATCAATATTAATAAAGTTATTTGTTTTAATTTATAATCAAAAAAGTAATTTTTTTCATATAAATAATACTTATTATTAAAAGCAACTAAATTTCCTTCAAATGATAATTTTGAACTTTTGGTCATTAATTTATCTATATTTTTATTGAATGTACTTTTAGTTATTTCTTGTCTCTATTTCAATTCGATCTTTACAAGATTAAGTTTGGTTTCTTATGCTTGAATAAAAGGGCTTATAATTAGAAGTGCAGAGATTATTATTTTCTTATTCATTAATTTTTCCTTATATATTTTCTATTTCTAAACTATTTAATTTGCACTCTTTAATATGTCTTTCTATAATATTTTCTTTTTCATATATTTTTTTTATTTTGTTTTCAATATCAACTCTGATTTTGTTTTTGCTGTTAAGTTTAAGAACTTCGGATAACAACAATGAGTCTTCAATAACTTTTCTTTCTAACTTTTTTTTCTCTCTTTTTAATCTGCATAATTCTTTTTTAAAATTATCACTTTCTTTTTTTATTAATTCCTCATCCTTTATATATTTTCTTTCTTTTATATATATAAGATCTCTGACAAACAAAAGAATAAGAATAAAGTTTAAGATAGGACATAAAACGATTATAATCGAATCAAAAAAAGATTCTCCGTCTTTTCCAATTTTATTTTTTATAAAAGATTCGATTTTGTCATGGTTTAAACAAAACATAAAAGCAGGATAAAAAATTGCATAGAGAACAGTAGAAATAAAGAAAGTATGAGCATATTCTAATGTGTTATTTGTAATGGAATCAATAAAAATATGAAAAAAATAATAAAAGCAACAAAAAACAAATGTAAAAAAAACATAATATTTAAAATTAATAAAACAAGGTGAATTTACATTGTTTATTTCAATTTTTTCTTTTTCAATTTTTAATATTTCAATATTAATATTGTTGATCTTATCCAGAGTATTCATGCACGACCTTGTTATAATGAAAATTAGAATCCTGAGAATATAACATGTTTATCTATTAATCAAGAAAAAAGACAAAAAAATTAACATTATAATACCCTCAATTAATTTAAAATAATTTATATTAAAAAGTAAGGGATAAAAGAGAACGCATGTTCTTTTTTTTATGAATTAATTAATAAATGGTCTTCTTCAATTAAATCTTCGATTTCATTTTTAATGTATTCTTTAGAATTTTCAATCGAATCCTTATAAGAAGAAATTATTTTTTTAGAGATTTCAACATCTTCAACTGTCGCATTTGTTTCAATAAAACGTTTTATTTCAATAAGATCTCTCTTAGTAGTATTTTTATAAACTAAATCTAATTCGTTTTCTATTTTAGATAATTTTCTTTTTATTTTTAAATTAAAATTTTCTGTCTTTTTTTTAATTCGTAAATATTTCTTATAGTTAAAAAAGGATATTCCCCAAACAATGAAAACAAAAAAGGGGAGATAAATTAATATATCATTATAAAAAACAGAGGGTAGTGAAAAAATCAAAATAAGATACAAAGGAATAGAACATAAAAAAGTAGAAATTATATTATCAGAAACAGTTCGAACACTAAAACTACTTGTGTTTTTTGAATAATAACTAGCACCTTTATCTTCGTATTTTAATAAAATCTTTTTTTTCCTTTTTATTTTTTTTACTTTTTCAATAACATTCATTCTTTTAACACCTTTTATATTTGACTTTAATATAAAGAAGAATTAAATCAAAGTCAAGAAATAAAAGAAATGGAATGTTTAGATAACAAAGAAAGACAGCTCGGAAGCTGTCTTTTTTATTTTTTAATAATTCATGAGATTCATTTGTGAATTTATTTATATTTAATAAAATATCTTTAAAATCCTCTATTGATACAGAATCATTGTTTTTTAAATTGTATTTAATAAATTCAAGATCTCTTATATGAATCTCCAACATATTTGAAATCAACCCCATATCTTAAATTTTCTTGGTTTTATTTTCAATATGTGTTTCAACTAAAGAAATGATGGTTTTTAATTTATTTTCTAATATATCTAAATCTTTTATGAATATTTTCTCTTTTATAACAATACTATTACACTTACAATAATAGTCAAAAGAATTAAATATTTTTAAGTTGAGAAATTAAAGATTCAGCAAGTTCTTTTTGTGTAAAATCAAGTTTAATTCTATCATTATCAGTTTGAATTAAATTAACAGAATAAATCTTATCATCAAAAAAAGGAATTGTCCTTTCTGTTATATTAAATTCAGAAATATCATGTAAGAAATATGAAGTATCTTTAATTGTGATTGTATTTTTTGTTAAAGAATATTCGTTATTAAAATCATTAGTTTCAAAGTGTTTTTTACGTGCTTCTTTAATATTTTCAGGACATACAGAATCAAACTTAAATGCACTTATAGTGTAAACGTCAAGTCGTTGCCCATTTTGATTATATTTCATAAAACCACCATGTTCAAAATATGTAATAGTTTTTGAAATATCAGAATATAATTCTTCGGTTAATATATTCATTGCCTCATCTGCACTTTTTTGTTGACTTTGAATAAAACTTTGGTTTTCTTTGTTGTCTGAAAAGATCATATTATAGGTATAAAAATAAAAAAGATAATGTTTTAAAGTTTTTTGTATTATTTGTCCTCTTAAATAGAAAGTAAGTATATGAAAAAAAACATAGTAAAGTTAAGAAAAAAATATAAAAATTGACTTTCATAAAATAATGTGATATCTTACAATGAGTAAAAGAAAGCGTAAATTGGTAAATCTATCCGTTGTTTTATATATGTAACACCTCGAAAATAGTTTTAAAAAATTAAGTTTTATTTTATACAAAGTCTCTTTAAGAGCAATTAACATTTTAAAATTATAAGGTATATATATTATGGAAAAAGTAACAGGCACAGTAAAATGGTTTAATGAAGCAAAAGGGTTTGGCTTTATTCAACAAGAGGACGGAACAGACGTTTTCGCACATTTCAGCGCAATCTCAGGAGAAGGTTACAAATCTTTGAAAGAAGGTCAAAAAGTAGAGTTTAATGTGGTAGCAGGAGCAAAAGGTCCTCAAGCAGAAAACATTACTGTGATTTAAAAAAAATAAACAATAAAAGAAAAGCACCATTTTTTGTAAATAGTGCTTTTTTATTGTTTAGAGATCAATTCTAAAAAATTAATTGAATTCTCATATTTTTTTCTGAAAGAATTAGAATCTTTAAGCTCTGTAAAAAGAGGTGCTTCGCTTTCATAATTTGAAAGATAATCATCTAACGGGATAAAGCATTTATGTTCTTCCAATAAAGAAATATGTTCAAATGATTTTATAATAAAAGATAAGCCAAATGTATCTTTATCATTGCAGGAGGTAAAATAATCATATTGTAAAAATCGAACTTCTTCATTTTGAACTTTTGTTTTTATTTTTTGTAATCAAATGAAGTATTTCAACCAAATGAAAAAACTCTTTAAGTTGCCAAAAAACCAAATCTCGATCATAATATGCAGAATGTAAAACAAGAGCACTTCGATATGCATTAGAGATATCCCTACTTGTAATCTGTGCAGTAAAATAATTACCTTTTATTTCAATTGTTTTATTTGATTGCAATGTAGATAAAATAATTTCATTGATTGAAATTTCTTCACTAATAAATGATTTTAGATTTATTTTTCTCAAATTAACTCCTTATTGTTTTTTTCTATTTTTTAAAAATTAACTCTAAGTAATTAATCAAATCTTCGTTTTCTTTTCTAAACAAAGAGTCTTTTTCTATATCAATAAGCAAGGGTAGTTTGCATTTATCTCTATATTGTGAAAAATAATCTTCTAAAAAGAAAGTACAATTGATTGATTCCAAGTAAGAAAAGTGTTCTGTTGATTTTAAAATAAAATATAAACCAGAACCGTCATTTTTTTTGTTCGAGATTTCGAAACTATTACTAAAAAAAGTTCCTTTTTCTTTTTGGATTTTAATTTTTATTGTATCTATTGTTTTTTCTGGAATTAAATCAAAATATTGAGCTAAGTAAAAAAACTCTTTAATATCTGTTTCTTGGTGTTTCTCTTTTGAAACATTTATAAAAAACGAGACTGAGCAACTATAATGATACTCTTTAATTGTAAAATGAGCAGTAAAGAAATTATTTTTTATAGTCAATGTCTTATTGACTCTTTTTTCAATAATAAAGAATTCATCTATTGAAAGTTTTTTGTCGGTAAAACTTTTAAGATTGACTAATGACACTAAATTACTCCTAATCAAATATTTTCTATTTTAAGGTTTTCATTTTCAGTTTGTAAAATATATAGGTCTATAAGATCTAAGTCTTTTACATATAATTTCTTTATGATATGCTCTACATCTTTTTTGATTTCTAAGTATTGCTCGTCTTCTTTAATTTTGTTCAAACTTATCTCGTCTTTCATGATGTTCTCAAGCAGTTTATTTTTTTCTTTTTCAATGATGTTTAGTTTCTCTTTTTTTTGTCTCTTTGTGTTCTCGAAATCAAGCTTGCTGATTTTATCTCTTTTTTTTATTTTCAATAATTCTGGTATTAAGTAAAGTGGATAAAGAAAAGGTAACGGTAGACATAGACAGTTTAAATTTTGAATCCAAATTATTTTTTTCAACATTTTTTTTGATTTAATGTTTTTTTTATTTTTTTTCATTTGCATAAAAAATTCATTGCTACAAAAAATGACATAAGGAAAAAAGACTAAAGCTGATATTAAGAAAAAACCTAAAATATCTGTTGTAAAAAAAAATATAATTAAAAGGATTATAAAAAAAATAGAATTCATGACCAAACAATCTTCAAGTGTATCTTTTAAAAACGTCTCGTCATTGTCTCTTTTTGAGATAGAGTAGATTTCGAATTCTTCTTTTTCTAAAAAATACTTTTCTGTTAAATCTTTATATTTTTTTAATTTATCCAAGCTCATTATCACCTTTTTTTTGAGATAAAAATACACGAATACTTTACTAGAGTCAATGATTTTGTGTATCTTAGCTTAAAAAAGACAAAATTGGAAAAACCCCTTAAAATAAAGAGTAAAAGAATATAAGAGTAGAATACTATGTATATTCTGCTCCTGATTTTTTATTCTTTTAAAATAAGCAATAATATAAACAACAAAATGACGTTGCGGGACTCTTGCGTGAAAATAAAATTCTATTTCTCTTTAGATTTTCTTTGTCTTTTTTTTAATTCGATTATCAAAGTTAAGAGTGAAAAATATCTAATTGACTAATAACAAAATATTTGTTATTTTCTAAAAAATTTCAACCGAATAAAAAAAGAATAGATTTAATTATTTTATTTTTGCAAAAAAAAAGCATTTCAGAAACATTCAAGATAAGAAATAAAAAAAATTATTTTTGTAAAGACTTTACGCAGTTGAAGAAACATTAAAAAAAAGAATAACAAAAAAACTATAAATTTAAGATGAAAAAAAGTGATAAAAAAACAAAAATAGAAATTGAATTAAAATTAGCTTTTTGTGAATATTTAACAAACATAAAAAAAGACAATAAAAAACGATTGTTTTATTTTGAGTTTCCAATTACAATGGTAGATTCTAAAAGCAAAAAAAAATCGAACAAAAAACAATAAACGTGAAATTAAATCTAATAATAGGTACTAGACTATTTGATAGAGTAGATTTAATATCACGTTCTCAAGAAAATATAAAAAAGGTAAGTAAATAATTTGAAAAACATCATAAATTGGTTAAAAGACAGAAGACAATCTTTAAAAGAAAAAGGTTGGTATTTTTTATTTAGAAATAAAAAGAACATAATGGAGCTTATAGAAAGTGAAGAAAAAGAAAAGAAGTCATATCAATTAGAATTTAAAAACAAAGAATTGAAAATTATTAAAGATAAACTTTTTGAAGAATTAAAAGAAGAGTTTTCAAAAACAAAAACATATGGGGAACTAAAAGATTTCAATGTGACTTCTTCACCAAGATTTCAATGTGTACTGATCTCCTTTCGTTTTGAGAATAGACGCTCTTTTGAATATACTTTAAAATTAACTTTTAAAGAAGAAAAAATAGAGTTAAGAGCTGAAGTTAGGGAATTTGGATATTGTTATCCAAACTATTTAAAAGTAGAAAAGTATAAAAAAAGCCTCAAAGAAAACAAATGGCTTCAAATAAAAAAGAAAATGTTTGATTTTTTATTATATAACGGAATTGACTTAATAGTAAAAATGAGAGACTTTCTCATACGCAAAACAATGTATATATGTAATAAAAAAGGAGTGGATAATTTTGAAAAAATGTTGGGAATTAAAGATATAAAGTCTCATTACTATATAACAACACCTTCTCAGTTTAGTTTACTTATGTTTAACATTTTAAAAGTAAAAAGGTTTAAAATAAAAGATATAGATAAAGAAGAAAACAAACATATAAAAACAATTTTCAACATTTGTAAGATGAGCTTGGTAGAGGAAACAGATTTCGAAAAGTTTGATAACATTGAACTCGCAATGTTTAATAAAGAAAATAAAAAAATATACCTAGAAGAAGAAACAGAAAATTATCAAAAAATAGATGTAGATAAATATAGAGATCTTGTAGGTTACATGAGAATGACAGATTACAAATATAATGAAGAAACAAAAGAATTGATAGAATTAAATTATGGTAAATAGTATGATTTTAGAAGAAAAATATAAAGAAAGAAGAAGGTAAAATTGTAGAAATAATAAACAAACTAAAACAAGACAAGTATGACTATTTTAAATATTTTAAGGATTTTGAAGGAACGAATGGTCTTAATGTAGAAACCCACGAAAAATTTGTAATGAAGCTCATAGAGATACTTGAGAAAATGTAATTGTAAAAATGTTGTCAACAATAAAGGACTCTATATTAAATAAATTGACTGCTTTCTATTTTATCATAAAATAATAAGATAATGAGAAAAAAGGAGTTCCAATTATGTTAATGGAAATAGGGTTCTTGGTTGTTGGCACAATAATGTTGATATTGCTTGCTTTTGCTTTTGTTGATAGAAGAGGTAAAAAGAAAGATTTCGATAAAATGGAAAAAGAAGTAAAAAAAGAACAAGCAGAAGCAGACGAAGCAATGGAAAAAATTGAAAGATTATTAAATCTAAACAAAGATGACGAAGCATTGTCCTTAATCAATCAAAGAATAGCTACATTAGAAAGTGATCCAGAAAAATTATTTGATTTTGAAGACGAAGCTTCTGAATTCAGGGATTATGTAATAAACTATCACTTAGATTCTTATAAAATGCAAATGAAAAATATAAAACTAAACTCAAAAGAAGAAGAAATAAATAGAATAAACAATTCTTTTATAGTGTTAAGTGAACTGGCAGGAATATATGTTTCAGAAGAATATATAGAATTTAAAAAACTACAAATAATGTTAAAATCAATTAAGATAAGACAAGATAATTTATTATTTTTGAATATAAGAATGAAAGCAGAAAATGTTTATGAAATAAAATTAGAAAAAGAATATTCAGAAAGTGCAGAAATATCTCAAGAGTGCAATGCTAATAATTTTGAAAAAATCAAAAAAATGATAGCGAAAAGAAAATTAAAAAATGATGTTTATAAATTATCAAAGTCTAATATAGAGCAAATATTATTAAAAATTAAAAATTAAAAATATATTGCAGCAGAAATTCCTAAAAGACTTCCAAGTAAAACAGAAAGGATGGAATAAATAAATAATCTCATAATACCTCCATTATATTCGTCTTACTTACATTATATCATATAATATAAAAAACAAAAAAAACAAAAAAGCTTTCAAACGAAAGCTTTTTTTTATTTGTCAAATAGGTATTGATATTTAAGTCTAAGATATTCTTCTCTTGCAGCCTCTCTTTTTATTTGCTGTTCTCTCATATAAAGAGTTCTTTCTATCTTTCTAATGTCTCTATCAATACTTCTAAAATAACTACCTATATCTTCTTTTGATTTAGTATAAACATATTTACAATAATCAGCATCAACATGATAATTAGAATATGTATTAGAATCTTTTTTACTCATGTGATTTTTAAAGAAACACATTTCATTATAAGATTTTTGATAAGAAGCATAATCAGATAATGATTTTCCAAATCTTTTTTCTAATTCTAAAACGTGTTTTTCCAAGAAGGCATGATTTTCAGGAGAATACTTTTTATAGTTTTTAAAATTCTTAAAAAAGTAATTAAAGACTTCTCTTTCGCTTTTGATAAAATCAGTAACAAGTTTATTGAATTCTTTTTCTGTTTTATCATTAAAGAGTTTATCTAAGTCTTTCTTTCTTTCGTTCTCTCTTTTATAAGCTGCATACTTAAATGCTTTATCATAATCGTTAAAAAGCTTTGTTTCTGCTTTATTGAATCTTTCTTCAAAAGTAGAATGTCTTTTTTCTAAATTAGAAATATAATTTTCAAAAATCTTTTCAAATTGCTTGTCGTCAAAAACCTTATCTTTGTAGTCATAATAAGGTATTTTATAATTATAAGCCTGAGAATTCAGGCTTATAACTGACAACAATGAAATTAATATAATTTTTTTCATTTAATGCCCTTATTCTATCATATCGTCAATTTTATCTTGAATAGAATCAGAAGCGTCTCCCTTCTTATCTTTAACAAAACTTTTTTGTTGACGTTTTATATATTTTTCTCTGTTTTTATCTAGGTCATCATCAAATACGTTGAGAAGTTTAGCGTCAGAATCGTCAAATTCTTCTTTTAGTGCGTCATTTACCACATCATTATAAATAGTGCCTTTTTTGACGTCATTCATGTTATAGCCATATTCACGCTTCAAACTCTTATTAACATTATCTGTAACAAACTCTGTCGCAGCGTCAGGAGTGACACGAGAACACATATCGTTGATTGCTTCTTTCATTGCCGCCATCATATTTGCCATTTCTTTCTCAGCCATAGCAACTAATGAATCTAATCCGCCAGAAACAAGATCACCAATATCAACATCTGGTATTTCACCGCCACCCAAATCAATTTTCGCATACTCAGCAAACATCATGTCACATTCTGTTTGTTCTTCACTTGCCGCTTCAACTTGTGCAGTTGCTTGTTTTGCAAGTTTAGCGTCTTGAGCAGGATTACCAGTAGATTCCAATTTAACTTTCATAGTAGGATTAGTTTTAGCTAAAACAGTCATTGTTTTAGTTTCTTCCCAGTTTCTAATTCCACTATCATGAAACATACTTTCAGTCTGTTTAGACATGAATAATTTTACCTCTGAAGGTGTACAATCATATCTATTTGTTGGAAGATTATTCACTTCATTGGCTGCAAAAGCAGAAAAAGAAGACGCAATAGCTATTGATAAAATAGCTTTTTTAGCCTTATTTTTAAATATTTTCTTGTTATTCATTGCTTCAAATTCCTTTTTAAGTACTTACTTATATTAAATACCATATTATAGCTAACTATCAAGACAAACATTGATTAAGGTTAAATTAAGTGTATACTATCAATGTATGTAAAAATAAAAAAAGAAGGATTTTTTTGAAATGGTAAAAACTAAATTATTAAAATTAAGCTTGGTGTTTACAGCTCTTATTTCTGCACAAACTTTTGCAAATAATATTAACTTTACAAAAGAAGGTAATGAGTGGATTTTAGTGGGATATGAAAATGCTCAAGAATACGAAAATATAGAAGTAGAAAGAATAAAAAACTTCTTTGACTATGAGATAGCAAAACTTCAAGATTCAGATGATCCTGATAAAGATACAAAGATATCCATGTTGAAAGAAAATAAACGCCAGTCTATAAATCAGATAAAAAGAGATACTGTTTACATAAAAGAAACAATGAAAAACTTAGGTTCTGGAATGAATAAAACAGACGCAAAAGTTAATGGTATGGCAGTAGCAGAAAAAGCTGTCCCTGCTTTAGAACCTTCAAACAATGACGGATATAATTCTGCTGGTTTTTCTGGTGAATCAAAGTCAAATATGTTTAAACAGTTTAATGAGCTAGATTGTAGCTATGACGAAGTATCTAACTATGTATCAACAAAACATAGTGAGAATACAAAAGCATTTAATTCATTACCAACAGTAAAACAGTTTCAGATTCAACAAGGTGAATCTACAAAGAAATATAAAAGACTTGCAAAAACAGGTAGTGTAGACGTAGAAACAGAAGAAGAAAAGAACGCTTGTGATTTATTCTCTGGCGAGCCTATTGAAATCCCTGATATGCCAGAAATGCCTAGTTGGGACGAAATACTAGCATTTTTCGAATCAGGTGGTGAAATGATATCAACAGACGGATTAGCAGACAAAGTTTATGGTGCTGTTGGTAAATTTGCTGAAGATTTAAAGCAAGGTATTTGTAAAAGAATGAAACCTTCTAATTTAGAAAAAGTTGGTGCAGAACTTCTTGACGAAGAATATCAAAGAATATTAAAAGACACTAAGGTTAACGGAAGTTCGTTAAAGAGTCTTGGTAAAGAAAGTGGACAAAATAGCTTTACTTATAAGCTAATTAAGAACCAAACAGAAATGTCGGATTCAAGACTAATAAAAGCAGTGGATGTAACGAGAGATGACAACCATGAACATGCAAATAAAATAGTGGACGACAAGTTTGATGATATGATCGACGATTTAGAAGATTCTATCTTTGGTTAAAACTTGAAAAATTGTCTAAAAATGATATAGAAAGAATATGAATTATACAAACAAAGGAATGTTATGAAAAACAAAATAACAATGGCAATATTAGCAGTGACAGGTTGTGTGTTAAACATATCAACAGCAAGTGCTTCGGGTTTATGTACTTCTGGTGTTTCGACAACCGTTGCTTCAAATGCGAGTCAATATGCTTCTGACTGTCCACAAGGCAAAAGTGTGTCAACATTCTCTGGTGACGCAAAAACATATATAAAACAATTTGATTTAGATATTAAAGCAGCAGGTAAAGAAGTTGCGGATCAATCAATTGCAAACACAACTTCTCTTATAGAAGCGCAAGGAACTTCGGTTCAACGTTTAATCCAAACAATGGTAGATCTTTCTGAACAGAAAAAAGTAGACCAAATGGATATGATGAAAAGTCAACTAGATATGGAAATGAACTTTGAAACTGAATTGGCTGAAAGAGAATTGAGAGCTGAGAAATCTGTAATGAATGTTTCAGATTCAAAAGAGGAAATAATGCTTATATTGTCTGAATTGCCAGAAGATACCTCTTCTGACGGAACAACAAACCATATGCACTTAGTAATTCAAGCAATGAAACAAGAATATGATGAAGATCCAGAATTTATGTTGCCAACAGAATTAAAGTCATCTAACACAAATACAAGTGAAACAGTTTGTGCTCCTTATGATCCAGAAACTCATAAGGCTGGTAATCTAGATCCAAACTGTTTCTTGTTGCAACCAGCGACACCTGGTGCTACACTTCAAAAATACTTTGAAGAATGTTCAAGACAAAAAAGAGAAACATTAAGAGCAATTCAAACAACCGCTTCAACAACTGCAAGTACTAAGACAGTTCAAAAGCAAGAAGCAAAAAGAGAGCAAGATAGTTTATCGGGAAGTTCTTCAACAGCTTCTGTAACAAATAGACTAGCAGATCAAAGAACAACGTCTTGTACAAAAACAGATTTAAAATATGAAATCTGTATAGACGAAGAAACTGGTGAACCCATGACAGAAGAAACATATGTAACAAAAGTAATTAACAATGAAATTGTTCCTTATGGTGAAACGTCTTCTTCAAACTATTTGGTTCCTGCCTCAGTTGGCTCTATTGACGGTGACTTAAGTGATATAACAGAAGAAGAATTAAAATCTATTAAGATTGCTGCACAGGTAGGAAGAGATGAATCAGGAAATATAAGTCCGAATTCTTCTGTTTCTTCAAATACCGTTCCATTAGATAAGACTTACAGAACATCTTCACAGTATTTTGCTGCGAATGACTTCGTTAACAACTTACTTAATAAAGATTTAGTTCCTGGTCTTAATTTAAAAGAGAAAAACCAAAATAGAGTAGGTTTACAATCAAGAATGATGTCTCGTGAAGCAGTGTTGTCATTAGCAGAAACGTCATTAAGAAAACCTATCGAATCAAGAACAGGTTTAGAATTATCAATTGCAATCAACGAAGGAACTTTAACTCGTCAAGGAGTTGAAAAATCACCTGGTAATTTTGAAGTATTGAAAGAAGACATAAATGGTGCAGGTGAATTAGATATTTTATCTCACTCTGTAAATGAAGCTTATTCAGTGTTAAGCACAACAGCGACAAACTCTGTTAATGGTGGTGGTGTGTCGTCATTAGGAAGTGCTTCACCAGCGAAATTAAAGAGAATGAATGTAGAAGCATTAATTTCACAAAACAAAATGCTACTAAGACAATATGAAGCAAAAGAAAGAGAAGAGTTACTTCTAGCAACAGAAGTTGCACAACAAGCCAACTCTCCTGAAATGATTGAATTCATTAAACAACTAAGAAGGGAGTAAGAAATGAAAAAAGAAAATATAATTAAATTATTAGCTTTTTCTGGACTATTTGCTTCTTATGCTTCAAATGCGGCTTGTCCACCACCAGCAGGGGCATTACCGCCTTATACAGCTCCGAGCATTGTAAAAGATACTTCGGCAAGTGCGCCAAAGATTCATCCAACAAAACACTATTGGAGACAATGTTGGGCTTCTGTTGAAAGTCATGCATTCTCTGGTTCTGCTTTAGACGATATGGACGCATTGAAGACAACACTTCAAGAAGACTATCAAGCTTTAATAATGGCTCAAAACAAAGCTAACACAACATCATTGTTAGATGCCCAAAACATTAATGATGCTGCAATGGCAGAAGCAATTACTCAACTTTATGCTTCTGAAAAGCAAAGTGAAGTTGCACTAAGAAAGCAATTGATAGAAATAAAAATGCAACATAAAAGAGATATTACAGACGCAGTAATGAATTCAAAGCATAATGGTTATTTTGACGACGATAATGGTAAAAATGGAGTCGTTGAAACAGGAACACAATCTTATTCATATTTCAAAAGTATGTGTAAAAGAAACAAAATGTTTAGTAAGATTACTTCTCCTAAATATAAAGATGAAAAAGCAATTGCAATGAATAACTCTATTACAAAGCAAGCAGCTAAAATGACAGAGCAAACAGGTAATACAAACGAATTAGCAATGGAAAAAATGACAAAGCAAAATTCAGTTTACTGTTCAGCAACAGATATTAAATATGAGTTCTGTACAAATCCTGACTTGAAACTTTGTAAAGAAGATGATGTTTCTTCTGGTGTTTGTTCTGTTTCTGAAAATGAATATATGGAAACACCGAACTTGTCTCAATCTGCGACAAACTTTTTAAGTCCAGAAGGCTTTAATGGTAGATATACTTATGAAGGAACAGAGTTAGAAGAACCAAAAAATGAAATAGAAGATGAATTATTTACAGTGAAATTCACCTATACTCCTGAACAAGAAGCAGCAGCAAGAGAGTTTGCTTCTCACATTGTATCACAAGCAGGTGTGAAAGCTCCAACGGCAAAAGAAAAAGAAATGCCAAGCAAACAAAGATACGTTTCACAATACAATAGTTATCTGGCACAAGTAAATATGGCAGCAGCTTCTTTTGAAAATGCAATTGAAATGCGTAAGCCAATTACAGAAGGTGAAATTAAAATGAGTGAATTGGATATAATTCATTACATAATTCACAATTTATCAGATCCTGATCAAAGTGCTGCTGCGTTTGGTGGAAAAGGTAGGGCGATAGAAACTCTTGAATATCAATTAAGAACAATGAATAACAAACTATTATTACTTTCATTAGAGCAACAAGAAAGAATAGAAGCATTAAGAGCAATAAGAGTTATTCAAAAAGAAAATGCACCTGATAAAGTAAACGACTTAAATAGAATACGTTAAAAAGATAAAAAACTTCCTTTTGGAAGTTTTTTTATATTGATTTATTTATTTTTATTTGATAAAATCTTTTTTTTAAGGAAATAATAGATGAATGAAATTAATAAAATAATAGAAAACAAAAGAAAGGTGAAAAGAGTAAGAGATAATAAATTAGATATTTTTAAAAATGAAAAAGTTTTTTTTAAAAATTGGTTAGCTAACATTTTCTTGAAATCTGTCGCATTAAATATTATTTCTTTTTGTGTTCTGACTTTTTTATTGGGTTTGAGTTTTGAGAATTTAATATTTATCTTTTTAAATCCAGAAAAAATGGTAGAAGTAATTAGTTTCTCTGATAACTTCGATATTTTTGCTTTTTTTATGGGGTCAATTTTTTCTTTTTGTCATTTTTTATTGCTATCAAAAATGACAAAATTAGAAGATAAATATAGAGAGAATGAAATACCCTTGCCCCTTGCTAAAAATGGTTTTTTTATAGATTTAATAACTATGATTGCTCCTGCTTTTGTTATGGCTTTTTCTTATGGGGTTTTTATATTTAAAGGCTTAGGGGTAGGCTGGTTCTTTTGGGTTTTTATTGTTGTGAATTCAATATTCCTTGTTTATTGTCTTTACATAAAAACAATGAATCCAAAAGCTTCAAAAAATATTAAAAGTGGCTTAACAAAAATAAAAGAAATAAATAAAGAAATAGAGAACTTAAATAAAAAAGAACTATCTTTAAAGAAAAAAATGATAAAAAAACAAGACTTAATGGAAGTTTTGATAAATAAATATGATCAAGAAGAATATAAAAATACAGAAGAAAAAGCTATTATAAAAAATGTTTTAAACTATTTTAAGGAAGAAACAAAAAAAGAAATTAAAAAGAAAAAAGAATTATCAGAATTAAAAGAGTTGTATGAAAGAAAATATAATGAAAAAATTGACTTAAAAGAGGAATCTGTTCAAATATCTAACATATAAAGGATTTTAAATGAAGATAAAAAACGAACAATATTATTATCACAAACCAGTAAATTCAACTTTTATTAATAATTTTCTAAGAGATTACTTTGAATTAAACATAAATGATATATCTGAGCTAACAAAGTCAGATAAAATAATGGCTGAGTTATATCCTGCTCGTTTAGTCATTTATAATTTATCTCTTGGAGAAGAGTCCTTTAACTTGAATATAATAAGATTATTAGAAGAAAAAGAAACAAAGCTTGTTTTAAATTTAAACTCAAAAATAAGACAAGGCTCTAAAAAATCAAGACCAAACATAAAAAGAGTTAAAGAATTATTAAATAGATATATTCATTCTTCTAATTTTAAAAACAATGAAATAATTGATAAAGATATAATAATTAAGGTGATAAAAACCCCCGAAGATCCTTATGATTATTATATAAGAGAATTTACAGCTACGATAGAAGGCGACTTAAAAGGCTCAATGCCTTATATAATATCAAAAGAAAAACTTTATGATTTTTATGATAAAAATCGTATATATCCTCCAAAGCAATTTATCAACATATTGCTTACTTATATATCAAGTGATCAAATCACATTAACAAAAGAAGATCTCTTAGAATGGTGGGAGCACTATAAACTTGATAAAGACGGTTTTATTGAGTTTATTGAATTAATTTTCCTTAAATAATGATTGACTTAAAAAGCTCTTGTTGTTAGTATCAAATGCTAATTTTAAAGGAGTTTTTTGGGTGTTAGATTTATTGGAGAAAAAAACATTAAATAAAGTTCTTGGTTCTTTTTATCAAAAAATTGAGGGGCTGAGATATGAAATTGAAATTATGGAGGGAATGTTAATAATAACAGCTCAAAAAGAGTTGCTTAAAGAACATTTTGCATTTATTGACATTACCTTGCACATCCACATAGATTTGAACAATATGGATGAGGAAGATAGATTATTGAAAGAAGCTTCACTAGTTACAAGAACAAAAAAAGGGTTTAGTGAAGAAACTTCAAAAATAAAAAACTTAGAATTATTGTTTTCAAATACAAGCTTATCACAAAAAGAATTAGAATATTTAAAAAAGACACCAAGTGTAATTTTGGTAGATACTAACTGCACTGATTGGGTTGAAAACAAGGAAGTAAATGTAAATCTGGATATTAAAAATGTAAGCGTAGAGAAAAAAGAATCAAATCAAACAATAGATAATTTATTGAAAGAAATAGCTGCAGAAAAACTTTCAGAAATGATATCAAAAGAAATGAATCGAAATCCAAAAGACTTATTGTTTTTCATAAATGAACTAATAAATAAGCAAGCTCGTTTTATGGATATACTTAAAAAACCTAATCAAATAATAAGATTTTTAAAAGAAAATAAAAATGAAACAGAAAAGAATTTGATTGATTTTTCAATTTTAGAATTTTCTAATTGAGGAGTTAATAATGAATATATCTAAATTAATTAAAGAAATGTATCCACATACAAATTTAAATTTAAAAAATGAAGAAATATCTTGTTTTAAATGTGATGAATTTATGACTGTTTTGACTCTTAGGGCAAGAGAAGATCATGAAGTTTTCTTTTCTGTATTAAATCAAGATTTTCAAATTGGAAAAGAAAAAAATTATTCGTCATTATTAGTGACGTCTAAATCAGAAGATTGGTATCTTCCAGAAATATCAAAAGAAGAAGAAAATAGAGTATTAAAAAAAGAAAGATTAAAAATTAAAAACTTAATGAAAGAAGAAATAGACTTTGAATCTTATTCAGAAAAGATAACAAAGTCAAATAGAAAATTTTATGGGACTGATAAATATTTAAATTATATAAAAATAGAGAGTTCGATATATCTTCATTCTTCAAGAGGTGAAAAGGATTTAAACAAATTAAACCTTTACTTGGAATGTTTATTTTTAAAAGAGAAAATAGATAAAAATGAATTAACCGATAAAACGAAAGAAATCTTGTTAAGTAAATTTAAAAATCATTTATTCAAAGATAATTTTTTAATAAATTTCATTAAAGAAAAAAACGAGTTTGGTCTAAAAGAAGCCTTGGAAAACTTAGAATTATTTTACCTTAAATAAATTGACTAAACACTAATAAAACAGTATAATAATGTTTTGTTTATAAGGTGAAAAAGAATGAAGTCATGTATAAAAAGAAAAGATTTTTCTTTGAAGGAAATGTCAAAATTAAAACCGAACCCAAATAGTAAAGATTATTTTTATGTATCAAAATTTGAAGACATGAATGATTTTTCATTAACTATTTATTTTGGAAAAGAAGAAGGTGTTGAACTCTTAAATGCAAGCTTGTCTTGGAAAGAAGCTAAGACAAAAGAAATATTCAAAACAGATAAAAAATCAGAACTAGAATCCAAAATAACTGAAATCTTAGAGTCTGAATCCTATATGTTCCATAAAATACTTGGAAAACCAAATAAAATAAAATCGTTAGAGTTAAAAGACAAACCTAATGCTTTTGGTGAGTCTTATGCATTATTTAAATTAGAAGAAATAAATAATTCTTGGAATATAGACGCAGATTGGATTGTCTATAAATTAATGGAAGGCAAGTGTTTTAAAGAAGAATTATCCGAATCTCAGTTAGACGGTTTATATGATTTTTTATCAAAAACAAAAGTGGACGTTTACAATTTGGCTTCAAGCGATGAAACAAATATGAAAACATTAAGAGAAACATTAAATAGTTTTGAAACGGCAGAAGATATATCGTCTGCATTGGAATTAGTTTTTTCACGTTAAGGAGTGATTGGTTTTGAAAAAAAACATATTTAATTATAGTTTTGGTGATCATACATTAGATTCAATAATGAGGTCTAATTATGCAGATGATATATTCTTAGATTTTAACAAAGGAAATAATGAGTTTAGTGCTTGGATAACAAAGACTGAAAGAAAGACTAAGATCGTTTTTCATAAAGAACTGAAAGATTTGTCACAAAGAGAAATGGAAAGTAAAATATTTGAAGATTTTAGATTGTTAATAAGTGATTTTTTAAGTGTTAACGATATGTTTGAAAACATAAATCTAATAACCCAAAAGATATCAGATACAGGAAGAAGTGTTCTTGTTATTACTGATTGTGATTCTTATTTATTTGATCTGGAATTTTCATTATTTGTAAGTCAATTAAAAAATCAAAATAAAGAATACTTGACATTACCAGAAAAAATACTCCATTATTTTTTCGAAGAATTAAATGTAAAAAACATTGATTTAAATAACTTAATAAAGGAAAATACAAAACCAACAGCAGAAGAACTAAGATCTTTGAATACAAAAGAAGCAATGAGTGAATTCTTGGAGTTAAGATATGGAATCTAATTTTCTAATTAAAAGAATACAAGATTTCAAACTAAATAGTTATAAAATTATTGATAATGGAAACCTACCAAACACTTTAATAATAAAATATCAAAGTGAAATAGACAGTTCTTATTCATTTCAATCAAGTTATATATTTGGTTCGAAGCTTGAGGATATAATTGTTATGTTCAATTTCAAATTTTCACCAGATTATAATCCAACAGTAGAAGACTTCAGACAAAATAATATAGTTAAAAACAGAATATTAAAAAAAATATCAAAAAAACAATTTAGTAATAAAATTGAAGATTCAATGAAAAAAGAAATATTTATAACAAATACTATAAATTATTACATAAAAAAAGAAGATTTTATTTTTGAATTAGAAATTGAATTTCTAATGTTATTTATAAAACAAGAATTAGGAGTAAACATTTCAAATAAAAACATAACATTGTTAAAGAAATATTATAAAGAATTGTTTCTCTTAATAAGAAATAGAAATGAATTAATATGTAACGAGTTAAAAAAAGAAAAAGAAATATCAGACAATATAAAAGAATATTTAGAATTGAATTATTTAAAGTAAATGTTATAAAAAACAATAAGGGATTTTAAATAAAACAAGGATAGTAACATGGATTCGTTACAAAAAATTAAAAACTTTAATTATGAACTTATGTTTCATAATGAAGATTTGTTATCAAAAAGCTCTTATAATATACAATTTAGTGGAGTTCTATATGAAATAGATTTTGATTTATATTTTTCAATTTCTATTCCAGACGATAAAAATATGCCTATAAGTATAAGATATTCATTTTATACAAACAAAGAAAACATCTATGATTTCGATTTAAAAGGGTTGTTGGATTATTATGTGTTTAATGTTTTAAAAGACGATTTCTTCTTTAAGAATAAAAAATTAAAAACGCCTTCATTAATGACTGCATATAACACAAGAATATCTATAGATTACAAATTTGAAGTATCATTTGAAGATATGGAGTCAGAATTTTTAAATGATTTATATTTAGAAGAACTTTTTTTAAAATTTGAGATACTAAGAGATATAAAAAACCCTGAAACATTAAAAGTATTGTTAGAAATTCAAGAACAAATAAGAAAAGATATTAATAACAATAAAGGGATCTCATTTTTAGAGTTGATAAAATTCTATAAAAGTGATATAAACTCTATTGATTTTGCAGAATCATTATTGTTTAATTTTAAAAACTAAGGTCTTTATGGAAGAAAACAAAAAAATAGAGAAACCAATAAAATTTATAAAAAAAAGATTTAAAGGTTTTTTACGTTTAAATAATATAAGAGATTGTCATTTAGAGGTAAGAAATAAACAAAGGTTTTTTCAAGATAGTTTTAATTTAAAAAAGAATATTTCTTTGGACGAAGATATGGAATATTTTTCTTTACATTTTTACGATAAAAAAGAATATAATTTAATAATAGATGTTTATTCGGAACAAGATGAAAGTGAACAAAATCTTTATATTAGAGTATCTGTGACTTCTGAGAGCCGCTTTAAATTGGACTATTTAGATGACTTAGAAAAACGAATACTTGATGATAAATCATTTGAAGATTTAAAAATAAACCAGATAACACATACAAGCAGTAGTGGATATGTTTTTTTCTTGACGGCAAAGAAAACAATAGACGTTCAAAAACAAATATTTTTAATAAAAATGAATGCCTTATTATCAGAGAATATAAATTATCAAGAAGATTTAGATTTCTTATATGAACATTTTAGAGATAAAATAAATAGTTTATCAAAAGAAGAACTTGAAAGAATAAAAGAAGTTATAATATTAAGAATGGGTGAATTAACAAAAGAATCTAAAGAGTTGATAGAGTTGAATTATATAAAATAAAAAGAAGCCTTTAGGCTTCTTTATTTTATTTTTGTCTATACCAAAACTCAATATCTTGAATAGTATTTGCTGCTTCGGTAGTGTCAGCCATTTGTAATGGTTGAGCATGAAACCATTGAGTTCCTGTGTAATCATTTACAGAATCTTTAGATTCCCAATATAACAATGCTCTATGATTGATGTTTGTTGCATAGTTATTTCCAATAAACTCATTTCCATTTGTTGTATTGTTCCAATCAATACCAGGGTATGTTCCAGAAGTTCTACCACCATTATAAATCCACCAATTAGTATTATTAGAAACGGTTTTCCAATGATTGTTACCTGAATTAGTTAGTTTTAAATAAGAAATATTACTGTTATCATTATCAATAGTAAAATGACCTTCACTTGGTTCTCTGCCCCAGAAATAAGTATTTTCTAATGGAAATATTAACATTTTGTTTGGAACACTTGTTCGTTTAGATAAAAATTCGTCAGTTCCTTTTGAGTCTGCTTTAAATAAATCAAATCTAGAAAATGAGTTTTTAGAATTTAAAGAATTTGTATCATAATTACCAAAATTAAAAAACAATGGTTGCCAAGTCCCATTATCTGTATTTCCAGTAGTAGTTTTCTTGTTGGTGTTGATAGTTCCAGCATAAGCAACAAGCGTCCAACCGCCACCATCAGTCGTCATATCACATAGAACATTCATTGTGTTTTCATTGTTTGTAATTTCATAAACTCCGTCTGTGCTTCCTTTGCCATTATTTAAGATCTGACTGCAGTTTTTATATAGCATTGCTCCGATTTTATTAAGTGTATAATTTTCAGTAGAAACCCAACGATATTCTTCTAAGCCTGATTTCTTTTGCTCTTTTTCACAATCGTTGTAGTATTGAACAAAAGATTCGCCTTTATAAATATCACTTTCAAGTGGAGAAATATCATTACACCTTTCGTTACCTGTATCAACCCAAGGAGTCGTTTGGTAAGAAACTTCATCTGATTTTATTATAACATTAAAATTGTTTGCATATACAGTAGTTGCCAATAATGAAGCAGTTATAGCCACATGTATTTTTTTTAATTTCATTTTTTTTTACCTTTTAAATCTTTATCTATAAAAATATTAACATCCATTTAATTATTGTCTATTTTTTGTTAGATTTTGATTAATTATTATTTATTATTGAAAAAATTAATATTTTGAATAAATAATAAGAAAAAAGAAATTGAATGTATATAAACTTTTAGAAAAATCAATAAAAGAAGAAGTAGAAATAAAAGAAATAAAAATAATACCAGAATGTATAAGAAAAGATAACAATCATCTTTATAAATATAGTAATTTGAAATTTAAAATGCCTGACGGTATATTTTTAGTAAAAGAAAATAAAAAACACAATTCTTATATTTTTTACTTTAACATAGAGAAAGATAAGTTCGAATCAGAAGATGAAAATAACTCAATAGGAGCTTCAATCATAAGAAAATATTTCAACTCTAGTCTTCATAGAAATGCACTTTCTGATCAAACTTCTATAAGGGAAATGTACGATCCTTATAATTAGTCAGATGTGTCACATTCAAACATATATATATCAAAAGACTTTTTTGATTTTAATGTTGATATAAACAAAGAAAAGTTCTTGTCTTTATTTCGAAATGTAGAAATCGAAGATGAAACTCTAGACGACTTATATGAAATACTTAAAGATAAATTGGATGATTATAAAGTATCTGAATTAAAGGGAATTGTTTATGTTGTTTCAAGAAACAAAGAATCTTCAGCAAAAGAAATCTTGGAAACCATTGAATTGTTTGTAAAATTCTAATCACTTCTTATGCCTTGATAAACATAATATTTTACTTATAATGAAAAAAGGAATGAAGAAAAGGATTTAAAATGAAAAGTAAAATAGCATTATCGTTAAGTGCAATATTGTTTTCAACAGCAGTATTTGCAGGGAAATTTAACGTAATAATAGATAAAGAAAAAAGTTCTTATGTAACACCAGAATGGTTTACTTATTATGAATACAATGATTGGGTTGACGATGGTTATCCTTATAATTGTGTTGAAGAGTTTAGGTATGAAGGGGTAGAGGTTTATCGTAAAGAAACGTGTGATCAAAATCAAACGAGAACTTATGACGAATATTTAAAAGAAAAATATTCAGGTGAATTAAAATTAATATCAGAAGGCATAGTAGAGTCAAGAACTATAACAGAAGTCGAAGAATCAGAGGTGGGTTCTGCAACAATAACTTCTGATACAGGATTCTCTATAACAGAAGGTGATAGTGGTGAAAATCCAAAAATAACATTGAAAATTAATCTTAATAAAGCGTTAGATTTTCCTGTGACTTACTCTTATAACACCCAAGACGGAACAACAAGTTCTGTTTTGGATAAGGCTGAAAATTTAGTTTATGATGAATATGGAAACCCTTTTATATCAATAGTGGATAACGTTGGTGGTGGTAAATTAATATTCGACGGTGGTTTCCCTAAATACTACAACGGAAATTGGGGTTCGGCAACAACTTTTGACGAGCTGAATCCACAATTTAAATTTATGCACAATATCATTCAATGGATGAGCAAAACTCATCAATCTAGAAATAAGGTTTTGTTGTATGGAGATGCAATAGAAGGTCACAACTATTCAGTAACTTCAACATTTAATGTTTCTATACCAAAAGCAATAACAATGGCAGGTTATACACCAGAAATAAAATCAGCCGCTCATTCAGATTATAATGGTAGTAAAAAGCATAATAGAAAAGTAGATATTAGTTTGGAAGAATTAAACGAATACGCTTCTATAATAATAATGTCTTCTGGTGGTTGGGAGTCTTTTACGACAGAAACAACTAATAATTTTACAACTTATGTAAATAACGGTGGTGGCGTATTTATAATAACGGATCATGATTATTTCCAAAAAACAGGCAATCAAATATTAAGAAAATTTGGTTCTGAATTTTATGGTGTAATAAATAGGAACGCTAATCATAATGCTTATAAATTATCAACAATTTGGTCAAACCTAGAAGGGACTGAATACGATAGGAATCACGAATTATGGAATGGATTCTCTTCAACAGATTCAATACCAGCAGGTAATTCAGAAGGTAATGTAAGAATTTTCACTCCACAAAAAGATATAGAAGCTCAAAGTGGAACATTAGTTTTTAATGCAGGTGAAACTGAAAAAGAAGTGACACTAACAATCAATGGTGATAACATTAAAGAGTCAAATGAAACATTTAAATTTATGCTTCAATCGGGTAATGATACAGGTCATATTGATCCAGATAGTATGGGTAAAGAAATTACTATTTTAGATGATGACTAATATAAAAAATCGATAATAAAGAGAAAACCAAGCCTCCGCTTGGTTTTTTATTTTCAAAATATTGATTAAAATAAAATATGCAATACAATGTAAAAAGATAGCATTATAATATTAAAAGGAACTAATTTATGAAAAATAAAATTGCAATATCTATTGCAGTACTAATGACTTCTTCTCTTGCGTTTGCTTCAACTTTTAACGTAATAATTGCAAAAGAAAATAATGATTATGTAACACCAGAATGGTTTACATATTATGATTACAGTGAATGGGAAAACAACGGCTACCCTTATAATTGTGTTGAAGAATTTCGATACGAAAATATTTCTGTTTTTAGAAAAGAAACCTGTGAACAAGATCAAAAGAGAGCTTATGATGAATATTTAAAAGAAAAATATACAGGTGAATTAAAGTTAATTTCAAGTGGAACAGAAGAAGAAAGAACAATTACAACGATTGAGGAGTCGGAAGTAGGTTCTGCAACAATAACTTCTGACACAGGATTTTCTATAGCAGAGGGCGATAGTGGTCAAAACCCAACAATAACATTGAAGGTTAATCTTAACAAAGCATTAGATTTCCCAGTTACTTATTCTTACAATACTCAGGACGTAACAACAAGCTCTATTTTGGATAAAGCGGAAAATTTAGTTTATGACGAATATGGTAATCCATTTATTTCAGTAGTAGATAATGCTGGTGGTGGTAAGTTGATATTCGACGGTGGTTTCCCTAAATATTACGATACAAATTATGGAACGCCTTCAAACTTTAATGAACTTCGTGATCAATTTAAATTTATGTATAACATTATAGATTGGATGTCAGAAACTCATGAACAAAGAGGTAAAGTTTTGATTTATGGGGATAGAGATAAAAACAATAATAGTTATAATGTAAAACATGCTGGTGGATCAGGTTTTAATACTTCAATACAAGGAGTTGTATCAATGTTAGGTTTTACACCAGAGGTTAAAAACTATGAAGATTTTGGTGGTGTATTTACAGGAACAAAAGCAAATATTCCGCTAAATGAGTTAAATAAATATGCTTCTGTTGTAGTGATGTCTTCTGGTGGTTGGGAATCATTAGATTCAGAAACAGCAAATAACTTTACTACTTATGTAAACAATGGTGGTGGAGTATTCATAATAACAGATCATAATTGGTTCCAACCAACAGGAAATCAAATATTAAGAAAGTTCGGTTCTGAATTTTATGGTAATGTTAATAGAAATTCAGGTCATGATGCTTATAAATTATCAACAATTTGGTCTAATTTGTCAGGAACAGAATATGATAGAGATCATCAATTATGGAATGGATTTACAGAATTAGATTCAATACCTGCCTCTTATTCAGAAGGAAATGTAAGGCTATTTACTCCTGTTCAAGATATTGTTGCTCAAAGCGGAACATTAGTTTTCAATGCGGGTGAAACTGAAAAAGAAGTAAAATTAAAGATTAATGGTGATAATGTAAAAGAATCAAATGAAATATTTAAGTTTATGCTTCAATCAGGAGATGATACAGGTCATATAAATCCAGATAGTATGGGCAAAGAAATAACCATATTAGACGACGATTAATAATAAAAAAAAGAAGTCAAGTTTACTTAGCTTGACTTTTTTGTAAAAAAAATTGATAAACAAAAAATATACAATACACTGTAAATAAGATAATATTATAATACTAAAAAGGATTTAGGTATGAAAACAAAAATAGCTTTATATTTGGCAATATTAATAACTTCAAATTATGCTCACGCAGCAAAATTTAGCGTAATAATAGATAAAGAACAAAACTCTTATGTAACCCCAGAATGGTTTACTTATTATGAATATACAGATTGGGTTGATTCTGGATACCCTTATGATTGTGTTGAAGAGTTTAGATATGAAGGGATAGAAGTTTTTAGAAAAGAAACATGCAATCAAGGTCAAGCAAGAACTTATGACGAATATTTAAAAGAAAAACATACAGGTGAATTAAAATTAGTTTCTTCAGATGGAGAAGAAACAAGAACAATTGTTGTGGTTGAAGAATCAGAAGTAGGTTCTGCAACGATTACTGCTGATACTTTCCAGATAAAAGAAGGAGATTCAGGAATAAATCCAACAATTACATTAAAAGTAAGTTTAAATAAAGCATTAGATTTCCCAGTGATTTACTCTTATAATACACAGGACGTAACGACAAGTTCTGTTTTGGATAAAGCGGAAAATTTAGTTTATGATGAATATGGAAATCCATTTATATCAGTAGTAGATAACGCTGGTGGTGGTAAATTAATATTCGACGGTGGTTTCCCTAAATATTACAATACAAATTGGGATATTTCTCCGCAAGATAGCTTCCAAAATTTACATCCACAATTTAAGTTTATGCATAATATAGTAGAATGGATCGGTGATACTCATAAATCACGTGGTAAAATTCTTCTTTATGGTGATAGAGTTGTCGGAAATACATACTACCATGTAAAAGAAACTGGTACATATGGTTTTGCGAGAAGCATTCCTTCAACAATTTCAATGGCAGGATTTACTCCAGTAGTTAAAGATTATCAAGATTATGGTGGTGTTTATTGTGACGCAAACAATATGGCAAACATTTCATTGGACGAAATGAATAATTATTCGGCAATTATTATAATGGCTTCTGGTCATTGTGATTCTTTATCAGAAACTTCAGTAAATAATTTTACAACCTATGTTAATAATGGTGGTGGAGTATATATTATAACTGATCATGATTCATTTCAACCAACAGGTAATCAAATATTAAGAAAATTTGGTTCTGAGTTTTATGGGATGGTAAATAGAACCTCTACTCATAACGCATATAAATTATCTACTATCTGGTTAAACCTATCGGGAACAGAATATAATCAATCTCACCCATTATGGAAAGGCTTTGCTTCAACAGACTCAATACCAGCAGGTGGTTCGGAAGGTAATGTAAGATTATTTACACCACAAACAGATATTGTTGCTCAAAGTGGAACTCTTTTATTTAATGCAGGAGAGATAGAAAAAGAAGTGACTTTAAAAATTAATGGTGACGACATAAAAGAAGAAAATGAGGTTTTTAGGTTCATGCTTCAATCAGGAAACAATACAGGTCATGTTGATCCAGACAGTGAAGGTAAAGAAATAACAATACTGGATGATGATTAAAATACTCCAGCATTAAAAATAAAAGCTATGATATTAAAAAAAGGATTTAGAAATGAAGAATAAAATATTATTAGGAATAACAATAACATTAAGTACAAGTGCTTTTGCTGATAATTTTAAAGTTATTGTTAAATTAGATGAAGTATCTTACTCAGTCGCTTCTGCTTTTTTACCTACTGGGGAAATAACATGTGACATATTTTCTCCAGCAGAAAACACGGTTTATAAAGGAACAATGTTTTCTCAGTTACAATCAAATTGTAAAGAAAGATTTGAAAATGAAGAAGGTCTAGAAAAGTTTGTAAATTCAGCAGACAAAACAGAAAATGTCGAAGGTTCATTGGTGCTATCTAGTTGTTTAGCTATTATGAATAATGGTCATTCTCGTGGCAATGACAATTATGTTATAAATAGTAATTCTTCTGAAATAAATGTTGAATGCGATATGACAACTGATGGTGGTGGTTGGACTAAATGGTGGTGGCACGACATAGGAAGTGATCCTTTCCCTGCTAGTGAAAAGGATGTGTTAGGTCATTCATTTGGTACATTTGACGTGTCTTCGAAATACGGCTATCAAAAACTACCTTCTTCATTGTCTAAAAATACAACAGAGTTGTTGGCAAAAGACGGTGTAGGAACAATATTTAAATGGGATTTTAATTCTTCAACAGCAACTTCTACTGCAGTATGGAATGCATTTCAATCTGGTATAGAAGTTCAAGCTAACGCAGTAACAAACGCTGGTGCTTGGAACCCGACAGCTATTGCTGGTTCTTTTTATGGAGTAGATCAAGATAGCTTTATGTATAGAGTTCAAGGTGGAGTAAAAGGTTTCATTTTGGACGATGATAACTGTGATTGTTTAACAACATTAAACGCAGGTCCTAACATGTGTGGAGAAGGTTGGTATTCAGGATATGGAGACGGTATTTTTGGATATGGCGTAGATAATCTAAATGACACTTCGTGTAATACCCCAGAATCATATAAGAAAATGTGGATGTATTACAGAGAAAGATGATTGAATTAAAAAGACTGCTACCGAGCAGTCTTTATTTTTTTACAATGATTTTCAATAATAGTAAATACTTTTTTATAATTTGTTGTTAATTGTTTATTGTTGCACCATTCAATATTTTTTTGTTTAATTTCTAGATTATTTTTTTTGCTTATAATTTGAGTTTTGTTTATATACAAATAAAGGTCTTCAATATATTTATTAATCTCTTCAAATGTATTTAAATTATTAAAATCATCTCTTTTTAATAATTCTTTTAAATAAGGTGTTGAAAAATGCACAAGGTCGTTATTAGCATTTAAATTAAAGTTTCTAAAAGCAACAACGGTATCAATATTTTTAATATCTTCATTATAAAAATTATTTAAATAAATAACACTAAAAAGGTCTGAATATATTTCTCTATAATGTAAATTAACATTACGTGTCCATATTCTCGTTTTATCAATACCGTTAGGTAATTGTTTTTGTTTTGGAATTAAATGAGATAATTCATGAACAAAATAAAATTTAGAAAAATAATCTTCATTAATCTCGATCCCATTAAGTTTTAGTTCTCTTTTAATTTCATTTTTTATGTTGTCTTTTGTGTTTAAACAGTCTTCTTCATTTGATAAAAAAAACAGATAAGAACAATTTCCATTATAAAAATTATCATATTCTAAACCAATAGGATATATCCAAGCATTTTTACGATCACTATAATTAATAACGGAATAATGATTGTTTATATTGTTGTTTAATATTTTTTGACTTAATGCGCCAATAGAATTATTTTTGTTAGCTTCATAAATCTTATTTACAGATTTAACTTCTTCTTCTTTTAATTTTTTATAGTTAAAAACATTAAATATAAAAAGATTTTCGTTATCATAACGAGATAAAAAATCATTTTTTACTTTGTCGTTATCAAAGTCATTTGAATATGCAGACATTGAAGTTATTAATGTTGTTATCCCTATAAGTGCTTTCTTAAACATAAGTTTCCTTTGAATTATAATGTTTAATATAAATGTTTTTTTTATTTTTTCAATAAAAAAGTTTCTCTATTGAAGAAATATGCTTTTAAATCAAGAAAATGTTTATGATTTGGATAATACGGGGTTACTTTACGGTTTTCATTTAAACGAGAGTATTTAAATTGGAGTAGATTAAAAAAAATTAAATTCTTGTCAATAATCAAAATATTTTTTTAGAATAAAAACTTAAAATTAATTCTTGAAACAAAAAAAATAATATGCTTCAATAATTAAGTAAATATAAAAATTGGAGAAAAAAATGAATGTAAAAAAGATAGTAATAATTCTAATTGGGATACACAGCTTAACTGCTTGTACTTATATGGAAGAGTTATCGGAAAAACAAGAAATAGAAAGGTTAAAATCTTTTGAAAAAAAATGTGAAAAAATAGGATATAAAAAAGAAACGGAATCTATGAGAAATTGTATTTTAGAATTTGAAAAAAGTTATCAATTTGAGCATAAAGTTTTTATGAATGAATTAAACACAAGAAATCATATAATATATTATTGAAAAGCTTATGCTTGTAACTCTTAAATAAGCGTTGTTCGTTTTTGTTTTAAATTGTGATTATATTTTCTTTGATTTTGGTTATTAAAAAGGAATTTGTTTATTTAATTCTTTGTTTCCAAGTATCAAGTTGCTTTTCATTAATGCTTTCACGAACAGGTAAATATTATAACAACAATTTAAAAGACATAAGAATAAAACTTTAAATAAAATTTTTATATGCTAACATATATAATAAGCTGAAAAAAGAGAGAGGTATAAAATGTCTAGTTTGGCAAGAGAATTTAATCAAGAAAACTTGGTTGTTGTAAAAAAAATTGATTTTAAGTTTATTGAAGAAGAAATCCAAAAAGGTTCTTTCGGTTTGGAAGCAAAAAATTCAGATTTCAAAGGTGATAGGGCAGCGTCTATAAGAAAGACAGAAGACGGGAAAATATTGACTGTTGAACATTATGAATCAAAAGAAGAAGGTGGATTGGCGGTAGTTAATAAAGTAGATCAAGAAATTTATGAAAAATTTGAAAAAATCAAAGTTGAAAGAAAATCTCAGATTGAGCGTAGAAAACGTTTGAGAAGATTTTAAAGATAATGATAAAATTGTTATCAAGATAAAATAAAGACCGCTATGCGGTCTTATTTTTTTATGCTTTCTTTTACTGGTTTGTATGACATTCTATGGATAGGACAAGGTCCGTATTTTTCTAATGCTTCTTTATGAATCTTAGTTCCATAACCCTTGTGCTTTTCAAATTGATATTCAGGGTATTTAGCTCCGTCTTCAATTATTTTATGATCGTGTGAAACTTTTGCTAAAATAGAAGCGGCAGAAACACATTCAAATTTAAAATCGGCTTTAATTGAATAATCTGAATCAACTTTAATTCCTTCTGGTAATCTATTTCCGTCGATAATTGCATAATCAACTTTTTCCAATTGATTAACAGCTCGTTTCATTCCTTCCATTCTCATAGCAAGGATATTGCTTTTATCAATTTCTTCTGGCGTAATATATACGACTTCAAAATAAAGAGCTTTCTCTTTAATAATAGGGTAGAGTTCTTCTCTCTTTTTTGCCGTCATTTTTTTTGAGTCAGTCAATCCTTCGATTGGATTGTTAGGGTCTAAGACGCAAGAAGCAACAACTAGATCACCAGCCAAAGGTCCTGCTCCTGCTTCGTCAACGCCAGCAACTAAAATACCTGCATTTAATTTTGATATAATTTTTTCGTCAAAATTTGGTTTTTCTTTTTTCTTTGTCATTGATTATTCTCCACTCTAATATTAAATTATATCATTTATTGTTGTTTTTTCTAATTTCATTTTTAAAAGATTCTTTTTCATTGTCATTCATACTTTCATATTTTTCAATTAAACTTAAAGAAAATATGGATATCGCTTTATGAAACCAAGTTGTAAATTTAAAAGAGAAGAGATTGTTTAACCATTGTTTAGCTAAATATGTAGACAACTGACCTTCATATAAAAAAGACTTTTCTTTCTGACAATTAATTAATTTTTCAGAGAAATTAGCTCCATTAATTTCTTTATTAGATTCCTCTAAAACTTTAAATGAAACTTCTGGTCTTGGTGCTCTATCGGGAAAAGCAACTCGACCACTGACAGCTTGTGAATAATATCCGATTTCAACTTTTGTTTCTTTTCCCATTTTAAAAAAGATAATACACTTATTAGGGTTTATTTGATTAATACTTGAGCCTGGTATTTTATCTTTATTTGTTTTTTTAACTTCTATCTCTGAAAAAAGTTTTTCACCGTCTATTGTGTAAGAAATAACAAGGTCTGTTATCTTAGATATGCTTTCGTCTTTGTTTTTTAAATCGAAATATTCTTTATTGTCATAAATCCTATTAAATGTGATGCCGTTTAGATTGTCATTAATAAAAAAATTTTCTGAATTAATTATTTTTATTATTTTTTTCTTTAAGTAAGTATCAACGTTTAATTCTCCTTCTTTTGTTTTAATATTTGAAAATTCTTCAATATTATTTTTTAAAACATTGGATAAAACATTAATAATTTGAAACGACAACATATAAAACTCCTTTTAATTAAGGAGAAGCTAACAAAAAAAAATAAAAAAGTCAAAGAAAAAAGAACCACAAATGTGATTCTTTTTTTATTTTATTTTAATCCACCATTTTTAAATTTATAACAGGCATTATTATTGTCATATAAACTCATAAAATAATAATCGTCTTCGTCATATTGACTACACATTAATTCCATTTGTTCTTTAATGCTTTCCACAAATTCAGGATTTTTTTCTAGTTCAGTAAGTTGTTGTTTAACTTGTTTAACCTCATCATAAGTCGCTTCAATACCGTATTTTTTTAATAAGTTCATAATGTCATTATCATTCATACTAGCAGTATCACCTTGGAAATCACCAATAATTTTTTCTTCTGGTTCATTGTCAAAATAATCATTAACGTCTAAGCTTGTATCAATGCCAATTCCATTGTTCGCATTTTCAACTGTGCTTTCAAATTTAGGACTATCCACTTTATAATCTAATCGACTGGCGTCAATAGAATCAAAAGATAAAGAATTTCCATAATCATAGCTAACCATTTCACCTCTTTCGTCTTCAATAATTTCAATAGTATCTAATTCTTCACCTCGAAGATAATCATATTCATCACCGAAAGATATTCTTAAAAAACATTTATCTTTTTCAGTTAAACAATCTTTATAATGAACAATAGAATTATTGACCATATAATCAATATTAGAATAAAACTTACTATCATTAAATGAATATTTTGCTATATTGTTTAGTTTTCGTATTTTTCTTAAACCTTCAGTTGATTTAGGTTTAAATGTCATAGTGTAGAATTTAAATTCGTCGTTTTTGTCGAATACAATTTGTCCCATAATATTACTTCTAAATTGATTAACATTTAATTTCAAATAACAAGGAGTATAATCTTTTACAAGTTTAGGATGCTCTGCGCTACCGCACTTTGAATCCATAGAGATAAGGTTTTGTTTGAAATGCTGTCTAAACGTATCATTCGTAATCATTGAATTAACCCATTTATCTTTTTCAATTTCCTTTTCTACTAATATTTTTTGTTCTAACCCGTCTACAACTTTTTTAAGGTCATATTTAAAATCAGATAACATTTCATCTTCGGCTTTTGTTCTTTGCATTTTCATAAAAGAATACAATGCTAGGCTAACAATAGTAAGTGCGCCCATAGCCTCTATCATAGTGACACCTTTTTTTGATCTCATACCAATCCCTTTTAATTTTTATATAATAAATAGTATTCCATGTTTTTTTTT
>CEVA01237041.1_pt1 | contig 198697 bp, 177 predicted proteins | sample 361521 | NCBI WGS metagenome assembly CEVA01 (sample SAMEA2622823, study PRJEB7988) | marine metagenome | isolation source: saline water (ENVO:00002010), including | reverse complement strand
GGCAATGATATCCTGACTGTCAAATGACTCTACATCATTAAAAATCAAAACGCCCGTCATAGAGGAGGTAAACTCAAAATCTGATGGATTCACAGTCCAATTCGGAGGATCTGCCAAACCAATACTCAGGAAAAATAAAGCAAATGTCTGTAATTTTTTCATGATAACTCCTTTTAAAAAATAAACCTTATACTTTCAACTTACATAAGAAGGATTAAACTATGTCAAAACTTGCACATTAATAAATTCAATTTTAATTTTATTTCTATCTAAATTCCAAAAAAAATCGATTCTGATGTCTAATAAACCACAAAAGCCGCTGACCAAAAAAAAAGAGACAACTGTTAAGTGGACAAAAAATGCTGACAACCGTCTATCTAAAATTGAAAAACAACTTGAAACAATTGAACAAAAGTTAGAAAAGTTAATTAATAAGAGGTTAACGGAAACAGAATCCAACTCATCCTCAAAAGTTGTGTATTCCTTAAGGAAAAAATCTTGAAAAAGCGTGTTGTACAAATTACAAAAGTTTCGAAAACGGTGGATAAACGGCTGGAGGTACTTGAGAAAAGATTGGAGCGAGTGAATAAAATGATTCTAAAATTGGAAAAGCTATTAGATGTAAATCCTAAAACAACTAGATCCATTACCTATACAATTCAAAGAAAATCTTAGAGTTGGTTTACCATTTATAAAAAATACAAAAGCCAAGATTTAAATTGATCTGAATTTTCTGTAAAGGGGAAATGGAAGGTAAACCAATAAAAAAACAACAATGCCTGTTCCAATCAAAGGAACTATATATATTGGCCAGGGTCCCATTAGATCTAGTAATGTAGAGGTCTCCGGTTTTCCATTTATAAAGAAGTAATTAGAACCAACTAACCAATTTATAACACCAATGGGCAGCAACAGTCCAATTGTAATAAGTGTCGTTCTGCTCAGCGCAAGAAGGCTGGGTCTCATCTTTAATACAACAGTTGCATATACCACAGATAAAATAATGAGCCCATGAGAAATAAAATACTGGAAAAATAAAAATGAGGGGAATCCTACCTCAATTGTAGGTGTAAAAAACGCCTGACTGGCACCCCCTAATCCCCAAAAATAAACTAAATCATATATATTATGATTTTTTTTCATTAGCATGATGGGACACAAAATTATGCTAAAACCACATAAATGCAGAGGTAGGTGCTCTAAAACTGTATAGGAACCATCCCACAACCGATAAACCCACATGGATATTTCGTTAACCCACAACATACCCGCAATGGATGAACGAACTAGTGTTTCCCTTTTTGGGTAAAATCTTTTACTGGTTGCCCATGGCACCAAAATCACCAATACCAAAGTTACAAATACAACTATGAGATGTGCTGAACCAAAAAGTTCTAACGAATTCATAGGATTTAAATAATTTTTGAGAGAGGGAAGTAGAGTATTGTTTAAACTACTTTACAACCGTTATCTTTGTTTTCCGAGTGGTGTTTCCTGCATTCATAACAACCGAGTAATTTCCACTGGGAAGTGAACGACCGTTCAAATTCAATCTGTAGTATCCAGCAGGCCGTACTTTATGCACAGGATGCAGAACTTGCCGTCCCTTTAAATCAAAAACTCGGATATCTACCAAAGAATTTTGTTTAACGCCATAGGTCATCTGAGTGACCGGATTAAATGGATTGGGATAGGCATTTGACAAGGTAAAATCTTTTGGAATTCCCATTAATCCTTCTCTTCGGATGGGATCAGAATTATGGGAAAAACGATTTTCAATGATTGGAAAAGTCTCAAACGGATGAAACAGAATATTCTCAATATCTGTATAGGGCAAATCAAACCACTCAGATAATAGAGTTGCATATAGTTGACGAAAATCAAACTCATGGAGCAGATTGGCATTGCTATCAAATTCTGTCATATTTGGATTTGAGCCGTAAATACCCCCTTTGACTTTACTTCCAATAACCAATTGCGGAGCAGCAGTTCCGTGATCTGTACCATTAGAACCGTTCTCAAAAGGACGCCTTCCAAACTCTGATGTAGTTAGCAAAATCACACGGTCCTTTAGTCCAAGATTTGCAAGATCCTGAAAAAACGGACCAATAGAACTAGATAATATTGATAAAAGATCATTCTGATTATTTAGCTGGTTATTGTGAGTGTCATAGCCATATTGATGTGTAAGAAAGATAGGAGTGTAAAGTCCTCCTGATAGAAGCTTTGCAATTATACTTAACTGGGTTCCCATTGAATTGTTAGGATATTCCACAGTATTTTGCCCCATCTCTGCTGCAGCTTGAATAACACCAGCATAGGCAAAAGAATTGTTGTCAATCTGACGTACATATGATAGCTCATCTCCTCCAACAGTCGCAGGAGGGACATTGTTGTATTCATTCTCATAGGTTTCATTCACCAGATTATAGAAGATTGAGGGGTCATCCACAATTACCCCTGGCACCCCTTCATTCCCCGTTAGCAAAAGACCATCCGTAGAACCCTGCTGTAGAGACATAGGTTCTTCAGGTGGATTGTCTACATAATCTGAATAGAGCGTTTCAAGGTATCGAGCTACCCAACCAGTAGAGATAAACTGATCAACATCTGAACCGCTTCTCCAGATATCGGTGGATCGAAAATGAGATAAATCCTGCTGGCTATATCCCACATTCTGAACAATGGCAATATTCTCTTTATTCCAAAGATCCAAAAGAGGAGCCAAAGCGGGATTAAACCCCAAAGAATCTGAGATTGGAATTACTTCATTCTGAGGAATAGCAATATTTGGTCTGAGATTGTAATAGTTATCATCCGTAAATGGGATAATTGTATTTAAACCATCATTCCCTCCTCCTAAATTCAGTATGACTAAAATCCTGTTCTGTCCTTTATCTCTAAGTGTATCTGAATTTGCTAAAAGAGGTTGAATCCATCTTGGGATGAGAGCTGAGCCCAATCCAATGGCAAGTGAATTTTTTAGAAATTGTCTTCGTTTCATTTTAGTTGGAAATCCGGATATCTCATTAATAATTTAAATACGCCTTTAAGCCTATCTTCTGCTTCTGGTATGGTCAAGGACCAATTATAGGGGTCCAAACCTTGAAGCAATTGATCCAAAAGTAATTGGCGAGTATGGTCAGTTGGCTCTATATCATAAAAATATAAAACCAAATCATCGATAAATTGTTGAGCATCGTTGGGATTTGGAAAATGTGATGCGACCTCTAACAAATTCGGCTGAAATCCCATAGGGTAATCATAGATATAACCATCTATCACAGCATTAGTAAAAAGTTTCCTATATGGAAGAGTGTAAGTGTTAATCCAGTTTCGATACCCTAACCAACCTGAAACATCAGGTGGATAAAGCAGGGCCTGACCAAAATATTCTTGAAACATTAATAAAATTCTATTCTTTGTCTCACCATCAGGAGGAACTATATCAGTTATATACATTTGACGTATTGGGGAAAGCACATGAGCGATGCCTCCTCTATATTTTGCACCTCTAAAGTTCTCGTCAAAGAATAATTCGCTCTTAAAGAGCGCTTCCAACATAGGTTTCACTTCATAATCATTCTCTCTCAGGACATCAGCCAGAGCATCTACAGCCTGTTCATCAGGATTGTAGTATACAAACCATTGGAATATTTTCCGAGCAAAGAATTGTGCGGTCTCCTCCTGATCAAAAATTATATCGACAATATCATCTCCTGTCCAGTATCCAGTTTGCCCCATAAATGTTTTAGAACCAAAATCATGCCTGTTTTCATTAAAAAAAGTTTCCAAACCATCTGTTGTATAACCAGTATAGGCACGTGCTGCTTCAACTACATCTTCCTGAGTATAGTTACCTACCCCAATAGTAAATAGCTCTAATAGCTCTCTCGAAAAATTTTCATTTATTCCTGCTAACGGACAGGGATTATCTTCTAGGGTAAAGGTGACTGTGTAGCTTTGATCTGATGGAAATCCTGACTCACACTCTGACCAAACATCATTCAGATCAACTGTGTTAGTATCAATAAGATCAAACCCAAAATTGCTCCATTGATCGGTGGGATTCCAATCGCAATGCGAACCTAAAGGAGGATTGCCGTACATACCCCAACCAGACCACCCATCAAAATCTCCCGTGACAGTATAAAGATACTCATAGACCCCAGGCTCCAGGTCCATGCTGCCTGAGTATGTACCATCACCGTTTGGCAACAGGGTAAGCCCGAAACCAGACCAGGAGTCCATTGTACCGGTCACATGGACCTCTCCCCCCTGCAGATCAACACCTGTCATGTCCACAGTAAAATTTACTGTTCGGGGACCTTCTCCAAAATCCGAACAACCGCTCCAGGGATGACTATCTAATATTGATTCCGAATCCGTTAGTCTAAAACCACGGTTGTGCCACTCTGTATTATAGGCACACTCATCTGGGACAGATTCAGCCCAATTCCATCCTCCACAGGTATATTTATATTCATAGAGACCTGATTCCATCCAAACTGTTTTGGTATAAATTCCATCCTCATCCTCATCCAATAATTTCCTTCCATATCCCGTCCAATTATCTAACGTACCAGTTACATAGAGATGACGATACCTATTCTCATCATTATCCAACCACTTAAGCATTGCAGGGTCCAAAGCCATTGCTTTCACAAAATCTTTTATATTTCCTAGAGCATATTCTCTGAGCAGTGCATAATGATTATATATTGCAGGGGGAAAGTTGACCTTTTGAGCCGATGTAGCAAAATGGTCGTGCCAGAAAAGTGTCATCGTTTCTTGAATATTTATCTCCTCTTCTAACATAGAATCAATAATCCAACTTCTTAGCTCTGCCCGTTGTTCTCTGTAAGCTTGGTTTAAAGAATCTTGCTGCTCTGGTGTAAGATCTGGAGGGTATGGATCATCTACCCAGTCACCTGGGGGCTCTGGTGTGGGCTGTTCTTCCAACAAAGCATCCACCGTGGCATCTAATCCAGCAGCGTGAGCTGAATTGATATGTTCCCATGTCGGGCCAAATGTCGTCCGTCTTAATAAATGGATAGCTGCGCGAAGATCAAAATCTACATCTCTTGAAAAAATGGTAGATTTAATATCAAGCTTTGGAGCAGAAATTTGTCTTGGACGAATTGGATTAATATTTTTGGGTAGATTTTTTATAGAAGGATATTCAGGTGGTAGGGATTCATTTTCCTCAAGAAATGCATCGAGTGACTCAATACGCTTTACAAATTCAGAGGGATTATCTATACTCTCTATAACCCGTATTTTTCCAGATGCTTTATCTTTTCCCTGAGAAAAGAGAAACCCCAATAAAACAAGTAATAGACTATTTTTATAGTAATTAGTTAATGAGTTTATTTTAATCATCATATGCTAGGACACACAAACTTATTAGAAGTTAAAAAAATATTTGTGTAATTAAAAATTATATTATTATTCTATAAAATAAATGACCCCATTAGAATTTGACCTTATCCAATACCCTTTTCCTGGCTGGAACAGTTCAGCTATGATGTATCCCTCATCAAATTGATAGATGGTTCCAGAAATAATGATATCACCAGGATCATTGATTTCAATAATGGAGATTTCAGTATGAATACCGGATATTAAATTCCAACCTTCTAATACATCCACAACCAAAGTATCAATAGGAGTACCTGTAATTTGAGTAATTCCAGATTCATAAAAACGTAGCCAATATCCCTTTCCCATTTGCAATTGACTTCCTAACTCATATCCATCACTAAAACTATATAAAGTCCCGTCTACTGTATTAGGAAACAACAGTTCGTAAGACGCATCATCTACAATCAATGGGAGGGCAACTAAATTCCAATCTGAATCTAGGGATATTGTTATCGTTCCACTCTGAGGACCCCCTGTCCTAGTCATAAAAATCTGATAATCACCTGTACGATTATCTGACCAAAAACAAAGGAGATTATCTTCATTCCAGATAAGGAAAGGGTCTTTTTGGACATTACTGGATTCAATGGGGTCATCACTTATTCTCTGTTCATTTGTGACCTCCTCTGAATCAAATCCCATTGAACCATAGTAGATATCAGGATTACCATTTCGGTAATCAACCCAAGTGGCATGTAAAATCGAACCTTTCAGTAAAGTAAAAGGGAAATTTTGAGATGCACCAGAGCTGGGATTCACATTGACCTCAGATGTAAATAAAAGTGTACTCAAATCACTGTGGTTTACATATGAATTGTTATGTTGGCTAACATAAAACCCAGCACCAATATTATTTCCGTCAATAGATATAGAAGGACCTGAAGAAGGACAATAACTTATAAAGTCATTGTAATCTGATATTTGAATCGGTTCTTCGAAATCATCTGAATTAAAACTCTTTTTCACTAAAAAATGTTTCCTCTGGTTTGAAATATTGTTTCGGTATGCAAGGTATATATCACCATTTTCAGAAATCTCCAGGTCAGACTGACAGCAATCACATGGTTCCATTTCCTCGTTTGTAATTCCAACTGGTTGACTAGGTGTAAATTCAAATGACCCCTCTTGTGCTACTGCATATCGTATACTGTTAAATGAATAATTCTGATTATAGCTATAGTAGAAAAGGTGAATTTTTCCATCAATTCCAACTTCGATCTCAGGATAGCCTGTCAAATACATCTGATCACTCACCCTCGAATCTTCACCCCAGGTAGACCCACCATCTATCGAAACATTGATATAGGTTGAAGTGTAGCCTGTGCGATCATCCATGAATACAACAATTAGTTCCTCTCCCCGAATCACTATTTTGGGCCCCGATTGAGTATAGGCCACAACAGTATTAATATGGGAATTCAGCCGTGCAGGATCTGAAAATGAATATCCCTCATCTGTGGACCGAGCATAGTATACATCTTTATGGCCGTTATTATCATTTACCCATACCAAATGGAATATCCCATCTAAATCGAAAACCCCATAGGGGAATTTTTGATCAATGTTTTCTACAGGAATAATATGGTAGTTTTGTCCAAATTGATTGGGAGGCTGTGCTAATAAAACACCAACTAACAACAAATATTTTAAGAAAAAAAATTGCATTGATTTTGTTTTTTGATATTCAAGATTAGTTGAAATTAGATTGATCAATTGTACTCATTTTAAATAAGTTATTTTCTCCATTTTAGTCTCAAATGGGCTTTGAATACTCAAAAAATACTCCCCTGCAGGAACAAACTGCCCATTGGATCTTTTTCCATCCCAAATAATGGAGTGATTTCCTATGTTTAAATTTTTGTTTAATAGTGTCCGAACCCAAGTTCCATTTAAATCATAAATAGAAATCAAAACTTTCGTAGACTCTCTCATGCCAAACCGAACCTCAATCCTTGAATTGAAAGGATTTGGAAACATGGATACTTTTTGCAATCGATTTTCATTTTCTCCTGTAGGTATATTTGTATTAACAGCCTTTTTATCCGGATGGACATCCAAAATGATCTTAAACATACCTTCCAATCCATTTTCAGTCTCCACTAGTGGAATTATTCTATCCACAGCATTTGGGTCGGAGGAACCACTATCTTCATCCAAATATTCATCTCCCTCAAAATAAAGCTGAGTGACCACTGTATTACCTGCAGGTGGAGTTATCATGAAATGGATGTGACTGGGGCGGTATCGGTCATTACCTAAATAATAAAATCCTGGTTTAATTGTCTCTATGGAAAATTTCCCCTCGTGGTCTGATAAAATCCGACCCCTCAGATTCAATTCATCATTATCAGGGTTCCCGGTATCGCAAGTTTGAAATACAGAATAACACCCTGCAACGTTGGCTTGCCAAGCATCAATAACCACATTTGGGATAGGAGTTTGACAATCATTTGCTGTTACCACGCCATTGATAAAAAGCCGAGTGCCCAATTCAAACTGTGATGCTAGGACACTTCGATAAGGGGAATCAGGTTCCCAATAAGGTCCCAAGCCCATTACATCGGGCGTAGTTTGGTCACAAGTTGCACCCATAATTGATTTTGGAAAAATTATCCCCGCTGCGGTTATACCACTTAATTGAAGAAAACGCCTACGTGAAATCATTTTAATAATACCGTTTTTTGTGACAGAATTTGTTTATCGTCATTTTCCACCATGATAAAATATACACCACTCGTTAGATTACTGGCATCCCATTTTATAGAATGATTACCAGGTAAAATCTTTTCATCCAAAAGCACTTCAATCAATCGTCCTTGGATATCGTAAACTGAAACTTTCATGTCCGATATTTCTGGTATAGCAAACTGCAACATAGTAACTGGATTAAATGGATTGGGATGGGTTGGCAAGAGAGTAAATTCTGTTGGGGTTTGATAAAAGATGGACTTTCTTAAAATAAAAGTTTCTGATAATTCACTAAGTTCCAACACCTGAGTACCTTCGCATTTTAACACTTTTCCACTTTTATCTAAAATTTCCCATTTATGCCCATCTGTCACTATACACTCAATGATCAATGGTTGTCCATCATTCTCCACTTCAATCACACAAACATCTGCTGTGCATAGTTTGGTGTCACCCGCGAATCGGATGTCTTTTATACCTGGAGGTGGTTTTGGTGGAAGACTGAAACTCAATGGATTGTCTACCTCAATTTCGGCTCCAAAATATAAAGAATTAGTGTTAACGGTTAATGTATTCAAGTACTCTGGAGGTTGGAAGTATCTGGATTTGGTGAGAGTTGTGTAGGTTGATAAGGTAATTTCTCCTTCCCCAGAACTTCTAAGCCAATACCCATACCCTGGTTCTATGACTTCAGCTTGGATATAACCATCGTCAAATCCGTAAACCGTACCTGGAATGATGAGATTGCTCTCATCTAAAATAGTGTTTACATCCAAAGGTGAGGAAATACCCCCAATGAGATTCCAGTCATGATTAATAGTAATAGTAGTTTGGTTTATAAATTCTCCTGTAAAAGTACAGGCTTCAGCTTCTTCAAATCTGAGCCAATAGCCAGAGCCTATTTCCATTATATCAATATCTGTATCAATGTAACCTCCCACAGAAAATCCATACAGTGTTGATTCATCCATATTGTTACATGGAAATAACCCGGTCTCTATAGGAAGGGAAATAAGGTCCCAGTTTTGTGAATAGTTGACAACAATTTCATTATTAATTATCTCGTTAAAAGGTAGGTTACAGTTCAATACACCATCTGCTGTAATCATTTGAATATTTCCACTGAATAAATGTCCATATGGGACATTCTCATATTCAAAATAATAAAGTAGATCAACAATCGTAGGACCTGTGATATAAAAAAAACTATATACCGGGTCTATTATTAATAAATATTGATCATCTGTTTGTAAGGTAAAATCTGGAGCATAGAGGTCAACCTCTGGTATGTCTATATAAAATAATAGTCCATTTCCCCATTCCGTATTAGGAATTATTTGAATGTTATTGATTGCAAATTCTTCGCATATTTCAAAACAGTTGGAGGTGTCCTGGATACTCAAATAATCTTCCACACAGTCCGGATATGTTCCGGGACATAATGAATTATATTCAATACTGAAACTGCTTAGGTTATCTAGTATATAGCAAATTTGTTGTGGTAGGTAGGTCAATTGATTATTGTATATATAAAACCATTGGAGATTATTGAGATTACCAATACTGCCGGGGATACTGGAAATCTGATTACCACCTAATTCCAAAAGATTTAAGTTTGTTAAGTTTCCAATATCACCTGGGATGCTGGTGAGTTGATTAGCATTTAAGAAAATATCAGTTAATTCACTTAATGAGCTTAAGCCTTCTGGAATATCACCGCTTAATTCATAATCTAAATAGGTTGGCCATAATGTAGAACATTTGAACTCTATTAACCTCCCATTCCCCCATACCTGTTCCCCTAATTCAATGGGTGATAAATAGGATGGCGGTGGGTTATTACCTGATTGTGAATTATCTATGAACCTCTGAAGTACATCTAGATCAGATTGATAAAAACAATTACCATTATCCAAAACGTTGACGCTCTCAGGTAAATCTAAAATTTCTGTGTATCCAACTTCACATTGCCTTATAAAATTAATACTCATGTTAAAATTGATGAGATCCACCTCGCGCTCTGCTAATTCCTGTGGTCCATTTACAGGATTGATACGTACGAAATTATTTTCCGGAAGTCGTACTGAATAGTCTGTCCATCCGGAATCAAGTTCATGGCGGGGGTCCGGTCGGTAGTAATCAGTAGAAACAAAATGAGCTCCGCTTGTCAGGGCATCATCCCGGCGGGATGTATCTCCGGTTCGTGCTTGTTCTGTATCGGTGTCTGCCCGGGTGCGCACCAGATATCCCTGATTTACTCTATCTATAATTTCTGTTGAAGGTGTGTTGATGCCTAAAAATGCTGCTTCCGGAGTTCCGGGAGTTGCTTCGGTGAATAAAATACGACCAGAAAGAGATGGGTAACCATCCATGTAATTATTCATGAGGGTTCCTTGGTTATCTAATCCGAACATAATCTTTCCCCGAGCTTCTGCCAGAGTGGGCCATCCACCGTTTAAAACCGCATCTTCTAATGTAGAAAATTCTCCTCTCACTTCATCAGGGGTAATAACTTTTTCTAAATCTTCACCAAAGACATCGCGAATATCAGCTTCCGCTTCTTCCAGTCCGGCTAGGTCAAATGGAATTGGAATGTTATAGGTTACAGAATCAGGCAACAGCAACAGCAAATTCTCTAATTGGGGATACTCATCAAAATAATTTTCCAATCCTTCAGATTTACATTCAACCAATACAAAAATGGGGACATGACCGGGATATGTATCAGACCATATTTTCAATTTTTCTAGTGCTGTTTTAAATGTAAAGAGGTGGGTATCAAAATCGATGTCAGGAAAATGGAGAACTTTGAGTCCGGGTTCGCTTAATTCAGGAATATCAGGTGTCCAATCCTGACCTGCAAGCCAACTCCCCATTTGGGAGGCAAACAATCCACCCTCCGGATCTCGGTAGACATCCAACTCTATTTGGCGGATTCCAAAATTTAGAAATTGGTCCGATAAAATTTCATGAGTGTAATCAATGGATATTCCTAATTCAGGAGCAAATACATTGATTACACCCATAAGAGTATCATACGGAGCAATGTGGTAACTGTTATGACTACCAACAACCTGAAGTTGGTTCAACTTTAACTCATTAATGAGAGTAAGGAGCGAATCATTTTGATTGAGATTCAGCCATCCTCCGTTTCGGTTTTCCCATCCATAAACTTTTGTGGTGTCATGTATGATGATGTTAGAAGAAAAATCGAAGAATGATAATGTCAGGTATTCATCTTCCGTTAACCCTTCGTCTACATTTTCTGTGGAAGGATCATCTCCAAATATCTCAAGTATGAAATTAGAACGATTGTCAAATTCAACTATTTCCGAATTTCCTGAACAAATCCCATTGGGATCAAAAGCGGCTATCCAATCTCCATTGGAAGCTGGATAGGTTTCAAAGGATGCCTGCCCCAGAACGGTTGCAGAATATGGTGATTCATTATAATTGAATTCAGGAGGTTGAGGATATAAGAGGGTCAATGAAAATAGAATAAATCCTATTATTTTCTTTTCCCATCTATTGAGTGGATTTGGTTTAGTCTTTCCCGTCAATACAATTTGGACAATGTGTAGGATTTTTCCATACAGGAATTTTGGTCTCACAAAATTTACATACTATTACAGAAGATCTTTTGTTTACATGCCAATGATTTTTCCCTTGATGAAATCTCTTTGCTCTCTTGTGTGCTGTCTCTTGTACTTTTTCTTTATAGTTCAATATCTAATCCGCAGAAACAGAGAATAATTATATTCGTTTTAAGACCCAATATACAAAAGGTAAACAAACCAGATACATCAATATTCCATATACGCCTGAGGGAAGACTTAATATGGATAACCCATTGGTTTGATTAAGAATTAAATTTCCAATTGTAATTCCTACTGTGGCATTTTGAATCCCTGATTCTATTGCTATGGTAACTGCCTGTTTTTTGTTTACATTGAACAGCTTACCGCTATTATAGCCAATGAATAACATTGATATAATCAGTGCAATAATTGCAGGTCCCAGAGATTTTAAATTATTAATAAACGCATTCCATTCACTTACAAGTGCTCCTGCTACAATTATAATAAATAATAATGTCGAAATTTTATTGGCAAATAGAGTAAATGAGTTAGCGAATGTATTATACTTTGTATTGACATATAAACCTATACAGACCGGAACTGCTGTAATGATGAACATTGTTAATCCTAAAGAAAGAATATTGATCGGTGGAGCATCAGATCCCATAAAGTATTCCATAGAAAACCCAACAATCAATGGCAATGTAATTACAGTAGCTATACTCACTATTGCGGTATATGAAATAGATAAGGCAGTATCACCTTTTACAAGTTTAGTGATTATATTGGAAGTTACACCTCCAGGACAACAGGCAAGGATCATCATCCCCACAGCCATTTCATTTGGTAAGACAATAAGGGATACAATTATAAATGAAACTAAAGGTAGTATGATCATCTGATTTATAATCCCCACTGCAAATGCCTTTGGAAAACGAAAGACAATTCTGAAATCTTCAATGGTCAAGCCAAGTCCCAATGTGAACATTATAAAAATAAGAGATATAGGTAAAAAGACATCAATTATCATAGCGATTATCCTTTAAAAATTATCTATCCTTTCCACTCAGTAAGCAAACGGAAAAAATTATTTAAATAATACTTGTAATATTATCATTAATCAATTGATGCTCCAATGATCAGGTCCAATTATAAATTTAATTGCATTTCTATTTCTTTTGTTAAAATCTATAGAAGAAATTATAGGTGCATATGTCAAATATGAAAGCATAGAAAACATAGACCAAGCAGATATTGCAGCAAATTCTTTTGAAACTCCATCAGTTACATAAGAACTATTTCCCATTTCGATACTGCCTGGAATAATAAGCAAAGATAAATATAAACTCCACTTCCTATGTAAATCTTTCCAAGTCCTAACATTACCAGCATATACGGCTTCTATATCATTTAGATTAACGCTTTCTAAAGATTTGCGACCCAGTAGAGTTTTAGTTTCAAAGAATATATAGTTATCTTTAGTTCCGATAAATTGGCCTCCCAAAAATTTTGGATCTGGAAATATTTTATTTTTACACTTAATCAATATTAAATCATTAGAATTAATTGAATATTCATCAATAGAATTAGAAGATTCTTTTTTAAGTATAAGACTTTGATTGTAATTTGCATTGAGTATCGTTAGTGATGCTGTTATTGTAATTAAAAATAATATTGCGTTATTTAATGGCATTAGTAATTATTATAATCAGTTATGATAATTAGTTTAATAACGTATACCTAATTTTTGATAAATAAAGGATAAAAGCCATGCGGGGCCAATAAGTAAAAACTGAACATCCTTAAAGAAGGATGGTTTCTTACCTTCAATTTTATGACCTATAAACTGTCCAATCCAGGCAGGAATAAAGATTAACAGCGATGTTTGCCATAAAGGTAGACTAATATTTTGACAAAGCCAGTGATTTCCGAAGATGAGTAAACTTCCCATCAGTGTCATTCCCAAAAACATTATAACTGAGAGTCTAACATAAAACATCATGGCAAAAATTATAAATATGATCCCCCAATTTAGAGGAAATCCTAGTCCCGTATCAGGGAAATAACCGTGAGGGATAGACCAGAATAATCCAATAGTACTGAACATAATGAGAGGGACACAAATCCAGTGAATTTTTTTATTTACCGGATTTTGATGACTTTCACTATACTCATCCAGCCATGTTTGCATAGTTTTCATGAACACATTCTCCCTTGTTAGTAATTAAAAATGATTCTCCTTTAGTTGGAAATGTAAGGGGTGAAATTGGGAAATTCAATAGGTTTTCTTTTAATCATTGAATATCAGCCAAAGAAAATTCTGGTATCAATATTCGCTTTTGGTTCTTTACCCACCACTTACCTGATTTTTCTTTTACCTTCAAATCGGAAAATTGATAAGTGTAGAGCCAAACTTTTAAATACTTTGGTGTTTCGAACTCATTATCCAATAATTCTAAAACAGCTGGAGAGCCTTTTAAAATTTGATTTAAAAACCGATAAAACCAATGATACCCAGAAGGTATCCTCAGCCGGTTCATAAATGCAGCATGATCTTGAAAAGACTCGGGTTCATTTGTGTTCATTTGCCAATAGATTTCATCTACCTGTTCAAAGAACAAAGCTGCAAACCACATTTGCCAATCCAATCTCGGCTGATGGGGTTGAACAAAACCAGGAGCACTGATTTCCATACCTGCTTTCCATTTAAATCGAATCTCTTCCCAATCGACTCCGTTTTGGCTTTTCTCGATAACTAGTTCTGGTCTAGAAGTTGTCATTACAGAAAACAATCCATATGTATTTACAATACCAAATGGACGAATTGTTTGCAATGATTGTTGAATGAATTGAGGAAATTTAAAATCCGGGAAATAGCGAATGGAAGTGTGAGCACTACTCAGAATAACAATACAGAAAACAAATATAAAAGCAACGCGTCTTTTTATACTGGTCCATTTTATTGAACTTGTTTGTTGAAGAGTCCGAAAACTAACTCTATTTTTGAACCATTTTTTCAACACAGAGTCATCCAAAAGGAAAATACAAAGCATCAAAGTCAGCAAATTAAAAAACGTATAATTTCCCGTCAAAAGAATGAGAATCATCAAAAGGGAAATATAAAACCATGCAATGAGTTTTATCCTTCTTGGACCGAATATAAAAAAGGGAATAACCAATTCCACAAAAAACATAAACCCGGTAGAAAGTTGATGAAACCAAACAGGCATTTGGTGCATGTACCACGCTGTCCAGGTAGCCAAGGGCTGAGTTTCATAATGATAGGTCAAAGCAGTCAGGTCCGTCCAGACCGGATCACCACTAACAATTTTAGTCACACCAGAAAAAAACATTAGACGAAACAACAGCCATCGCAATAAAAAAACACATCCAGTTGATAGTGTATGGGAATCATATTTTCGAAACAGCATACAGTTAGGAGCCAGCCATATTGCAAGAAATCCACTTTCCAATAAGAGGACATCCCATTGAAAACTAAGAAATCTTTGTCCACCTGTATACACAGATAGATACAATATCCACAACACGACCATAGAAATTCTAGGTAAGAGTCCGATAACTGCCATAACGGAAATAACTATTCCTGAGATACAAATAAAATTCATCCCTCCAAAATCAGAGAAAAACCACTGTAGTGATGGAACTCGAAAAAATCCTGAGCTTCCGAATCGAGTTTTTACCTGTTCAAAAAAATCTGCAACCGGAAGTATCCCATTGGCTCCCACCAATCCTTCCCACTGAATCCAAAATGAGGTAAATGCAATAAAATAAATGATACCCAATAGTTTCACAAAAATCCAGCGTGAAAAATGATAGGAGGGTAGTTCAATACTATTACCCCAGAAGAACTTTGTAAGTTTACTGAAATATAATCGATGTTTTGCTATAAATGAGTAGCCGCAATCTGATATTGATCGAAAAAAACTGATATTTTCATATATCCAATTAAGCCATCTAAAACAAAAGTTTGAGGAAAGTGAACTAAATACGGCTTCCGCTCCGTACAATATCGTTCCATCAGGATGAATTAGGTAAACCGAAGATTGAAATTCCTTTTCAGCTAGAGGCGAAAATTTATTTCCACAATCTTGGAAAGAAATATAATCTATTCCTTTTTTAGTTAGTTGTTTCCATCTCATAATCCAAAATTTGCAAAAACCACACATTCCATCATAAACCATGGTTGGCTTTGTAGGTCGGAATATTTTAGGAAGTTTATCAGGTTTCCATTTTGACATGAGTGAGAAAGTTAATAATATCATTGTTTAATCATGAGAAATAATTTTCTAAAATACCTTCTTCCTGTCGCACTTATTTTTATATTCATAGGATTTCTGATTTTGAAATGGATTCAGCGTCCACAATATAATATTTCAATTGAAAAATTATCTCAAATTAAATCCAGAGAAGTTACTATCTATCGGGATACTTGGGGAGTTCCTCACATTTTTGGTAACTCAGATGCTGACGCAGCCTTTGGACTTGCTTATGCTCATAGTGAAGATGATTTTAGTACCATTCAAGATGTTATCATTTTAGTTAGACAAAAGTCAGGACTTTTAAATGGACAGGATGGGGCTGTTACAGACTTCCTCATGGAATGGTTGAGAATTTATGAAACTGTGGATAAATATTATTCAACCCAGTTATCTGCTGATATCCATCATTTGTTGGTAGGTTATTGTGATGGAATTAATCTTTATGCCCATGAACACAACGAAGAAATTAAACTAAATTTATTTCCTGTTGAACCTAGGGATATTGTGGCAGGGTTTGTATTTCGGACGCCCATGTTTTTCGGTCTTGATAGAGAATTAGAACTGTTATTTTCTCTTACCGAGAAACCGGAAATTGGTGGTATACAATCTGCTCAAAAAAGAGAATCTCCTATTGGTTCGAATGGTTTTGCTGTATCTCCGAAACGCTCTGAAAATGGAGAAACTATGCTGGTGATTAATTCCCATCAACCCTGGGACGGTCCTACCGCTTGGTACGAAGCACATGTTTATAGTAATGAGGGATGGAATATGAGCGGTGGATTATTTCCTGGTTCACCGGTGATATTTGTTGGACACAATGATAGTCTTGGTTGGGTTCATACGGTAAATGAACCAGACCTGATTGATACATATATTTTGGATATCCATCCTGAAAACTCCAATTTATACCGTTTTGAAAGTGATTGGCTGGAATTGGAAAAAAAATCTGTTCAAATTAAACTAAAAATTCTGGGACCTTTTTCATGGACGATACATCGTGAAGTCTTGTGGTCAGTGCATGGTCCTGTACTTCGATTTGATCATGGTGCTTATGCGATTCGTTATGCTGGAATGGGTGAAGTGCGTCAAATTGAACAATGGTATCGAATGAATAAATCAAACAATTTTGATGAATGGACTGATGCTATGAAAATTCATGGAATCCCATCTTTAAACTCAGTTTATGCAGATCATACCGGTAATATTTTCTATGTTTATAATGGTAAATTTCCAACACGAAATGTAAAATATGACTGGCAGAGCTATCTCCCTGGATGGTCATCTAATACTTTATGGAAAACTACATCAGATTTTAATTCAGCACCTCAAATCCTTAATCCTGAAAGTGGAGTATTATTTAGTACAAACCAAACTCCATATTATGTCACTGATGGTGAGGACAACTTGAATCCAGAAGATTTTCCATATGAATGGGGAGTGGAAACTCATATGAACAATCGTTCATTTCGCGCGAATGAATTATTTTCCAAGGAAAATACCATAACGCTTGAAAAGCTAAAAAATATAAAGTTTGATAAATGTTATTCCCAGAAATCAGCAATGGCATCCCTTACTAAGGATATCATCAATGCTATAGATAATCAATCTGCCGTGGATTTACAAGAAGCTAGTAAAATCTTATCTAACTGGGATATGTGCACTGACAAAAAAAATGAGGAAGCTGCACTAGCTATATTTGCCACCGAGTCCTTTCTTCAGTTTCAATATATTAAAATGGAAGATAGCACGCTCTTGCAGCACACCCGAAGTGCTGTAAAACTATTGTATGAACATTATGGGTCTCTAAAAATCCCATTTGGTGAGGTGCAAAGATTGAAACGTGGAGAAACCGATTTAGCTTTGGGCGGTGGTCCGGATATACTTAGGGCAGTTTATAGCCGCTATGATGGTAATGGAAAATTAACCGGGCACAGCGGGGACGGCCTATTTATGTTTGTAAAATGGGGTAAAACAGATAAAGTTTTTTCAGAGAGTCTTCACCAATACGGAAGTGCTACAACCCAACCCAAATCAGTACATTATAATGACCAATCAAAATTATTTGTTCTTGGACAAATGAAACCGACCTGGAGAGAAAAAGGTGAAATAATTAACAACCGAGAAGCGGTCTATTCACCGGGGAAAACACACGAAAAATATTAATTTAGAGCATGAGGTACAGAAAGTTTAAATGGCGCTACTTCCACGATAAATTTTTCTCCTCTATCTGTAACCATTTCATAGTGGCCTTTCATGACACCAAACTGTGTTTCGAGAGGACAAAAGCTTGAATATTCATGAAGATCCCCCGGTTGTAAAGTGGGACGTTGTCCTATTACTCCTTCTCCCTTGACCTCCTGAACTCTACCCAACCCATCAGTGATATGCCAGTAGCGATTCATCAAAGTAACTGGAGTAGTTCCCTTGTTCTGAATGCTTACATGGTAAATATAACAATACTGTCCCTCCTGCAGGTTAGATGCACCGGGATCATACTTGCTGTGTACCTTTACCTTTATATTTTGAGTAACAGCTACTGATGAGTTAAAACCGGTTTTCATTACAGGCCCTTTTCAGGTTGTTTTTCTTTATTAGATTTTTCTTTTGATTTTAATTCTGGTTTTTCTTTTTTAGGTTTTTCAGGAAACTTTACATGTTTATTTTTTTTACGCAGTTCCTTTAATTTTTCACGAAAAGGTTTTCTCAAAGTTTTAACGTCTGATTTCTGCATTTCCTTAAGTGATTTGATCCGCTCATTATATCCTTTCATTATTTCCTTTTTCTGATCAAGATAATCTTTTCTAAGTGCATCGATTTCACCTTGTACTAATGCATCCTGAACTTTAATATTTAAAAAATTATCTGCTTTTTGTTTTGTTTGGGCAAACCCAAGGGTAACTAAACACAAGAATAAAATTCCATATTTCATTATAGCCTCACATAATATTGTTAGTTAAAAATAGAAAGAAACTATCAGCAAAACTAATTATCAGCGATAGTTTAATTACATTATAGCCCAAATTAAGGATTTTTTAATAAATCCTAATATAAAAATGGCAATAAGGGGTGAAAAATCAATTCCAATAGAAAGAGGAGGTATCATCTGCTGAATTGGTCTAACAATAGGGTCTGTTATATTGTATATCCAACGCACTATTTCACCTCCGGAATAAAAATTAAGCCATGAAACCACCACTCTGGCAATCAGACAAATATATAGAATTTGAAACACTAATTGTATAACTGAAATTAAAATATAGCTCATTGATTGTAGTTGTATGAGAGCGGGTGAAGGGAATCGAACCCTCGTCTCCAGCTTGGGAAGCTGGGGTAATAACCATTATACAACACCCGCTAAGCTTACAGAAAAGTTATCACTTTTAAAAAAGTTAAAACAAGTGTGAACATCAATCATCTAACATATCTAAACCCATAATTTTCTTCACCTAACTTATTTCCCTAAATTTATTTTCTAAACGATTGTATAACAAGCAGTTATAAGATTGTTGAAAATTTTCTACAAAAAAACTGTTGTGAAAAACTCTCTCCCATATATTTTTTTTACGACGATAAAAACAAAAAATTTAGGATATTTTAATTTCGTAAAATAGATTTCTAACCGCCAACCATCGGAATTTTAATGTTTTGATTCCGGAGACATACTTTACTTGCCCGCCTTTTTGTTCAAACTAGGTCAACCGTCCACATACCAAGGAAGGAAAAATATGGCAGAAGCTATCGAACTTGATTTAAATACTACCGGAATAAGTGAGCTTGACCCTCGTGTAAAGCAGAGCTTAATTGAAATTCAGTCTAAAGCAGGTGACGCTGAACCTCCAATACCAGAAAAATATACAATAAAGTCTTACTATGGAGAAGACACCCTAGGGGCAGATGTCCTAAAGCAAAAATACCTTGCTCCTTGGGAGACCCATCCTTGGGAATTATGGGATCGTCAAGCGAAAGCACTTTCATCGGTAGAAAAAACAAAAAAACTGCAAGATGAATGGAAAGTCAAGTTTTTTGAAGCATTGGAAGATTTTAAATTTGTTCCCGGTGGTCGTATAATGCATGGTGCAGGTAGGGATGACATCACCACCACCTTAAATAACTGCTATGTTGTTGGAATACGCGATGATTCAGTAAAAAGTATTTATAAAACAATTATCGAAGAAGCCCTGACATACAAGTTTGGAGGGGGGTGTGGGCATGACTTATCTATCCTCCGTCCCTCTGGAGACCAGATAAATGGAACAGGAGGATTCTCTTGCGGCCCCACCGGATTCATGAATCTATTCAGTGAAAATACGAATACCATTGCACAACACGGTCGCAGAGGCGCAAATATGCAAACCCTGAGGATAGATCATCCAGATATAGAAAAATTCATTGAAATTAAGACCGATGATATCAATATGATAAAATATTCAAATATTTCTGTATTACTCACACATAAATTTATGAATGCAGTAGAGTCTGACTCAGATTTTGAGCTAACTTATAATGGAACTGTATATAAATCTGTTTCGGCTCGGTCACTGTGGAAAAAAATCACTCTCCATGCTCACAAGAGCGCTGAACCGGGACTTTTGTTCTGGGATACAATGAAAGAATTTCATAATGCCGAATACTGTAGTCCTTTAGTCTCCACAAATCCATGTGCCGAACAACCTCTACCTGATGGTGGATGCTGTAACTTAGGAGCGGTAAATCTGGAACGATTTGTTGATAAAAAGGGTAATTTTCAAATAGAATCCTTTAAAGAAATAATTACCGTTGGAACTCGTTTTTTAGATAATGTTATCGATTATAATATGGACAGGCATGCCTTAGATGCACAGAAAAATAATGCTGAAAATGACCGTCGTATCGGGCTGGGGATTCTAGGCCTAGGTGACATGCTAGTAAAAATGGGAATAAAGTATGATAGTGTAGATGCACTCGAAACTGTAGATCAAATTATGACCATTTTCCGAGATACTGTCTATGAAACAAGTATTCAAATCTCAGGAGAAAAAGGATCATTTCCAAACTTTCACTGGGATGGATATTCAAAAAGTAAGTTCATTCAGAATCTACCAAAAAAACTGAAAAATAAAATTCAAAAATATGGAATTAGAAATTCCACATTAACAACTGTAGCTCCCACTGGTTCAGGTGCAATTGTAGCTAGAGTGACCTCAGGGATTGAACCCATTTTTGCTACATCATATAACCGGAGAGTTAAACAAAATGATGGCTACGGTAAGACATTTGATGAGTACAAAGTGCTTCATCCAATTATAAAAAAATTATTTAATGGTGACAAAAATCTCCCTAAATATGTTATAACTGCCCACGATATTGATCCTTTCTTCAGAGTTAAGGTGCAAGGAATCATCCAAAAATATATTGACAGTTCCATATCCTCTACTGTCAATTTACGGGAAGACACATCCCGTGAAACAGTTGCGGATATTTATATGACAGCGTATAAATCAAATTTAAAGGGTATAACAGTTTACAGAGAAGGCTCAAGAGAAGGAATTCTTGTAACTGAAAAAGGAACAGAATCAAATCAGGAAAATAAATCCATACAAACTGTTCAAAAAAATGAAAGTGAACCCAGAATCAGACCTTCCATAACCTATGGAGAAACAAAAAGAATTCGTACAGGAGAGGGAACACTTTATATTACTGTGAACGAAGATGAAAATGGACTATGTGAAGTCTTTACCGCTATAGGAAAAGCTGGTGGAAATGCTGCAGCTCAATCTGAGGCTATTAGCCGACTAATCTCGCTGGCACTGCGATCCGGAATAAACCCTAAATCTATTGTAAAACAGTTAAAGGGAATAAGCGGCCCCAACCCAACTTGGGAAGATGGACGGCTCATATTATCTACCCCTGATGCTATAGGAAAAGCATTAGATGATTATCTGGATTCCAGATTTTCTGATGAACTTCCAATCAAAAAACGCCCAACAATTACCATGGCAGAAGAGTCAGAAGAAAAGTCAAAACATGTTTCAGATTTTACTACAAGGTCTACAACAATCTGTCCGGACTGTAGTGCTCCAGTACATTTTGAATCAGGATGTATAACCTGTCAAGGGTGTGGATATTCAAAGTGTGATTAAAACCTTACAAGAGAATGTATATAAAACTAATCTATAGTTAAAAAAGCCCCGGTTATCGGGGCTTTTTTAAATTATCAAATTAGCTGCATTAAATTTCGATTAATTCTTGTTCCTTAACAGTCTGCATTTCTCCAAGAGTCTTTACATGATCATCAGTTTCAAGTTGAATCTCATGTTCCGCGCGGTGAATTTCATCTTCAGATATGTGATCTTCTGTTTGTGTTATTTTTAAATGCTGGTTAGCATCTCTCCTTACATTCCGAACAGAAACCCTCCCTGCTTCTACTAATTGATGAACGTGTTTAATTAATTCTTTTCTACGCTCCTCGGATAATGGTGGAATTGGAACAAGAACTGCAGTTCCATTATTATTCGGCGTTAAACTAAGGTTGCTTTGTAAAATTGCTTTTTCAATTTCGGGAATTAAAGTTTTTTCATAAGGTTGAATTGAAATCAAGGATGCATCAGGAATTGTGATATTTGCTAGCTGATTCAGAGGTGTCATAGTTCCATAATAATCAATAGATAAACCATTAAGTAGCTCCGGATTTGCCCTACCTGTACGAACTTTTGCCAATTCTATTCTTGTATGGGTCAAAGCCTGATCCATTCGATGATGAGCATCTTTTAATATATCGTCAATCATAAATTATTCACTAACCAAGGTGCCTAAGTTATCGCCCAATATAATATCTTTCAAGTGTCCAGGTGAATTAATATTAAATACATGAATCGGGAGGGAATTTTCCATACAAAGAGTAATAGCAGTCAAATCCATGATCCTCAATTTTTTTTCTAAAACTTTAGAATAACTGATGAAATCATATTTAAGTGCATCAGAGTGCTCCTCTGGATCCATATTATAAACTCCATCCACCTTTGTCCCTTTTAATACTATTTCAGACTCCAACTCAGATGCTCTAAGAGCTGCTGCTGTATCAGTACTAAAAAAAGGATTTCCGGTTCCACCGGAAACTATTACAATTCTGCCTTTTTCTAAGTGTCTAAGTGCGCGTCTCCTAATATAGGGTTCGGCTATCTGATCTACATTCACAGCTGTTAACGTCCGAGTTTCACACTCAATTTTTTCTAGAGCATCCTGCAGAGCAATAGAATTCATAACTGTAGCTAACATCCCTAAATAATCACCGGTTACACGATCCATTCCTTTTCCAGCTGCTTGAATTCCACGGAAAATATTACCTGCTCCAATAATTAATCCAATAGATATTCCTAAATCAAAAATGGATTTTACTTCTCTTGCAAGATATTCAGCGCGAATTGGGTCAATGCCAAAGCCCCGCTTCCCCGCAAGCACCTCCCCGCTTAATTTCAGTAATACCCGTCTGTAGACAGGTTTACCCATAATTATAATATATAATTTGGTTAGTTAGTTTCGCCAATTGCAAACCGGATATATCGGTTCACCGTAATGTTTTCACCAAGAGTTGCAATGGATTCGGTGACGATATCCTTAAGTTTTTTATCCGGATCTTTGATAAAGTTTTGTTCTAAAAGACAGCTTTCCTGATAAAATTTATTGATTCTTCCTTCTACCATTTTTTCAATAATATCTTCCGGTTTCCCCGAAGATTTTGCTTGATCACTGTAAATTTCTTTTTCCCTCTCTAAAACTTCCTGTGGGACTTTTTCCCTGCTCAATGCAATAGGATTAGTTGCAGCAATCTGCATGGCTATATTGTGAGCTAAATCTTGAAAACCATCAGTATTAGCAACAAAATCTGTTTCACATCCTAATTCTAGTAAAACACCTAAACGATTTCCATGATGAATATATGAGTAAATGATCCCTTCAGTTGCATCCCGAGATACTTTTTTTTCTGCTTTAGAAACTCCAGATTTTCTCAAAAAATCAACCGCCTTTTCTATATCTCCAGAAGACTCAACCAATGCATGTTTACAATCCATCATCCCAGCGCCAGTTTTTTCACGTAATTCTTTTACTAGTTTTGCGTCTACATTCATGAATTATTCTTCCTCTATATTCGCACTAACTTTATCTTCGGATACATCTGAATCTTTTTCTTTGGATGATTCTTCATTGCTATCTGCTTCATCATCCTTAATAGCCTCCACATGCTCTTCTATATTATCCTCATCAATTTCATCAACATTTATCTTTTTTTCTGATATAATATCCTCTTTTATAACTATATTTTCAGAGAATTCCGCATTATCTGTTTCTTCATCCGAACTGGAAGATTCTAATTCCATTACGTTTTCTTCATTTTCTTTCACACCGTTTTTGACTGCAATTATTCCATCAGATAATGAAGAAATAATAAGCTGAATAGCACGTATAGAATCGTCATTTGCAGGTATAGGATAGTCTATGGGGCGAGGGTCTGTGTTAGAGTCAACAATTGCAACTACTGGAATTTCTAAGCGATTAGCTTCTTTTACCACCGTTGATTCATGATTTGCATCTACTACAACAATCACTTCAGGTAACCGACGCATATCCTTAATTCCACGATGCTGGTCTGATAACTTTATGCGTTCACGATTCAACATCTGAATCTCTTTTTTTGTCAGATTATCATAAATACTAGAGCCTTCTTTTTCTAACATTTGAAGACGTTTTATGCTCTTTTTTATTGTAGAAAAATTTGTTAATGTACCACCCAACCATCGTTCTACCACATAAAACATTCTACATCTGTCTGCTTCCTGCTGGATGATATCTTTTGCTTGTTTTTTGGTTCCTACAAATAAAACTTCACCCTTTTTTCGAACAACATCTTGTAAAAATTGTATAGCAATATTTAGATTTTTGATGGTTTCTTCAAGGTTGATAATATGTACGCCATTTTTCACCATCAATACATAGGGTTTATAATAGGGATTCCACTTACTGGTAACATGACCAAAGTGAGCCCCTGTTTTTAATAAATCATCAAATTTTAATTCTGACATTATCTTTTTGAAAATTGAAATCTTTTTCTGGCACCTGGCTGACCATATTTTTTACGCTCCACTCTCCTGGAATCACGAGTTAGAAATCCGCCTGATCTTAGTTCTTTTCTGAAATCTTCATTTATACTACCTAATGCTCTTGAGATTCCCAATCTTAAAGCTCCTGCTTGCCCTGTGAGACCTCCACCTTTAACCTGTGCATTGATATCGTAACTTTTCAGTGAATCAACTGCATTGAGTGGTTGCGTTACAACCATTGCCAGCGGACCACGGCATAAATACTCATTATAGTCACACCCATTAACAGTTATTTTTCCTTTTCCCGTTGTGAGATAAACACGGGCAATGGAACTTTTTCTTCTTCCGGTTCCGTAAAACAATGTCTTTGTCATTTAAATATCCAATACCTTAGGTTGTTGAGCATTATGAGGATGTTCAGCCCCCGTATACACTTTGAGATGCTTTATGATTTGTCTACCCAAACGATTGTGTGGAAGCATTCCTTTTATAGCATTCTTTACAATTCGCTCAGGATGAGTTTTTCTCATTAGCTTTACACTGGTAAATGATTTTGATCCTGGATAACCGGTGTGCCGAAAGTATAATTTATCGGATTCCTTTTTACCTGTCACCCGTATCTTTTCAGCATTGACCACAACCACACAGTCACCCATATCCATGTGGGGCGTGAAGTCAGGTTTATGTTTTCCTCTTAAAATTTGTGCAATCTTGCTGGCAAAACGACCCAAGACCTGCCCATCGGCATCTGCAACCCACCAGTTATGTTCAATATCTGATTGTTTAATTGATTGTGTTTTCATAAGAATGATAACGAATAAAGCCGATGAAGATAGTATTGTTTTCTAAAATATGTCAACTAAGAAAAAAATAATTCCCTTTTGAAAAACAACCGTTAACCATTCCTAAAAGAGATTCCCCAATAAATGGACTGTTTCGTGATTTTGATTTAATATAATCTAATCCAAATATCCATTCCCGATTAGGGTCAAGAATAGTTATTTCCGCTTCCACTCCCTTTTTAAATAAATCAGTTTCAAAGCTCATCACTTTTCGGGGATTTACAGTAAGCAATTTAATGATTTCCAAAAGATTCATTTCGTTCTTCAAAACTTTATATACTGAGCCAAAACAAGATTCCAAACCAATCATTCCAAATGGTGCTTCATTAAAATCTGCTTCCTTTTCCTCTATTGTATGGGGGGCATGATCTGTAGCAATACAAGATATAATTCCTTCTTTAAGTGCTTTGATCAATCCCAGTCTATCTTTTTCAGTTCTCAAAGGAGGAGCCACCTTAAAAGAGGTATCAAAAGAACGAATAGACTCATGATTAAAATACAAATGATGTGGTGTCACCTCAGCTGTTATATTTTGATTCAATTCTAATCTTTTCCTGATATGTTCTATACTTTTTAATGCAGAAACATGGGGCACATGAAGGTGAACACCAGTCAATTGACTAATCTCTAAATCTCTGTTTATCATTGAAGATTCAGCAATATCAGGATTACCGGTAAATCCAAGTTCTGCAGAAACAGTACCTTCGTGCATTACTCCATCTCTTCGTATACATGGATCTTCTGCATGATTGATTGTAGGGACTCCGAACATACTTGCATAATCACACGCCAATCTGAAAACCTGACCATTAGAAACAGGGATTCCATCATCACTGAAAGCAACAGCTCCAGCTTTAATCATTCCTCCCATCTCTGTTATGACTCTGCCTTCCTGACTTTTGGTAATAGCTCCAATAGGATGAACATGTACCGGTAAATTTTTAGATTTTTCTATAATAAACCGAATGGATTCAGGAGAATCTAAAGGTGGGTCTGTATTGGGCATTACACACACCCGAGTAAACCCGCCAGAAAGTGCTGCATTGCATCCTGTCTCCAGTGTTTCTTTGTCCTCTCTTCCTGGCTCACGAAAATGGACATGAACATCGCAAAAACCATGAGTGATTACCTTGTCCTTACAATCAAAGACAGTTGCATCTTGAGGGTAATCCTGCTTCAGGATCTTGTCTATTTTTCCATTTTTTAATAGAATACTCCCTTTATAAGTTTTTTTTACATAAGGATCTAAGATTAAACCATCCTTAAGTAAAATAGATGATGGCTGTTTTTTAAGTATCATTTTAATTTTTGTTCATCTCTATCAGATTCTTCTGAATTTTTCTTACTTAAAAGCAAATAAAGAATAGCCATTCTGGAAGCGACCCCATTTAACACTTGATTTAAAATAATCGCCTGATTGCTATCTGCTACATCGCTATCAATTTCTATCCCTCGGTTCATTGGACCGGGATGCATGATAACCAAGGGTTTTCCATGTTTTTTCATCCGTTCCGATGTCACTCCAAAAAATGATCGGTATTCTCTTACAGAGGGAATGAGAGTCTGTCCCATGCGCTCTAATTGAAGCCTTAAAATAATCAGTGAATCTGCCCAATCAATTATTTCATCAAGTGAATAAGAAATGTTTACTGGGAAACCACCAAGATCCGAAGGCAACAATGTTGGAGGAGCACATAACTTCACATGAGCACCCATAGTGGTTAATCCAAAAATATTACTCCGTGCTACCCTACTATGTAACATATCTCCTACGATACCAATTTTCAATCCTTTCAATGAACCAAACTTTTCTTGAAGACTTACCATATCTAAAATTGCCTGAGTTGGATGCTCATGAGTTCCATCTCCGGCGTTAATAACCACTGCATCAATAAATTTTGTCAGTTGTACTGGTGTCCCGGGAACGGAATGGCGCATAATCACTGCATCAATCTTCATCGCAGCTAAATTTTGAACAGTATCTTTTAACGATTCCCCTTTTTTTAAACTACTTCCAGAGCCAGAAAAATTTACCATATCAGCACTCAATCGTTTTTGTGCTAACTCAAAACTAATTCGTGTTCGAGTTGAGTTCTCAAAAAACAAATTTACGATGGTTTGTCCCTGCAGGGATGGAACTTTTTTTATAGGACGATCCAGAACTTCTTTAAATTGAAATGCAGTGTCAATGATTGTTTGAATATCCTGAGATGGATAGTTTTTTAATCCCAGTAAATGACGATTACTTAGCATGAGAATACTCTGAAGAATATTGGCGTAATTCTACTGCATCTTTTCCATCAACTTCCTTAAGCAAAACATTGACGTGTTCGCCCTCACTAGTTGGAATATTTTTCCCCACATAGTCTGCTCTGATGGGCATTTCACGATGCCCCCTGTCTACCAATACTGCCAACTGAATTTTTGAAGGTCTTCCAAAAGTTAATACTTCATCAATTGCCGCCCGTATAGTGCGACCGGTATAAAGTACATCATCAACCAGTACTACTATTTTTTTGTCCAGACTAAAAGTAATATCAGTCCCTTTAACCTGTGGTACAACAAGTCTTTCCATAAAATCATCCCGATGAAAAGAAATGTTCAATGTCCCCAAATCAATATATTTTCCAGTCAGTTCTTCAATAATCTTTTTTACCCTCTGAGCTAGTGGTTCTCCCCTGGAGAGAATTCCAATCAGAACAAGGTATTCTGGATTATCACAGTTTTCAAGAATTTCATAGGACAACCGTTTTACCATTCGGTTAATGTCCATCTTACCCATCAATTCTTTGGTTGATTTGATATTCATAATATTCTATAAAAAAACCTCCGGGCAGAATGAAGTTAATCAATCCCTCTGTACGGAGGTTTTATTTCTGCCCTTACCGTCTCACTGGATCGGTTTAAAGGGTTTTCAATAGGCAGAAGTTACATTTTTTTAAAGAGGAATACATGAAATATTAATATTCACTAATAATCTAATTTGAGATATGTAGGAATCGGGGATTACGTATCATTTTGTGGCCGGAATACCAGAGGATTCAATTCAAAAAAGTTCTTTAGAATACTTGATTATTTTAGGGGGTATTACCTTTGGTTTTATATAACACGTCCAAAATATTTTCCGCGATTTGAAACTTTGTCAATCCAGATACCTCAATTCTTAAATCAATATTTTCTTTTTTGAACCACTGCACCTGACGCCGAGAAAACTGGCGAGTTCTAACGATAATTTTCTCTTTCATTTCCTCAAATGATATCTCATTATTTAGATAGGATTGAATCTGTTTGTAGCCAATAGAATCCAAAGCAGGAAATTTCAATTCTGATTCGGTCTGATATTTAATGAGCTGTTTTACCTCATCCACCCAACCTTCAGCTAGCATTGCTTCGGTTCGCAGTTCAATCTGCTGATTCAATTTTTCTTTTTTCATCTCTAATAAAACAGAAAATAATTCTAGAGTGTCACCGGAATCATCCTTCTGCATTTTAAAATGTTCACTGGGAGTTCTACCCGTAGATTCATAAATCTCCAATGCCCTCACCAGCCGTTTTTTGTTATTGATATGGACAATCTCTCCGTATTCCGGGTCAATGGTCATCAGCCGTTCTACAAGGCGATCAGGATTTTCTTCATATTCAATATTTAATCTATCCCTTATATTGAGCTCAGATACGCTCCCATCAAAAATACCTATGGTCAATGCCCGAAAATAGAGCCCGGCACCTCCGCAAATGATTGGGAATTTTCTGCGAGTATGAATTTGACCTATCTCATCCTTCACTAATTTTGCATATTCCCCTGCTGAAACAGGTTTTGAGGGATCCCTTAACCCAATTAAATGATGTGGAATCTCGTCCATTTCTTCTGTTTTGGGTTGGGCGGTACCAATCCCCATTCCTTTATAGATTTGTCTTGAATCTAGCCCAATGATTTCACCATTCAATATTTTAGCCAAAGAAACAGCAATAGCAGTTTTTCCAATGGCAGTTGGACCTATGATAGCAATTGGATATTTTAGAGTCATACAGTAGATTAATCTGTTATAAGTATGAATAAAAGTTATGAATATAGAATATGAAAAATAAGTTACTAATATTCATCATAAGAATTTACCTAGAGAGTGCTGAAAACAAATACCAATGACGGACTTATTAACAAATCATGGGAGTGAAATCAAATGAATTTATTTTTTTCATATTTGACTGTTATATACCGAACTAGATCTGGTAGCAACAGACGGAGAGTATATTTAATAGACAGTCAAACTGATTTAATCTTTATATTTTTTAATCTGAATACCCAGCTCATCTAACTGCTCCTGGCTTACTCCACTGGGAGCATTTTCCATCAACGCTGATGCAGATGTGGTTTTAGGAAACGCAATCACATCTCGTATGTTTTCTGTCCCTGCCAGTAGCATGACAATACGGTCGAATCCAAAGGCAATGCCACCATGAGGCGGTGTACCATATTTCAAAGCTTCCAAAAAGAAGCCAAATTTTTCTTTGGCTTCTTCATCGTTCATTCCCAATAAGGAGAATACTTTCTTCTGAATTTCCGGTCTGTGAATTCTGATTGATCCTCCGGCAATTTCATATCCGTTCATGGTCAAGTCATATGCACGAGCTTTCAATTTTTCCGGGTTTGAATCCATTTCTTCGGCATGGGTTGTGGCAGGTGAGGTAAAGGGATGATGCAGAAATGTTAGTTTCTCTGTATCATTATCCACCTCAAACATGGGAAAATCTGTGACCCAAAGCGGTTTAAATTCCTTTTTATCGGCCAACTGTTCACGATTTGCTATTTCTACCCGTAAGGCTCCCATAGCTTTCCTTGCTATCATCTTTTCATCACCAATAAGAAATAAAATAGAATTATCTTTAATGTGTAAGGAACTACACATTTCTTTTTGAAGATCAGCTGAGAAAAACTTTGAGATTCCTCCTGTTAATCCACCATTTTCTGCTTTCATCCAAGCGAGCCCTTTGGCTTTATGGGTTTTTACAAAATCTGTGAATTTATCAATAATTTTTCTTGAATATTTTACCCCATCATTTACAACCAGTCCTTTCACCATTTCAACAGATTTAAATGCATTAAACTCAGATTGATCGGTAAACGGTTTTATATCCAATAGCTTCATTTCGTAACGTAGATCAGGTTTATCTGAACCATAGGTGTTCAGGGCATCTTTCCAAGTCATACGGGGAAAAGGATTCGGCAAATCAACACCTAGGACTTCCTTAAAGATGTGCCGAGTCATTCCACCGAATTTTTTAAAAATGTCCTCTTCATCCACAAAAGACATTTCCAGATCAATTTGAGTAAATTCCGGTTGTCTGTCTGCCCTTAGATCTTCATCACGAAAACATTTAACGATCTGAAAATAACGATCAAAACAGCTGATCATAAGGATCTGCTTGTAAATTTGAGGTGATTGAGGGAGCGCGTAAAATTTTTCATTATGAACCCTGCTGGGCACTAAATAATCCCGAGCCCCTTCTGGTGTAGATTTCATCAAAACAGGAGTTTCCACCTCAACAAAATCATGGTTTGATAAAAATTGACGGGTCGCCTGATATGCTTTATGCCTAACCAATATATTCTGTTGAAGTTCTTCCATTCGAAGCTCAAGATAACGATATTTCAACCGTAAGTTTTCTTCTGCATTTCCTCTGTCAGTCAAAACAAAAGGAAGCGGTGCAGATTCATTCAGTAGCTCCAAATCTATCACAGCTAATTCAATGTCGCCCGTTGTGATTTTTGGATTTGACGTCTCTCTCAATTCTACATTTCCTCGTATACTTAATACATCTTCCATAGATAATTTTTTGGCATTTTCAAAATTACCTGAGAAGGTCTCTGAATTGATAGTGACTTGTGTTTTCCCATATCTATCCCGAAGATCAATGAAAATAACCTGTCCATGGAGGCGAACAGTGTTCACCCACCCATTAAGAACTACTTCTTTACCCACATGGGATTTTCGAAGTTCTCCGCAGGTATGAGTTCGTTTCATCATAATGTTGAATGCATAAAAAAACCGCTTAAACTTACAAGCGGTTTGTAAAATAAAACAAAATATCTCATTTTACCTTTTGGAAACCCGCAACCTATTTAATGCTTTAGTCACCGAGATATCTCTTCTTGCCTCATCCAATGAAGCATCTTTCTCTTTTCCCCTCTGTTTCGAACGTTTCAAGGCTTCTTCGGCACGATTCATATCAATATCTTCAGCTCGTTCTACAGTTTCCACCAAAAGCTGTACCTTCTCTTCTGTGATTTCAATAAAACCTCCACTGGTAGCAAAATAGTGAAATTTTTTATTTTGGGCTATTTTAATTTCGCCTATTCCCAGGGCAATAATGGCAGCTTGATGATTTGCTAAGACACCAAAAGAACCATCCAAGCCTGGACACCGTACATAATTTATACTTCCAATGTCCAACAGTTTTGTTGGAGTTACAATCTCAAGTTGAAATTCAGACATTATTTTTCGCTCTGTTTACCTTTTTCAAATACTTCATCAATGGATCCTACATATGCAAAATCATTTTCAGTATATTCATCTGCTTCACCGTTTAAAATAGCTTCAAACCCGGAAACTGTGTCTTCTAGTGAAACATAGCGACCCTCTTTTCCTGTGAATTGTTCTGCAACAAAGAAGGGCTGACTCATAAATTTTTGCATTTTTCTAGCTCTTGCAACGGTAAGCTTATCTTCATCAGACAATTCATCCATTCCCAAAATGGCAATTATATCTTGCAGGTCACGATATTTTTGTAGTATTTCCTGAACATTTCTGGCAACGTTGTAATGTCTGTCGCCAATCACCCTTGGGTCTAAAATCCTGGATGTTGATGCCAGCGGATCCACAGCAGGATAAATCCCTAATTCTGCAATTTTTCTTTCCAAAACTGATGTTGCATCCAAATGTGCAAATGCTGTAGCAGGAGCAGGGTCTGTCAAATCATCTGCAGGAACATACACAGCCTGTACAGATGTAATGGAACCTTTTTTGGTTGAAGTAATGCGTTCTTGCAAGTCACCCATTTCCGTCGAAAGTGTAGGCTGATATCCCACAGCAGACGGCATCCGACCTAGTAAAGCAGATACCTCTGAACCTGCTTGAGTGAAGCGAAAAATATTATCAATAAATAATAAAACATCTCTCCCCTCATCATCTCGAAAATATTCTGCCATTGCTAACCCGCTTAAGCCAACTCTTAACCGTGCCCCGGGAGGTTCATTCATCTGACCAAAAACCATAGTAGTCTTATCAATAACTCCTGATTCACTCATTTCATTGTATAGATCATTTCCTTCACGGGTCCTCTCCCCAACCCCGGCAAATACAGAATAACCACCGTGCTCTGTTGCAATATTGCGAATCAGCTCTTGAATCAAAACTGTCTTTCCAACACCTGCTCCACCAAACAATCCTGTTTTACCTCCCCTTGTATATGGTTCCATTAAATCAACGACTTTAATTCCTGTTACCAACATTTCAGTCGATGTAGACAAATCTTCATGCCGCGGAGCAGATGCATGTATGGGGTTTCTTTTTTCTGTTTTCACTTCCCCTTTACCATCAATAACATTTCCGGTCACATCAAAAAGGCGTCCCAAAGTTTCTGGACCCACCGGAACTGATATTGGCTGTCCTGTATCCGTGACTTTTTGTCCTCTTACCAATCCATCAGTTGAATCCATGGCAACCGTCCGAACAATTCCATCACCTAAATGTTGAGCAGTCTCTAAAATGAGGCTCCCTTCACCGTTTTGATTAATTTCAAGTGCATTCATTATTTCAGGTAAATGTCCATCTTCAAATGTAACATCAACCACTGCACCCATAATTTGAGATATTTTTCCAACAGTAACCATGTCAGTTCCTTACGTTTGTTTTAAGGCTTCAGCACCACCAACAATTTCCAAAATCTCTTTCGTGATTGCTGCCTGCCTTGCTTTATTAAATTGCATTGTTAAATCTTTAATCATTTCTTCTGCGTTCTCCGTTGCATTTTCCATAGCAACCATTCTTGCAGCCTGTTCACTAGCATAAGACTCCAGTAAATATTTCCATATTTGAATATTCAAATGTCTAGGGATTAAACTTTGTACCAATTGATTTTTATCTGGTTCATATAACCGTTCGGGGTGTGAATAATCTTCATCAGAAAATTCCAAAGGAAGCAATTTTTCTGATTCAGCATATTGAGTTGCTACATTTATAAATTCATTATATACCACATGAATCTCATCTACACGTTCATCAGTAAAATGTCCAATAATTCCTTTCCCTATTTGGATGGCATCTCCAAAAGATAATTCGCTCCAAAACTCAGTATGACTTTCTATAATGGTGTAGTCCCTTCGCTTAAAGTGATCTCTGGCTTTTTTCCCAATACAAAAAATGTCCACGTGATTTTTACCGATTTCATCAATCTCAGATTGAGCTTTTTTTAGGACATTGGAATTGAAAGATCCGGCGAAACCACGATCGGATGTAACTACAACATAAGCAGTTCGTGATACAGGCCTTACATGAAGAAGATTCAGTAGTTCCCTTTCTACATCCGGTAATAAATGACTAATAACAGACTGCAGTCGCTGTGCATAGGGACGAGCTTCTTCCATCCGTTCTTCAGCCCGTCTCATTTTTGCTGCAGCAACCATTTTCATCGCTTTTGTAACTTTCTGGATGTTTTTAACCGACTTTATTCGGTTTCGAATGTCTTTTAAATTTGCCATTACATTAAATATTAAGCAGTAAATCCACCCTTAAATTTTCCGATCGCATCTTCTAATTTTTTAGCTACTTCCTCAGAAATAACACCTTCAGAGCGGATGGATTCCATTTCAGATGCACAAGACGCATCCAGATAGTCAGACAAACCAGATTCGAATTCTTTTACCTTGGATGCTGAAACATCATCTAAATATCCTTTTGTACCAGCAAATATGATTGCGATTTGCTTTTCTACGTCCATTGGAACATATTGATTTTGTTTTAAGATTTCCACCATCCGTTCTCCCCTAGTGAGTTGATCTTGAGTGGTTTTATCTAAATCTGAGCCAAATTTTGTAAATGCTTCCAGTTCTCGATATTGGGCTAAATCGAGCCGCAACGTTCCAGCAATGCTTTTCATTGCTTTAATTTGAGCAGCTCCACCCACCCTAGATACAGATAATCCAACGTCTATTGCAGGACGAACTCCGGAATTAAATAAATTGGTTTCTAAATAGATCTGTCCATCTGTAATAGAAATAACGTTGGTTGGGATGTACGCTGCTACGTCACCTTCCTGTGTTTCAATAATAGGCAATGCTGTCAATGAACCACTTCCTAAGTCATCAGCCAGTTTGGATGCTCTTTCCAATAATCTGCTGTGAAGATAAAATACATCTCCCGGGAATGCTTCACGACCTGGCGGACGTCTTAAAACAAGGGACATTTGACGATAGGCAACTGCCTGTTTGGATAAATCATCATAAATAATTAATGCATGTTGCCCGTTATCACGGAAGTGCTCTCCCATTGCACACCCGGAGTACGGTGCGATATACTGCATGGGAGCGGGGTCAGAGGCATTTGCGGCAACAACCGTTGTGTAGTCCATTGCCCCATTCGCTTCAAGCTCTGAAACAATTTGAGCTACCGTAGAAGCTTTTTGACCAATGGCTACATAAATACAATAAACCGGCTCATCAGTCTTATGAGTTGATTTTTGATTAATAATGGTATCCACTGCAATTGCTGTTTTTCCTGTTTGCCTGTCCCCAATAATCAATTCACGCTGTCCCCTTCCAATAGGAATCATAGAATCAATAGCTTTAATACCCGTTTGAAGTGGTTGGTTTACCGGACTTCTTTGCATCACACCTAGTGCTTTCCTCTCAATAGGAAGAGAGTTTTCTGTATCAATAGCTCCTTTTCCATCCATAGGCTGACCCAAAGGATTAACCACTCTTCCAAGCATCGCCTTACCTACCGGGACCTCTACGACTTTTTCTGTTCTTTTTGCGAGGTCTCCTTCCTTGACCTTTCTGCTCTCACCAAACAGAACTAATCCTACATTATCTTCCTCCAGATTAAGCGCCATACCAAAGACACCATTGGGAAGCTCCACCAACTCCGAACTCATCACATTTTCAAGGCCACTTACTCGTGCGACACCATCACCAATTTCAATTACCTCACCGACCTCTGACACATCTACAGAAACACTAAATGCCTCAATCTGTTTTCGTAACAATTCGCTGATATTTTCAGTCTTAATTTCCATAATTATTCCTTAATATTAGGATTGAAGTAAATTTTCTTTCAATCGTTCTATTTTTCTCTGAACAGAAGCATCATAAAATGCATTTCCTATTCTTAGTTTAATGCCTCCTAACAAATCAGGATCCACATTCACATTTAAATTAGCATTCATATTTAATTTTGATTCAAGATCAGATTTTAGTTTATGTTTCTCCACTTCTTCCAAAGGCTGCGATACTGTAGCATCTACCCGTACAATTCGGTGTTTTTTATCATATTCAACCTCATACAAACTCTTTAAAATAGAATAGTAATTCATCACTCCACGCTCCATTAAAAGAATCACAATTTCAACAGCTAATGGATGACATAATTCTTTAAATACGGATCTTAGAATTGAATCCTTTTTTTCTTTTGAAATTCGTTTAGATATTACCAAAGATCTGAACTGAGAATCCTGTTTCCAAAGAGATTGGATTGTGTTTAGAGAACCCAAAACTTCTTCAGTACATTGACCAGACTCTGCAGCTTGATACAAAATACTGGAAAATTTCCTTAGTTTTGAATCAAGCGTCATATTGTTTTATATTTCTCAATGATTCTTCAATAATGACTTTATTATCTTCTTTCGATATGTTCTTTGTTATCAATTTTTCTGTGATTGAAAGAGATAATTCTACCACCTCTGTTTTTATCTCTGAGATAGCTTTTTCTTTCTCAATTTTAATTTGATTTTCCGCCTCAGCTATAATTGAATATGCCTGTTCTTTCGCTGATAACAGTGTCTCCTCTTTTAGTTTTGCGGCAGCTGTTTTTCCTTCTGATAGTATCGTTTGGGCTTCTGACCGTGCTCTATTCACTATGTCTTCACCCTCTGCATTTAATCGTGCCAGTTCAACTTGAGCTTTTTCAGCATCTTCCAGTGAGGAACGAATGAGTTCTTCCCTCTCTTTAAGCATTTTCAATAGTGGTTTCCACGCGAACTTGGCCAATACAAAAAGCAAAACCAGAAAGGTCAGAATGGTCCAGATAAAAAGTCCTGGATCCAGCTGAACTAATGGATTGTCCATTATGTTTTCCCTCTGCTACTTCATCAATACAATTAAAAGAGCAAAAACTTCACCTAAAATTGCAACACCTTCTAAAAGAAAGAGGGGCAAATTTACGGCTGCTGTTATTTTATCAGAGGCTTCCGGCTGTCTAGCAATTCCCTCAGCTGCTGCGGAAGCTAATCGTCCTATCCCCAAAGCTGCACCAATCACAATGAGCCCAAGACCCAATCCGACTCCGATTAAATGAATATTTTCCATTTTTTATTTTCTCCTTAAGATTAAACTTTTAATGATGCACATTAATCGCCATTCCAATAAAAACAGCAGATAATAGTGTAAAAACGTATGCCTGAACTAATACGACAATAATTTCTAATCCTGAAATGGCAGCTGCCATAGGAATAGAAAATACTGCCACACCTATTCCCGTTAAAGTACTCTGAAACATTTCTGCAAAAATTGCCATAAAAGATAAAATTGCCAAAATTGCGATATGTCCACCTGTCATATTTGCTGCTAACCGCATCGTTAAAGCAAACGGTTTTACAAACATCCCAACAATTTCAATAGGGATAAGAATAAAATAAACCGGAATTGCGAGTCCGTGCGGTGCTAAATTTTTCCAATGTGATATAAAACCGTGTGCTTTTGTTCCTGCAATGATAATTGCAAGAAATGTTAGAGTAGCTAAACCCGCCGTAACGTTAAAGTTTGCTGTTGCTGTTACACCTCCGTGTAAAAGAGCATTAATAAAATTATGGTGATCACTTGAGGCAACTCCAAATGCAAATCTATTTATTGCACCTAAAATATCAAATACCGGAATTAATCCAATACCATTTGCAAATAAGATGAAGAAAAAGAATGTAAGGATCATAGGTCCCCATGTATCCGCAAATTTCGAACCAATATTTGGTCTTACAATTGAATCACGGATAAATAATACAATTGCCTCAATAGCATTCATCCACCCGGAAGGAATTGGTTTCCCCTTTTTCATATATTGACGTACCGGGACAATTATCAAAACAGAAACAAGAACCGCAACAATCCATAACATGAGGACATGCTTTGTTACTGAAACATCAACACCAAAAACAGTAGGGAAATGAATTAATGGGTGGTCCAACGAGCTATTGGACACGTGGTGAATAATATTATCTCCGACCTGATCTAATACGGTCCCGGATTTATGTCCGGATTCAGCTGCACTCATAAAGTAAAGTTTGTGTTTTTATCTAAATATATACTTAAAAAAGAATGCTTCACTTATGTGAAGCATTACAAAACAGCCCACGAAACTAATTATGAACGGTATATGATAAAAAGAATAAAATTTAAATAATCCAATAAATGTTAGAGCGTAAATAGTAAACTTAGAGATAAACGTGTAGATAAAGAATTGGTTCATAAATTGTGGGCTTATTTTATATGAATGATTCGCAAAAATTACCGTCAAGATTCCCAAAATTAATGGCAATAATATTCCAAGTATATATTCAATAATAAAACGACTGTCAATTAACATAAGTATCCCAAAATAAATCAAACAACACAAAATCATAATTATAATGAATCTACCTAGTGACAATTAACTCCTCCACATAATCTTTGCTACCTCATAAAGTCCTGATCCGATTCCAAGCAATAGCCCTGCAATCAAAAACCAGGGTGCTGTATCTAGCCACTCATCCAAAAAATAACCAGCAAACATAAAAAAAATGATGCCGCCAATCATACCGTAGGATGCGGTTATAATCGGTCCCGAATTTTTTAATATTTTTTGAAGATAATTAAAGGATTTTATGAAATGTTGTTCTCTGTTACTTCTATTCATAAAATTTCTAACTTGGTGCCTTATCAGCTTTCTCCGTGATTATCTTTTTCATCCAGGATTGTACACTGACCTTGAAATCTTGCTCCCTGTTCAATATACAAATGTTTATAAATTAAGTCTCCATCTAGAGTTGAATATTTTCCCAATTCGGCTCGGCCTTCTACTCTGACATTACCAAACACTTGTCCTCCAATGTGAATATTATTTGCATTTATATCACCGTATACTGAGCCGGTTTTCCCAATTCTAATATCTCCTGCTGTTGATATGGAGCCATAAACTCTACCATAGATGATAAAACCTTCTTTTAACTTGATATCTCCACGGATTTCTGCATCAGGTCCAACCATAGTGTGTATATTTTTGAAAGTAAGTTTATTTTTCAAATCCAGAACTCAAATCTTTTTGCTTATATTGTGGGAAAAAATCTAATGGATCCAGTATTGTACCATCTCTCCAAATTTCAAAATGGAGATGGGGGCCTGATGAAATTCCTGTACTGCCAACATGAGCAATAGCTTCGCCTAAGGGAACAAATTCTCTTACTTTAGCCAAATTGTTCTTTAGATGTCCATATTGGGTGAAATATCCATCTCCGTGGTACAAAATAATGTGATTTCCTAAATCATAACTCCAACCAGAAAAAATAACTAACCCGCGCGCTGCTGCTAATACTGGTGTCCCCTCAACTGAGGAAATATCAATTCCATAATGATTTTTTGATTTAGATTCTGATGATACATACATTTTTTGTGTTAAATATCCATTGACCGGGATACGAGAAGGAATAGAAGCAATATCAAATCCCATATTATTTTTATCTTGATTAAAAAAAGACGATTCAGACTCCTTCCCCACCTCTTTCCCTAACCCCAATTCTCCTGATAATGACTTTCTGATTTGACCATCGAGAAACTTCATTCTATTTAAATCCTTCATTAGCTCATTTACCGCAAGCCGATCTGTAAGTAGTGACTCATAGTTATTTTGTAAAGAATTATATGATATCTTATCATCAAAACCTTTAAAAATAGAATAAAATGCACCCCCAAACAGAATCATTACAATTACAGTAATTATGATTATTATGGGAACAGGTAAAGAAAATTGTCTCTGCCTTTCTCCTGAATCAGGTATAAAGAGAATAGTAATTCGTCGAGATTTCAAGAGCTCAGGTAATTTAATCCATTGATCGAAGAATTTCCATAATTCGCTCTAAATCTTCATTTGAAAAATAATGAACTGTAAATGTACCACCTTCCTTAGAGTGTTTCAATTTGACTTTTGTACCTAATATCTCTATTATTTCATTTTCTAAAGCTCGCAATACCGGAGACAGTTTACTTCTGATTTCTTTTTTTTGCACAGAGCTATCAGCTTTTTGCCTTACTAGTTTTTCCACAGCCCGCACACTCAGCTTTTCAGCTTTTATCTTTTCCCATAGTTTCAACTGATTTTTTTCAGTTTTTTCCATTAGTATTGCTCTGCCATGCCCTGCGGATATCTCATGGGCACGAATACTATCCCGAATTTCTTTAGGTAGAGCAAGAATTCTAAGAGAATTTGAAATGGTTACACGTTTTTTACCGACGGTTTTAGCAATTTCTGTTTGCGTGAGGTTGAACTGACTTCTAAGTACAGCATAGGCTTCAGCTTCCTCAATTGAGTTTAAATTTTCACGCTGGATATTTTCAATCAATGCCATTTCAAGCAATTCTGCATCATCTTTTACATTAATCTGGTAGGCGGGAATCATTTTTAATCCTGCAATTTTTGCAGACTTCAATCTTCTTTCTCCAGCTACCAAAATGAAAAAATCTCCTTCAGCTTTTACTGTTATCGGGGTTAAAATTCCTTTCTCTTTTATTGATAAAGCCATTTCTTCCAATGTTTTTTTATCAAATAATTTCCTCGGTTGGTGTGGATTTACTTTTATTTTTTTTAAAGATATTAATGTTGCTCCCTGTGAAATAGAATTTGTTCTCTTTTCTGTTGGTCTTATCAGAGCTCCTAACCCCTTCCCTAATCTTTTATCAGACACGTTCTAACAACTCCTCCACTAAACTTAAATAATTTTGTGCACCTGTAGAATTTGCATCATACAACAGCGCAGGTTTCCCAAAGCTAGGAGCTTCACCTAGGCGTACATTTCGGTGTATAACTGTCTCAAATAGTTTTTCTTCAAAATATTCCCTGACCTCATCAGCAACTTCTTTAGAAAGGTTTAATCTTGAATCATACATTGTAAGAAGGACTCCGGCAATTCCTAGTTTAGAATTGATATGTTTTTGAACCAATCTGATTGTATTCAGCAGTTGCCCCAGCCCTTCCAACGCATAATATTCGCATTGAATCGGAATCAGAACTGCATCTGATGCTGCTAATGCGTTGATAGTCAATAATCCCAAGGAAGGAGGGCAATCAATAACGATATACTCATATTTCCGTTTTAAGGTCTCTAGAAGAGTTTTTAATTGGTATTCTCTTGCCATAATATTCACCAATTCGATTTCGGCTCCCACTAAATCATTTTCAGATGTAATTACATCAAGATAGGCAAATTGAGTGGGATTAATTACATCATTTATATTGGTATCTCTGATAAGGGCATCATAAATCGATTGACCATTTTTTTCTATCAAGTTTGATATTCCTGTTGTTGCATTAGCTTGCGGGTCAAAATCAATAAGTAAAGTTTCTATTTCTGCTGCGGCCATACTAACAGAGATATTAACAGATGAAGTGGTCTTACCAACTCCACCTTTTTGATTAACGAGAGATAGGATTTTTGTCATAAAAGCTATTATGTCTTGAGTAAATTTAACGGAATAATCCATACCCTAACAAGAATAGGACAGTTTTATCGAGAATGTGATTTATTGAACCGTCCCACAACTTAGATGTAACTTTAGTTTGTAATGAAAGCAATTTGTAAAACACATCCCCAAGCCGGTCTCTCCTTAGAAAATATTAATCAACCTGAACCATCGACAAATGAGGTGTTAATCAAAATTCTAAAAACAGCTATTTGTGGAACTGATTTACATATTTACAAATGGGATGAATGGGCACAGAATAATATAAAACTACCAATCACTATAGGGCATGAGTTTGTAGGAGAAGTTGCAGGAGTGGGTAATGGTGTAACCCATTATCAAATTGGAGATATTGTATCAGGGGAAGGACATATTACCTGTGGTTATTGCCGAAACTGCAGAGCGGGTCAAAAGCATTTATGTCACAAGACCGTTGGCATAGGGATTCACCGTGATGGTGCCTTTGCAGAATATATGACCATCCCAGAAGGAAATGTCTGGCCAGTACATAAGGATATTGAAACAGATATTGCATCCTTTTTTGACCCCTTGGGTAACGCCGTCCACTGCGCATTGAGCTTTGAAATGGTTGCTGAAGATGTTCTTATTACTGGTGCAGGACCGATCGGGTGTATAGCTGCAGCTGTCTGTAAAAAAATAGGTGCTAGAAATGTGGTGGTTACAGATATTAATGATTTTCGCCTAAAACTAGCAAAAACTATGGGAGCAGACGCAGCTATAAATATTCAAACAGAAAAAATTATAGACTACTATCAAGATTTAAGAATTGATTCCGGATTTGATATCGGATTAGAAATGTCAGGAAATCCTGAGGCATTGAATGAGATGGTCCATCATTTATACCATGGCGGAAAAATAGCGCTTCTCGGAATTTTACCCAATGACACAACTATCGCATGGGATAAAATAATTTTCAAGGGCCTCCATCTTAAAGGAATATATGGTAGAGAAATGTATGAAACGTGGTATAAAATGACCCAGCTAATACGTGGCGGATTAAATGTTTCGCCAATTATCACCCATAGATTTTCTGCAGATAAGTTTGAAAATGCATTTGAAGCTATAGAATCTGGAAACTGTGGAAAGGTAATAATGGAATGGTAAGCTGATGGAACATCCAAAAACTCATTATTTAAAAATTCTCCAATCAATCCAGCAAGAGGGTCTGTACAAAACGGAGAGAACTATTGTGACACCTCAAGGCGTTTCGATAAAAACTAGAGAAGGAGGAGAAGTACTCAATTTTTGTGCAAATAATTATTTAGGATTATCTAATCACCCTCAAATAAAAAAGGCTGCAAAAGAGGCCTTAGAAAAGCATGGCTTTGGACTTTCTTCCGTTCGCTTCATTTGCGGAACACAGGACTTACATTTGGAGTTGGAAAATAGCATTTCACAATTTTTTGAAACTGATGATACTATTCTTTACACATCCTGTTTTGATGCTAATGGAGGATTATTTGAAACTCTGTTTGAGCCTGAAGATGCTATTATTAGTGATACATTGAATCACGCTTCTATCATAGATGGCATACGGTTATGTAAAGCTCAGCGATATCGTTTTGCAAATAGTGATATGGATGAGTTGGAAACCATTTTGCAAAAAACTCAGAGTGCAAGATTTAGGGTAATTGCAACCGATGGAGTTTTTTCAATGGATGGATTCATTGCCAGGTTAGATGAAATAACAAATCTCGCAGAAAAATACAATGCTCTTGTCATGGTGGATGATTCACATGCAACAGGGTTTATAGGAAAAACAGGTAGAGGTTCCGGGGAATTTCATGGAATCCTGAATAAAATTGATATCATAACATCGACACTTGGAAAAGCCCTTGGTGGTGCTTCAGGTGGGTTTACCACAGGGAGAAAAGAAATAATTGATCTTTTACGTCAGAGATCAAGGCCCTATTTGTTTTCCAATACGTTAGCTCCGGCAATTGCAGCCGCAGGAATCAAAGCCTTTGAACTAATTTCGTCTACAACAGAGCTTCGGGATAAACTAGAGAACAATACTCTCTATTTTCGCAAAAAAATGATGGAAGCAGGGTTTGATATAAAACCTGGGATACATCCTATTGTCCCTGTTATGCTTTATGATGCTAAACTAGCTCAGACACTAGCAACAGAAATATTAAAATATGGTATCTATGTTATTGGATTTTTCTATCCAGTTGTCCCAAAAAATGAAGCGCGGATCAGAGTGCAAATATCTGCAGAAATGAATAAATATCATCTAGATAAAGCTGTAGAAGAATTTGTAAGTGTGGGTAAAAAGATAAAAGCTATTTGAAGTAATTAGAATAAAATGCCCTCAATCTAATTTTTTATAGAGTGACAAGAATAAAGTTTTGCCTTTTTAAAATCAATTAGTTTAAATTTGTGGGCTTTTTTTTAATATAAACATATATTATTTCTAACAAAAAATGAGTAATTCACAAACACCCAGATACATCATTATTGGTTTAGTGTTTATTTGGGCACTTTATTCTATTTGGCCTTCAATAAAGTTTCAAACTCTCTCTGAGGAAGAAAAAGAAACTTTGAGAGAAGAAGGAAAAATGGAACTTATTGAGGATAAGGTGATTCGTCAAGGATTAGACCTAAAGGGAGGAATGTATATTGTCCTAGAGGTAGATCTGCCTGCATTGGTATCTAACTTAGCAGTGAATACTGATAAATCATTCGAAAAAATCATTGAGGAATTATCTGTATTTGCGAACACACCAGATGCTAACTTTTTTGATCTATTTAGAAAAGCTGTTACAAAACATAATTTAAGATTGTCTCGATATTACCATGAATATGGTTCAAATATTGATGATATCATTTCACGATTAAGTGATGAATCGGATGACGCTATCAATAGGGTACTTGAAATCTTAAGAAATAGAGTGGATCAATTTGGTGTTTCTGAGCCTACCATACAAAAACAAGGAAGTAATAGAATAATAGTTGAGTTAGCAGGGATACAAGATTCACAGAGAGCTAGGTCATTACTCCAAAGTACAGCTTTACTTGAATTTTATCTATTAAAAAATGGGGAGCTGACCAATTCACTTAACCTGAAAATTGATAAATTGATGAAGGGAAGGGACGAGATAAAAGATTTAGTTAGAGAAGAAGTCAGAGATACCTCTAATATAAACCAGGAATCAATTGTAAGTGATGATAAAACTATCCCGGTAAGTGAACTTTTTGGTGAGGAGGGATCAGAGAATGATACATCATCTGCTGTTGTAGATCAAAGATTGTTTGAAGAGCGCCCATTTTCATCTCTGCTGAGAAACCTTGGAGGGGACATAGGTGTTCCTGAAAAAAATATATATGCATTGAAAAAAATTATATCATTACCAGATGTAAAATCATTACTAGAATCAGGAAATGGGCAACTGGTATTTGGAAATGAAACTGAAACTTTTACCAATGTAGATGGGGCCGAAGAAAAAATAGTTCCACTCTATCATCTTGAAAGTGCTCCAGAGCTGACTGGCGGAGTCATTGAAGAGGCAAGAGAACAAATTGGTAGCCAAGCTGGCACATCTGCGGGTCAGCCAGTAGTGCTATTGGATATGAATAATGATGGAGCAAAACAGTGGAGTAGGATTACAGGTGCAAATATTGGTAGGAGAGTTGCTATAGTTTTGGATAATAAAGTTCATATGGCACCTTTTATTCGAGAAAAAATCATAGATGGCGGGACGCAGATAGAGGGATTTGAAGATATGAATGAAGCCAAAGATATTGCCATTGTTCTAAGAGCAGGAGCTCTTCCGGTACCAGTCAATATTATTGAGGAACGAATTGTTGGACCATCTTTGGGGTCAGATTCCGTTAGACAAGGCACTCGCTCAGTAATTGTAGGATTGATTCTTGTCCTTGTTTTTATGCTTATTTACTATCGCGCTGCAGGTTCAATTGCTGATCTTGCATTAGTATGGAATCTGCTTCTGGTTTTGGCAGTCTTGGCATCGCTAAAAGCTACATTAACTCTTCCTGGAATAGCTGCACTAATTTTGACTGTGGGTATGTCTATTGATGCAAACGTCATTATCTTTGAAAGAATAAGAGAAGAATTAAGAAAAGGTAAAACAGCAAAAACTGCCATTGGTGCAGGTTATAGTAGAGCTCTTACTGCAATTATTGATGCAAATATAACCACTGTTATTGCGGCTCTTGTTTTATTTCAATTTGGAACTGGTCCTGTGAAAGGATTCGCAACCGTTCTTTTTTGGGGGATTTTAATCAGCATGTTCACCGCCATTTTTGTCACACGAACTATATTTAACTCCCTGACTAAGGGACGGAAATTAAAATCACTCAGTATATGAGAATTATAAAAGAAACTCACATAAAATTTATGAGTCATACAAGGTCAACTACAATTTTGTCGCTGTTGATAATATGTGTAGGCCTGGTTTCACTTATGGTAAATAAAGGACCAAAGTTAAGCATTGATTTTCAAGGAGGTACATTGATAGCAGTGCAGTTTACCAAACCAATGGAAATAACACAGATTCGTACTGCTCTCCAGACTGTTACAGTGGAAGGTGAAAGTTTTGATTTAAGTAAAGAGGAAATGAAACATTTTGGAGAAAACACTAACGTGGCAATCCGCCTTTCTCCTAAAGAAAGTAAAGGAAACCAGTTTACTCAAACTGTTATCAAGCATCTCACTAACTCCTTTCCCAATTCTATACCACAGGAATCTAAAGATTTTATTTTAACAATAGAAAAAGTTGGGCCAAAAATAGGAGCAGAATTAAGCGGAAAAGCTGTCATGGCAATTGTATCTGCACTAATTTTGATTTTACTTTATATTTCTGTCCGATTTGAATTTAATTTTGCACTTGGTGCTATTGCAGCATTAACACACGATGTACTGATAACTCTTGGAATTTTCTCTGTATTAGGATATGAAATATCTCTACCTATAATCGCAGCTTTTTTAACAATTGTAGGTTATTCTTTAAATGATACTATCATCATTTTTGATAGGATAAGAGAGAATATTAAATCAAACAAACGAGCTCCATATATTGATACGGTTGATAAATCTATCAATCAATCCCTCAGCCGCACTCTTGTTACCTCTCTTACTACATTTATAGTTGTATTTATTCTTTGGGCATTTGGTGGCCAGGTTATCCATGGTTTTGCCTTTGCTATGATGGTAGGCGTCATTGTTGGGACCTATTCAAGTATCTATGTCGCCAGTCCGTGTGTTGTTTATCTGAATAAGGGAAAACAGAACAAATAAATTTCCTAAGACATCTGGCATAGATGTCACCTATACTTCTATTAAGTTATCAGAAAACTATCTCACCTATAGTTAATGGAATGAATTAGTTGTGATACCTAAATTAAAACCTGCTTTTAGGTATGAGCATAAACAATAGAAAAGAAATATTTTATTCTGAAACAGATTCTCCTTTTGGTCTGCTTGCTTTGGCACATACATCAAAAGGAATTTGCTCTGTTTTATTCTCTGAAGAAAAACCATTCAGTGATTCTCTATTGAAAAAATTTCCAAATTCTAAATTGCGAAAGGAAAATTCCGATTCTTCTGGTTGTGAAAGACAACTAAAAGAATATTTTCGTAGCGATAGAATTGACTTTGAATTAAATCTGGATTTGAATCTACCTTTGTTTTACAGAAAAACTCTAAATACAGTTATGACTATTCCCTACGGGGAGACAGCCTCTTATAAGGAAATTGCTATTAAATCAGGAAATCTTACTGGAGCTCGGGCTGTTGGAAACGCAAATGCACAAAATCCAATCCCTATAATAATTCCTTGCCACAGAGTGATTAAACATAACGGAAGCATTGGTGGTTACGGCGGAAAAATAGAACGAAAAGTTTTTCTTTTGGAACATGAAAAACAAAATCAAAATTTATTAAATTAATTTTATGATTTCCCATTTTAGAAGAATCATATTAACTGGATTGTTCACTATAGCTCCGGTTGCTCTTACTTTTTATTTTCTAAAAGTAATTTTTGTATTTTTAGATAATCTTAGCTCTCCCATCTTTAAAAGAATGGAAATCTATATTCCAGGGTTGGGGATTCTATTAACCTTACTTTTGGTTTATTTTTTAGGATTATTTGTTACGAATATTTTAGGGAAAAAAATTTTAAACTGGTTAGAAACTCTTTTTAAAAATATTCCCTTAGTAAATACAATTTACACTACAATAAAACAGATCACTCAGGCCTTTTCGGGGACTACTGGAAAAAATTTTCAGAGTGTAGTATACATTCAATATCCAAGAGAAAATTTGTGGACGTTAGCCTTTGTGACAGGAGACTCAGAAAACGAAAATAGCGTTGAATTTTATCATTTGTTTGTTCCAACAACACCTAATCCAACTTCTGGAGTTTTCATAATGCTTCCTAAATCAGATGCTATAGAAACAAATTTAAATGTTGAAGAAGCTTTGAAAAGTGTAATTTCAGGAGGAATGTTGGCTCCTAAAACACATAAGCTAAAATAAGGAAATTAATCTTGGGATTACATTACATTGATGGAGAAAGATTTCACCGCACCTTATCCGCTGGAGTAAGGAGACTTTTATCCAGACAGGATTATTTGAATAAAATTAATGTTTTTCCGGTTCCAGACAGCGATACAGGAACCAATATGGGTTTCACATTATCTTCAATTGAAAACAGTTATAAATCTCGTAAAAATGCTTCTATATCTCATACTGCTGAAGAAATAGCAGAATTAACCATAAATAATGCTAGGGGAAATTCAGGAGCAATCCTAGCTCAGTTTTTTGCAGGATTTGCGGAAGGGGTAAAAAACAAAACTAAAATTTCAGTTATAGAGTTCGCTGAAGCTCTTAATCTAGCAAAAGAATTTTCATATGATGCACTTATGAATCCCAAAGAAGGAACTATTTTAACTATAATCACTGATTGGGTAAACACAATTCATAAAATGAGCGCTACAGTTCCTGATTTTAAAAAAATTTTAAACCTTGGATTAAGTGAATCTTTAAAATCTTTAAGAGCAACAACAAACAAGCTGGACGTTCTTTCCAAAGCAGGTGTCGTTGATGCTGGCGCACAGGGATTTGTAGATATTCTTGAAGGAATCAATAAATTTATCAAAAGTGGAACTGTTGAAGAAAAAATTGTTGAAATAAAAAATCCACCAACAAATATAGAATCTATTTCATTTAATGAAAAATATAGATTTTGTACTGAATGTCTTATACAGGGAAATGAACTTAACCGCTCAAGATTAAAAAATCGGCTTAATGATATCGGAGATTCAATCGTTGTAGCTGGAACCGCATCAAAATTAAAAGTACATATACATACAGACCACCCCAAAAAAGTAATTAATCTGTGTCAAGAATTAGGAACAGTTTCCGATGAAAAAGCTGATGATATGTTACGTCAACAACATGATGCTCATGGGATTCATGAAGATATTGCTGTTTTAGTAGATTCTGGTTGTGATCTTTCTGAAAAAAATCTGCGAGAGTTTAATATCCATATGATCCCCGTAAGATTAAATTTTGGAAATGAACATTTTGTGGATAAGGTTACTATAACTTCCAGTGAGTTCTGGGAAAAATTGGATTCCAACCCCCATCATCCTCAGACCTCTCAACCTACACCAGGGGATTTTTTACGTCAATATCAATTATTATCTAGCCATTACAAACAAGCTATTTCCCTTCATATCCCTGCGAATCTTAGTGGAACATTTCAGTCTGCAACACTAGCTGCTCAAAAAATGGATGATATGCCAATTTCTATATTAGATTCGAGAAATGGATCCATCGGAATTGGATTAATTGCTATCAGAATTGCCGAGGCGGTCAAAGCAGGGAAATCAATTGAGGAAATTCTAATTATTGCAAATCATGCCATAAAAAATACGTCTCTCTACCTTGGATTGAAAACTCTTGAATATGGTGTACGCGGAGGTAGAGTTCCAAATTCCGTTAAAAAAATTGCTGATCTTTTAAGAATAAATCCAGTTTTATCTTTTACACCAAGAGGGATAAAGTCAGTGGGTAAAACATTCGGTAGAAAAAATATCATCAAAAAATTTAAACATTATGTTGAAAAATCTACCAACTTTGAACAGCCATTGAGAATTGGTATCTCGCATGCAAACTGTGAGGAGATTGCTCTGGAATATAAAGAAGAGTTTTCAAAAAGAATTGGCAAAAACAATGTGTTTATATCAGAAATTGGTCCAGCATTAGGAGCTCATTCAGGCCCTGGTGGGATGGTCATTGCAACACAGATTCAAGGTGATTAATTAAATGTTAAGTCCATGGTTCAATGTAATTTTTCTATTATTTATAAGTTATATTACCGGTTCCACTCCTACTAGTATCATTGTTGGGAAAGTATCATCAGGGATTGATATTCGGGAACATGGTAGCGGAAATGCAGGAGGGACAAACGTTTTTCGTGTTTTGGGATGGAAGCCTGCTCTAATTGTTGTTATTGTCGATGTTTTCAAAGGATGGTTACCTGCTGCGGTTTATGCAAAAATTAGTTTATCTAGTGTCCCCATAGATGATTTAGGGATACTCCAAATATTATGTGGGTTTTTTGCAGTATTAGGACATACTTATCCAATGTTTGCAGGATTTAAAGGTGGTAAAGGAGTAGGGACATTAGGGGGGATGTTGATTGCTCTTTTTCCTATTGCAATTCCCCTATGTCTGCTTGTGTTTATAATTGTTTTGGTTTTAACCGGCTATGTATCAGTTGGCTCAATTTTAGCTTCCTCCACCTTGCCAATATTTCTATTCCTTATACCAGTTGTCACGACATTCTCATCTCCGTCACTTTCTTTACTGATCTTTTCTTTGTTCGTACCATGGTTTGTGATTTATACTCACAGGAGCAATATTGTCCGATTGCGCAATGGAAATGAGAACCAATTTAAAAAAGCTATGATTTTCCGACGAAACACTTAGTTTAATTACCTGAGGTCGGATGGACGAAGTAAGAACCTGATGGATTAAATCCAAAATCAATTCCAATAACACCTATACCTGATGTAAAGAATCGAAAACCGAATCCAAGTCCAGTTACACCATTTTCAAAATTAAAAGAATTTATTTCTTTAAAAGCCAAACCAAAGTCAAAAAAATAAACAGCATCAATCCCTATTTCTATTCCTCCAAAATCTTTCTTTGGAAACAGTGTATGTTGGATCTGGAAACTCTGATAGAGGGCATGAACCCCTTCTATGTTAACTGAAATGGATTCTGGATTTTGCCATGGAATTGGAGAATATCCTCTTACATAATCTTCTCCTCCAATGTACACAAAGGAGAACGGAGGTACTTCTTGATGATTTTGAATAAATAATTCAGATTTCGTTGAGAAAACTGGATCTCCATATGTACTATATAATTTTATATAACGAGCATACTTAATCTTGTATTGATGATATCCCTTTGTTTTATACAATCCAAATCGAGGTAAAATATTGAAAACAAAATGTTGCCCTTTTGTTGGATCAATATATACATCGCGGGTATCAAGTTGATAATTGAATTCAGCATAGAAATATTGATAATTAGAAAAAAAATCATTTAAAATCCAGCGACCGTACTGTTTAACATCTGTTGTGTCCAATGTTATAGATTCAGCTCCTAATTTTAAATCAAATTTATGGTTAGCACTTTTGTAAAATCCTGTTCCTACAAATCCCCCCTTTTCTCTGTAATTGTATGCATAAACCATACCATCTGTATGATAGTCATACAGCCCTAATTTCAAAGATACATGATTACCTCTAATCCAAGGATCTATAAAATTTAAAAACCAGGTTTGGTCTTCTCCAAAAAGGATACCAAAAGTCAGTTTTTCATTTAATCCTCTAAAATTGAGATCTGTCATTCCGCCACCGTAAGAAAACCCCTTTCCTTCATCATAATCAACCATTGGAAATGGTATAATTCGAAATGTTTCTACAACGGTTATAGTATAGATAGAGTCTATTGCTGATATATTAACAGTTGAAAATATTCCAAGATTGTAAATCCTGTTTCTATCAGTTTCCATTATGATTGAATCAATTTCGCCTGGAACAGGATGTTGAATTTCTCTTAAAATGATTTTGGCTTTAGTATGGTTATTTCCAATAATTTTAATTGAATGAATAGAATCAGATTTTAAAGATCCGATTAAAATTAAGAATATAAAAAAAAGAAGATTGTTAATCTGTTGAGTATTATTATTCAATTTAAGATATTTTCTGTAAAAAAAAAGGCCTTCATAAGAAGACCTTTTTAATTCACTGTGGAAAGTTTACTTCCTTCCTCTAGCCATTGGTGATCTGGAAACATCTCCGTTTTTATCAATAAAATATAGATATCCTGATTCACGTTGAACACCAGCACTCGCTACCTGCTCAGCATTTCCACCGCCTTTTTTGCCCCTGGACATTTTGGAACGCCATACATTACCATCTTTACCCAGATAGTATAGATATCCTTTTTCCTTTGAAACGCCAGTAGACTTAACAACTTCTGCCATAATTACTCCTTGATTAAAGGTTATTAAAATGTTTTTATTGAAGGAACTTCATTGAACGAGTGTACATTATGATACAGATATGTGTCAAGTGTTTTCTCGTCGAGAAACTAAAAATAGATTCGATTATAATCTCACCAAATCATATACCATATTAATGCATTTCAAATTTACTATTCTTAATATAGAAATGTAAATATAAATAAGGTTAATTCTATTTGAATCTGGGATTACATTTTATGCAAAAATTTTGGTAATTTTGTATTTATTGAGCACTCTGTTCATAATGGATATTTAATCTCAAGGAAAACTTATAAGATAAATTTATGGCAAACTATCATTTACAGGCATTATTACAAATATTGGATGGGGAACAACAAATTATTCAGCGAACTGACCAGAAGGCACTAACTCTATTATCAATATTAGGGGTATTTATGGTGTTTTTTGTTATTCATTTTCCTAAGCTACAAATGAATGGGATTACCTTTACTCTAATGATGATTTATTTTACTGCTGCGATTGGTACCATGTATAACTTGGTGAGAGTAATTATTCCTAGGTTTCGCATAAAATCATTGAAAGGTTTTAATAAAGAAGAAGCTAAACAACTAAGTCCTACTTTTTTTTCTGGGATCAGTCATTTCAGCTCTCCAGAAGAATATTCTGATTATCTAAAGTCTAAGTCAAATGATGAAGAAGAATTATACTCAATGTTTGCCGAACAGGTATTTTCTTTAGGAAAAATAAATCAAGCCAAAAATAATTATATTCGTCGATCTACATTCTTTTTTATAACAGCATTGACAAGTGAATTACTAATCATAATGTTTATGGCTTACTCTAGAGCATTACCATATATTTTTCCGGAAATATGAGAGTATTAATATTTTTTATACTGACCTTTTTTTTAAACACAGGATGTGCAGTTAAAAGTGTACAGGGGATTCCAGGGGAAAAAGGTGAACCTGGTCAAATTGGACCGCAAGGCCCACCAGGAGAAAAGGGAGAAAAGGGAGAAAAGGGAGAAAAGGGGAAAAAAGGTAAAGATGGGGAAAGTTTACCAAAAGAATTATTATTAAAATTAGAAAATATAGTTGCTCAGGATTCATCCGAAATAGTAATAGATGTGGAAGTTTACAGCTTTGGTCTTGCACCTAGAATAACGGGTTTTGTTTTTATGACCAACTATGGAAATCTTTATAAACTAGAAAATATAAACCCTCAGAAAATTGGGGAAACGATAGAATATATCGGTCGTATTGATGAAAAAGTAAATTTTGTAAGTCTTGCACGAACAGCTTATGCTGATGATATTAAACAATATTTTACATCTACTACACAATCTGGAGATATTTATATATCGGAAGATTTAATAAATTGGAAATTTAGAGGTTCTGTATTTTAATAATTCTAATTTTATGTTTTATGCCCCGGTAGCTCAGCTGGATAGAGCAACAGCCTTCTAAGCTGTGGGCCACAGGTTCGAATCCTGTCCGGGGTACACTTTTTGAGTTTATTCAAAAGTTTTGTAATCTACAAAAAAATCCTGTACAAAATTTCTCATCTAAAAATAGTAATTTCAATTTTATAGTTTTTAAATTTTATTATCTAATTTATATAACAATTAGTCTAAAATTGGATTGCCATTAAGATAATTATATTTGAAATACTCTTGTGAATCAGCCTATTTTAACTACAATAATTACATCTGAAACACCAAAAAATCTACAAACCCTTAAGGAGGAATATTTAGATTTAGGTTGGATTCTTTCTAAAAAGATATCAAAATATTCGATAGAATTATCATTTCAAAATACTAGCCAAGTGAAAATTGAATGTCATTCAAACGGATTAATGAAGACGTTTGTCCAATTAAATAAAGATGGATTAAAACAGGGACATACAATTAAATGGTTTATTTCTGGGAAAAAACAGGAAAAAAAAAGATTTAACTGTGGTGTACAACATGGAAGGTTTAGTGTGTGGAATTCAGATGGAATTATATTGCAGAAAGGTGAATATAAAAACGGCCAGGAACATGGGTTATGGATTGATAACTATAATAATGGGAAGATACGGCATAAACAAAATTGGTTTTCGGGGAAGAAAGATGGTGTATCTAAACGCTGGTATCCAAATGGGATACTGAAAGAACATGGGAAATATCAAAAAGGACAAAAATATGGAAAATGGATTTCTTGGGATAACACCAACCAAAAGAAAGAAGAATCACATTTTGAGTATGGTGTTCTCAATGGCTCTATCAAGCGGTGGAACCATAATGGGAATGTGTGTTTAAATGGATTTTACCGAAATGGGAAAAAGGTAGACACTTGGAGAAAGTATCACAAAAATGGTAAAGAACTGGAAGAAGTTCATTTTGCTGAGGGACGAAAAACAGGAACAATGAAAATGTGGCATCAAAATGGACGGTTGATCCAGAAAAATATTTTTAAAGATGATGTCCCCCAAGGAAAACAAATAAGCTGGTTTACAAGCGGACATAAAAAAGAAGACGGTACATTTATAAATGGAGAACAAAATGGTACCTGGGAAGCTTGGTATGACAATGGAAAAAGGAAATCTTTGATTACATACAAAATGGGAGTTCGTTGTGGCAAATTTCAGACATGGTTTTCTAACAACCGAAAGAAAGAAGAAGGTACCTACGAAAATGGAAAGAAAGATAATATGTGGAAAAGATGGTCCAGAGATGGCCAAATAGAATCAGAGTTCCGATACCAAAATGGATTACGACACGGACTGTGTAAACAATGGTATCCTAATGGAGAAAAAGCATTTAAAATTCAATATGAAAATGGTAAGTATCACGGAGATTGGTTTGAATGGAATGATAAGGGAAATCTGAAAAAAAATCAACAATTCATTCATGGAATCCAAAATGGAAAATGTACCCATTGGCATGATAACGGAATCAAAAAATTAGATTGTTTTTTTAAAAATGGAGAAATGAATGGGAAATTTATCCAATGGGATACTTCTGGAGAAATTATTCAGGAATTTACTTATAGCCGAGGGGTGGTAACATGATACAAATAAAAAAAAAATTAACATCAATCTTTCTGATCTTTGTGATCATCTCAATATTCGTCTTTTCAAAATTTGTGAATCATCCCAGATATTTCTATCCAAAATCAAAAAAAGTAAATGTCGTAGATTCATATCATGGTGTTCAAATTGAGGACCCCTACCGCTGGCTTGAAGATGACCAATCTAAGGAGACCAAAAGATGGGTCAATTCCCAAAACAGAACCACAAATCGTTTTTTAAATAAAATTTCATACAGAAATAAAATAAAAGAAAGGCTTACAGAATTAAATGATTACGAAAAGTATTCAACTCCCTTTCAAGAAGGGGATAAATTTTATTTTTATAAAAATGATGGATTACAAAATCAATGGGTGCTTTATGTTCAAGATGAGATAGGTTCTGAACCTAAACTTCTGCTAGATCCAAACACATTCTCTGATGATGGAACAGTTGCAATAAGTGGTATTTATTTTTCCCATGACAGCCGATATCTCGGATATGCTATTAGTTCATCCGGCTCAGACTGGAAAGAATTTCATATTTTAGATTTAAATTTGAGGAAAAATCTTGGAGATCATATTAAATGGATAAAATTTTCAGGGATGGCTTGGGCTGAATCAGGATTTTTCTATTCTACTTTCCCAAAACCAATGGAAGGGGAAGAATTATCAGGGACAAATGAAAACAGCAAAGTTTATTTTCACAAATTAGGCACAGACCAAAATTCAGATATATTAATTTTTGAAGATCCTGAAAATCCAAGACATTCACCTTATGTCAGTACAACCGAGGATAATCAATTTTTGATCTTATACCAATCCAAGGGAACTCACGGAAATACGGTAGCAATAAAAAAAATAACTAAACCCAATAACTCTTTCTTATCGGTCATTTCTGATTTTGAGGGAGAACATGGAATAGTACACAATATAGGTAATTCATTTTATATGGTGACAGACCGCAATGCACCAAAAAATCGACTGGTTTCCTTTACATTGGATAAACCTGAAATGAAAAACTGGATTGAGATCCTTCCCGAGAGTGAACACACTCTTCAAACAGTTTCATTCGCTGGAGATAAACTCATCGCTGTTTATATGGTTAATGCTCAAGACAAGGCATTTGTCTATACTCATGGTGGCGACTTTATTCAGGAAGTACAACTACCTTCACCAGGTAGCTTGAGTGGTTTTAGTGGGAAGAAATATTCCCAAGAGGTCTTTTACAGTTTCGAAACCTTTAATCAACCCAAAACAATATACAGATTCAATTTAAACACTTTGAGTTCTGAAGTTTATAAGACATCTGGAATAGCATTTTCGCCAAATAATTTAGTTACATCACAAACATTTTATCCAAGTAAAGACGGAACGCAAATTCCAATCTTCATAACTCATGATAAATCCATCAAGATGGATGGGTCAAATCCAACATTACTATACGCATATGGAGGATTCAACATCAGTATGCAACCATTTTTTAGTTCCTCTAATATCATTTTACTAGAAAATGGAGGAGTTTACGCCCTCGCATGTGTAAGAGGTGGCGGTGAATATGGAGACAACTGGCATAAGTCTGGAATGCTTGAAAATAAACAAAATGTATTTGATGATTTTATTGCAGGTGCAGAATTCTTAATCCAATCCGGCTATACATCTCCTGAAAAACTTGCTATACGAGGAGGTTCTAATGGTGGGCTCTTAATAGGTGCTGTTATAAATCAACGCCCAGATTTATACAAGGTTGCTTTTCCTGCAGTGGGTGTTATGGATATGCTTCGCTATCATCTTTTTACAATAGGATGGGCATGGGCAGTTGAATATGGAAGCAGTGATGATTCTGACCATTTTTATAACCTATTATCTTATTCCCCTCTTCATAATATAAACACCAATCAAATTTACCCGGCTACTTTGATTACTACTGCAGACCATGATGACAGAGTTGTTCCAGCACATTCCTTTAAGTATGCTGCTACTATTCAAGAAAAAAAATGGGACAATCCAAATCCACTATTAATAAGAATTGAAACAAAAGCAGGTCATGGAGCAGGGAAACCCACTTCTAAATACATTGAGGAACAGGCAGATATTTGGTCATTTATGTATTACAATATGAATGAGAAGATTTCTTATTAATGATAAAAATTAGATTATACTTTCTTTTCATTTTTCTTTCGAATATCTTGTTAGGATTTGAAAATACTAAAGGCAAACGTACAGAGTTTACTCAATCATTTGAAATAGGAATGGGCCTAGGGTACTTTATGCCAAGAACCGTATTCACCAACTCTCAATCTTTTACAATCTCCTCCCTCTGGAAAATGACTCCTAATTACGGAATTAGGTTAAACATTCTAAATACTGCTCTTCATCATAATAGTGTAGATAGTTCTCGCAACTTAATTAATATTAGCCCTGGAGTTGAATTAACACTAAAAGTCAATGAAAAGGCAAAAGGATATACTCTTATCGACATCGGATTTATTGAAGATGAAAAAGATGCATTGTTCATTTTTGGAGCAGGTATTAAATACAGAATAAAAGATTGCTACACAATATATTTTGAACTAAGAGATTTTCATAAAAGTCTCGGAGTTCCATTTGTCACATTTCCTAGAAGCCAAGCGGGTATTCAAGGTAAAGGAGGATCAAAGTACCTCGATTTTCAAATACGATTACATTATCAAATAAATTAATAAGGGGAAATATATGAAATCAGGAACAGTCAAAGAATACGACACAAGCAGAGGATTTGGGTTTATTTCCGGAGATGATGGCGAGGATTATTTCCTTCATATCAGTGGTCTTCGTGAACACCTAAAAAACAAAGGACTAAGAGAAGGGCAGAGGGTGTTGTTTGATGTAGATTTTGATATGAAAGGTGATCGGGCAATAAACGTTAGAATGGAGTGATAATATTAAGACATGAACATTAGACGTACCAAAATTGTAGCGACCTTTGGTCCTGCAACTGTAGCAAAAACAATTATAGAAAAAATGATAGTTGCTGGCGTGAATGTTGCAAGGATAAATATGTCTCATTACAATGAAAGTATGAATATTGATGAACTGGTAAGAAATATAAGAGATATTTCAAAAAGATTAGATAAAAGTATTTCAATTATGATGGATCTACCAGGCCCCAAAATTAGAACCACAAATAATGAAACTATCACTATTAAGAGAGGGGATTTATATACGCTGGGTTTACAAGCTGATATATCACTTAATCATAAGCTGAAGTTTAAAAACATTAAAAAAGGGGCTAAGGTTAAGATAGATGATGGGAAACTTTCATTTACAGTTCAAAAAATGATTTCTCATTCTCAATTATTGATTAAAGCAAAAAATGGAGGAAGTGTATTCCCACGAAAAGGAGTAAATATATCTGGTCTAGATATTAATCTACCAACTGCAGGAAAACAGGACCTAAAATTTGTTAATTTGGCAATTAAACTAAATCTAGATTGGATCGCTATGAGCTTTGTCAGGTCTGCAAGTGACAGGGCAATAATTGATCAATTATTGAATAAATCTAAACATCAAATTCCAATAATTGCAAAGATAGAAAAATCTGAAGCTATAGAAAATTTAGCTGATATCATAGATGCGTTTGATGGAATTCTAGTTGCAAGAGGGGATCTTGGATTAGAATTAGATCTTGAGAAAGTTCCAACACTACAGAAAAAAATTATTCGAAAATGCAACCTGAAATGTAAACCTGTCATTGTTGCAACACAAATGCTGGAATCAATGATAGAAAATCCTATACCCACTAGAGCAGAGGTGAGCGATGTTGCAAGTGCAATTTATGATGGTTCTGATGCAATCATGCTATCTGGGGAAACGGCTATAGGTAAATTCCCTCTTGAATGTGTTAGAATGATGAAGTCAATAGCGTCTAATGTGGAAAATGAGATATTAGAAAATGAGGAGTTTTTCAACTTAATTCCATCACCAGATAAAACGAACTCTAGAAATGCGATCTGTGCATCTGCCTTTGAGATGGCAAAAGATTTATCTTTAAAAATAATGATTATTATGACTGAGTCAGGAAGTACAGGGAATACAATGTCTAGTTTTAGGCCATCATCATTAATATTTGCAATGACACCATCGGAAGAAGTTTATAGAAAATTATCTCTATCTTGGGGGGTCACACCAGTAAAGGTTAAAAAATATAAATCAACAGATCAGATGCTTAAATTTTGCAGAAAGTTTTTAATTGAAAATAGTATCATTAAAGAGGGAGAGCAATTTATTATGACAGCGGGTATTCCCGTTGGAATCACCGGTACCACAAATATGATTAAAATCGAAACTATTTAATGAGTAAAGATTATATTGATATTTTTATGCTAAATTTTCAGATAGAAAACTGCAAACCTTATAATCAGATTAATTCAATAATTATTTTTGTATAAAATTCCTAATTATTTTCATAGCTGTAAGTGGAATTTTATGTTTCTCATCATAAGTATGAAATTCTACTCTTTGTCCTAACTCTTCACATAGATTCTTCAACTCAACTCCCTTTTCCATCGGGACAATTTTATCGTTATTACCATGTAAAATTAAAATCGGACTGAAATTTTGGCTTGACTTTATTTTCAAAAGATTAATATAGTCTTTTCTTATAAACCCAGCGATTGATATTATTCCATTCACTTTTGATTTTAAATATAATCCTGCTCCTGCAGAAAGAGCAGCACCCTGAGAAAAACCTAATAGAAATATTTTAATTTTTCTATTAAGTTGCTCCTTAAAATAATCCACAATATTATCAATAATTTGAAAAGATAATAAGATTTCTTTCTTCGAAGGAGGAATCTCTTGATACCAAGAAAATCCTTTGGGACTATTTTGTGCTTTGAAAGGAGCTCGAGGGAAAACCCACAGAGAGTTAGGTAATCTCACACCGATAGAAACAGGAATTAAAGAATGTTCATCTCCGGTCCAACCATGAAGTGCAATGATTATAGTTTTGCATGTTTTCCCAAACTGCTTGAACTGGAATTCAGTATTAGATAATTCAGATCTTAGATCAGGATAGTCTACTTCTCTCATATTCCTCCATACGCTGAACAAAATCATCTTCATCCTCAGCTTGAAGCAGTGGACTGATTTTTATATTTTTCTTAATGGAACAGTAGGGCTCAGGTCCATAGTCATGTCCGGGGAAAATAGTAATATCCCCCTGTAATGTTAATAGTTTGCTGTAAACTGATTTATACAATGTCCTTACATTTGAACCAATACTAATGGTTCTCCCTGTCCTTCCAATGAATACTGTATCACCTGTGAACAAAGAGTCATTAAACAAGAAACAACAACTGTCAGGATAATGGCCAGGAGTGTGAAGAACTTTTATCTTAATGTGATTCAAAGGTAAAATATCACCATCCATAATCGTGATGGTTTTTTCACAATGTTTTTCAAACGAAGAACCCTTAAAAAGATAAATTTTAACTTTTGGATTCTTTTTCACATATTGGTCTAGATAAGCAACATGGTCACCATGTGTATGCGTAATTAAAATATCTGTTATTTTATCCTGGAGTTTTATGGGCAGATTATTTAATGGGACTGAAGCATCTACAGACCAAACCTTATCAAGTCTATTATTTCCAACTAAATATGTAATATTTTTATCATACCCGCCTAAAAATGCAGTTATGTTATAATCTCTCTCTCTAAGCGAATAAAGCATGATAATTTGATATGTTTTTTGTAGGATTCAGTTTATTTTCTGTTGGAAAATTAATTGATTTTTTATTTGAATTTACTTTTTAAGTTAGGGAAATTTTATGCGTAAGGTAGCGATTTATCTCATTGCCGGGGGAATCATTCTCTTAAGTCTAAAGTTTATCACAATAATTCTTCAATTTTTAACTTCACACCCTATTATTGGATTAGGAATTTTTATTATTACGGTTGGAATTTTACTGTTTTTACTTGATATCTATCGAGAAAATCAAATCTCCAAAGATTCTGAGCCATTTAGGGGAGTGAAAAAATGATTATTGTCACTACTGAAAATATTTCTGGATATACCATTATTGAAACGCTGGGAACAGTAATTGGAAATACCATCAGAGCACGGCATATTGGTAAAGACATTAGCGCAGTTCTAAGATCTGTAGTGGGGGGAAAAATTAAGGAATACACCGGAATGCTAGCAGAATCAAGGGAACAATCTATTCAGCGAATGGTAGACAGAGCAAAAGAGCTTGGTGCTAACGGAATTGTAGGAGTACGATTCCAAACTTCAATGATTTTACAAAGCACTGCAAAACTCTTAGTGTATCGCACAGCTGTCAAGTTATCAAAACACTAACCACATTAAGAAAGAATAAAAAATGTACAAAACTCTATATATTTTTGTAATAGTATCCATCTTTATTTCATGCTCTAAAAATACTAGAATTAATTCCCGTTCAATAAATCTCAACACAAAAGTGGATTCAATAAGTTATGGAATGGGGGTGAATCTGGGTTCTTCTTATAAAAGACAGGAATTTGATATTAATCCTGAATTGTTTTTTAATGGTTTTATGGATAGTTATAAAGAGGAAGCCTCTCAGCTAAGTGAGGATGAAACGAGGCAGATGTTAAGAGATTACTATATGGAAGTGAGGATGAATAAATCTGAACAGCAAAAAATATTATCAGAAAAAAATAATGAAAAAAGTAATCAATTTCTCAATAAAAACAAAACCAAAAAAGATGTTACCGAACTTCCAAGTGGTTTACAATACAAAATAATTCGCTCTGGTTCTGGAGAGAGCCCAGATGTGAATGGAAGTGTAAAAGTACACTATATCGGTAAACGGCTAGATGGAACTGTCTTTGATAGTTCTACTGAAAAAGATGAACCAGTTGAGTTTAGTCTTCGCTCTCTTATAAAAGGTTGGTCTGAGGGATTACAGTTGATGAAAGTTGGTGCTAAATGGGAATTATATATCCCACCTGAATTGGGATATGGAAGGAGAGGAAGTGGTGGAAAAATTGGTCCAAATGAATGCCTAATTTTCGAAGTAGAGTTAATAGATATTATTTCAAATTAGCTTAAATCTTCTAAAAGTTTTTCAGTTATATCCCAGAGTCTTTTCCGTGAATCTATATCATTAGACTCAGGTGAACTTTCTTTTACTTTCTTTTTGTAAAAATACTTTCCGCTAATTACATCAATATCAGTAGATGAAGCTAAATAAACACTGGTTTTTGCTCCATCTTTTACATTTATTGCCTGCAGTTTTTGTGCTATCCTCAACAAAATAACTTTTAGCCCTGAATTATTATGTCCAAACTTACTGGAAACAAATCCCGGATGAAGGCAATTAACAGTGGTAGATGTGTTTTTTAATCTATCTGCTAGTTCGTATGAAAATAAAATGTTCATCAGTTTTGATTTTTTATAATTTGGATACCCCTCATAGGATTTAACACCTTGAATATCGCTGAAATCTAATTTTGCACCGAAGTGGGCATCCGATGCTACATTCACAATTCTGGAGCATTGCTTATTAAGATTTTTTAGCAATAGCTTGGTAAATAAAAAATAACTTAAATGATTTAATGCGAAGGTGGTTTCAAAACCTTCCTCAGTGAAAGTCTTTTTGAAAAATGCTGCCCCCACATTATTAATTAATATATCAATAACAGGAAATTTATTTTTAATTTCTAACGAAATCCTTTTATTCTCAGACATAAGAGAAAGATCTGCATTAAAATAGTGTATGGCATTATTGCCCGTTAAATTTGAAATTTCTTTTACAACTTTTTTACCTTTCCCCCTATCTCTTCCAACAAGTCCTAAAATAAATCCTTTCTCAGCTAATTCTACCGCTGTTGTCTTACCGATTCCATCGGTCGCACCCGTGATAATACAAATGTTTGAATTCAATTTAATTTAAATCGCATTCCCAACCACGATGGATAGGAAACTCAGTGCAATAAGTATAAATGTTAATGCGATTATTTTCACTAATAATCCCAATACACAGACAGCAACGGATCTCAGGGTTGATTTATAATCCAGCGCTTGTCTCACAGCAATAATCATGGCAATAAGCATCCAACCATTTGCAATAAAATCTATTACACCGTCAAAAGGTAAAACAGGTTTTAAAATGCGTATAATTCCCGGTGCGCTGCTATATCCAATGGTTCTTAACAGTTCACCATGGTCAGCAACAGTTTGGGACTCTGGGAGGAGCTTTGTACCAATTAAATAAACAATAAATGCCCACACATACCAACTCAGGATTTCTCCAATTGTATTAGTTAGTAATCCTTCCAGCCCCATAGACCAAGAGCCTAGTCCCGCGGCAAGACTTGAAAAAATGACAACCACCATTGCCTCAGTTAGGAGGGTTTTATCTGCTTCTACCTCTTCATAGAGATTCACATCTAGCTTCGATGCCATCAACATACGATTAAATATTTTAGTGCTCATATCAGTCCTATTTGGTTATCCTTTTAAGTATTACTAACTTTAATTTTGTGTGAATTGTTTCAATATTATTTAATTAATCAATGAATTACTTATTTTCACTCTTCATGGTCTTGACTTTGTTCAAAAGGTAGTCAGAGATTTTTGATATTTTCCTGACTTCTTTTTTTAGTGTGATAATTTCAACTAAAATATAAACCAAGAAGAGTAACGCACCTATCATCACCGTTGTAAACATAGAGCTCATATAGAATATCCTTTAACTCAATCAAATAGTAATTTATTGAAACAAAATTGTAATTATTATAATTATCATTTCATTAACACTAACTTCTGTGTTTCTTTTCTTTTTTCTGTAGAAAGCTGTAAAAAGTAAATTCCACTGGGATTCTCCCATGCGTCCCATTTTAGCATATGTTGACCAGATGACATCTCCTGATTCAAAAGAGTTTCAATAAGCTTTCCCTGAATATTAAAAACGGATACATTTACGACTGACAATTCAGAAAGGGAGAGCTGAATCATCGTCACAGGATTAAAAGGGTTTGGAAAAGCTGGGGAAATAACAAGTTCTGAGGGAATTTGGTTACTAGGTTTTTTTCTCAGAACTAATGATGTTAACTCATCCTCAACTTCCAAACGACTAACATTTTCACACGGGTAAACGTTTCCACTTTTATCAACAATTTCCCACTTTTCATCACCTTTGATGTTACAATCAAAGGTGAGAGAGCCTCCTGGGAGCTGCATAATATCAATTACACAATCATCAGTCGTGCATAATTTAGAATCTCCCAGAAAACGAATATCATTTGAACCAAATGGTGGCTTTGGAGGCAGGCTATAACTAAAAATTTCTTTTTCTGATACACCTCCCCCAAAATACAATAAAGTATTATTTAGACTTATTGTGTTTAAATTATTACTAACCTGAAATGTTTTTTGATTTGCAACAGTACTTGATGAAGACATTATAATTTCACCATCACCGGAACTTCTCAGCCAGTAAGCTTTTGCTGGTTCAATATATTGTGGCTGAAAATATCCCTGACCATAGCCGTAAACAGTATTGGGAACAATAATTCCTTCAGGGTCTAAAATAGTTTCCGGAGAAATTGAATATGATATCCCAGAAATGAGATTCCATCCTTCAATTAATTGAACAGTTAATTCATCCACTGGATTTCCAGTAAATGTTGCTGTGTTGTTTTGCGATATCCTCAACCAGTATCCTTTTCCTAACTCCAAATTTTCGGTTTGCTGATATCCTGCCCCTGATATGTAACTGAACAGCGTGTTTTGAATAGCTCCTGGAAACAGATCAATGTAAAAACTTGATTCACTAACAACAGGAAGCCCGACTAGATTCCAGCCAAGAAAATAATCCTGATTGATGGTCACAGACCCAGAGCCAAGAGTGAGTATGACAGGAATATTACCATTTCCACCATTACTTGTTATGGATATATAACACTCATACTCACCTGGGGACATATCTTCCGTACTAACAATTACACTGATATTGTCTGACATCCCATATCCCAATTCTCCTTCCATTGGTGACACAGTAAACCATTCTGGTCCTTTAGAAAACTTCACGGATAATTCATCGTGAACGTATTCATCATTGAAACTCACCTGGAGTCCAGTAGATCCTGAACCATTCTGCATTCCTATAGTGGCGGAGTGTGTTCCAGTAATGGATTTGTAATTAAGCTGTATCTCTCCTGATGGATACAGTACAATCTGGAAATCATAATAACTGTTTGGATAGCCGCTCCACCAGTGAGCTACCCCATCAAACGACACAACGCTTCTTTGGGCATCGCTGTGCATATAAATATTCCCTGCACAGTACTCATTACAATTATCATTTACAGGATTGAGGTCGTCCCAAAATCCAAAGATGGCAGGTCTCGGAGCACCAGATGAAGGAATAGTGCTGTTATCCCAGGAATTTATATCATTTCCAAATCCAATCCAGCCGTTTGGATTAATGATATATTGATCATAATTCTGTCCATAAAATGGAAAATCAAATCCTATATCAAATGGCCCTTCAGCATCGTCATTATGGGAAAAGGCTATAATGTTATCATCAACGGAAATCTCAATCCATTCATAATCAAGATTTATTTCAAGGTCTGAATCGGTCCATGTCATTCCTTCCTGGTCTGGTCCACCACCAATATCAGAAAAAGAAGAAACACCTATCTGATAATTCAGAATAGATTCTGGTTCTCCTACGTTTGTGAGTAGGAGATCTTGCACATCAGTTTCATTTACTGACATCTCAAAATGTATAACATCAGGTGTATAAGACAGCTCTCCAGCTGAACCTGTATCATAACTATCCAAAACTAATGTCCCAGTATTTTCCGGATCGAGCCAATTCTTTAACTGATTGGATGAGCTTCCACCCCAATCCCATGAAGCTGAAAATTTGCCATAATAGTCATTGAAGTTAAATGAACAGGATGCCTGCCCACCATGTAGCTGACCCACAATACGATAATTGTTATCAAACAAGGGGGAACCAGAGGAACCGGGTTCGGTAGTACCATCCTCCCAACTGGAAACCCGCCAATGTGAGCCATCATTTCCACTCCAGCCATCAGAAATTCCAACATCATAATCAAAAGATATCTTCTTTATATCACCCGAGGGATGATGAATTCCAACCGGCTCTTGAGGTGGGACGTCCACCGCTGACCATCCAGCATAATTAACATTATAGAGTGAGGGTATGGTCTCAGTCAATTCCAATAATGCAAAATCTGACGTTGACCTGCTTGCCCTAAGAACAGACCCCTGTACTGTTTGGTTTGTGGGTCCGTCCTGATTAGCACAACCGGGACTTTCATAATTAAACATGAATATCCAATTATTATTACCACCCAAACAATGATCTGCGGTCAAAAAATATTGAGTCTGGTCCTGTTGTACATTATTCACTAGAGCTCCAGTACAAATACGTGAGCCTCCGGAGGTAAGAATCATTGCCACTGCTCTATTGTGGTCCTGCCACAGCATACCCTCCGGGCAATTTACATTATTGTTGCAGCTCCCCGAATCTCCATACCCACGCGTATCCTTAAATCCAAAGAGATTACGATATCCATGGATTACTCTTGATAATTGAATTCGCCCCAATCCCACCACATCAGAAGGTTCAATATATTCAAGAATAATATGATCTCCCGGTACAGGCTGTGTTGCAAAGATTCCATCAGCTTTATTATTTTCTTCAGTAAATGCGCCAATGACATAAGATTTGTTTTCGCTGTATACAAAAAATTTTCCACCAGGCGGCATAAAAAAATCATCATAAATAATATTGATGGAAAATGCTCCAGATGATTTAACTGCGAGCCTCCATACTCGATCTCCATTCGATAACTTTTCCCAAGTTCCTGAAGAAATCAGGTCGAAGGACACTTCAGTACCATGCCCAAAGCGAAAGGGTACATCCTTACCGGAAAGCTTGTCCTCCTCCAGCAGAGATTGAACATCCACAGATTCCATTGTAACTGTTTCCAGTAATGCAGAAAGTGTTTTTTTAAAACTTATGGGAGTGCCACCTACACTTATCTGACTATAAAGTAGTGAACTTGTAATACATAAAATATAGAATAATTTCATCTTTTTTCTCCTCAAAGAAAATTAGTTACTAGTTTATAAAACCACTCTTGCACTGAAGGTAATATTTATTGTATTTGCATACCCATCAACATTCTCACCACTTTTAATTACATCAGGTGTATTTAAAAATGGGTATCCAAGTGTGAACGAATAATGGTTATTACCACGGCTCCACATAAGCCCGCTGCTTATAATAAGGTTGGTCTCTCCTGTTCCATCATATCCCGGCCATGTATTTGCATATCTTTTGGAGGCAGTCAACATAACCTGAGGTAACCCACTCAATATATTTAATTTTTGAAATAAAAAATATCCGGTCATGCTTAACTCTGTACCAGGTTTAAATGAATATTTATTTGTATGTAGCGGCATTATTAACTGGGTAACTATTCCATTTACAATTGGACCTTTATCACGCTTAAAATATTGCATCTCACCGATAAATTTATATACACCCTCACTCATTGAAAAATGGGTATGCTTCCCACCGCTGTATGGATTTTTCTTGATTGTGTTATTAGATGGTATGATTATTCCTGCTCCAAAAAATAGACGTTTCCCTGGACCAAACGATATATTTGACTTTAAATAACGTAGGATTATTTTTAGGTCACCGATTCCCACTTTTGACTCATCCCTATGGTGATAATTAGATTTCTTACCAAAATCCATATGTCTGCTTCCAAAGCTCAAGGTTGTTTCCAAATTAAAATTAGAGCTTAATCCATAGTTCAATACAATTTCCTCTATATGTGAGGTCAGACTTCCAAAATGATTACCAGTTGAGTCAATTTCATCATGACCCCAGTCAATAAATTGAGATGTGTGGACTCCACCAATGAGAAGATTTCCCTTGCCTAAGCCAATACCAGAGTTTGCCGTCCCGACCGGAAGGCTTGGATTAGTTCACATCACTCATTGTCCATACAAGAGATTGAAAAATAATATTGATATTATTAGTTTATATTTCATTGTAACATTCCATTTTAATTCTGAATTAGTGTAATCAAACCGGGCACTGATGCCCTAAGCCAGTATCCATTTCCAGGCTGGAGACTGTTTGACTGTACATATCCATTTTCAAAGCCATAAACTGTCCCAGGAATAATGAGGTTTTCAGTATCTTCTACATTCTCTAGTTCAATATCTGTTGAAATACCTGAAATCAGATTCCAGCCCTGGTTTAATTCAATGGTGAGCTGATTTATGCTATTTCCAGTGATAGTAACATTCCCAGAACTTTCAAAGCGAAGCCAATAACCGTGACCATATGAAAATTCACTTTCCTGTATATATCCATCATTAAAAGAATATAGTGTCTCTTCTATACTTTCAGAAAAGATATATTGATAATTGGTATTATCAATGATAACAGATAGACCAATCAGATTCCACCCATCATGAAAAATGTAATCAATATTAGTTTCATCACCACCTGAATTAAAGTAATTATAAGGATATTTTAATGCCACTCTAGGAAGCAAATTACCTTCATAGGTCCACACTACCTCGCCTTCACTATTAATTTCAAAAACTGATAAATCTTCAAAACTTGTTATCAATGTATTACCATCTGGCAATCTCATAGCACCAGATTGAACAGCGGAATAAAAGTCAGATTGAAAAATCCAATGATATGAATCTGGACCATATGAGTTGTAATTATCTATCATATATGTTCCATCTTCATTCAATGGAGTTATGATCTCCAATACCGAAGAATTATTTGGGGAGTGAAAGTTATTAAACATAATAATATTTCCTCCTCCAGGATATCCAGTTGGAATCCAATTGACAGAGTGTTGACCATTAAGGATTTGATCGGACTCAGTTCCCCTACTATAATTCTGTGGATTCCCCCATCTATATAAAAAGTCACCTCCTATACCGTAGAACCCACCTCCATGGCTAGCAGCCTCTTCTATAGTAGTGGAATGATCAATTATATATAATTCGCTTTTATGACGAGATGATAATACAATTTGATTCAATTCAGAATGATAATAAATTGAATTACAGTGTAACCAATCTCCTGCATTCTCACCAGGGATACCAATCCCAAACGTAGGAGAGTTAATATCTAATAGTTGTGGATTTTCTGCAATGTTTCCATAGTTTGGGAGTTGAGAATCTATGTCCTGAATAAGATGGTCCCAAAAATGCCACTTCCATACAATATTTGCTTCATCTATTCCAACCGGTTCAATTTCAATCACCATATCCATATTTCCCCTGGCGAGATTAATATCAGGGTCCCCCTCAATAATCATACCAGCATTTTCCAACTCATCCCTGGTCTTTACTTCACTGCAAATTGCTAAAATATTTCCGTTTGGAAGCACCGCTATATCATGATGTGGTCTACATAAATCATCTGACAAATTATAGTCCCAGACTATGTCTCCATTCCAATCCATTTTCTTAAATCTTCCATTTAACTGAGGGCCATTTCCGCTGTTGTTTTGTTTGCAGGCAACAAAAAGTATACTATCAGGTGATAAATAAGCGACACTTGAAGGGCTTGTGTCATGGTACCATGAATTTATAATTGAATGGCTATTATCTATTAGGTGAGTTTCCGTCACATCTGAATCCCCAGATCCATTAGTTAATAATGTTAAACCATCGAAAGGTTGTGAATAAACACCAGCTATTATTAGTATTAAACAAATCTTAAATTTTCCTGTATTTATTTCTTGTTTCATTCCTATGATAAATCAATCGCCTACTTATTTACAATAAATAATATGTTATATTTTTTCAATAATTTTCAAGTGTAATAATCCCAGGGCTATTCACTCGAATCCAATATCCCATACCAGGTTCTAAATATTCTGAATTTGAGTAACCTCCGCTTCCAAATCCATAAATTGTTCCGCTAACAATTATTCCATCATTATCACCAATTGCGTTGATCTCAACTGTGTAAGAAAGTCCAGATATCAGATTCCAACCTTGGTTTAAATCAATAATTAGTTGATTTAAACCATAACCAACTAATGTAACAGTTCCATAATTTTCAAAGCGAAGCCAATATCCAGAGCCATACGATAAATCGATTTCCTGCACATAACCACTATCAAAAGAATACAGTGTTTCTTCTATACTTTCAGGAAAAATAATCAGATAGTTGGGATCATCCATGACAACAGGGAGACCAACGAGGTTCCAATTTGAGTTGTAACCAATGTTCACGCTCAAAATATCCTGAGGGCAGTAATTTCCATCTGGAGCACTCTGTGGGAGTTTATGAGCACTGTCATTAACAACTCCATGCATAATGATATCCGTTGACTCAAATAACTCCGGAGAACATGGCTCCCACTCATTTGAAATCCCTGCGCATGTTTGCGGGTCATCAAGTATCCCCATATCTGTGACAATACACCAATATAAATATTCGATCGCCATACATTCATAATCGCAGGTCCAATCATCATAATGATACCATGCTTCCTCAGGATAATTATTTGGGACCTCTAGAAATTGTCCCCCCCTAGCTATATCCATGGCATCTGACATAATAGATGAGTTGGGAGCTAACCCAAAAATATTTGTATAAATAGACACATGCCCCACGTGATTTATTGTATGTAAAACCTCTTCCACAGTTGCATCATCTCCCCAATGTCCAGTTTGAGTCGGATCGATTTCATTTCGAAAAAGAACTGCTGAAACACCGTTACCCATATAATTATCTTCGAAACTTTCCATACAGGAATTTCCATCAAATGTGAATACCGGCATTAATGCTTGCTGGCTTTGAAGTTCAATAAATAGCATTTCATCATCCACAACTCCATCCTCATTATTATCAAGAAGCTCAGCTGCAACCGCCGCGACATGGAGTACTTTTTCATCAGAGATATTTTGCTGAGCGTAAACTTCAAAACAGTCCAACACTTTTACATATTTTGTAAAACATTGAAATCCTGGGTCGTTAATATTGGGGTTTGGTTCGATATCGAGGCATACTTCATTTTGAGCCAAAATCAATGATCCAAATAATATACAAATTGTAAATCTAACTTTATGATAATAATTCAAGACAATTTTATTCCCCTTGTTCTATTGTTTTCCCCTTCATTTTGAATCAGAAGTTTAACCAAAAAATGTATAATTATTTGTCTCAAATAAAACATATAATATTTTTTCTGTTACGAGTCATTTATTTGATGTAATAGATATAGATTACAGCATGTCTTTCCAATAAAAAGAAAAACATAATAAATATTTTTGTATTTACTGCTATTTATTTAGTAAAACGAAGTTTACCGGAAATTAATTGAGCAAACATTTTCCAGTCACCCATAAAACTAAATAATGGATATTGAAATGTAGCCGGTTTATTTTTTTCAATGAAAAAATGTCCTATCCAGGCAAATCCGTATCCCAGCACAAACCCGGTGAGAAGCCACAAAAAATTTCCTGAGTGGAAGAGAGCCCCCAAACAAAACAATGCACACCAGGACCCGATAAAGTGAAGGACTCTTGTCCCTGATTTTGAATGTTCGGAAAGATAATAAGGATAAAATTCATTAAAAGAATTGTATTTCATACTATCATTTATTAGTCGCAATAATTTTTATATCATCCTGCACTGCCGCCACCGCCACCGCCTGCGCCACCACTGCTGCCACCACCGCCGCCAAATCCGCCGTCTCCTCCATAGCTGGCAGAAACGGTAGTACATGTCTCAATTATACTTGAAAAATGTTCTATATGGAAACCTGAACCTGAATGCGAAGGATAAAACCAGACAAACTCATTAAATCCCTCAGTAAATGTTTTTTCAATATGTTTTAACTCATCATTTCCCAGACCCAAGGTGATCAAATAATAAAGTAATTGATTTGTATCCATTTGACTATATTCTTCCAGTGACCCCCCAGATTTAATATTATCTCTGAATATGGTCCAGCGCTGCTTGATAGATTCTGCATCGTAGGTTAATCTTTTAATCAACAAGGATCCAAGTGCCATTCCCGTGATAACAAAAATGGAAATAGCGGACGCAACAATATTGTAGCTGACATAGACTAGCATAATAATAATAAGCCCTAAAAATAAAAAATAATATCTGCGGTTTTCACTGAAACTTATCTTTTCGCTCCAGTTGTTTCTCTTAACTGTATCATCAATATAGGTGGTCCATCTATTTTTAAAATTATGAGAGTAATTTATCTTTTTAAAAATCTTATCGAGAAAATATACACCCTTATTTAACTGATCTGTTATAAAACCATGCAAGAGATTGTCCCACTCCTTCATAGTTTTATCAGTCTTAACCTTACCTGGTTCGATCTTTATTTTTTTCTTTTTTCTTTTAAAATATTTTGTCCTGGTCTCCTCTTCCTTAATAACAAAATGTCCCTCACCAGCCAGCCTGAATAATGTTGCAAGAATAGCTGACCCCGTTATTCCCGCACCCGAATACAGGTAGCTTATAACAGCAGGATGATGAGTGGATGGAAAATTCTTTTTATCATTAATAAATATATCTTCTATTTTGTGTGACCTTCCGCAGCGAGAATAAAGAATTAATATAAGAATGAAACCAAAAATTATGGCTAAACAGGCAGAATAAAAACCGTATCGGGTTTTTTCTTTTTTCTCCAGATGGTTTTTTAAACTGAATTCGGGAGAATTGATTACCGGATTATTAAAATAATCAGTGGGAAATATTGTATTTAACTTGACTCGCTTATTTTTTGATACATTCACAGCATTTAAAACAATGTTACCTCGGTCGTAATAACTGTCACATTTTTTTCCGGAAATTGAATACCATACCCGCTGTTTGGGTAGGCCAGTCTCAAAACTTTGTTTGACATTAAACCGTTTGCTTTTTTTATCCCAAGCTTTACCTAGATATGTCCAGTGAAACTGAGAATCTTCCGTACCAATCTCTATCGCACCCCTTAATTTGTATGATAATGTGAAAATCTTTTCCTCATTTTCAGAATCATGAAACCATTTAATATGTATTTTTTTCCCCTCGTCAATGATTTGAAATGTATTCAGTGCTTCATTATTTCTGTTTTCATAGGGATAGTTATATTCAGAGAGCCGTATGTCATAGATCGTATCAAAACCACTTTTTACAATAGTCTGCTTTACCCAGCTGAACTTTCCTTCAAACTTCCATTTCCTTGTCTCTGAGATTGATACAACACCATTTTTCATAATCATAGAATTAATATCCACTTCCTCAATGGTATATGATTTTCCTAATAGAACCGTAATGCTGATAAAGATCAGCGTGACATAATTCAGTTTTTTTATGGAAACCATTATTTCAACAGCACCATCTTCTTAGTCTGCACAAACTCCCCTGCCTGGATCTGGTAGAGGTAAACACCCGCACTTACAGGTCTGCCCATACTGTCTGTAGCATCCCACTGTACTGACTTGAACCCTGGTTCTTGAGTAGTGTTGACCAGCTGGACTACAGTTCTACCCAAGATGTCACAGACAGTAAGCATTACAAAGTTATCAGTTGGGAGGTCGTATCTTATCGTTGTAATTGGATTAAATGGATTGGGATAGCCAGAGTGTAGAGCATATGTTTTAGGAGTTTGAGTTCCTATGAACCTGCGCAATATAATCTGTTCTATGGCGGTATTAAACTCAATAAGTTGATCATATTCACAACGTGTCACATTCCCACTTCCATCAACAATTTCCCATACCTCACCATTTTTAATATCAAATTTAAGTATCAGTGATTCACTATTATTCATCACTTCAATTATACACTCATTTGTTATGCAGAGTTTGTTATCATTAGAAAACCGTATATCCATTCCGCCCACCGGAGGTTTGGGTGGGAGGCTGTAACTCAAAGTTCGTTCTTCAAAACCAGAATCTCCAAAGTACAACAAAATATTATTCAATGTTATAGTGTTCAGATTACTTTGTGGCTGAAATGGTGTGGTTTTATTTAAGTGCACTGTTGAGGATAGCAAAACGTCTCCATCTCCTGAACTTCTGATCCAGTATCCTCTTCCTGGACTTAATTCGTTTGTGTTACTGTACCCTTCTCCAAACTCGTAAAGTGTCCCGGGAATGACTATTTCATCTAAATCTATAAACACTGAATTTTGGGATGGTCCTGACACTAGATTCCATCCTTCAACCAAATTGACCGTGATTTCATTCAATGGTTGGCCCGTTATGGTAGTCGTTCCATTTTCTGTGAATCTCAGCCAGTACCCTTCTCCCAATATTAAATCAGTCTCCTGCTGGTAGGTACCATCATATCTATAAAGTGTGCCCTCCACAGATTCAGGAAAAATACTATTGTAAGATGAATTTATAACGTTCACCGGTAACCCTATAAGATTCCAATTTGAAAGTACCATAACAGGAATTTCAACAGACTGTAATTCATCACTAATAATTATCTCTACAGGAATTTCTATAGTACTAACTTGTGTATTTGATGTTATAACCAAGGTTCCGGTATATTCGATATCTGGTTCTAAATCTGTTGGGTCTATCCCAATATAAATGGGTTCAAACTCTCCATAACCCAGCCATTGACTTTCAGATTCAATGGTCATCCAATTAGGTATAGGGATCAGATCACCCTCCCATCCTGCGCCATTAATCACTCCATCATGACCGTTACCTGTAACATCAATCAAGATCTCATTTTCCATGGTTATCATTGGGTAGGATGCAACCAAATGTTCTGCACTGCTAAAACCACTGTGATTGTATGCTGGGTTAAATCCCACACCACTATTAAATAATGCACTCACCTCCAGCCCCGTTAAAGCTCCATTAAAAATGTGAACATCATTAATGGCTCCAGACAGATAACTTACCCAGTCTCTTATATCAGCACCCAAACAAGTATGAATATTACCATCTAGATATACAACCCCGTTTGAATTGGTTGCAATCTCAATGCCGTCAATATAGACCCTCCCCCCATTTATGGTTTCATCTTGGACAACGGCAATGTGATGCCACTCACTATCATTATAGCCTCCAAAAGAAGTTACAGACCACTTATATCCGTTTCTGTATGTCCAAAAATTGATTCTCCCATTTTCATCAAAATTCAGCTGATATTCACCATTAAACCCTCCATTTCTCTGTTGAATTATGACTGCATTTGTAGAAGAAGATTTTACCCACAAAGTTATTGAGAAGTCTCCATCTCCAGATAAAATATTTGCTCCAAGATCAACATAATCATTCTCACCATCAAACACCAGAAACCCCTCTCCTTCACGGTTAATTTCTACAATAGGTTCATAAATCAATATCGAACCTAAATCACCTTCATTACCAATTTCCCTTTCATAAATTAAGATGGAATCGGCCGGTACGGTTAGTTGAATGGTTGTAGTATCTATGCTTACAACTGCATTTTGAGAATTCAAAATGGAAATATTGGATTCGTTCAAATCAAAAAAAACATTGTCAGAACTTTTTACCATAAGTCTAAAATCATTCAGCTCTGGTAAGGCAGGAACTGTTATATCGTAATTCCCATTGTTTGGAACATTATCTGCAATAACAGCGCTGTAATTATTCCAATTTTCATTCATTAAAATGATATCTGTATTTGAACAATTAACTGTGTTCGGATTATCTGTATTTGCGACATCCCATGTTACCGTTTGTGTTGACCCTGTTTCCCAAACTTCTTCCTCTATCTGAGAGGTCACTCTGAACGGTCCGGTAGCCTCATCAACAAAAAATTGAACATTTTTATAGTTAAATGCACCAGAATATAGATTGTTATCTCTCACCAATAACCGCATATTTATTTCCCGTCCGGCATAGGGTAACCGCTCAATGTTTCCTGTAAAATCAAGGTTATCTAATACACTCTCCATATATGGGAACACCCTTACATTTCCATGCAAAGAGGCATCAACGCTACAAAACAAGGGTCCAGTGTTTTCAGGGAAATCCGGTGGAGAAAATGAAATATTTGAAGCATCATTCTGTTCCCAGGAATATGATAAGATATCACCCCCATCAATATCAATAGCGGAGCCTTCAAGAATAAAAGGTGTGTTTTGGGGAATATAAAATCCACTTTCAGGAATGATTACTCCGGGAATGTTGTTACCGGACGGTTCCCGAATCCATCCACGTTGATAATCATAGTTGGCACCTGAGAACATGTCCTGCTGGTAGCGTATAGCAATATCAATGGTATGGGAGCTGTACTGATCACCAAAACTACCGGGGAGTGTATTCCCCCTACTACACATGGCTGTACCTCCAAAAGAACTTTTCCATCCATTTTCTGAAGTGCAGTTATGATTGGAACCAAGATTATGCCCAATCTCATGAATGTGAACTGCATAACTGGGGAGATTTGCGGATGTTGAGCCCGGGACATATGCAAGACCGCCTCCATATCCCGTATTGAATACTGCGCCATATTCCCAAAGGAGATCTTCCTCTTGCACTCCATATCCTCCTGGGCCAATTACATCATTCAGATGTCCAAGTACTCTCGGTAACTCTGTATACATGTCATAGGCTGTAAACAGCTCTGGAGTTGGATTCTCATATGTATAAATTAGAATGTCGTTATTTTCAATCAGCTCCAATCTAAAACTTAACTCCCGCACCCACACTAAATTCACTTGGTTTGCCATAGCCGCAATCCATGCTAACCCTCCTTCAACAGTGCCGTCTGTAATCGCGTTGTTTGCCTCTGCAGTTAATATCCCTGCATAACGAAAGGTTACCAATGTATCTCCAATTGAATAGCAGGGCTCAGGTTCACCCACACAATATGGAAAATCCCTATCTCTATTTTGCGGATTATAATTTTCTGTCCTTTTTATCATACATTCACAACCAAATGGTAAACAATTATTTCCTTCCTCAATCTTTTGCAAATGATTTTCAGAATAGGACACTCGATAAATCCCTCCTTTATTTAAAATTGGATCTATAAAAATTCTACCAAAACTGCATAACATAAGTACTTTAATGCTGTTATTTCTTAAGGTCACACTTACCCTATCATTTGGATTTTCTACTCCTCTACCTGTATAGGTTTTGATAGATGGAAATTTATCAGATAATTTTTTCGGCATTACAGGAGATTTATACATCTCAAAGTTTATGAAATTGCCTCTTGGTGATGGAAAACCTATTACAATCTCAGACTTTTCCGTATTATTTAATTGGGGCGACACCGAAATGGAAGAAATCAATTTTATCTCATCAAGACGATATTTTACTAAATGTAGATTATTTTGATTTGAAAAATTATCACTAATAATCTCCTCCCAAAATTGTCCATTATATTGGGATGATTTTGCGTAAAGAATGCCAAACCAAACTAAAACCAGTAAAAGTATTATTTTTATATTTTTCACTTCAACATCACCATCTTCTTTGTCTGTACGAAATCTCCTGCCTGAATCTGGTAAAGATATACACCAGCTCCTACAGGTCTACCTATTTTATTTGTCCCATTCCATACTACAGACTTGAACCCGGTTTCCTGATTGTTATTTACTAATTGGTTGATTTCTCTTCCGTTCATATCGTAAATGGTTAAAGTAACCAAAGCCGGTTCTGGCAAGTCATATCGGAGCATAGTGAAAGGGTTGAACGGATTAGGAAATGCAGGATGTAATACATTCCTTTTTGGAATACTGGTCGATGTAGATTTTCTTAAAACAAACTGTTCAACGTTTGAATCTAAAGTGAATTGGTTTTTGTTGGTTAATGAGATTGTCTCTCCAAGTTGTGCTTTATTCATAATGACAGGGACTAACTCCCAAACCTCACCTTTTTTAATATCAAATTCAAGTATCAGTGATTCACGACTATTCATCACTTCAATTATACATTCATTCGCTGGACAGAGTTTGGTATCATTGGAGAAACGTATATCTATTCCGCCCATTGGAGGATTGGGTGGGAGGCTGTAACTTAGAATATCTTTACCTGGTACTTCAATACCAAAAAATAGGGATGTATTGTTTGATTTCAGTGTGTTTGCCATCGAAGATAAATCATAGTTAATGGCCGGTGGTGTTCTACCCTGAACAGAATTTGGAATGATGATGGTTCCGGATTCTGATGTTCTCATCCAGTAGGCACTACCCGGCACTAATATTTCTGCATTTGCATATCCCTCATCATAAACATAAAATGTATTGGGGATAATAATTTCGTTGGGATCAATGATGGATGTAACCGAAATCTCAGTTGCGTTTCCAGAAATTAAATTCCAATTCTCCATGAGATCTAACACAAGCTCAGAAATAACATATCCTTCTACAGTTGACTGACCTTCATTATAAAATCGCAGCCAATATCCTGCTCCCTGAGAAAAATTATCAACTGATTCATAGCCTTGCCCAAATTGAAATAAGGTTCCCACAACTGATTCAGGAAACAAAATTTGATAGCTTGACTCCTCTACATCAAGAGGAACCCCTATCATATTCCAATCTTGATGATAACTCAAATCAAGTTCCATAAATTGCCCAACGTTTATATAGTTTTGTTTAGTAAATGAATCTGATCCTCCTTGAAAATGCACAGTTAGTGTAACTGTATAAGATCCTCCATTATTAAAAACCCAGAATGGATCTCTGTCAAAACTTTCAATGGTTCCATCTGAATCAAAATCCCACTCCCAGGATAAGGGATCGCCTGTGGATATATCTGTAAAATATATTTCCAAGGGAACATTCCCTTCCGTTATATTGGATGTAAAGTTTGCATTATTACCCAATGGCTCAGGATTGAATATTTGAGTATCTGACCAATCCGACCAAAGTAAATTCTGGTCACGATATCTCAACCGCCATTCATAATTCTGGTTAGTTTGGAGAGTTCCGTTGGGTATATCAATTCGTCTCAAATCAATTCCTTCGTTTAAGTCCACGGGTTCAAAGTTTGGAGGACCTGTGTCATAATACACATTCTCCCAATCCCGTTTAGTATCGATAATTGATTGAGACCAGGTTTCACCTACTTCTTTTACCTGAAAATGTGAACTCATAATTTCGTATTCTCCCATAAAATGAGATCCAACCAGTCGTCCATCCACATCGCCGAAATTCTCATTGGGAAACAAGGTACTGGGTGTTTCAGGAGGTAATGAATTTCTATCCCGAAACCACGTATCAAAAATCTCATTGTCCATGGGTACATCGGAATTTCCAAGACTGTAAGCGGTTGCGGTGTAACTATTATTTTCGCAATCCACATCAAAAAAAGTATAACCGTGATAATCATGAGAACGATGAATTTCCGGATAGTCTGTCTGGTTCCCATACATTCCCCAGCGATCCAAATATCCGCCTCCGCCTCCAAAACACATGAGTCGGAGATTTCCTTCATCCACAGCACCACGTTCAAATGAGTGAGTGTGACCATAGGAGAGCTGTTCAACCTTACTGTAAGAGGCCAACAGTGGAATTACCTGATTCTGCACCCACGATGTATTCCCATCGGGCCAAGTTTCACTACGACCAGGATGGTGTAAAGATACAAAAATGAATTTTACTGCATCATCATTTTGTGCTGTTTCTAAAAGATCTTCCAACCAATTGATTTGTGTATTACCCTGAACATTACTGTTTAAGCCTATAAACAAAACTGGTCCCACATAAAATGAAAAATAGCGCTCTGATTCCCACCCTGCAATATCTTCGTATTTCAGATAATGATAAAATGTAGGTGCCTCAACTTCATGGTTTCCGGCAACTGTCATATATGGCAGATGATTACTTAATTGAGCAATGGGATTAAAAAACATGGTTGAAAATTGATTTACGGTATGACCATAATCCACGATATCTCCGGACAGCATAGCAAGGTGCACTTCCTTATAATATTCTTCTCCAAACTGATCTTCAAACGTCTCCCTCATAGCACCTACAACTGAACTGTGAACAGCTGGATTACTTTGAGAATCACTGTAGATAGCAAATCTCACATGACTCAAGGTGTCTGAATATGGATGATGCGTCTGAAATCGATGGACAGATGACTCCTCACTATTCGAAACCACTTTGTAATAATAATCTGTGTCTGGCAGGAGATTTTCCATTTTCACCCAGTGCCAGTTTAGGGACTCACTGAAAGAATGGTAACTCCCCGTAGCAGATTCTCCTAATTCTTCTGTCAAACCATACTCAATAGTAGATTCATCCGAACCTTCACTATGCCAACAAACATAAATGGAATTAGGAGTAGGTGTTTGAAGATATGGGGACATATATGGAGATGGTGGAGGTTCAAACTCATGTCCATATCCTCCCATGGATTCGATTTCTTCAGAAGACAAATCTCTATCAAATAGCGCAATCATCCCAACATCTAAAGCACTATCCTCCCCATTATTATCAGCAAAAAAGAGGACTTGATTGGCGTCATCAGCAGGATATAAAGAGAATCTACCGTCAAAGCCTTGTCCACCCCCAATATGAAGAGTTTGTCCATCTAAATAGTAATCATAGTGAACACCAAGATTAACAGAAATAGCTAGCCTATACCATTCACCAGGTGCTAATGAATAAAGAGAGTATCCTGTATCCAAAACACCCACATTGCCTGAAGGATTTATGAAAGCATCTCCATCATTGATATTTGAATAATTGGTTTGATAAAGTGCGTACCACTGACTAAGTTGGGGAATTTTAATATCCATTACCAGTGTAAAAATGTTAACCCAGTCAGGATTGCTGAATGATCCGTTGGCTTCAATATCATGAAAACAGCGGTAAAAACTACCTGCTCCAATATTTACTGCATTGTCACCAGGGTTCGGACCTTCAGCAGGAGTATGACTTCCTACTAATACAAGGTCATTACCTACTGATGCATTCAATAAATTATCGGAATCATCAAAAGTCCAAAATCCAACCAAACCACTGGGAAATCCGGAGAAAATCATTTCTGCATCAAAAATATTCCAGCCACTAATTAACTGAATTTCATCTCCTTGATAATCAAGATATCCATCCTTAGTGATTGCTACATCATAAACTCCTGACATAATATCTGTAATTTCATAAAAACCGCTATCATCTGTTAAAGCTGATAGAGCTCCAAAACTCACTTCCGCACCTGTAATGGGTTCCTGAGTTGTCTGATCTGTTACAATACCTGAGACGGAGGCATCTGGATCAGTACGATAAAAATGAATCGCTAAACCCTCTTCCGGATAGGAAGCGGGATTCGAATCCAGAGAAGCCATAAGTCCTGTGGCTCCGTTTGAGTTTTCAATGCCAACGGTCTCTCCATTTATATCCAAACCATTGGAAAAATCAAGATACTGAAAATAGATTTCATTATTTTCTGTCAAAATTACTTGAGCCGTAATCATACCGGAACCACCATACTCCCTCACATCTGTAAAAGAGCACACCCAATCGTTCCCCACCTGCCCATATTCAATTATTCCTCCTGATGCAGGGTTTAGGTCATCCCAAAAAAATGCAATCAGATTATTGGGAATCCCTGATTCTGGAATTATAGAATTATTATATTCACCGCTTCCAAAACCAAATGAAATAAAGCCATTGGAATTGATGAAAACTTCTGAATATTCCTCTCCATAAAATGAAAATACAAAAGGGAGCTGAATAGGTCCACGATAATCATCATCCCCCATATCCATAATGGTTTCACCTTCAACATTGATAAAATTGAATTGAGGTCCGTCTGGTTCATTGCTGTCCTTGAACATATATCCAAAAGCATCAGGACCACCAGAGTGCCTCAGATTATGTGGATACCAACCGGGGTGGAGGTTGTGTTCTCCTTTTACTTGATTTAGAAGGTGTTTTTCATGTTCCGGACCCAGTTTTGTGTGGGGGAAAAGAGCTGATATTCCGAATAAAAATAAAACGAAGTATAAATTATACCACTCCTTCATAGTGCAATTTAAAGCTAACTAAAGCAATGATAATAATATTCTAATTGAAAGAATTTGTAATTAAGATTGTACCAGAATCACTAGCTCTAACCCAATATCCGTACCCCGGTATTAGTTCAGTTGCTTGAACATATCCACTGCTAAATCCAAAAAATGTACCACTAACTATTATGTTATCTGGGTCATGAATACTGTTAACATCTATTACAGAGGAGAGCCCTGCAATTAAATTCCAACCCTCATTAATTGGAGTGGAAACCTCTATAATTGGATATCCGGAAATTTGAATCATTGATGATTCAGGAAATCGTAGCCAATAGCCAACTCCCTCCATTAATGCGTTTTGGGAAATATAACCTTCCTCAAAAGAAAATAGTGTACCGGGAATTGCCTCAGGAAACAAAATGTTATAGGAAGCATTTTCTACTTCTAGCGGTAAACCAACCAAGATCCAACCAGATTGATATTCAACCGTAATATTTTCTGTTATAAAATCAGATAATTTATATTCTAAAAAAAAGTTTATCAATTCTTCACTACTGTGGAATCCCCAATTATTACCAAACCATTGATGTCCACCATTTTCGACTTTGTAATGAACAAATTGAGTGGATGAAACTTCACTTTCAAAAAAATATATATCTACATTATTATTTAGTGTTTCGATATTGGTAATTGTAAGATTATTTAAATCACTCCAAAAATCGATGGACTCTTCAACAGTAAGTGAGCCATCAAATGAAGGCGGATAATAATTCACAACACCATCTTCAGTACCATGAAAATGTATGATTGGAATCTCCCTGCCATTATCACACTCCTGGTTACTATTTAACATGAAATTTCCAGTTACCGAACCAAAAGCTGTTATTTTTTCTGGGAGATCACAGGCTAGTTCATAAGCCATATACCCTCCATTGGACATTCCGCAAGCATACACTCGATCTAAATCAATATCAAAATTGGAAGCTATGTCATCAATCATTGCACTTATGAATCCCACATCATCATATGAATTTCCATCCCAAAAAGATCCTACATTCCAGGAAGTTATCCCCTGAATATTTGGCATCCCTTGGGGGTAAACTACTGCAATATTTTGCGGATGGGCAAATTCATCCATCTCTGAAGAATTTTGCTGTTGAGAAGCATTGCCTGTATATCCATGCATATTTATAATAAGTGGACATTCTCCCATTGCATTATTAGGATATGACATCAAATAGGATCTGGTAACCCCGTTTTGATTCAAATCAAACCACTGCCCAAAACCAATACTTATAAACAATAAGCAAATGAATGATGTAGATAGGTAGCACTTATATTTCATAATCATTATTTTCTATTTTTGCTACCTGCTACTTTTATTAAAAGATACATTAGAAATTGTCTATCAATTATGAATGATGATTGTCCCTAAACTATTGGTCCTAATCCAATATCCTTTTCCCGGTTCCAATTGATCCGGATTTGAATAGCCACCATATGTAAAACCATAAATGGTTCCTGAAAAAATAATTCCAGCATTATCTTCTATATCAATTACATTAACAGGAAATGAAATTCCGGAGATGAGGTTCCATCCTTCATTTAAATCAATTGCGAGTTGTTCTAAAGGCAAACCGGTTATGGTAGTCATAATTTCAGAATTAAATCTTAGCCAGAATCCATCACCTACAACTAAGTTTTCAGCTGAAGTATAGAAACCATCAAACCCATAAAATGTGCCATTTACTGCTTCAGGATAAACAGATAAATAGGATACGGGATCTGTATCAATTGGAATTCCAACTATATTCCAACCAGCTGAGTTTAAAACAACTAACTCAATTTCCTGTGGAGCAGGAGCACCCAAAGTTCCATTTTCCAAGAGACAGTGAGCTTGTACCGAACCATTTTCAGTCCAGACGACAAACATACACCCCGGGCCTCTATTGACAGACATGTCTGATTTTGAATTTCCTGATGATGTTAGAGCTACGGTCTGTCCAAACCAAACATATTCACCATTTGAGTTCAAACGGGATGCATAAATATCACCGGTCATGTTATTACTTTGTTCAATATATGCTGTGACCATATCATCCCCAAAACTTTCCACAGAAACATCCAAATATGAATAGTTGCCATTCAAAGGGACCACAGCCACGCCATAGGAGCCCCAAAGACGACTACCATTTTCATCAAGTTTCTGTGCATAAATACCATGCTGTGACTGACCACCGTTAGCTTGAGTCCATGCTGACATGATTTCAGAACTACCTTCAGATACTGCAGTCCGTGGATTGGTACGAAAATGACCGGTGTTTGTAGAAAAATCTACACCACCCTCCCATACAACTTCACCGTTAGCACTTATTCGTTGAGCAACTGCAGATTGATTTGCCCCTGACATCTCTGTCCATGCACTGTAACTTCCTCCCTCACCATCTTCCGAAGATTCTTGAAAGTAGTTTCCTGTGGGAAACACCACAGGCCCTACTACCACAATGGGTGAATCCCAAAGTTCAACTCCAGAGCTATTATATTTCTGTAGGTACAACTTTGTATCAGGCGCCCAAAAAGGACCTGACTGATGGTTCCACTGTATAAGAACATTGCTTCCATCCACCATCAATGGGAGGGGATTTAATAGATCACCTGTACCATCAACAATATGTATGCCTCCATCTCCCCACACTAACGAACCACTTTCAGAAATTTTCTGTAGTCTAACTGACGTATAATTTTGACACCATGCCACGACTGTACTATTATCAGAAAGTACTGTCAAGCGGGGTGATATATTTTCACTCCCTGAAACTGAAAGGGATAAGCCATCATCTCCCCAAAGCATCGAACCATCCGGAGCAATCTTGTAGGCATACACTTGCCACATACCAGTGCGGGTGTCCAATGTTGAGATTATGGCATTATCATTTCCATCAACAACAAGGTTCATATGATGCACTGCGATCCAGGATGAATTCGGCTGGTCACTCACGATCAGTCCACCATCAACCCACTCTGATTCACCGAGAGAATTTAATCGCTGTAAATAAACATTAAAATTACCCTCGCTGAGCCAAGCTACATAGACCCCACCATCAGAGGTTGGTTTTATCTGCGCTTGAATCCCATCCCCAAGAGTTATTGGCTCATCCGGAGAAGATGACCATTGTCCAACAGATATGGAAAATAAAGCAACCAACGAAATAAAATCTAATCTTTTCATATTCAACTCCTCTAAATTAAAAACTAATTTAGAAGATTTGTATATATCCTACAATGATGATAATAAGTTTTTATTTCATAAAAATAATCTTTTGAATTATTCTTTTTTTGTTTCCTCTTAATTCTACAAAATACACCCCGCTGGAAAATTGAGTTGCATTCCATTGGACTATATGATTTCCCGGAACATTTTGACCGGTTAAAAGAGTTTCAATCAGTCGTCCTTGAATATCATAAATAGATAAAATTACCTCAGATAATTCTGGAACAGAAAACTGAATGTTTGTAATTGGATTGAATGGATTGGGATGTGCTGGAAAAAGCGCAAACTCTGTTGGAAACTGTATAGATGTAATTTCCTTTAATGCAAGTGATTCTGAATTACCATCTAGCTCTATTACATGGACACCATCGCACTCATATACATTTCCATTTCCATCAACCAACTCCCAGAGCTCGCTATTTTTCATTTCACAAACAAGTGTAAGCGGTTGACCATTAGTCATCACCTCAACCACACATTCATTTGTTGAACAATATTTGGTATCAGTTGTAAATCTCACATCAAATCCATTAGTAGGTGGCAATGGCGGAACTGAAAACATTGGGATATCTTCTTCCGGAATCTTACTTCCAACATACAATTCAATAGTGTTTCCTTCAGCATTTGAAAATCGGACTTTGGATGACTGAGAAATGTATTGATCTCTCATTGAACTACCTTGTTTTGCTCTGTCAAGAATAGAAGAAAGGGTGATCGTTCCATCTCCTGATGAGCGAACCCAGTAACCTTTTCCCGGCTCGAAAACATCTGAATTAATATAAGATCCATCAAAACCATATACCGTTCCATCAAAAACTAAACCATCCGGATCCTCGAGCGAAGCATTTTCTGACGGACCGGAAACTATATTCCATCCACCAACAACGGGAACAGAAATTTCAGGAAATAACCCACCTGCAAATTCCACGGTGCTTTCTTCCTGAAGCCTCAGCCAGTATCCTGTGCCTGTTTCCAGAAATTCTTCTTGGGTATAACCTCCGCTAAAGGAATAGAGAGTGCCTAAATATGCATTAGGAAATAGAGTTTCATAAGATGAATCCTCAGTTTCAACAGGAAGTCCCACCATATTCCAGTTTGGACTGTATTGAGTTTCAACTATTCCTGTACTCTCTCCTTCAATTACCACTGCTGTAACATCTTCATATAAGAAGTCTCCCCCTTCTGCAACCAGTACATTATCTACATATATTGAGTATCCTCCCTCTCCAAACTCGCAGCACATACCGTCACCGTAGGTGTCATATACGGTCACCTGATATGTTCCAGGGGATGCGCAATATGTATCTGAAGAGCCTACCAAATAACCACCAGACATATAGTTGTTCACGTTATCGGCATCGTTAAGAGTCCAGAAGGTTTCATCAGGGTAATTATCAAAATTAAATGAGATCTTCACTTCACTCCCGGTGTTACAAGGATAACATGTACCATTATCAATTACTGCATCTGGATCATAGTTATCTGCTGTTGGATCAGTACACCCTGACATTTCCCAATAAAAGGGAAAATCGTGGACTTCTTCATTCAGTAGAATTCTAAATGCATATTCTCCTGGCGGAGAACTATCTACAAACCTACCACCATACCACCACCAAAAAGATGTGTAATCTCCATCAGGATTAATTGTTGTTAAATGATCAACCTGACCATTGGGATCAACTCGCTGATAATAAATTGGGTTTCCTTGGAGAACGTCCCTGAAGTATCCTACAACATAACCATACTCATTATTCATAAAATGATCGCGATAGTTTAGTATGCTTGGTTGAGGACAGTCCATCCACCAAGACACGGCCCCATATGTTCCACCTCTCTGAAGAGCTGTTTCACGATAGGGGTGCTGATCTTCCCAGTGTGAATCATCTATATCATTACAAGGTCCTTCATAGGGATCTACCACAATCCCATTTTCATCTCTCACCTCAAAATGAAGGTGGGGTGACATAGAATTCCCGGAACTTCCTACCATCCCAAGGTATTCGCCTCTCTCAACATTGTCCCCGACCCACTTTTCAGTCAGTGAATTGGTTTTCATATGACCATACCAAGCTATTGAACCGTCATCATGCATAATATAAACAGCGTTCCATTGAAACCCGCCCCAAGAACATCTTCTATCATAGTTTCCATCAACCTTTTCAATGATTGTGCCAGGTGCTGCTGCAACAATAGCCACTTCTTCATTGTCCATCATATTAAACTGATGGGGCCATAAATAATAGTCTGTTCCATTGTGCCCGTTATAAGTACGTCCATAGCATAAATGATCCTCCCAATTCGTTGTAGGGTCATGGTCAACAAATCCTGAGATCGCCCAATAATCATTTGCTGTAAAATTTTCAGTTGGCTCTAAGGGCCAGGTAAAATCTGTAGGAACACGGCTGGAGGTTTCAGGTAAAATCCCTCTCTGCCTTAAATGAGCAATGTTCTCATCCAGTCTTCTCATGATTTCAGCTTCCTGTCCCGGAGTCACACACTCTCCTTGTGTTATCTCATTTCCCCGAATTCCAAACCAGCCAGAGTTAGTCTCAGGATCATAGCCCCATTCTCCTTTTTCCAACATATCTTGGTTGAACATTTTAAATGGCGGATGATCATTTTTGTTTGGCTTGGATATTGGATTATTTGCTATAGAAAAGGACACTATAAGTGTGCAGGCAGATATTTTAAAAAGCAGAACGTATGATTTCATAAAAGGCCTCCTTATTTTTAAAATTTTATTAAGTACCTAATAGAAATTAAACAATTACTGGTACGTTTGAAGAAAAATTTGTTGAATACATATATTAATAACCTAAAAAAGACTAATAGCAAACCGAGTCCAGCCAGCACACAAGACAATAGATCCTATATAGAATGCTCTTGCTCTGTAAGGAACATAGTTGGTTGTAAATCTAATAATGCTGTGAAGCGATTTGAAGCCGGTGTAACTCCATGCTAAAAAAATATCCATAGTGTTTACATTTTCTGTTACATAAAGTAAAACACAGAGTATATAAAACAGAATTGGCTGCTCGCTGAAATTTTTATAATGATCTCGTGCTGCTTTCAAATAATTAGGGGCATTACCTTCATATACCTTGAAAAATCTATATTTAACATCTCGGGACTTGATTGCTTTGTAAGTATTTATTGATAAGTGGATGTGAGAATAAAAGTGGAAGCCTATAATTGGTAAGATAGGATAAATAATTTGAATGTCTTTCATAATTTCCCTTAGTTATTTTTTCCGGATTCCTGCCAGCCGAAATAACCATAACTGTCAAACAGTTGAATTAGACCATTATTTTTATTATCAGCACCAAGGTAACATCTGTTTTCACCAAACTCATTGTTTAGTGTAAGCGTCCCACCATCGTTTGTATCAGGGACAAGTCCTCCTACAATCTTATTTTTTGAATTGTAAATGGCTACTGAACCACCGTTAGATTCACATCCTAAAACAATCTTCGAAGAATTTCTCTTTTCATCTGTTCGCGAAACAATTAATCCTCCGGAACCATCATCTACAAATAGATGAAGAGCGAGTTTGCCTGTTGTTTTATCATATACTTGAATTTCATTTGTTTTTATAATTTCAGGATATCCTTTCGCTGCAATAAAAAAAAAGACTGAGGTAACCAAACAAGCACCTGAAAATAGTCCAGTGATGTACTGTTTCATAATATTAATCTCCTTAAACTTAAGTTTATCCTTCATCACACTGAGATGTATCCTGATCCCCTATCATTTCTTCAATGCAATCAGGATAGGGTGGACAAAGTTGGTTTTGCTCCAAATCAATAATCATATTTTCTATATCAAGATTACAAATTGTTTCAGGAACAGCTCCACTTAACTGATTATTACTCAATATCAAAGCGTATAGCTGTCCTAAGGTTAAAAGTGACTCAGGAATTAAACCTGATAATAGTGAATTGGAAATAACAAGTTCTCTGAGAGCTGTGAGGTTTCCTATACTGTTAGGGAGAGCCCCCTGGAGAATACATCCATCACAAATAAAATGAATCAACCGCCCATCTTGCCACTCTGGTTCACTCATCATGGTCAGTACAGATGGAGCATAATTACCCACCAGCTCTTGTAGAATGGATATATCTCCCTTGTGATAGCACTCATTTTCAATAGAATAGTAATCTCCCGGGCACCAATCTAGTGCCCGTGATTCAACATAGAAATAAATTTCGCTGATGGGAAAATCTGGTGATATAGAATTGTAAGATTGACTCCAATTAGTTTCATAAACTAAGGTCAATGTGGTCCAAAACTCACTAGAGATACCACTAGAATTTGAAAAATCTTCCAAATCGTAATATCCGGTGAATATTCCTTCAATTGTTTGGTAAATATCAACATCGCCTTGAGATACATTCCCTACCACATTCAGTGAATTTCCATCTATTTCAGCTACAATAATTATATATTGCAATCCATCTCGAAATATTTCGAATTCAGTTTCGGATGAACCTTGCGTTCTCCAAATCAATTTTTGAATGGAATAGGCGCATGAACTATCATCTATAAAAGCACTTGAGTCATAATTAGCAGCCGTACTATCTATGCATCCAAACATTGTATCTGCACTTGTTGTATCATTTGGTTCAGAACCATATTCACAGCTTCCATCACCAATAGTTGCGTCCGATAAAAAATTTAAAGCAGAACTATCCATACATCCGCAAATTGAATCTCCACCAATAATTCCTGCACAATCGGGTGCTTCGTTCACTTCAGAACAAGAAATAATGAGTAAGATAAAAACTGGTAGTATATTTTTCATTTACCAATCCTGAATCAATTGAGATACCAAATGGTCATACTCTTCTCCCAAATGGATGTAGCATCGTAGCCACGGATTCAAACTACCTTTATCATCTGGAAGAAATCTCCACATATGACCAGCCCCATCTAAATCTTCAGCTAATAATACATCCCCAGGATTTATGATGGTCATATGTTGCGGTTTAAATACTTTCACATCACAACTTTTAAATTCCAGACATCCTCCAAGTGTGATCACAAGCTGTTTTCGGGGAGCAGTGTGAGCCAACTTAGGCGGATTTTCGTCAGATTCATTGGGGAGAGGAGTTACAGCAAACTGGAGTCTTAAATCTCCGGAATTATCAAATACATTTGGATTGACAAAAAGTGAAGAAAATAACCCAACAGATCCTAAACCAGTTTTTTCAATAAGAGGTAGATATTGTTTTGAAAATCGTGTGTGACCACTTCCGTCAGTGTACATTCGAGTAATAGGAAAGTGTAAATTCATGTATTAACCTGAAATATGATATAGAGTGAATTCTAAAAGAAATTCCAATTAGATTTTACAGATTAAAAACAGAAAAATATATATTTATTGAGTAGATTTATTATTAATATTTTTCCATAAACTTTCTAAGTTAGAAAATATTTATATTAATAAATCAATTAGAAACTTTAGACAACATAAACCAGTAAAATAAATTTTAAAAAAAATGTCCAAATGGGAAAAAGCCGGCAAATTATCCGAATTTGAAACTGGATATAAATGGCAGGTCGAGATTCAAAACAGACCAGTTGCCCTTTTTAGGTTTGAAAATAATTTTTATGCCATTCGAAACTCATGTCTTCATCAAGGCTTTCCGCTTTCAGAAGGTAATGTAAATAAATATATGGTTGAGTGTCCACTGCATGGCTGGGTCTATGATATAAGGGATGGTAAATGCCTTAGTACTGTAAATAGATTTACTGATACTTATGATGTGCGGATTAATGGAGACACCGTAGAAATAAAACTGCCGGATTTACATCCGGCAGAAAAATAAATCTATTTTTTTGTATTATTTAGCTTTTGAAAAATCTCGATAAAAATTTCTTAAAACCTGATGTTTCCTCTTTTGATTTATCATCTAAGGAAATTTCAAAATTCGTTTTATTATCAAGAATATTTGCAATATCCTTTGCTTTAATTTCTTCATCATTATATGTCACTGTAGCAGTATTTGTTTCGTAGTTCACATCACACATTTTAACTCCCTTGACATCATTTAATGCTGATTTCACACGGGTTGGACAGCTATACTGACATGCCATCCCTTTGACCTTAATTTGTGCAGTTTTTTCCCCTGCAAAAACAAACCCGATTATTGATAATAAACAAATATATTTTTTCATAATTTTCTCCATTATTTTTATATTAAAACAACAACTATGTAGCATAATTTAGTTACAAACTAATTCATAATCCTCAAAAATATTGTAATTTTTATAAATATCAATCGTTATGAACTAAAAATCAAATTATTGAAGAAAATATTGTTTTTAAAAAATCCCTGAATTGTTAATTACTTTATTTCTTCCCTATTTTTAACAGCAATCTTTTTCATGGTTTGATTTTTCAAAGGCCTCCCTTCCTTCTCGAAATGAAATACCTGCGATAAATAAAGATCCAATAGCATCGATACTACCAATTTCAAATATTTCATAACTAATACTGGAGATCAATAATATTATGGAAAGCTGCATACAGGCTTTGGTGCAGTTTGCATCAGATAAAATAGCGTCAGATTTCAAAGATGTTCCCACTTTAGTTTTTTCATGAATTAACCACCACATTACCAAAATTGACAATCCTGCTACTACAATTCCCCAAAATGTATTATGAGGATTAGCTCCTATCCATATATTTGATATTGCTGAAATAATCAAGCCTGCAGTTAATAAAAAAAAAGCAGTTCCAGTAATTTTAAGTGCTCTTTTTTCAAATAAACCTTTATGCTCATCTCCATTTTTTTGGATTCTCAAAACCATGTGCCAGATACCAATACCGGAGATTACTTCAACAAACGAATCCATTCCAAAACCAAACAGTGCAAGTGTTTCATCATGAAGTCCAAAATAAACTGATATAATCCCTTCTATAATATTATAAACCACTGTGAGTATAGCGAGGGTGACAGCTGTTTTTAGAAGGTTTTCATTTGAAATTTTCACTATTATGTTTTTCCGTAAACTATTTTTAAAGGGTACAATTTACCTCAAACGTCAAAACTGTGTAACACCCAATTCATTTTATAAAACAAAAAACCCTCATCATAAAACGAGGGTTTTGAAGTGTGGGCGCTACAAGACTTGAACTTGTGGCCTCCGCCTTGTAAGGGCGGCGCTCTGACCAACTGAGCTAAGCGCCCAAAGTTACTTCTTTATCATTTTTTAGGTTTGGATTTTTTCAATTTACTCTTCTTTTTTCCGTTTACTTCTGGGATTGCAACATCAATGACATCCATAATTTCTTTGGCAAAATGAAATGTTAAATCTTTTTTGATGTGTTCCGGTATATCTTCAAGGTCTTTTTTATTGTGGTCGGGTAAGATTACCGTTTTTATCCCTGACCGGTGTGCTGCAGTAACTTTTTCTTTTACCCCTCCGATTGGAAGGACATTTCCTCGCAGTGTAATTTCTCCAGTCATTGCTATCTTATCCTGAACTGGGAATTCAGTCATCAGTGAAACGATTGAAGTGAACATCCCAACTCCTGCAGATGGTCCATCCTTTGGTATAGCTCCTGCTGGAACATGAACATGAACATCAGTTTTTTCATGAAAATCATCAGAAATTCCCAATACATCTGTGTGAGATCGGACATAGGTTAAGGCAGCTGTTGCTGATTCTTTCATCACATCACCCAGCTGTCCAGTAAGTGTCAGATTACCTTTTCCTTTCATTTTTGAGGACTCAATAAACAAAATGTCTCCGCCAGCTGCAGTCCATGCTAAACCGGTTACAACACCTGGTTTTGTTGCTCGCTCTGCAATTTCTGAATAAAATTTTGGAGCTCCAAGATAATCACCTACTTTCTTTTTGGTTACATTTGTTTTTTTAGCTTTTTTCTCAACCTTATCACGGGCAACTTTTCTAAATACATTTGCAATCTCTCTCTCAAGGTTTCTAACTCCTGCTTCTCGTGTATATGATTCAATTAATTCTTTTATTGCAGCTTCAACTATAGTTACATCTGATTTACTCAATCCATTTTCATCTATCTGCTTTGGAACTAAATGCTTTTGAGCGATTTTTACTTTTTCATCTTGTATATAGCCTGAAAACTCCAGAATTTCCATCCTGTCTCTTAAAGCAGGTGGAATAGCATCTTTATAATTTGCTGTGGCAATAAACATGACCTTACTGAGATCAAAATCGACTTCCAGATAGTGGTCATTAAATGCATTATTCTGTTCAGGGTCAAGCACTTCCAACATCGCAGAAGATGGATCCCCTCGAAAATCCGAACCAAGTTTGTCTATTTCATCCAGCATAAACACAGGGTTATTTGTTCCTGCTTTTTTCATGGACTGTATAATCCTACCAGGTAATGCGCCAATATATGTTCGTCGATGACCCCTAATTTCAGCTTCATCTCTTACTCCTCCCAAAGAAATGCGGACAAATTTTCGTCCCATTGCTTTAGCAATAGATTTCCCCAAAGAGGTCTTCCCCACTCCTGGGGGACCGGCAAAACATAGTATAGGACCTTTGATTGATTTATCAGGATCCTTTTTCTGCTTTAATCTTCTAACTGCCAAATATTCCAAAATACGTTCTTTGACCTTATCTAATCCATAGTGATCCTCATCCAGGGTCTTTTGAGCTTTACCTATCTTTATCTGATCTTCTGTGGAAACTGACCAAGGCAAATCTGTAAGCCACTCAATGTAGGTCCTGGCAACTGAGTATTCCGGAGATTGAGTTGGAATTTTTTCCAACCGGTTTAATTCTTTTATGGCAACTTTTTCTGCATCTTTATTCATCTTTGTTTTCCGAATTTTTTCTTCTAATTCGGTTAACTCCATTGATCCTTCATCTTCGCCCAGTTCCTTTTTGATTGCCTTTAATTGCTCCCTTAAATAATACTCTCTCTGAGATTTAGCTATCTCATCTTGAACTTCGCTCTGTATTTCTTCTCCAAGTTTTATTCTTTCAATTTCTTTAGATAAAATTGCATTCGCCTCTTCCACTCGTTTTTTAACGTCCATTTCCTCAAGAATAGTTTGTTTTTCTGAATTGGATAGTGTTAATAAAGAAATTGCTCTATCCGCGAGCCGATTGGGTTTTTGTATATTGGATAGCATACCTGAATGTTCTTCCGTAAGATTTGGTGCTACCTGAATCAATTCTTTAAATGTTCCCCTGAGATTTTTTACCAGCGCATCTAACTCAAGATCATCCGTTGCCTTATTTTCATTCAATCGCTGCACCGTCGCGCGATAAAATGGTTCGGTTTCAATAAATGATAAAAGCTTTACTCGATCTACACCCTGGACAATTGCAGATTTACTGTTATCCGGCATTTCAAATACCTTCAATACCGTAGCGAGAGTTCCATATGCATATAGATCCTCAGGCTTCGGATTCTCAATGGAACCATCTTCCTGTGCTACTACAACTATATATTTATTTTTTTTATCTAGATTGCTTATAAGCTTTAATGATTTGTCTCTTCCAACATAAATTGGAATGACCTGCTGCGGAAACAGTACGGTATTACGCAAAGGCATAACCGAATACACTTCCACGTTTTGATCATTTTCGTCGATTTCTTCTATATCTATTTTTTTTTCTTCTGTCATTTGTTTTTATTCAATTATAACGATTTAATTTAATCAAAGAATGTACCATAATTAAAAACTTGAATCCTTGTCATTTAATATAATAATTGTCCGTCTATATGGCAGACAATGGATTAGTCTGCTATTTTTATACGTATCATGGATTCTCTAAATATTACTTTCCAATTATCTATCGCAAGCTTTGGTCCAATCATTTTAAAATAATAAACTTCGTCAGATAGCTCAACAATCGCTGCGTGAATAGCATAGTCTGGATTTACTACTGTAGCCCCTCCCATCATACCACCTGAAACAAAAGTTCCACTCAAATTCATAAAAGTAATTTGCAAACCTGAAACAAAAATTGAATCAATACTGGCCTTTTTATATGATTCATCTCCATTCGGCTGTAGAAATTGGTTTGCCCAACGAAATAGATTCTGCTCAATACTTCCTCCAATTTTGTTAAAAATTGCAAGTTCAGCATCTTTTCCCATATCATTGGGAATCTTGTACTGTGCCAATCTCATGGATGAAGACGGAGCTTCTCGAATCCATTCGCTAGGGAAATTGATAATTAAGTTTCCTATACTACCAAAATTATACTTGGGTGTGGAGGAGGTTTTATCTTCCAAAACATTTTTTTTGTCTTTTGGTGGAGTATATGGAACCTGTTGATTTCGAAATGATAGAAAAACAAGAATAACTGCAGCAATTCCTGTTAGAAAATAGACAAAGTTCTTTTTTTCAATCATGACTGAGGAAGTGGAAAACTAAACTTTTTCTATTGTAGCAAGTCTAGCCTGCTCATCTGCATGATAGGAACTTCTAACTAAGGGGCCTGATTCTACTACCTTAAATCCAAGCTCTAACCCCTTTGCTCGATAAAAATCAAATTCATTATCAGATACATACCTTTCAACAGGAAGGTGATTTTTTGTAGGTTGAAGATATTGACCAATTGTAAATATTTCAACTCCAATATTTACTACTTCTTTCATTGTGTTTATAACTTCATACATTGTTTCTCCCAAGCCAACCATTAATCCTGTTTTAGTGCGCAAACCCCATTCAGCAGATTTTTTCAAAATATCGAGACTACTCTTCCAATTTGACTGACTTCGAACATCCCTGCTAATCCTTTCAACGCACTCCACATTATGACTGAATATATCAGGTTTTGCAGAGAAAACCCTGACAAGTGCACTCTGCAATCCTTTAAAATCCGGCGTTAACACTTCTATCGTACAACTAGGAACTTCTCTCCTAATTTGTTTTATAGTATCTGCCCATATTTTTGAACCGTAATCATCTTTCAAATCATCCCTATCTACAGATGTAATTACTACATGCCTGAGATTCATTTGTTTTACAGCGTGTGCGGTTCTAATAGGTTCCAAGTAATCATCCCAGGTAGGTTTTCCGGTCTTCACAGAGCAGAACCCACAGGCCCTTGTGCAGATATCCCCTAAAATCATAATTGTTGCGGTACGTCTTTCCCAACATTCATATATGTTAGGGCATCGAGCTTCCTCACAAACGGTATTTAATTTATTTTGTTGAACAACCTTTTCAACGAATCGATAATCTTTTCCGATTTTTAACTGTATTTTCGGTTTTCCAGGTTTAACCGATTTATATGATTGTGAAGAATTGTTCATTTTTTCCATCACATCAATTGATTGAGGTCCATTTCTTCAAGATTTATCCTTACAGAATCAATAAATTGACTTCCCCCAGCTCCATCAATAAGACGGTGATCAAATCCCAAAGACAGATACAACATACTTCTGATACCAATTGAATCTCCATCAGAATTCTCAATTACAACAGGTCGTTTTTTTACCGTACCAATCCCAAGAATTCCTACATTAGGCTGGTTAATTATTGGGGTACCCATGGTTACATTGAAAACTCCAAAATTTGTAATAGAAAAGGTGGAGCCCTGCAGTTCATCAGGAGAAATCATTTTGTTTCTTGTCCGTGAAGCCACATCATTTACTTTTCTGCACAGACCAAGGAAATTAAGTTCCTCACATTTGGATATTACAGGAACCATGAGTCCTTTATTTATGGCTACTGCAATTCCAATATTAATATGTTTATGATAAACAATTGATGAACCATCGATAGATGCGTTCATATCTGGATTTGCATGAAGAGCCTTCACAACTGCAGACATAATAAATGGTGTATAGGTTAGCTTAAATCCCTCACGTTCTTTGAATGACACTTCAGAAGTTTTTAAATAATCTGAAATATCAGTCACATCCACTTCTGTAATCACATACACATGGGCAGATGTATCCAGACTACTCCGCATATGGTCAGCTATGAGCTTACGCATGTGATTCATTTCTACCACATCTTTATCAGAAATTCTGGTTACTTTCTGTGGTTGCTCCTCAATCGGAGTCTCTGGTTTGTCTTTAATATATTCCAATATATCTCGTTTGGTGACACGCCCTCCTCTACCAGTTCCCCTAAGGGTTTCTAAAGTTGAAATTGAAATTCCTTCTTCCGATGCAATTTTTAAAACCACAGGAGTGAAAAACTTTTTTTGTTCTCCAAATTGTACTTTTTTTACTGAGGATCTAACTTTTACTTCATTTTGGTGAGATGAAATTTTTGTGGATTCTAAATCCGGAGTTTCTATTTTTGTTTCTTCTGTTTTGATGACAGTTAAATCTTCATCCGTGTTAATTTTTGCAATCACTTTTCCTACCTCAACCACATCATTTGGATTTGCAAAAACTTCAACAAGTGTTCCACTGTGAGATGAGGGAATTTCAGAATCCACCTTATCTGTTCCAATTTCAAGTAGGATTTCATCTTTTTCTATTGAATCTCCTAGATTTTTTCTCCACTCAAGAATTGTCCCCTCTGTTATGGATTCACCCATTTTTGGCATCACTACATCAACAACCATTTTAATACTCCAATAATTCTTTTATTGCTATAGAAATATCTTCTGTTTGAGGAAGCACCTCTTCCTCCAAATACCAGTTGTAAGGTACAGGACAGTCTTTGGCAGCAACCCGCTTAATGGGACCATCCAACCATTCGAAATATTCTTCAGAAATTAATGCAGAAATTTCAGCACCCGGGCCGCCAGTCAGATTATCTTCATAGACAACTAAAACTTTACCTGTTTTTTTCAGTGATCTCTCTATCGTATCTAAATCCAATGGATTCAATGTTCTCAGATCAATGATTTCAATTCTACCCGGTTCTACATTTAATTGTCCACAAGCTTCTAATGATTTTTTAACCATTGCACCCCAAGCAACAAGAGTCAATTCATCTCCTTCCTGAACAATTTGTGCTTTCCCAAATGGAAGAAGATAAGATGAATCCGGTTCAGGAGAAGTTGCAAATCCTTGACGATACAATCCTTTGTGCTCTAAAAATAAAACTGGATCATCCATACGACATGCCATTTTTAATAATCCTTTTGCATCTCCAGCATTGGAAGGATAGGCAATATATATCCCCGGAAGATGAAGAAAATATCCATCAATAGATTGGCTGTGGCATAGTGCTCCATGAATATACCCTCCCACGGGGACTCGCATAACCAATGGACATTTCCAAGAATTATTAGATCGGTAACGCATTGTTGCAACTTCATTTCTTATTTGCATCATGGCGTACCAAATGTAATCTCCAAACTGAATTTCTACAACGGGTTTCCAACCAGTTACAGCCATTCCAACTGCTGTCCCAATAATAGAAGACTCAGCCAAAGGTGAATTAAAAACTCTGGACTTTCCAAACTTATCTGTGAGACCTTTTGTCGCAGTGAAGACACCGCCTTTAGGGTCTGCAATATCTTGACCATAAATAATCATTTTATCATTAACTTCCATTTCTTCCATTAACGCGTGGTTAATGGCATCAACGATTACAATGTTTTCTCCCGTATTTGAAGGAGTAATTTGACCATTGCTATTTGATATATCGGAATAAATATGTTTGAATACTGTTCCCTTATCAGGATGTTCCTGTTTTTCAGCCCACTCAACTTCCCTACCAATTTGGTCAGTTACATCATTTTTAATGTCCTCAAATTGAAAAGAGTCAATAATTCCTGCATCTATACATGTCTGTTCAAATTTCAAAATTGGATCTTTAATACTGTCTTTTTCCAACTCCTCTGGCGTTCTATATTTTCTCTGATCATCAGAAGAAGAATGAGGGAGGAGCCGGACAACATGGGACACAATTACAGAAGGCCCTTTTAGCTTTCGTCCTCTTTCTGATGCTTCTTTAAAAGCAAGATATGATTCAAAAAAATTAGTTCCATCCACATCATAGCGGGCAAGGTTCTGATAGCCCGAAACCATAGAATAAACGGACGAGCCTGCTGTCTGCTCACTTTTATGAACACTGATGGCATAATCGTTATCTTGAATGTGAAATATAACAGGTAGTTTTTCACGGCTTGCCCAATTTAATGCTTCATGAAAATCACCCTCACTTGTGGAGCCTTCTCCGCTGGAAACATAGACGATTGTTTTATTCTTTTCCCACTTACATGTCATTCCACAACCAACTGCCTGGAGAAACTGAGTGCCTGTGGGACTTGATTGACTGACAATTTTTAATGCTTTATGACCATAATGCTGAGGCATTTGCCTCCCCCCTGAATTAGGGTCATCCCTACGAGCAAGGAAACAAAGTAATTGCTCCTTTGCTGTCATACCTAACCCTAAACATAGTGCTGCATCTCGATAGTATGGGTATGCCCAATCTTCACCACTTCTCATTACTGCCGCACCTGCTAACTGGGCAGCCTCATGACCTGAGCATCCAATATGGAAAAAGCTTTTACCCTGCTTTAATAGAGTTAACATTTTTTCATCCAAAACCCTAGCGGTAATCATCTTTTTGTAGACAGAAATTAGATCTTTTTTGATAAATCCGTGTAAACGACCCATTATCTATCCAGATACCATTTTAGATTGAAATACCTCAGAAAATACTGAAATTAATACTTTTTTCACTTTTTCCATATCCTGCTCTTTTTTCAAAAATTTTTCCATTGAAGTTACACCATAATTAAAAATTCCACAGGGGATGATATTTTCATAGTAGCTTAAATCTGTGTTCACATTTAACGCAAATCCATGCATGGTAACCCACCGGGATATCCTGACTCCCAATGCAGCAATTTTTTCATTTTTTACCCACACACCTGTTAAATCACTTTTTCTTTCAGCCTTGATATTAAACTTCCTTAATGTTTGGATAACCACTTCTTCTAAAGATCGCATGTACCAAGAGATACTCAACTGATACCGATGTAAATCCAAAATTGGATATCCTACCAATTGTCCTGGGCCATGAAAAGTTATATCACCTCCCCGTTCAATATGAAATAACTTCACATCTGTAGGATAATTCTGTAGCAAATGATCTTCATTCGCATTTTTGCCAAAGGTATAGACGGGTTCGTGCTCAACAAATAATACAGTATCATGAATCTCATTGTTGATTCGCTGACGTTGCATTATTTTTTGCAGATTCCATGTCTTTTCATAGGGAGATTTTCCGAGATCTGTAAACAAAAGCATTATTGATGAACTCCCTGTCCCATAGCATCCAAAGCCGCTTCCATAATAGCTTCGGATAAGGTGGGATGGGCATGGACTGTGCTGGACAATTCATGCCAGGTAGATTCGAGAGCTTTTGATATTCCCAATTCTGCTATCATTTCTGTTGCTTCGGACCCAATGATATGGGCACCCAGCAATTCACCGTACTGACTATCAAAAACCAGTTTTACAAATCCATCAGTATTACCCGTAGCCATTGCTTTTCCGCTAGCCTTGAAGTCAAAACGTCCAATTGTTACTTTATAGCCTTTTTCTTTTGCAGCTTCTTCTGTCAATCCTATTGAAGCAATTTGCGGTTGACAATATGTGCATCCAGGAATGTTTGTATAGTCTAGCGGAGTCGTATCATAACCGGCAGCATGTTCGGAAGCCACATGTCCTTGTGCGGATGCCACGTGTGCCAGCCAGGGAGGACCGGTGGCATCACCTATTGCATAGATATTCGGAATAGACGTTTGATTAAAATCGTTAATTTCAATTGCACCATTATTAGCAACAATTCCAACACTTTCCAAACCAATATTTTTGATATTACCTGTTACACCAACAGCTACAAGTGCAATATCTCCCTCCAGTGTTTCTTCCTTCCCTTTCTGCTTTAATAAGACCTTTACTCTTGTCTTAAAAGATTTGATCTTTAATACTTTTGCTTCAGTATAAATCTTTATCCCTGCTTTTTTAAAATTACGAGCAAGTTCTTTTGAAACGTCTCCATCTTCCACTGGAACAAGTCTATTCATCATCTCTACGATGTGCACTTCAGCTCCATATTCGTTGTAAAAATATGCAAACTCAACCCCAATAGCTCCTGAACCTATAATAATCATTTTTTTGGGAACTGACTCCAATGTCATGGCTTCCCTATAGGAAATGATCTGTTTGCCATCTAATTCCATTCCAGGAAACGACCTAGGGCGACCTCCAGTCGCCAAAATAATCTTATGAGCATCAATCGTTTGCTTATATTTTCCTTTTTCTACTATAATAGATGTGGGTGAAAGCAGTTTCCCAGTACCTTCAATATGATCAATCTTATTCTTTTTCATCAGAAATGCAATCCCCTTGGATAGTTGGTCGGCAACTGCTCGACTACGGCTGATTATTGAATTGAAATCCACGGAATATTTCGAAATATTGATACCATATTGATCTGCATTTTTTACATAATGAAATATTTCTGCATTTTTAAGTAGAGCTTTTGTTGGAATACACCCCCAGTTTAGACAAATTCCTCCCAATCGATCCTTATCAATTATGGCAACCTTTTTCCCTAATTGAGAAGCTCGTATTGCAGCTACATATCCTCCGGGGCCTCCGCCTAAAACTGCTATATCATACTTTCCCATTTTTTATCGTTCCTAGGCAATGATACTTAAAAATTCAGAGCGCGTTTCTGCTGATTTTCGAAACTGTCCCAGCATGGCCGAAGTGGTGGCAAGACTATTTTGTTTCTCGACACCTCGCATTTGCATACAAAGGTGCCTCCCTTCCATAACAACGCCTACACCTTTGGGATCCAATATCCCCATCAATGTTTCAGCTACCTGGGTCGTTAATCTTTCCTGAACCTGTAGACGCTGTGAAAATGCATCTACAATACGAGGGATTTTTGATAATCCTATGATCTTATTATTGGGTAAATAGCCCACGTGGCATCGGCCAAAGAAAGGAATCATATGATGCTCACACATACTGAAGAACTCAATATCACGCACCACAACCATTTCACTACAGTCTTCATCAAAAATTGCATCATTAACAATCTCCTGTATATCGGCTTTGTATCCTTGTGAAAAAAAATCCCAGGCTTTTGCAACTCGCGCTGGAGTTTTTATCAGTCCTTCTCTATTTGGATCTTCCCCAATCTCTTCTAAAAGAGATTTCGTTATATCTTGTATTTTACTATAATTCTCCATTTTCGACTGTCTCCTCATATGGTGCAATATCAATTTTTCCTTTCAACATATAAATTATTCCATAAATGATTGGTGTATCAATCAAGGCAACCATTACCTTGAATAAAAAACCATTTTCAAGCAATGGTAGAAATCGATCCCAGGTAATCACATTTGAAAGGCATAGCAAACAAAGTACTGACGCTGTATCCACTAACTGACTCACGATGGTGGATGCATTATTTCGCAACCAAAGATGTTTTCCTTTGGTTAGGCGTTTCCAAAAATGAAATAACCTGATATCTACAAACTGGGCTGATAGATATGCAACCATTGATGCAAAAACTGCAGGTCCAAATAGACCAAATACAGTGGTAAACATTTCAGAGTTAACGGGAGACCAATCAGTGTGAGGCAATAAATCAGCCAGAAGGACCAAGCCCATGACAAATAAGGCTGCAACTAATCCTGTTAAAACAACCTGATCTGCTTTTTTCTTACCATACAATTCTGATATTAGATCTGTAACCAAGAAAGTGATCGGATATGGTAAAATTCCTACAGATAGCTCAAATGTGTATAATCCAAAAGGCGACCAGGAAAAAAATTTCTGAAATATCAGGTTTGAGCTGACCAATGAGGCTATAAAAATACCAGCAAGTATCAAATAAAACTTATTCTTAAAATCCATTAACAGCAGCTCGGACCATAATAGTCTGTTTTTATTGTAGGAGTTTCGACTAACCTAACCCGGTGTAGTTTCGCTTTTTTAATTTTATTCTCGATGGATTCCCAAATGAAGACAACCATATTTTCTGAGGAAGGCTGTTTATCCTTGAACCAGGATATATCTCTTTCAATTTGTGCATGGTCCATGATTTTTATAATGTGTTTATCAACAATCTTTTTCAAGTGACCAAGGTCAATGATAAAGCCAGTACTTGGATCAAGTTCTCCTTTAACTGTTATCTCTAATGAATAATTATGTCCATGAACCTTGGCATCATCACCAAAAACCTTCTGGTTCTTTAAATCACTCCAATCAGAATGACCATACTGATGTGCAGCGCAAAAATAAAAGGTTTTTGTTAGAAATTGCATTTTAAATATTTGTATTATACAACTATTATTTATCAACCAAATTAAGATGATTAAAAGGGACTACAAATGAGTATTATTTAATTAATTACTGAAGGACAAAGTTCATTTAAAATACAAGAATCACATTGAGGTCTACGTGCAATACACACCGCTCTTCCATGATCAATGACCATATGAGTCAATTTTACCCAATATTTTTCATGAAATATACTCATCATCTCTAATTCGATCTTTTTTGGGTCCTTGGTTTTAGTAAATCCCAAAAGGCCCATGATGCGCACCATATGGGTATCAATTACCATGGAAGGAACTTTATAGTACTCTCCTAATACACAATTTGCTGTTTTACGTCCCACTCCCGGAAGCATAATTAGCTCTTCCATTGTACTGGGGACAATACCATTATAGTTCTCAACAATAATCAAACTTGTTCCCTGTATACTTCGCGCTTTTTGATTATGGTACCCACAGGAATGTATATCTTTCGCCAGTTCAGATACGTTTACATAGGCAAAATCATTTGGAGATGTATATTTTTCAAACAAGTCTTTTGTGACCATATTGACACGATGATCTGTACATTGGGCAGATAAAATTGTTGCTACTAAAAGCTCATGTACACTTTTATAATGTAGAGAACATTTTGAGTTAGGGTATTCATTATTGAGTAGTGTGACAATGTCATTTGCTCTTTTCAATTTATGAGCTTTGCTTTCTCTCATTATTTTTCAGTGAATGTGGACAAATTTTTGACCAATGAAGAACGTGGCAAAATCACATTGCAACCAGCTATCTTGAACTTTGCGTGAGATTCTTTATGTATATGTTTCATATATCCCAAAATCTGAAGGCCTGGTTGTTCTGAGGCTAATTGATGAATAAAAGATTCATTCCCCGTTTCTTTATCATCCAGATCAATAATTGCTAATGTTGTATTTGGCTTTAGATCTTCAGTTATATCATAAAACTCAACCGTTGCACCTAGTTCGGTTAAACGAGCTGATACTCTTGAACCAATCTCAAAGTCTCGAATAAACAGTCCCACATTCATTCTATATCAACTCCGGAATCATCTCCCAATCAAACTCTTCACAAGCAGCCATTTTTTCATATTGATTTTGTATTGATACCAGATTCACCTTTAACACATCTACATTTATATTCCGATGTATTCCAGTATAATCATGAAATTTCTCTATGCATTTTCTCATGAGTCCTTTTGCCCCATTTAAATTGTTATTTTGCAGATGAACAAAGCTAACAGAAAGCTGTATCAGTCCTTGAACAAATCTGCGATCTTCAAAATAATGATCTGACCATAGATCTTCCCAATATTCATGAGCGTCATAATAGTCCCCATTATGATATGATTCCAAACCTTTCAAATATAGCTCTTCCATAAGAGGGAAATCATTCACTGATTATTACACCTTCTTGCAATTGATAGTGTTTTCCATCATATTTTACTTTTCCTGCCTGATAAACTGGGTCATGTTCAAAAAAAATGATCCATTCTTCTTCAACGATCTTTGGGAGGATTTGTTCTTTTTCTTTTACTGTTTGGGCTGGGTGAATATCATATGCCATGATCCATGGCAATGGGATATGAGCTGCCATAGGCACAAGATCAGCCATATAGATCAGTTTTTGTGATGTATCTCCAATAATCGGATGCATCATCCCTATAGTGTGGCCATAGGTCAAATGGTTCTCAATTCCTGGAAGAAAGGATTCTTTACCATCCACGAACTCTATCATACCATTTTCTTCCAGTACCGACCAGTCATTTCTCATAAAACTTCCAGCATCTTTTTCACTAGGTGAATTTGCAAGATCCCAATTTTCGGATTGGACCCAATATTTTGCATTAGGGAATGTCGGCACAAGTTTTTCATCTTGATATGTTGTATTTCCTCCAACATGGTCAAAGTGAAGGTGCGTGCAATAGACATCTGTAATTTGGTCCGGCGTGAGTCCATATTTTACCAATGATCGTTCCATATTCAATCTCCCCAAATCAATTTGATATATATCCTTGAACTTTTCCTGCCATTTTGTACCATTACCTGTATCTATAATTATTCTATGGTCGTCATTCACCAAAAGAAGCGAACGGGTTACCATCGAAATTCGGTTTTGATCATCAGCAGGTGATTTCTTTTCCCATAGAGGTTTGGGAATGATGCCAAACATCGCACCACCATCCAAAGAGAACTCACTAGTCTCAATGCTATAGAGCTGATAATCTCCTATTCTCATGGAACCCTCTCAATCACATCTATTCTATTTTTAACAAATCCTAAAAAATGTTCGGGAATATCTCTGCTCATCATTCGAAGTGAATCAATATATACCAGTTTTTTACCAGTATTTTTATGATTTAGCTCCCTTTTGATTATCCGCTCTGCTTTTTCTACAAAATAACTTCCTCCTGAAGTACGATACAAAATTAATCTCTTTGGGATATGTACATTTTTATATCGATTATTATTAGCCCAATCTTTTTCAGATATCCACTTTGAAATGGATTGCTTAAAATTGCTAGTTCGAACATAATTTGAATGGTATAATCTCAAAGCTGAATTGAACATATTTAACGAAATCATTTTTTTTGAACTCAAAACATCTTCAAAATAATTATTAAAATTAACAGAAATATTCTGTCTCCCTTTAGTAAAATTAACTTGCTTCACTTGTTTCAATAAACATTGAATAAAAGTCCAAGTCTCTTCATTTGAATAATTTCCAAATGAAAATGCTCTAAGCAAGTGATAGGTAAAAACACCATACTTTTCAAAATCATATAAAGCAATATTTATAATACTTTCTAGGATTGCCTGTGGACTATCAGCCAATATAAATAATTTTGCCGCTTCTCTTTCTGCATTTTTAAAATTTTTTTCAAGAATAGCATCTTCCAAATCCATAACAAAAACACTTGTAGAAACACCAGCTGCCCTTATTTTTGATAACATATTTTTATCTCTTTTCCTAATAGGTATTCCATTTAAATATTCTTCCCCAAACTTTATGAGAGATTGACTGGGATTACCCCTAACATCTCCGAGAATATTTTTAAGTGAGTTGACCACAACTATGGGATGATACTGCGGATGGCTATAATGGTGAAGGGTAGTAGCTTTAAGCATTAAAGATTGCAAAACTTCTATTAATTCATCTTTTTTATTAACACGTTTTTCAACTATTTGACTCATCAGAAAATCACCTTGGAATAATGGTTTAATATATCAGATATACTAAATGAATATCAATTACAGGAAAATTTCAGAGTATTTATTATTCTGTGCAAGTATTTTCAAAACCTTTTATATGGCAAATTTTTCTTGTAATTAGTTTATTGTGTTCAAAATTAAAAACTGCCAAATAAATTCCTGTAGAAAAATCCTTTAGATTTAGCTGTAAAATATTTTGATCTGGCGAAAGTGTAATATCTTTTTCAAAAGAAGATGCTCCTGTCACATCAATTATAGATAGATTTAATTTTAGTGAAGGTGGATTTTTTAGATTAAAAGTGACTCTACCATCACTAGGATTTGGATATACATTTGAAATAAAAAATTCAGAATCGGGTGGTGTTTCAGCCTGGTTATAATCTAGTGCTGCCACTGCATTAATAATGCCCCAGCCATAGTTATTATTCGGAGAACCTGCCTGATCAGCAGTAGTTATAATTGCATTTCTCACTTGAGATGGTATCCAGTCAGGGTAGGCTTCTAAAAGTAAAGCACAGACTCCTGAAACTAATGGGGAAGAAAGAGAAGTTCCAATTCCGTTTCCATATGAACTTGTTGAAAATGCTGTAGCTGTAAATGTCCCTCGACCTTGCGCACAAACCTCAGGTTTAATGCGTCCATCTGCTGTTGGGCCCCTTGAACTAAAAGAGGCAATCAAACCATTTTCATCTACTGCACCACAGGAGATTATTTGGAAAGCATCTGCTGGTGCAACAATTCCATCAAAACCCGAATTTCCAACTGCAGTAACCACAATCATTCCATTTTCTATGGCAATATTAACAGCAAGAGATATCACAGCTGTTCCTCCATCTAAATCATGCTGAGTATACCAGTCAATATATCCTATAGAAGATGACAAAATATCCGCACCTAAGGACTCTCCCCATTCCAAACCTGCGATAAAATTATCCTCTTCAATAGGAGCTTCTATAGATAGATCTTCTGTTTTACCTAATAAAAACTCAGCTCCATAAGCTGAACCAATCAACTTATCGGGTTTAAATCCTGCAATTACAGATAAAACTGCCGTCCCATGATTATGTTGATTAGACGGATCTTTTCCTTGTTCATTAAAAACAATACTGTCTTGATCAACAAAATCGTATGCCCCAATCACATCAATGGAATCAAATACTTCATGGTTTAGATAAAATCCCGAATCCAATACAAGAACCCTTACATTCTTACCCGAGTATCCTGATTCATGCAATTGAATAAGATTTATTTGATTTAACTGATTAAAGGAATTTCCATAGTAACTGGAATCAGAGTGTGTTTTACTTATTCGACTTGAAGGGTTAGCTTTTCTTCTTCTACCATTTAAAACAGGCTTAATCTTTTTTACAAAGGAATATTGTGAAATCAGTTCTATTTGTTTTCTTGTTCCAGAAATAGAAATGGCATTCAGCCATTTCGATTTATTCCTGATTTTCACACCGGTTTTTTTAATCAATTGAATATAATTTTTACTAACCGGTAAATCAACTATCCCTATCAAATTGTCATCACTTTTTACCTTCCCTCTTCTTTGAATTGTTCTATCGTGCATTGAGTCTCTAATTGCTAAAAATTGAGAATTAATATCCGGAGAATCATCATGAATCTTATCCAAAAAATAAACCCACACGTTATACGATCCTTGCCCACGTTTTCCTATTTTCCAAACATCAAAATCCAATTGAGATCCAGCTAAGTATTGAATCCAAATCAAGTAAAATAAAATTAAAATAAATGAATTTAGTTTTGGCACTTTTTATAAAATTTACTTGAATTTTCTATAATCAAGAGTATGTATTCTGTTAATAATACTTTTAATTTACAAGGACAAAATCATTAGTCATGTATATTTTTACAGATTCTCCAACCAGTTTAAATCGATTGCTTTCCGTTAACCAGCAATGGAAAAAACCAATTACTGAAAACTTTTGCAGTCCTGATTATCAGAAACTTGTAACACAATTGTTAAATACCCCTCTTTTCACTGAAATAAAAACTGAGATAGGTTGGAATAGCATGATTCATATTAATCACTCACCCATTTCACAATATGACATTCTCACGAAATTTGCAAAAAGTGAAGGTGAACTTCCCGATGGTATATTGTGTAGTGCTGAGAGTGGAGAAAATTTTCACGGACAAAAAAACAGGAAGTGGGAAACACTAATCGGAAATATTCATATTTCAATTTTTTTAAAACCCAAAATAACTAATATTCGAATGAACAGGAGGTTTTTAATTTCAACAGTTTCCGCAATTTTAAAAACAATTGATTCATTGCCAGACTTAAATGGAAAAGCTATGGTCAAGTGGCCCAATGATATTTATATAGAAGATTCAAAAATTGGGGGGATTCTCACTCGATGTTATTCACAAAATAATATTGTAAGAGCTGTAGTATTGGGAATAGGATTGAACGTGGAAGCAACACCAAAAATAAGGTCCGATAGATTCACAAAAAAAACAAGTTGTATAAGAAATTTTTCTCCATTAGTTGAACTCAAAACTATTTTTCAAAAATTGATTAATTCCTTACACACTCACTACCAACTAATTAAAAGTAATAAAGATAAACATCTTTACAATTTTTATTGTAACAGATCTCTGATTATTGGTAGGCAATGTGCAATCTATACAGAAGATGAATCAAAAGCAGAGTTTGTTGGTAAGGTTTTCGGATTTGGAAATGATTTAGAACTATTACTGGGAAACAAATCAACTCCCATTAACAATGGAAGATTAGAAATTTTAGATTATTAATTCATTTTTTTAAAAATATAACATTCCATAAACCATCATTCCTGTTATACTGACGTAAAGCCAAATCGGTAAAGTTATACGGGCAATATTTCTATGTTTTTGAAGTGAATTATTCCACCCATGATACAATGTAAAAAGAGCCAACGGAGTAATTATAGCAGCAAGTACGATATGACTAATAAGTATAAAATAATATAAAATTGTCCAGTCACCAGAATATATTTTTGGACCACTTTTAAACCAATGATATACAACATAACTCACTAAAAACGCAGTTGACGTGCCAAAAGCGGACAGCATAAACTGTTTGTGTTTGATTCTATCTTTTTTCCGTATGTTGTAAAATCCAAAAATCAATAAAATGGTGGTTATTAAGTTTAATGATGCATTGATAGTTGGTAGCAATGAAACATCAAGCTTACCTGCCAGGTTTTCAGGGCGTGGACCAAGAATTAAAAAAGCAACCGCCCCTACTATTATAAAAGATAGGATATAAATAATTTTTGACCAAAATGAATCATTATTTAATTTCATTTTAGTTAAACTCTCTCTCTAGTTTCCTAATATCTTTAATTAATTTTTTCACATCATCACTTTCAGTACCCATATAATAACCACGAATTTTCATATTAGGATCAATAAGTGCAAACCTAGAACTATGGAATACTATTTCTTCAATATCACCCATTTTAAATCCATTGGCAATAAGGTTTTGAATGTTCTCATATTCCCCGGTTAAAAAATGCCATTTTGAAAAATCAGCATCGTACTTTTTTCCATATTCTGTTAGCACTTCAGGCGTATCATAATCAGGATTTACGGTGATTGTAACCATACGTATTTTATCATTATTTAAATAGGTTTTATGTACTGATTTCATTTCAGAGCTCATAATTGGACAAGGACCAGCGCAAGTAGTGAATATTAAATCGGCAACCCAAATCTTTTCTGAGATATTATCTTCAGTGAATTGTTTCCCAAAACTATCAATTAATTCAAAGGATGGTATTTCACCTAAAATTGGTAAAGAAACTCTTGAACAAGCAAAAATTACAGATAGAAATAACAGTGTTCGAACCTTATAATCCATGAAAAAAAACCTTATCTATTATGATCAAAACTAGTAATAATGGCAAATAAATCACAGATGCTTTTAAAATGAGTAATGCATTTTTTTTTGTCCTATTAAATGCAAGTGGAACTGCTGATACTGCAAAAAAAATAGATAAAGCAAAAACACAAATCGCATAAATCCATCCGGAATTTCCGTTTACATAGAAAAGCATTGAAACAGGTATAAGAAGAGTTAAATGCCAGAATATCTGTCTGATTGTTCTATCTCCATCTTTTTCAACAACCGGGAGCATTTTAAAACCAGCGTTTTTATAGTCGTCTCTGCACACCCAGGCAATTGCAAAAAAATGAGGGTGCTGCCATAGAAACAAAATTGCAAATAATAACCATGCTTCCACATCTAAGTTTCCCGATACGGCCGTCCACCCACCCATTGGTGGAATTGCGCCCGGGATTGAACCGATTGTTGTATTTAACCAAGTTATCTTTTTCAATGGTGTATAAACTAGTACATAGAGAAACGCAGTTAATAAAGATAGAAAACCGGTAAGAAGATTTACCTTCCAACTTAGGAGTGTACATCCAAATAAAACCAAAATAATTCCAAATATAAGTGCCTCTGATGGATGGATCAGCCCAGAAGGGATAGGACGATTTTTTGTTCTTTCCATCAATCTATCAGATTTCCTCTCAATGTAGTGGTTTAATGCCCCAGCGCCACCAGAACATATTCCCGTTCCCATCAAAGTGTAAAATAACAACGAGGAAAATATTTTTCCACCTCCAAGGTAAAAACCCAAAACTGTGGTCACCAATACCATAAACAAAATATTAGGTTTGCACAGTTCAAGATAACCTCTAGTTTTTGTTTTTGCTATTTTTCTATTTAGCTTCAATAGAAATATTCCGTAATTGAGTCATTTTAATAGAATATCTTAATACGGTCAGAAATGACAAGCCCAATAGGATTGCTCCATTGGCAACATGAAGACTAGTAATCAAAGGATCTTTACCTGACCAAACTGTTATTGCGCCTAATAATATTTGAAAAATAACTCCGAGGTGTAAAAAAAATACGGTTGGGTTAAATTCTCTGTTACCTCTGAAGTATTGATAACCAAAAATAAATATAGTTAGCAAAACCACTCCCGCCCAGATCCTATGAACTAAGTGTACAATAACAGGCCCAAGCGAAATAATAGGAAAATCATTTTCAAACCGCCAATCATTTATTTTGTGTAAAGTATTTTCATTAATAATTGGAAGCCAACTCCATCCCACAGTAGGAAAATCAGGAATAGCTAATCCTGCATTTATATGACGCATCCAAGCCCCTAATATTAACTGTATAAAAACAACAGACAGCATTAGAATAGACCATTTAGATATAAGCTGATTGTTTTTAGAAGGATAATTTGAAAATCCGTTGAAGTACTCGTTGGACAAACAAAAGGCAATAAAAATTAACAATAGTAAAAAGGTCTGAGCAATAACTCCATGTATCATAGAGATGGCGGTCGGTAAAAAAAATATAACTGTTAAACCTCCAAATAATCCTTGAATGATAACCAGACCCAAGGCTATAAATCCTATTTTTTTTAACCACACTCTTTTTTCAATAATCTGAATCCAGATTGCTAAAATAATGGTTAACATACCAACAAAAGATGCAAAAAGCCGGTGACTGTGTTCGTAAAAAACTCCACCTACCATTTCGTCTAGAGGGAAAGTAAACATATTGTATCCATAAGTGGTAGGCCAATCTGGGACAGACAATCCTACTTCATGGCTTTTGACTAAAGCTCCAATAAATATAAGACAAAGAGTAGAAAATACAGTAAACTTGGAAAAGTGCCTAAGCCACTTTTGTGATTCTTGCATCGTGGCTTACCACAATTTTACCAGTCATCGTCATCTCCCCAATCATCCCCTTCTTCTTCTAATAATTCCTCTGCCTGTTCTGCAAGCCAATTTTCATAACCGTTGCTTTCGTGTATAGTCATATATCCACGCATACGATAGTGAGAGTTCCCACATAGTTGTGCACAGGATATTTCATATCCCATCCCTTCACGAGCTGTCCCCTTTATGACATTTAAAAACTCTTCTGATGTCATTGTAGGAGTAAAAAAAACAGGGATAGTCATTCCCGGAATTGCATCCTGTTTCACTCTCATCTCCGGCAAAGAAAAAGAGTGGATTACATCCTTTGATGATAAATAGATCATTGCTTGTTTATTGACCGGTAAATGAAGTTGGTTTATAGTGGTTATATCATCCTTAGCATTAGGAGAATTTCTGTCCAATCCAATTGGATTGGTTTCTTCGTCAACTAGCTCAGCTGACGTATCTCCGAACTTACCATCTGCCCCGGGATAATGAATATTCCAAGCAAACTGTTGTGACACTACTCGAACTTCAATGGTATTATTATCAACTGAAGGAACACTTGTTTTTACTTTTGCCCAAATAGGATATGCAAATCCAATAAGTAAAATAGCTTCAATTAGAATTACTCCATATTCAGCATATTGATTGATATGGGAAGTAACTCCTTTATAATTTGCTTTTGGATTAGCACCGGATCTGAACCTAATTAAAGTATACATGAAAAATATACCCCATCCAACAAACAGAATAAGCATGAGCCAGTGAACCCATCCATTCATGTAGTCAATTTCCTGCCCATGACTGGAAGACATTACAGGGAAACCAAGATGGTTACTTAATTTACCTAAAAATTCAATCATGAGTTTATTCCCGTTTTACCCAAGAGTCTATTCCTTCTCACGAAATATATTCCGACAGTAACAATCATTGTAAGGATAAATCCTATTACTCCGAGCAGTAAAAATATAGCCTGATTTAAACCAGCAGTCATTGGCGACTCTGAATCACCATAACACACCGCACAGGCCTGTAAAATTGGGGGAACAAAAAACATCAACGTTCCAATAATCATTGTGAGGCATCGCATTACAAATTACTTAGGTGTTTATACTTATTTAAAAAAAATTTACCATAAAAAATAGTTCCAGTTCCTAACATTAAAGATAAAACTGAATAAAGCAGTAATACATTACTGCCTGAATCAAAAAATCTAAGTCCGTAAAAAACTCCAACAAAAAAGAATAGCAATGTTGTAAATCCCGTAAAAATAATATGAAAGATCTTTAAACTCATTCTACCGTTACTAGGTTCATTTCCCAGAGCATGGGCATAAAAAATAAAACAAAAAAGAAAACAACTGTGAGAGCTAACAACCAGTAAATAGGTTTTACCTCATCGAGCAAGTGCATAAAATTACCTGCTACCAAAAACCCTTTAATAAAAGCAATTGTCAATCCAATCAGAATTGCAAGAGTAATTGATCCAAAATCAAAAAATGAAACAGCAACGGTTAAAACCGTCAATACAAAAAGCGCTAAAAGAACTTTTAAATAAATTGATTTATGATGTTCTAAATTTTGACTGCTCAAAATTGTCTCCTATAATAAGTAAAGCGTAGGAAATAAAAATATCCAAACTAAATCAACAAAATGCCAATATAAACCTGAAACTTCAACTCTGTTTGTAAACCGTTCTGGTTCTGATTTCCACATTTTTTTACCAGGACCCCATAGATAAAAATTTACAATCAATCCACCAATCACATGTAGTCCATGAAGCCCGGTGAGAGTGAAATAAATACCATAAAAATTATCAGTTGATGGAAATATTCCATGATGGAGCTTAGCACTATATTCAAAATATTTTATAACGAGAAATATCAAAGAACATAATAGAGTAATACCCATATATGTTTTAAATCCCTTAAAATCATTTTCTTTAAGAGCAATCCATGATTTTACAATGGTCCAACTTGACAAAATAAGATTAAAAGTATTGATAGTTGCCAATGGGATATTTAATTGAGCTTCTCCCCCTGGGGGCCATACAGGGGAACCTACCCTTAAAAGGACATAAGCCGAGAACAGCCCTCCAAACAACATTACTTCAGAAGCAAGAAATAGCCAAATCCCCAATTTAGCATTATATAATCCTGTTTCTTGCCTTGGTTTTACATTATAGGGTATTTCAATCATTCAATCTATTCCTATTTCTCAGTTTGAGGTGAAAAATCTTTGTTCGCTCCCGGCACACTGTATTCGCATGGTCCTCTATAAACAGTTAATTCTTTATCAAAATTACCATGAGCAATAGGCGGCGAAGGAGCAGCGTTCCACTCTATTGTAGTAGATTTCCAGGGGTTTCTCTCTGCGTTTTCATCTCGTTTTTTCAAAATAGTTAAAACTATATTTATAATAAACGGGATTTGAGCTAATCCCAAAAACCATGCTGAGTAAGACATAAATTCATTCCATTGTAAAACCTCCAGAGCATGGGCGTAAGATGCCCCTCCATCTGCGAGGCGACGTGATACTCCGGCAAGTCCTTGTATGAACATAGGCATGAATATTCCATTCATGAAAATGAATGAGAAATAAAAATGAACTTTTCCAAGCGACTCATTCAACTTATGCCCCGTCATCTTTGGAAACCAATAATAAATACCTGCGAAAATTGCAAAAATTGATCCTGGTGCTACCACATAATGAAAATGCCCAATTACATAATAGGTATCATGCAAGGGAATATCTGTAGGAGCTAAACCTAGAGGTAATCCAGTAAGTCCTCCAATTCCAAACATTGGCATCCATCCAAGTGCAAATAACATGGGTGTATTAAAACGAATTGATCCTCCCCAAAGCGATATAAGTAAGGCAGATAAAATAATGACAGATGGAATTGAAATTATCATAGTCGTCGTTTGGAAAAACGCACTCATAGCTTGTCCCATTCCAGTAAGAAACATATGATGAGCCCATACGATGAAGGACATAAAACCTAAGAAAACAACTGAATAAACCAATGCTTTATAGCCCCAGAGCGGTTTTCTTGTATTGTTTGCTACAACTTCAGCTACAATTCCCATCCCAGGGAGTATTAAAACATAAACCTCTGGATGAGCCAAAAACCAAAATAAATGCTGCCATAAAAGTGGACTTCCACCACCGGCAACATCTACAACTTCACCCCCAACCACTAAACCGGATGGCATAAAAAAACTGGTCTCAGCAATTCTATCCATTATCTGCAATACCGCTGCTGCCTCTAAAGGAGGGAATGCTAACACTAATAAAAATGATGTGACCAACTGGGCCCAAACAAAAAAGGGTAACCGCATCCATGTAAGGCCCTCTGGCCTTAGCTGGACAATGGTTACGATAATATTCATTGAGCCAAGCAGAGATGATGTTATAAGAAACACCATTCCCAATAGCCAGACTGTCTCACCATTTTCAGCGATTATAGATAGCGGTGGATACATTGTCCATCCTGATGCAGCAGGACCTCCCTCCATAAAAAAACTTGCGAACATGACGATACCGCCTACAAAATATACCCAGTAGCTTGCCATATTTAATTTTGGGAAGGCCATATCAGGTGCACCTATTTGTAGAGGAACAACATAATTCCCAAATGCTCCAACTAAAATGGGAACCACACCCAAAAATATCATGATGGTTCCATGCATTGCTCCAAAGGCATTGTACATATCTGGAGATAAAAGCTTATCTTCGCTTAACAGTCCACCTATAAAAGGAACGGGCGTATCAGGATAGGCAAGCTGCCATCTCATTATCATCATCAAGACAAAACCAAAAAGCATAAAAAACAGAGCAGTTATTCCATATTGAATTCCTATGACCTTATGGTCCTGGGAAAAAACGTATTTCCAGATAAAACTTTCTTTATGATTGTTTGTACTGATGGACTCCTCCAAGGGATGTTTAATTAATATATTATTCTACAGAATCAGCCGTGAAGTTAATCAAAAGTAAAAAAACATTTCAATAAAAAGTCCTTTATTACATATTTTTTGAAATTTGATATTGGTCTTTAGTTAATTATCTTTAGCTATTCAAAATAAACTAAATTATTTTCTATTAAATACTGGTTCAAGAAAATATATTCCATAGACTTTTTCAAAGAGTCTAATTGTTGATTATTTATCATTTTATTAATAATATTTCTTTCTTCTTTAGGGTCTTCACCTAAATTGAAAACCCATTCCTCTCCAGTTCTAATTCTTTTCATATATTTAAATGGAAAATCAATTACACCCAAAATTGTACCATTGTAGGGCTGAATCAAGAAAACCGGAGATTTATCAATTTTCTGTTTTAACATATCTTTACCTTGAAAATGGTGAGTTGAAGGCAAAGCGTTTATTGCTCCCAAAATTGTAGGAGCAATGTCCAACTGTGAGAAAACATTTACTTTATCCCACTTAGGCTGAATTTGGTCCTCCCAAAGGATGAGACATGGAATTCGAAATGACTCCTCATAGTAGCCCACCTCATTAAAATAAATACCATGGTCCCCGACAGGGAAAGAATGGTCTGCTGTAATCAAAACAAGGCAGTCTTGAAATTTTGGTCGCTTACTTAACTCTTCAAAAAATACCTTGAAACTATTATCCACAAGCCTGATAGAGTTTGCATAACGAGACCTTAATGAGATAGGATCATCATAAATTTCCTGCTTTTCAATAGGGATAGTAAACGGAACGTGGTGGTAAGAAGGAGTGATAGTTATAAACAATGGAGAATCATTTGATTCTAAAGACTCCAAAAAATGAAAAACCCTTTTATATAGTTCATCATCTGATAAGCCCCAGCTCCCCCAGGATTCTTTCTCAGATTCATCAACCAATTCCTTGCCCACCAAATATTTGTCAAAACCATGAGTCAACATCATAGATCGAGTATTGTCAAAGCCTGTACTATTGTGTCCGTTAAAAAAATAATTTTTATAGCCGACATCTTTTAGAGATTCTGCCAATCCCTTAAAGTTATTTTTTTCATATTGTCTATATACCTTTCCTTTATAAAGTGGCAATAGAGAAAAAAGTGTTGAAAAGTGACCTTTTACTGTTTGAACAGACGTTCCATAGAAGTGCTCTATATAAACTCCCCTTTTAATCATTTGATTAAAAAACGGAGTGTACTCTTTTCCCTCATCATTTTCTGAATTCACAAAGCCAGCATTGAATGATTCAACCATTAAGAGAATAATATTAGGCATGTGTTGAACAGATTTATTCTTATTATCTGCTTGAGTTAAAAAGGGAAAAGAGTTTTCATTAAAATAAAACTTGTAATCTCTTTGAGGTTCTTGAAAATAATAGGCAAAAGTAGATCGGAAAAAATTTGTCATTTCATCAAATTGAATAACCGGAGTCGCCACAAATAAAATATAAACTGAAAGTACACTAAAATATTTTCTTTTTGAAAATTTATTGAATTTAAATGAGGGTGTTTTTATCCATTTATAAAAAATAAATCCTATCCCTAAAAACGCAATATAATATGCGGTTGGATCCATTCCATTCAGAATTACAAGTAATGACTCACTGTAAAATATTTCATTAAAATTATCTGCAGCTACAGCATAATCAAAGCTTTGCTTGGTCTTAACGAAATAACCAATAAAAGCACAATGAATGAGAACAAATACTGATTGAATAAAAAATGAGACCCACTTAAAGCGATACAATGGAGATTTTACCAGCAATAACCCAGATAGAATTAATACATAGCTATGGAATATTCTCCAAATGTCACGGGGAATAAACCTGAAATAATGAACACCAGAAAAATGTACAAATAGCAATTGAATTGTCATGATAACAACCAATAATGTTGCAAAAGATCCTGGAGAAGATGGAAGTAAAAATAATAACCTACTTCTGGTCATTTTAAAGAGATTTGGGATTATTTGCTCTCCTTTTTGTTTATATTTAACTCTTGCCATTTTTGCCAGTGCTCATCAATATAAAAGCTTGCAGAGCTATAATATGCGGTCATATCCTTTAACAGCGGTAATTCCAAATCTTGATTATCAACACGGCTTAATAGCAATCTATCTTTTGAATTCCATTCATATGATCCTTCAATAAATTTCTCAGAGTAGTTGTAATTCAAAACCGAGTTATTTGAAAATATGATTCCATTTTGGTTGACCGTAAAACAATCACTGCAATTAGTAAAAAGATTTTTCCCAAATGATAAATAATCTATATTAGGAAGTGTTAATTCTGTTAGAGTAGTAGCAATATCTACATGACTTCCAAAATTGGTAATTACTTTTGGAGACCCTAATATTTCTTCATGACCCAATAGAAAAAATGGAACTCTGTATTTATGAAGCAAAGCACTTTCATTATAGTTTCTAATCCCCTGCAAATTATGGTCAGCTGTTACAGCAGTTATAGTATTATTCAAAGACTCCGTATTATAAATATCATCTAAGAATTGGTTTAAAAAACAATTTGCATATTGATAAGCACCAAATCTTTTTTGAGCTAATTCTTCATTCCCACGAATCATGTTTTTTAATGAAAAACCCATTTGTAACGGCGGGCCAACAAATGTATCAGGTAGTTCAAATGGAGGATGATTGGTAGTTGTAAAAAACATGATGAATTGTGGTTTTTCAGATGATGATAAGATCTCAAACACAAAATTGAAGAGGTGCTCATCAAAAACCCCCCAATCCGTCTTTGGGATATTTGCATCAAAATCGCCCTCACCAAACACATGGTCAAAGCCCTGAAGTGGAATGAAGTCGCCAATTCTCTGCCATGATAGTTTCCCACCGTAAACAAAGTTTGTTACATAATTATTTCTCTTATAATTTTCAGCTAGCGATGATGGAAAAGAAACTGCGCTGTATTTCTGTTGTGATAGAGGTATTGTATTGGGCAGTGAAGGTAGACTCAAAATAGTTGCTGTAAGATTTTGAATGCTCCCAAATCCTGACTGAATAAAATGGTCAAAATAAATGGACTGGTCTATCCAATCTGAAACTCCACAGGAGATTTGAAATTCATCTGATTCAAAATCTAAAATCCAAGACCCAAAACCTTCCATCATTATCAAAACAACATGAGGAGGATTAGTTTCCAATCGTGTGTCACCTTTTGTTGTTCTTTGAAATTCCTTCCATGACGCTATATTTTTAGAGTTATTAATACCAAGGAAAGATTGAGCTGATTTTGAAAATGCTGTTTGTATATTTTCTCGATATAAATGTTGTCTCCAAAATGGAAGTGCGTTTTTTTGGGAGATACGGGCCTCTACTGCTTTTTCAAATGTAAATACTGGATTAGGTCCGAGTTTATTTAAAAATGCATCATTTGTATAAGCAGCATCCATCATATTTATAGGAAACAGACCAAATGATGCCCGAGCCATTATCACAAAAATTAAAAATGCCCCCAATAATATTCCAGTAGACTGTAATAAACCCCTTGTACCATTAAGGTGCTGAGTAAAAATTTTATCTAGGAGATAATAAAAGACAATAGAAATACTAAAAAGTCCAAATAAAATCCAAAACACCGGGTAGTTTTTCCAAATGGATTTAATTACAGCTTTTGTGTCATCTTCAAACATATCAAAAAATATGATATTTAAGTGGTCTTGATAAAAATCATAGAAATAGATGTCTATACCAAAAATAAAAAAAATAATACACAAAATAATGGTCATCCATATTTTTGAAAAATATCTAAAAATTAATAAATAAATTTTTGATGGAATTATTAAACCAAGATATAGCATTATTATTGGAATCGACAATCCATAAATAATGGTTGCGCTGTCAAACCTTACCCCCAAGATAAATCCCTTTACTATCTCTACCCATCTCATATGAGGTGTTTCTGAAAACAGATAGAAAAAAATGATTCTATTAGTTAAAAAGACGAAAAATAGAATCAATATCAGTGGGAATAATTTTAATGCCTGATCACTAACGAATGATAGATATAATCTATAATTTAGTTTTCTCATTTGATTGCAAACTTATTAAAGTGATTAAGAAGAATTATGCTTTTAGCAATAAAGTATTGAAAATACTAAAAGTTATTTTTTAGTTGTATGCTCATTTTTGACGGTCTTATAATGTTGCATGTGGAATAATTTGTAATATTTCAAAAAGATTGAAAGGGCAGCAATTTTACATAAAAGCAAACCTCTTATTCCATCTAAAAATCCTCTTTTAATAAAATAATGAATCACAAATTTTCCAATTGGTCGAAATATGAAGTGAAATAAGTTTGACCTGATTCCTTGTTCATACATATCTTTTGCTGCCCACTCTGCATAACGAATCATTTTTTTTAAATGGACAGAAAAGTCACGAATAGGCTCATGGATGAGAAATGCTTTTTTATTTCCAATGACCCCTGAGTTCTTTACTACTAATTTAGAGTGGACTCTTTTTAATATAAAGTTTTTATATGTTTCTTTTCTTACCAAACGCATTCCCCGGTGTCCCAGATATCTATCGTGATTTTGAAGTTTTCCTAGGAATTTTGTTTTGATGCTTACCCAATAACCGTCCACACTAATTTTATCCTGAGATAACACTGCTTGAATTTCATTACGTAATTCCATATTACATCTTTCATCTGAGTCAATAATAAAAATCCAATCATGGGTGACTTGCGGCATTCCCCAGGAACGTTGAGCACCTGAATTTTCATATTTGTGCTGGACGATCTTAACATTAGGATATCCTTTGCAAATATCTAATGTTTTATCATCACTGAATCCATCCACAATAAAAATTTCATCTACCCATTTTATTGATTCTAAACAGTCTTCAATTATTTCGTCTACATTTTGAACCGGAATAAATACTGAGAGCTTCCTTGTACTCATTTTAATTCTAAACCTTTACCGAAGAGAGCTAGATTCATTTCTAAATTATCTGTGCAGAAAAAATATGCACAAATCTGTATCTATTCCATTTATGTTTATAAAAAGTCTTAAAGATCATATATTTTTTAAAACGCCACCAAATATTTAGTTTGTTTGGATATACTCTCAAATGTTCATCATTTGATGACCAGTAATTTGGAACACTTCCTATCAAATGGGTACCTGGTTTCAATTGAGAGATAAATTTTAAATCATTAATGTGTTCCAAAACTTCGATTGCTACCACTACTTTGTAGTCAAAATCTATATCCTCCAGTTCATAAGCACTGTGAACGATAAACTTTTCATCCCACTCAGGGATTCTCTTCTTTGCTAAGTCAATTCCTGATGTGCTGATATCAAAACCTAAATAGTTTGTATAGCTTTCCTTTCTTAAATATTTTGCAAATTCCCCCATACCACATCCAACCTCCAATATACCAATGTCTTTTGTTGGAATTAGCTTGTTCAAAATTTTTAATGATTTTTTAAACACAGGCTTATAAACATCAATATGGTATGGTGTTATATATTTCTCTTCATAATATTTTTGTGTTTGCTCTCTTCCTTTTTTATTGGGCTTGCCTAAATTCGATTTTTTGTTAAAGTGATATGCAAAAAAAATAATAAAAATTATTATAAGGATTGGAGTGGTCATATCTCAATATGATTTTCGGTTGAATTTGTATTTTTAATACTGTTATATAACTTAAATAAGTTTTTTACTTCACTTTCAGGAAATGTTGAAGTTAGAAACTTTCTTGGTTCTTGAATTAATTTAAGTTTGAGCTTCTTAAATGTATTTTTTGTCACATTTGTACCGCCGCCCTTAATATCCAAAGCAAGTACACCTAATTCTCTCATCCGATATCCTTTAATTTTAAATTGATACCTTTTCAATCTTTTATCACAATTTCCATCCAGCCAACTGTTTAACTCCAAATCATCATCCCATAATTCCCAGTTAAGCGCTTCCATCAATCTTTTACTGAAGCATCGTGCCACACCATGAGTTCTCCCTTTTAATTTCCTTCGCCATGCTTCATACCTATCCACACGATTATTTAAAAAACCATAGCCGTTCCATTTGCCCAATATAAATTGTTGAAGGTCAAGAAAATATAAATCTATTAGACCAACTGCATCTTCTCCTTCTTCTATCTTTTTTAAATATTGTTCAAATATGTCACTTGTTACCCAATCATCAGAATCAATTCTAAATACTGCATCAGGGTTGAACTGTTTAGTTGCTCTACTGGCTGAATTGTACTTTCGGTTAAGTGGAGCATTTTCACATTCTACGTAAAAAAAACCTCTTGATTCACATAAGTTTCGTGATTTATTACCCTCTGAACCCACTCCAATTAATTTAATATTAATTTTATCCGTTAATTCAGATTGGATATTTTTAAAGCGATCCAAAACAAGTTTTGTCAACTCAGGACGTTTCCAAACAGCAGTAATAAGAGCAACTGTAGGTTTATCCATCTTAAGCAATTAGATATTTTGAAACTGTACTGCGTGCAAAGTTGAATATTTTCCTTTAACTTTTAATAATTCAATATGGTTCCCCTTTTCAATAATTTCACCTTTATCAAGAACAATAATTTGGTCTGCATTTTTTACTGTAGAAAAACGATGCGCAATAACCAAAACGGTTCGATCTTTCATTAATTGCTCTATAGCCTGTTGAACCAATTGTTCTGATTCAGTATCTAAAGATGATGTAGCCTCATCCAAAATAAGAAATGGAGGATTTTTCAAAATCGCCCTGGCTATGGACAAACGCTGCCTTTGCCCCCCAGATAATTTTACTCCCCTTTCTCCAATTACAGTATTTAGCCCTTCGGGAAGTGCTTCTATAAATTCCATTGCATTTGCTGCTTCTACAGATGAAATAACCTTGTTCTCTGGGACATCCGGTTGACCATAAGATATATTATTTCTTACGGTATCATTAAACAATATTACTTCCTGACTGACAATTCCCATCATTCTGCGGAGTTGTGCAAGTTTTATATTTTTGATGTTAACTCCATCTACACTTACTGAACCTGATGTGACATCATAAAACCTAGGAATAAGATCTGCTATGGTTGACTTCCCCGCTCCACTTGAGCCTACTAAAGCAACAATCGAGCTTTTTGGGATTGTAAATGAAACATTTTTTATAACCGACTGAGAATAATCTGAATAAGAAAATGACACATCATTAAATTTTATTTCCTTTGAAAATGAGGTTATTTCCTTTGCGTTAGGTCTGTCTTCGATATCTGGTTTCGAGTCCAAAATTTTGAACACTCGTTCTGAGGCAGCAAGACTGTTTTGCAGTGCTATGTTCACCAAACCTAAATTTTTTATGGGAGCAAGCATTGCAAATAATAAAAGAATAAATCTTAGAAAATCTTCAGATGATAATGAATCTGTCTGTATAACCTGAAGGCCTCCATACCAAAGCAATAAGACTCCTATTGATACACCAATCATCTCATTGATTGGAGTTGCAAGGTTATCCAATTTTGCCCTACGCATTAACAGTTTAAAAAATCGGTTACTTTCACCTTTAAATCGTTTTACCTCATGATATTGATTTGCAAACGCCTTTATTACCCGCATAGAAAAAATCGCCTCTGTTAACAACTGCATGATGTGGGCAATTTTCTCTTGGATACGTCTCGATTTCCTCCTGATACTCTTTCCTACATTCATATACAAAAATGCAGCAAATGGTAGCGTGAGAATCGCAATCAGTGCCAAATTCCAATCAATAACAAACAGTAGAAAACAAAATGCAAGAATGTTAACAGGTTCAACCAAAAGTTTCTGAAAAACATTAGTAAATGCATCCTGCATCACTGCTACATCATTCATTAATATAGATGTTAATTCTCCGGTTTTCTTTTTATTAAAAAAACTCATAGAAAGAGTATGTATGTGTCTGTACAGATCATTTCTTATCTGGACGATCAAAGAATACTGAACCTTTGAAACCAAAATATTTTTTATATAAAGAAAAATATTTTTAAATAAAAAAACAATAAATATGACCCAGCAAAGCTGCTTTAGAGATTCTAATTGAGTATCTTTTAAAATGAGCTTATTACTCAAATATTTAATTGTGTTATTTAAGTTTAAATCAGATGTGTCAGACCATTGCTTTTGTTCTAAAATAATTGAATCAAAGTCTGTTAAAATATTATTTATCAATGATGCCGTTAACCAAATTGACAAGCTGTTCAACAAAACAAACAGTACAGCTGCAATTGTAGAACACAAAAGAAAATACCAGTATTTCAATACAAGTTTTGCCAGTCTTTTGTACACAGGAGTTTTCATAAAGTTAAATGAGAATTAAAGTGCTGGAATAGATGATAATTTACGTGGATGAAGTTTGGAAAAAAAGATGAAATCCATCTAGTCCAAAAACATAATCCAATGAGGTATATTTGCTTCAAAGAATCTTTCCCCTTCTCTTTTAAAACCAAGTTGTTCATAAAACTTAACTACCGGTTCTTGTGCATGTAAATAAATGTTATGTTTTCCTTTTAATTCTTTTAAAATAAATTTTACCAATTGCCTACCAATTCCATTTGAGCGGAAATCCCTTAACACTGCAAATCGTTCAAGTTTTATTCCTTTTTCGGTCTTTCTCCATCTCGCTGTTCCAACAGGATTTCCAGCAAATTCTGCTAAAATATGATTGCAATTATATTCGAATTCATCCCATTCAATATCTTCTGGAACATTTTGTTCCTCAACGAACACTTTTTTCCGTATTGCAAATGCAAATTTTAAATCCTTTTCAGATTTTATATTTTTAATTTTAACTTTCAATAGTTATGCGTCTGCATCAATAAATGCTATTTACAGTAAAGCTGCTTTTTTTATTCAACCGCTAAACATAAGAATTATGAAAAGTAAAAACAAACAAGTGATTGTAATAGGTGATAGAATCCTGATAAAACCTGATGAGGGAGAAAAAAAATCTGCTGCTGGGTTATATTTGCCAGCGAGTGTTCTTGAAAAACAGGATGTGAGAAGTGGCATAGTAGTAGAAGTTGGCCCAGGAATTCCCCTAGGGAATCCTGATGAAAATATTGAAGAACCCTGGAGACAATCAGAAAAAAAAGTTGCCTATTTTCCTCCTCAAGCAGAACTAGGCGACTATGCTTTATTCCTGAACAAAGCTGCTATTGAGATAAAGGTCGAGGATCAGTCTTATCTAATTGTACCTCAATCTGCAATATTAGTATTAATTCGGGATGATTTTGATACATTAACTGACTAATCAGCCAAAATATTTTGAACACTGCAGGAATTTATATCCACATTCCTTTCTGCAAAACCAAGTGCAACTATTGTGATTTCTATTCCATTACTGATAGGGAGGATGATGCAGATTTATATATATCCGCTCTTTGCAAAGAAATTTCAAGATCATCTCTAGAAGATTACCCATGGTTATTTGATACCCTGTTTATTGGAGGTGGAACACCATCTCTGCTTACCGGAAGAAAGATCGAAAAGATTTTTACTGCATTGTCACACAAAATCTCTTTATCAAATTTTATCGAAAAAACCATTGAAATCAATCCTGGGGAAGCCTCTTTAGAAAATTTAACTGATTTTAAAAACTTGGGAATAAACAGAGTATCAATGGGTGTTCAATCGTTAGATTCAAATCTTCTTCAGTTTCTATCCCGTTCCCACTCAGTAAAAGATGTCTTTAGCACCTACGAAAATGTCCGAAAAATAGGTTTTGAAAATGTGAACTGTGATTTAATTTATTCAATTCCAGGACAGACCAAAGAAATATGGAAAAGGGATCTGGAAACAATTATAGATCTGAATCCTGAACATATCTCTGCATACATATTAACAGTTGAAAAGGGAACAGAGTTGTTCCAAATGGTTAAATCAAATATGGTGACCATGCCGAAAAATAGTGAATCAGCAGATTTTTTCAATTTCACACAAAATCAACTAAATAATTCTGGATTTTTTCCATACGAAATTTCAAATTTTTGTAAACCTAAGAAGGAGTGCCTTCATAACCTACATTATTGGAAAATAGATCCCTATATAGGGTTTGGGCCATCAGCTCACAGTTTTGATGGAACCTGCAGGTGGAACAATGCTGGTTCATTAGATCATTACATACAAAAAATAAATGGAAAACATTCACCAATCTCTAAAGCTGAAACATTAACAGAAATCCAGCAGGTGAATGAAAAAATTGGTTTTGGTCTTCGCTTGAGTGGCGGAATTGAGTTGATAACAATTCCCGAATTATTTAAAGATCAACTATTAGAAAATGTAAAGCGAAATAATAAAAAATGGAGCGGGTTTATCAAACATAATAATGGCAGAATCTATTTAAACCAAAAGGGATATGCATTTGCCGATGCTATTGCTGTGGATTTACTTCTTTAACAAAAATTTAACTCACAATTTATTAATAGGTAAAATGTTTAATGGTTTCTCCTTCTCCACCAATACCTGTCATTGCTTCAATCCCAAGTTGGATATGAAGATCCACATATTTCCGTGTAACTTCTCTATCTGACTCTTCTGTTTTTACTCCCTCCGGAATCATAGGTGTATCAGAAACCAATAGCAACGCTCCTCGATTAATTCCATTTGCAAATCCAGTTATAAAAAGTGTGGCAGTTTCCATATCTATCCCAAGTACCCTTATCTTTTTTAAGTACTCTTTAAAATCGGCATCATGCTCCCATACACGGCGATTTGTCGTGTAAACCACTCCTGTTCGATATTCAATATTTCTGTCTACTAAAATTTGTGATACATATTTATGAAGCTTGAAAGATGGCATAGCAGGAACTTCTTTCGGGAAATAATCATCGCTTGTCCCTTCTCCACGAATGGCAGCAATTGGCAGAATGAAATGACCAAGCTCCGTCGTTTTTTTTAAACCACCGCATTTGCCTAAAAAGAGAACACCTTTGGGGTTCACTGCGGATAATAGGTCCATAATGGTTGCAGCATTTGAACTCCCAATTCCAAAATTGATAATGGTCAATCCTTCATTATTAGTTGCCAGTGTCATAGGCCCACCTTTACCATAAATCTGAGTTTCAAAAATTTCTGCAAATTTTTCAACATAATTTTGAAAATTTGTTAAGAGAATCCATGACCCTATAGTATCTGGATCAGCTCCAGTATATCTCTTAAACCAGTTTCTTGAAATCGCTTTTTTTTCTATCATACATCCAGGGTCAAAGAAACAGGACAGTGATCAGATCCCATCACATCATCGTGTATATCTGCATCAATTACATTTTGTGTAAAGCTCTCATTTACAAAAAAGTAATCTATGCGCCAACCTACATTCCTTGCACGTGCACCAAACCGGTATGTCCACCATGAGTATCTGTCAGGTTCTTGATGAAACATTCTAAATGTATCTACCCAGCCTTGGTCCACATAAATATCTAGCTTTTCTCTCTCAATGGGCATAAACCCTGAGTTGTTAATATTGTCCTTAGGCCGCGCTAAATCAATGGGATGGTGGGCAGTATTCCAATCACCCGCTACCGCTACGTTGATTCCTGAATCTACCTGTTCGCTAATTATAGGAAGTAACTCATCATAAAAATCAAGTTTATATTGAAGCCTTTCATCATTTTTCTGTCCATTAGGGAAATATATATTGTACAATAGAAATGACTCGTGCTCTGTTATTAAAACCCTCCCTTCACTATCAAATCGTTCAATTCCCAATCCTTCTTGTACATAGAGAGGTTCTTTTTTACAAAAGGTTGCAACGCCGCTATACCCTTTTTTTTCTCCTGAGTGAAAATAAGCATAATATCCGTGCTCTTTTAATAATCCATCAGATAACTGTTCTTTATGCGCTTTAGTCTCCTGAACACATAGGATATCCGGTTGGATTGAATTTATCCAATCTAAAAACCCTTTTTTTTCCGCTGCTCTAATTCCGTTTACATTCCATGAAAATAACTTCATTTAGTCTTCCTTTCAAATATAGTGATATGTTCAAATCTATTCATTTCCATTTATTCTTTTATAAACAAGGTATTAAATATACTGTTGATTAGTGAATTTTTTTTAACTTTTGATATTCCCTTATCGGATAAAGTTAAATGTCATGAGTAAAAGAAAAAGAAAACGGAAATTTTTAAATAAAAGAGGAAATTCCTTTTTTGAAGAATACAATTTTGAAATTCTTGTTTTTGGATTGTTAAGCGTTGGTTTTTTTCTGTTGTGGGAAGATTGGAATATTAAATCTATTGCTTGGAGTATTATTACCGGTACTGTACGAATTATTATTACTTATGTTCAAAATTTATTTTTTGCTATAGGTAATATAATTTTAGCAGTAGAAACATCTGATATTATTGGTATTGTACTTATTCTAACTGCATTTAGTTTAATTTTAAATCGTGCTAGGATAAGAGTAATAAGCAACCATCCAGAAATATCTTCATGTCCAAATTGTGATAGTGATCTACGTCGTACTCATCGTAGAAAAAGGCATAGAGCTATTAGTTTTATTGTAAACTGTAAAATAAAAAGATATAAATGCAGAACGTGTTCATTTGATGGGGTGGCAATGGTACTAAAGGAGAGCCGTAAATAGTTGACTTAAATTGAAACCATTTGTTTCAAGCCTGTTCCAACTATAAATTTGCCCCGTTTTTAAATATTTAAACCAATATTTTGAATATAATCACAATAAAATGAGACTTCAATAATATTGATTAATATGGCCCGTTCGTCTAGTGGTTAGGACTCCAGGTTTTCATCCTGGCAACAGGAGTTCGATTCTCCTACGGGCTACAATTTAAGTCTCAATTTCACGTTGAGGTATTTAGAAATCTTAAATATTATTTATTTTCTTTAAGGTCTTTCTCTCATCTTTGTTCAGAAGTAATATTTATTCTTAAATTCGATTTATGAGTTTGCCTTTTCATCCCGCCATCGTACACTTCCCTATAGCTTTGTTCGTTACAGCATTTTTCTTGCAAGCTCTGCATTTATGGAGACCTTACTGGATTTGCAGAACAACTTCAATGTGGTTACTAGGGTTGGGAGTGATAAGTTCATTCGGAGCTATGATTTCAGGTCAGAGAGAGGCAATCAAAAGTGGAAGAGAATGCCATGAGCTGATCGTTCTTGAGACCCTCCAAAATCACGAGCTGATAGCGTCAATTACCACATGGAGTTCTCTTTTAATTTTCATCCTGTGGTTATATCTTTTTTTTAAGTACATGGAAGACACAAGAATTGATAAGCTCGCTTTGGCCTTTTTGGGATTACTGAGTCTCTCTGTTACAATAACCGGCTATCTTGGAAGCACATTGGTTTTTCAACATAGATTTGGAATTCAGTAATGAAGCTTTACTATATTTTATATTTCACTTTAGTGTGTTCGAATATGTTATCTGCGAAATCAAAATTATCCGTTGGAATATCAGCTCCTGAATTTGAGCTCTTCGATCAAGACAGTACCATTCACAAACTCACTGACTATCGTGGGACAACAGTTATTCTTTACTTTTTCCCTATGGCAGATACACCCGGATGAACAAAGCAGGCTTGCGGGGTCCGCGACCAATATAATTTTTACAAAAATGCAGAGATCAATGTAATTGGTGTCAGTTTTGACTCCCCAAATAAGCTAAAGGACTTCCGAGATAAATATAATATCCCTTTCACTTTCCTTTCTGATATAAATAAATCAGTTGCTAAGATGTATGGAGCAAAAGGATGGTTTTTTGCTAAAAGAATCACATTTATTATCAATAAAAAGGGGAATATCCAAGATATCATAGAAAACGTGAATGTTCATACTCATGGAAAAGATATTTTAAATATATTAGGTATTGATAGTAATCCTAAACCCTCTTATTAAGTGATTTCAATTTAATCGATTTAAACAGCAAACTAATTAAACCAAACTCCTAAGCCCAGCTTCCGTAGCTTCCTTCCAATCATTTCTTCAATCTCTTCAGCATCTTTTCTAGTGGGGATTGGGTTATACTTCTTATAAAGATCGGGCCTGAGTTTTAAACCATATTCCTTAGCATATCTATTTGCCTTATATCCCTCCTTGTGCTGTTCAAAACGTAGTACCGGATTTCTGACTGACTGCCCCACATAAAAACAAGCTGTCCCATTTATATATTTGGGATTTTTTACACGAAACTTTTTATCATACCTAACCGCCTTATCTAATTCAATTACATAAACATAATAATTACTCATTTTGGTGACGTCATTATATATTTTATTCTGATTCATAAAATAAATAGAGTAATTCCTTCATTTTTTTTATTTAAATCGGAGTCCTTTTTCAATTCCGGCAGAGACCTAAGAATGTTTTGAGTTTTTATATTTTTGGTGGAAAAATCCTCACCATAAATTGAATATCCATGACGCATCATCCTCAAATAGTTTCGGATTGCAATTCTAATGTCTCCTCCCTTCCCTTTTGATCCGTATCCATGAATAAATTTTATAATTTTTACCCCATTCTTTTTTGCAGATGTGATGTTACTGCTAGCTATTGATACTGCTTCTTTTACCGTTGGAAGATTATGTTTAACTGAAACTGAGATAAATTTCTTTTTTGGCTTTGAATAATATTCTATTGAATTCAGTGTATCACAATATGGACAGGAGATTGTATCAATCTCATTCCCACATAATTTGCATATAAAACTATTCATTATAGTTTAAATATTACCAAGTAAAAATACAAACTGCTTCTAGATAAATTAATATATATCTCTTAACATTTTCTCACATTATCCGATATTAAGTATTAGGAGCTGAATATCATCAGCTGCTTGATATAAAATGAGATGATTTTCATTTTGTATCACCTTACACATATATAAACAAATATTGATTGAACATGAGCAATGGAATTTTAGGAATAAAGGAAGTAGCAGATTATCTAAACATTAAGGAGCAAACTGTATACCGTTTGGTTCAGAAGAAAAAAATTCCAGCTCTGAAAATTGGTGGTCAGTGGAAGGTGAAAGAGACCCACCTGGATATGATGTTTGATAAGCTCCTCCAAGAAAAATTAAACGAAATTCAATCTTAAAATTTCTCCCTCACACTAGCACTATCTGCTCGAACGGTTTTTTCCGTTCCAATACTAAATATCAATATTGATTTTTTCACCCTTAAAGTGTATTATTTGATACAGCATTTATAGGGTTCAAGATTTCTTTGCAAACATATCTTTAAAAATATTTTAAGATATACTTTAGAAGTTATAATAGCAGAAAAATTAAAAGTGATTAAATGAAAAAAATATTGATACCCTTTCTACTTTCCAGTTCCATATCTTTTACACAGGATACGTTTTCCATTATCGCTATAGATTCGGAAACTCAGGAAGTAGGAAGCGCCGGAGCATCGTGCATTAACGGCTCAATCATAATCAGTGATATCCATCCGGGAGTGGGTGCAGTTCACACCCAGTCTTATTGGAATAGCACCAATCAAAACAATGCTTCCGATCTAATGGATCAGGGTTATTCTCCTGAAGAAATAATTGAATATCTTGTGGAAAATGATGCTCAGGGTAATCCCTCAATACGTCAGTATGGCGTGGTTGATCTGGTGAATGGAGGAAGGAGCTCTGCCTTTACAGGTCAAAATTGTTATGACTATAAAAATCATATTCTAGGTGAAACCTATGCCATTCAGGGAAATATTTTATTGGGACAGGAAGTCTTGGATTCCATGGAAGTGAAGTTTTTAAATACACCAGGCTCATTAGCAACTCGTCTTATGGCTTCTATGCAGGGTGCAAAAATCCCCGGAGCTGACACCCGCTGTTTAAATTACGGACTATCCTCTCTCTCTGCATTTATACGTGTGGCCAAACCATCCAACTCAGAGGACAGTTTATATTTGCACCTAAATGTAAACAACACTCAACCGGGTATTGATCCTATTGATACTCTCCAGGAACTGTTTGATGAGTGGTATGCCCAACATCCCGATCTTATTACGGTTCAGTGGGACTTTTATTCTGGATGGAATTTAGTTGGTCTGTCCGTTTATACTGATGCTCCAGAGTACAGTATTCTATTTCCTGAAGCAATTTCAGGAACTCTTTTTTCCTTTAGCTCAGGATATATCCCAGAAAATGAGTTGATTCCCGGAATGGGCTATTGGCTTAGATTTCCTGAAGATGGTTCAAACTCAGTTACTGGAAACCCCATTTATGAGCTGAATCTTTTTCTCAATGAAGGGTGGAACTTGATTTCAGGAGTTTCATCTACTGTCGAAGTTGAATCTATTTATGATCCTGATGAGATTATCATTAGTGGTACATTCTTTGCATTTGAAGAAGGATACAATACGGTGAACCAATTAACTCCCGGTGCTGGATACTGGATGAGGGCCAGCACTCAGGGAGAAATTTTTATAATCCAATAGTGAATCTAAATAGTCCAAAATGCTTGTCTAATATTTCTTTGAAATAAAATTGGAATGAAATAATTTGAAGGCTTGTCAAATCGGTACTTACTACTTGTTATTTTCTATAAATTAAAAAAAGGAACCAAAATGAAACTAAAAAATATTTTATTAGTCCTGCCTATTTTGATTTGGGTTGGATGCGAGGACAAAAAGGATGATGATGCAGCTGGTGCAGCTGGTGCAGCTGGTGCAGCTACTTTTAGTGAAGGTACATATACACTTTCATCTGTAACATTATATGAGGGGGAAGAGTGCTCAGGCTCTGGTATATCAGGAATGTGTTTTACCGATGAGTCAGCTACAACTGAGGCAGACTGTCCAGCAGGCATGTGTAGTGATAATGTGGATGGTGGTGAAGCTGAGTGTGAAGCGGCTGGCGCAACTTGGATTACAGGTATGTGCTTGGATAATGATGGTAATGGTATAAATGACTCTGATGCACAAGCATCATCTGAAGGATGTGCAACTGCCGAAGGTAATTGGGTGATTATTGGTTGGAATCCTTTAACAACTATGTTTAGTGCAATGATGGGTAATAGTGTCACATTTGGTGCTGATGGTGTATTTACAAATCCAGATGGAAATACAGGAACCTATACTATAGTTGACAATGTCTTAGCAATTACTGAAGCTGAATGTTATGATGAATCAATAGATGATAGTAATGGTGATTTTACTACTGAATCAGATTGTACTGGTGCAGGACTAGAATGGTCAGTGTTCACAAGTCCCGGCACACTCAATGAAGATGGCACTATAAATGTTGAAATGCCTAGTGAGGCAGAGTGTGATGATCATTCATATGAAACTCAATCAGAATGTGAAGCAGCTGGTGAAGATTGGGATGAGGCAGAGTGCACAGCTACTGTTTGGACATTATCAAATTAAATCAAAAAATGTAATCACTTTAAAAGCCCCACTCTGCTGGGGCTTTTTTTATACAGATATAAAATTATGAGAGTTCTAATAATTTGCTAGATAACTTTCCGGAACTCTATACTCTGTTCCATCATCTCAAATCCCAGTTTTTCATTAATTTTATACATGGGATTGTTTATCTCATTTCCAGTTCTGATTTCCTTTATATCCTTGGATGAAAGTTTTTTAATGGACTCAACCTTTAGTGCTGTGGCAATTCCCTGCCTCCTGAATTGTTTTAAAACCCCTGTAGATTCTGTATAACCTCTATTTGGTTCACTCATTTTGTTGACCTTTACTCTGGTTGAGCCAATGTACTCATCTTTTTTTACAGCAACCATTTCAACTCCATATGAATTTTCCTCAAACTCTTTTCTTTTTTCTAGCCACCTTTCATATGACTTTCGAACATGAAAATCACCATCCGGCATCGGTTCATCCTGAATATAATTCCACACCAGCTCCTCCAATTTTTTGTAATGATTTGAGAAGTTCTGCATTTTGTTTTTAGAATCATATAACTGAATTCCATTCTTTCTCAATTTATCTAGCAGAGGTTCAAAAAATGAAAAATCGAAATTTTCCACATTTAATTTGTATTCTCTGTGTCTCATAACGATTTCAAAATCTTCTCGTTTCAGAAAATCTATGTAGTTTTTATAATTTTCATGTAAATATGACCAAGGATAGAGGAGGTTGCATTGAATTTCTTTTACTCTTCTCAACATTTGATCATACAATATTTTATAGTTTTCATAGGACTGAAATTCAGGAATGATAAATATTTCAAAATAACAATTTTGATGATTTTTCCCTGTCCCTTGATTCATATGAATAACTCCAACACGTTCTTCTTTATTAAAAAGAAAATATTTTTCAGCTGCACCTGTTTTATCACGTAATTTCCAGTTCTTTTTAAGCTCACCAGGATGATCTAAAAAATCATGAAGAACAGAATTATGTATTCTAGCTATTTCTTTAAAATCAAGAGCACTCTCTGACCATTTTAATGTTTTTGCCATTATCTTATCTTCAATATATTAAACAAATAATTTAGGAATAAAATTAAACTACGATATAAAAATTAATTTATTCAAGGAGCAATAATGAAATCAGTAATCAGAAATGTTTTGGCTATCCTAATCGGAGTTATTTTAGGGATGGTAGTCAATATGGGATTAATTATTATGGGCAGTAAATTTATTCCTCCACCTGAGGGCATAAACCCAATGGATGCTGAAAGTCTAAAAAATAATATTCATTTGTTCCGATTAAAACACTATTTATCTCCTTTCCTGGGCCATGCAGGGGGAACGCTAGCTGGCGCATTTACCGCTTCCAAGATATCTGCCAATTACCATTTGGCCTTTTCAATGGCTATCGGGGTATTTTTTCTACTTGGCGGAATTGCTGCTACACAAATGATTCCAGCTCCTCTTTGGTATAATACTGTGGATTTAGTCTTTTGTTATATACCTATGGGCTGGCTAGGATGGAAGTTGAGCGGACGTAAATAAAATAACCCAGCAAAAAATTATATTACTTTATTGGGTACTTTACTCATAGCTCTCTCTGTTAGGGCGGTAATGGTAAGGGATGGATTTACTCCCGGATTTGCAGATATCATCGAGCCGTCACATACATAGAGATTTTTATATCCAAAGACACGATTGGTTTTGTCTATCACTCCTTCTGATTTATCCTTGCCCATCACAGCGCCTCCTAAAATATGAGCGGTTGTGGACATCCCAAACAGGGCCTCATTATTTGGCATCATGGACTCACCGTTTAGTTTTTCAGCTAATTTCTCTGCATACTTATTTGCCTCAGGGATGAAAGGTGAGGGTGCCTTACCTTTTTCCAGTCCTGTTTTCATCCGTCTGCCAAAACCACTTTTTGAAAATTTCAGTGTACTGTCTATGGTCTGCATAAACAATAGAATTTGAGTTCGCTTTGCCCAATCCCAAACAAAGAATATTTTTAAATTTTTAATGGGATGTGATAAGACTTTCCCAGCCATTTTACAGATTCTGGAAAAAATAGATTTTCCAAAAACTCTTGGCAGAATAAATAATCGCCAAAAACCTGAACCTTTTGAATAGCGTACCGGTTCAATATGGGTGTGCTCACCAGTATGAAAAATTGAACCGATGGAAACTCCTTTTGAAAAATCTGTGCTTTTATCAAATGAAGTTATGGGAATCAGTGCTTCGGAATTGGTTCGCACCATACAACCTACTTTTTCTGAAATATTAGGTAGAGATGATTCTTTAAGTGATAAAAGAAGTTGGACTGTTCCCAAAACGCCTCCTGAAAATATCACTCCCTTACATGTGACCTTTCCCTTCTTCTTAAAGAGTAATGATGTTGATTTTTTCCAAAACACTTCGTACCCCTCTGACCCGTCTAAATTACCTGTTGGTTTTACATCAACTACTTCTGATTCTGCTTGAATTTTTACACCGTTTTTCTGAGCCAAATAAAGATAATTTTTATCTAATGTATTTTTGGCATTGTGACGACACCCCACCATACATCCTCCGCAAAAAATACATCCGGTTCTATCAGGACCTTCTCCGTCAAAATATGGGTCAGAGACCGTCTCCCCCGGTTTCCCAAAGTATACAGAAACATTTGCAGGATGAAAATCTTCTTCTTTGTTCATCTCTATAGCCATATCTTTTAGAACAAGATCTCCAACCTCCATTCTTGGGTTTAGATCAGCTCCGAGCATTTTCAATGCCAACGGATAAAAATAATTTAATTCCTTTTCCCAGTTCGCTAAATGTGACCAGCTTTTAGATTTAAAAAAAGAATTTTTAGGTACCGGAAGTGTATTTGCATAAACCAGAGAACCACCCCCAACTCCAACTCCTGATACAATTCCAATATGGCGGTAATAGGTTAGCTTTAATATCCCCCAAAATCTCAATATTGGAAGCCACATCCACCGCTTCAAATTCCAGTTCGTTTTTGCAAAATCAGTTGAGCTCCACCACTTACCCTTTTCTATTACTAAAACCTTATAACCTTTTTCAGATAAACGTAAGGCGGACACCGAACCACCAAATCCGGAACCTATAATAACATAATCGTAGTCGTGTTTGTGTAAACTCATGATTGCTGAGAAAATATTTATATTTGGTAGAGATAAAATTTACATAGATTATTGATTGATTACACAAAAACTGTATACCAGTTAAAATTCTTTAAATTCCTTGCGATTCAAATTCATAATTGGTCTGGTATTGTGGTTTTGATTATTATACATATTATATATATCCATAAGGACATATAAATAAGAGTTTTTAACTTTGATGCTTCAGAAAAATGTCAGTTTTATTCACCAACAATGAAAAATAGAATATTATTCTACATCTTTGTGTTTTACTGCACTATAGTTATCGCATATACACCGAATAATATTGAACCAAATCAGTTACGTTTTAGAGAAATGGTAGCTACTAGAACAAATACTCCTCCAACTATTGATGGTATAATTGATGATGAAGTTTGGGAGAGTGCTACAATCGAAAATGGATTTCTGCAGTTTGAACCATATAATTTAGCGGAACCATCTGAGAGAACTGAAGTCCGTCTAATATATGATAATAGCTATATCTATATCGCTGTCAACAATTATGATTCTAAACCAGAAAAGATAAAAGGAAGGCTTAGCAGAAAAGACCGCTGGATGGAAGCTTTTGAAACTCATTCAGATTGGTTGGGTGTCGCCTTTGATTCAAATAACGATGATCGGACTGGCTATTGGTTTGCAGTGAACCCTTTGGGCTCTCGTATGGATGTATTTATTTCTGGTGAAAGTATAGAAGAATTCAATAGCAGCTGGGATGTGGTTTGGAATTTTGAAGTAGTAATACATGATAGTGGTTGGTCTGTAGAAATGCAAATACCAACCAGTGTATTTCAATTTGATGCGAACACAAATCATGATTGGGGAATTTCCTTTGCTCGCCATATACACCGCTTACAAGAGGAAGTTCAGTGGCCGGGCAGGTCAAAAGGTGTAAGCGGATTTGTCCCTCATTTTGGTATATTAAAAGGAATGGGTAATATCCCCTCACCCAAAAAAACTGAATTATTACCCTATGTTTTAATTGGTAATAATGATGAATCAAATGTTAGCTCTTTGGGACTCGATATGAAATATGGTTTAAGTGCTCAGTCATCCCTAAACATGACGGTTAACCCGGATTTTGGTCAGGTAGAAGCTGATCCATCTGTTTTGAATTTGACAGCTTTTGAAACACAGTATGATGAGAGAAGACCTTTTTTTATTGAAGGCGGTTCCTTTTTTAAGAACCGATATAAGCTGTTTCATTCTCGAAGAATTGGTCAATTCCCTAGGTTTCTATTACCGGATGATGCCACAATAATTGAAAGACCGGATGCAACAACAATATTAGGGGCAGGAAAAATTTTGGGTCAAACGGCAGGAGGTACCAAATATGGTATTATTAACGCAGTTACCGATGAAGAATATGGCTCTTGGGAATACGAAAGTGGTGACTCAACTATTCGACAAAGAGGTATGCTTGAACCAATGACCAACTATTTTATTGGTCGTATTGAACAGCCAATAATAAATAATGTATCAACTATCGGAATCATGATGACGGATATTAATCGAAAAAAGTATGGCACTTCGAATGTGATTGGGCTTGATTGGTTTATGAAATATTTTGACAACAGAGTTACCTTTAAAGGACAGCTAGTACAATCAAAAAAAGATGATATTATTGGTAATGGGGCTCGTTTCAATATTGGTTATCTAGATCCAAAATGGTGGGAACTAAATCTTGTGACTGGCTTTACAGATGAAAAATATGATATAAATGATATAGGTTTTAATACCCGCAATGATACATGGTATTACGGTACCTTCGGAGAGCTAAGAAAGCAAGATCCCTGGGGACTATTTTTAAACAATTATCTAGAGTTTAGATATTTTATAAACGGTAGAAATGATGGTCTAACCTTATCAAAATCGTTATCTGTTGAGCAAACTAATCAGTTAAAATCCTATTGGGATTTCGGTGGAGAATTAAATATGGAGTTTGCTTCTTTTAATGATGACGATACATTTAGAGATGATAGGGCCTGGGTGTACAAATCAGAGACAGAGGGATATGGAATACTTTGGTTTCAAACGGATAAACGTAAAAAATTAATATTAAAGCCATATCTTGGATATGGACGTGGCCAATATCGACCTTGGGGCTACAGAGCAGGGTTACGTATACGGTACCGACCCCTTAATAATATTAACCTGATGATTGAGGGGTTTCAGGATCTGAGCACAAAGTCCATGGAATGGGTTGGAGCTGAAGGAGATTCAAATAATACTGATATTATCTATGCTGAGTCTGCAGCAATTATGAATGATGTTCAAATAAGAATTAATTGGACCTTTACTCCAGATTTAACAGTTGAAGCATTTTTTCAACCATTTACTGTTGATATGGATTATAAATCCTTCTACAAATTAATGGCCGAAAAAACTAGAGATTTGGAACCATATTCATATAATGGTAATCCAGATTTCAAGATAAATAATCTTGTGGGTACCTTTGTACTGCGATGGGAGTATCACCCTGGGAGTACATTATTTGTTGTTTATAATTTGCACAATAATAATTATTTTTCAGCAAGTGAGAATTCATGGGACAGAAACAGTTCAAACTCTGTTTTTATTAAGTTTAATTATTGGTTACAAATATGATAATTGAATTAGTCAATTTAGATTTACTCTTAGCCCTAAGTTTTGGATATTCATAGATTTCAACCATAAAAATCATTAAATTAAATCTTGACTATTTTTATATTTTTTAGGAGAGTACCATGAGGTCTACAAAATCAGTACCTTTATTACTTTTATCGATTATCTTTAATTTTTCTTTCCTAAACGCTCAGGAAATCATCTTATATGGTAATGTCTCTAGCTTGAACGATGATGGATCCTTATCTCCTATTCATGCAGCTTATGTAGGGATAGACTCAGACTGGTATAGCTACTCCGACGAAGCTGGAAATTACGAGTTTATATTTGAATGGATTTGGAATGGCCCTGTTACCGTCATCTGTGAAGCAGATGGCTTTGACACACAGTATGCCACTATCATGCCTGAGGGTGATGTGGCTGAATTAAACTTTCTCCTTTCTCCTTCTGGAGAGGATGAGAATGGAATCCTGTTTGGATATGTATACTATCAGGTTTCTCCATCTGGTCCGCAGATTCCTGTTGAAGGAGCGTCCATTGGCGCAACGCCATCTTGGGGACCGGAACCCTGGTTCCAAACCTACACCAATGAGTTAGGATATTATGAAATGGAGCTGTGGGGAAATGATAGCCCTTGGTATATCTATTGTGAAACAGAATACGGACAACAGGAATCAGAGGCCACAGTAACTCCTGGTTATGAAACCGAACTTAATTTTATGTTTCTTGATGATGAACCTCCAGTGGAAAGTTTCCTATCTGGTATCGTATACGGAGTAGAAGATGATATGATATTCACTCTCTCTGGAGCACAGATTAGGGCAACACCGAATGACCAAGATGAACCGGTTTATGAAACTGAGACAAATGAAGAGGGACACTATGAACTCCCTCTTCCTTCTGGATATTATGATGTAACTGCATCTCATGAAGGATTTCAGACGGTATTGACATATATATATATCGGGGCCAACCAAGAAAACTGGCAAGATTTTTATTTGGAACATTCAGAATCTCAAATTGCTGGACTTTATGGATTGGTGTATTGGGAAACTCCTAACGGAAATGAGATCTTTATTCCCGGTGCTCAGATCAGAGCAGAAAGCCAAGACGCGAACTTAGTGTTTGAGGCAGAGACCGGAGAAGGAGGTGGATACGAAATGGAAGTCATAGGGTACCACCACTATATTGTAACCTGCACCGCTGAATTTGAAGGAATGGAATTGATACAGGTCCATGATATTTATGTTGGAGAATCCTGGGCTGAACTCAACTTTGGATTTGAGGGAGAACCTCCGATGGATGGTCTACTGACCGGTTATATATTTGGAATTGAAATTGATGCTTTATTTCCACTACCCGGCTCCATTGTTTCAGCTACTCCGACCGGACCGGCTGATCCTTTTTGGGAAACAACAGCTAATGAAGAGGGACAATATGAGCTCTATCTCCCCTCAGGTGGATATCTCGTAACTGCACAATATGAGGGCTATACTTCTGAGACTGTAGATGTATTTATTGAATCTAACCAACCAAATGAATTAGATTTTTATTTAGATCAAGAGGGCTATAATCCCATGATCCATGGACAGGTATGGATGATTACCGGCAGTGGAAATGAAATCCCTGTAAATGAAGCAATCATACAGGCATTGAATGAAGAAACAGGCATCACTTTTGATGCAGTCACTGATGAAAATGGAAATTTTGAAATAGAGGTGATGCCTTACATGCAATATTTTGTTTCATGTACCACCCCTGATCCTTCAGGCATGACCCAGGTTCAGGAGGTGTTTGTAGATATATCACCGGTGGAGCTTGTCTTTGTTTTTGGTAATGAAAATTTTGGGTGGTTGACTGGATATGTGCATGACTCAAATCCGGAACCCTTTCCAGTTCCAAACGCACATGTTGTGATTGAAAATGATTCGCATTCTTATGATTCCCAAACAGGAAATTCCGGAACCTTTGAATTTCATCTCCCCAACGGATGGTACACGATTCATGTTAGTGCTCCAGAATTTGAATCGTTTACTGGTGAAACCATGGTATATCCCGGAGAAGAAACTTTTATAGAAATCACGTTATCAGAATTTAATGAAAATGGAACTGTCGTATCCTATTTTGGGGGGTGGAATCTTATTGGAATACCACGATATACAGGGGAAGAACAAATTGAAAATCTATTCCCCGAATCCATCGAGGAAACACTGTATGGATATGACCAATCAGGTTATTATTTGGAAAATATCCCCGAAACGGGGAACGGCTACTGGCTGAAATTCTGGGAACCAGGGTCTGCTTCCATTTATGGTGAACCCTTTTACGAAATAACTCTTGAACTGACTGAAGGCTGGAATCTTATAGCGGGACCATCTGGTACCGTTAGCTATATTGGAGTGGATGATTCAGATGGTATTTTAGTTGAAGGAACATTATACCTATATACCGAAGGTGGTTATGAAATGGCGGAGATAATTACTCCCGGAAATGGATATTGGATTAAGACCTTTGAATCTGGAACCATCACTCTAAATGTTACAGAAGATCTGGCAAAATTTAAAAATTGGGAGTCATTGGTATCTAATGCGAACCAACTTAATATAAACGGACAAACACTCTATTTTGGGATGTCACTGAGTGATATAGAAATGCAATCATTCAGCTTACCTCCTGCACCTCCGGAAGGTGGAGCGGATGTCCGGTTCTTTGGTGACACAAAATTATGTTCCACGGATGAGTGTATATTTAAAGTAGTGAACAATGTAAATAAGCTGACCTTGGAATGTGATTTAAATGATGATAAAGAATGGGAAATTATTGATAAACATAATAATATTATAAAATGCGAAGGCATTCAAACAATTGAGACTTTTGATAGCCAGGCATCATTTTTATTGAGAATAAAACCTGATTCTGAAATTCCTTCAGATGTTCCAATTATCTCAGCATTTCCGAATCCGTTTAATCCAATTATAACCCTTCGATTTTCTGTATCTGATTTATCAAAAGTGAATGTGTCTATTTATGATATTGACGGACGGTTGGTTGAATCATTTTTTACAGGAGCAGAAATGGAACGGGGAATGCATACTGTAATGTGGGATGCATCTGCATATTCAAGCGGAACGTATTTTGTTTCTCTAATTACAAACCAAAAAATAGTACAAACTCAAAAAATAGTATTAATTAAATAATATTTTTTTCAGTGGAATGATATTTAAAACGATAATAAGTCGTTAATTTTATCGCTCACCGTCTCCGCATTTGGTAAGTACCTCTTTTCTAATTCTGAATTTAATGGAATTGCCGGCACATTTTCTGCACCTACTACCATAACTGGTGTATCCAAATATATAAAACATTCTTCCTGAATCCTTCCTGCCAGAGCCTGAGCAAAAGAATTTTCCTTAGGTTCCTCAGTGACTATCAGACAGCGACTATGCTTAGTTACCGAATCGAAAATCAGCTCCTCATCTAATGGAAACAGTGTTCGCAAATCAATAATCTCTATCTGCCCTTTAAACTGCTCTGAAGCTGTCTTGGCCCAATATACTCCCATGCCATATGTAATAATCGTAATACTGTCTCCTGATTCAATAGAAGATCGCTCAGCTTCTAGTACTTTTTTACCTTTTCCAAGAGGTAAAACATAGTCTCTTGCAGGCTCAGGACATATTGCAGATTCTGTGCCTTTTATTTTACTCCAGTATAAACCCTTATGCTCTAACACCACAACAGGATTGGGGTCATAATAAGCTGCTTTCATGAGCCCTTTCATATCAGCGGCATTTGATGGATAGACAATTTTTATCCCCCTGATATTTGCAAGTACTGATTCCACAGATGATGAGTGATAGGGTCCCCCGCTGCCATATGCTCCAATGGGCACACGGATAACACAGCTTACCGGCCACTTACCATTGGAGAGATAGAAGGAACGGCTCACTTCAGAAAATAGCTGGTTTAGCCCGGGCCAGATATAATCTGCAAACTGTACTTCCACAATGGGTTTGCACCCTGCTGCGGACATACCAACCGTACTCCCAATTATAAAAGCTTCCTGTATTGGGGTGTTGAAAACTCGGTTATCTCCAAACGTTTCAGCGAGCGTTGCAGCTTCTCTAAAAACACCTCCCAGTCTTCTCCCAACATCCTGTCCGTATAAAAGAGATTCAGGGTGGTCTTCCATAAGCTCCTTAATTGCCAGAAGAGCAGCATCCACCATGATGATGGGAGGTGATCTATCTGGTGATCTCTCCCCCTTTTCTTCTAATATATCAGTTGGATAGAATATATTTTCAAAGAGCTGCTCTGGATCGGGATCATCGGCTTGCACAGCTCTTTTGAAATCAGCTTTAACTAATTGAATGGCTGTGTTTTCAATTTTCTGAAATTCTTTTGAGGAAACACCTGATTCTTTAAGCTGTTTTTTCAATATGGGCAGAGGATCTATTTTTTGATGCTCATCCAGATCATCTCTGTACCACTCCATGCGTACCCCTGATGTATGATGATTCAGAAGTGGCACATCTGCATGTATACAGACAGGGCGACGCTCTTTTCTGATAGTATCCAGCGCATATTTAATCGTAGTAAATGATATTGAAAAATCATAGCCCGCTACTTTGAGCACCTCAATTCCACCAAAACCTTGAAGATAATCACTTATATCATTGGAACGGATTTCTTTGTCACAAGCAGATATGTCCCAGCCGTTATCCTGAATGAAATAGAGAATGGGGAACTGTTTCAGATCAGCCATGTGAAAGGCCTCTGAGACTTCACCCTCAGAAACAGAGCCGTCACCTAGTGAACAGACAACCACCGATTTATCATTAGACAGTTTTTCCTCTTCCATATATTGAATACCCATAGCAACTCCAGTTGTAGGAATTGCCTGCATCCCCGTTGCTGAAGATTGATGGGGGATTTTCGGCATATCATCTCTGCGCAGACTGGGATGAGAATAGTAAGACCTCCCTCCAGAAAAGGGATCATCTTTTTTGGCTTGTAATTGTAATATGAGGTCATAGGGAGTCATACCAATACTGAGTAGAAGTGCATCATCTCTATAATAGGGAGCTATCCAATCACGAGCTTCCATCTGCATACCTAGAGCAATCTGAATGGCTTCATGGCCCCTGGAGGTTGCGTGCACATATTTTGATGTGATATCCCTATTTTTTTCATAAATATCGGTCATGGCTTTTGCGGTACACATATGAAAATATGCTTGTTTTAAAATTTTAAGAGGAAGAGGTTTTTGCAAGGAAATACTTTTTATTTCTTTTTCAAATTCATCAAGGTGTTTCTGGTAAAATCTGAAAGCACCCGTTTCCCGCTCATGGCAGCTCTTTTTAAAAGGAGTTCATCCCAATGTTCTGTTCCATCCCACATAACTTTTTTTAGTGCCTGCATTGAGTCAGGGTTTGATGCCGCTAACTTTTCTGCAAGAGTTTGAATAGCAACATCCATTTCATAGGAGCTATTATATAATTCTGAATATAGGCCTTTCTCTCTTGCCCATTCAGCAGAGTGCCATTCAGTTGCATTGATTGTTAAATTACCAAAAGCCGCCATACCAATTTTTCGCTCGATAGGAGGTCCAACTACAAACGGACCAATACCAATGGCTAGTTCGCTTAGTTTGACAGAGGCATATTTTGTTGCAAAACAATAATCGGTTGCAGATGCCATACCTACTCCACCGCCAACAGCTTTACCCTGCACTCTGCCAATAATGAACTTGGGGCACTTTCGGGATGCATTGATCACTTTGGCAAATCCAGAAAAAAACTCTTTTCCTTGCACTTCATTTTCTACTGCTAAAAGTTCATTAAAGGATGCACCGGCACAAAACGCCCTATCTCCACCACTTTTAAGAATTAAAACCTTAATCTCAACATTTTTTCCCGCATCAGTGATAGAACTTGCTAACTGCTCTAAAATTATCCCTGGTAAAGAATTACTTTGTGGATGAAAAAACTCTATGGAGCCAATTCCGTCCTGAACTTCTGTATTTACATAGGCATCCATATTTATGACTGATCCTTCTTTTTTATCATTGTTAAAATAGTTGCTAGCATCACTGTCTCACCTTTATCATCATAAACATCTACCATGAATTTCACAATGCCTTTGGCAATATCATCATCTGATCTTTTCTCCTGTTCAATTTTTTCTTTTGCAGTGAAGCGGACAGCAATAGTCATCCCTGGATATACGGGCTTTGTGAAGCGACATTCATCAATTCCATAGTTCAGCAGCACCGGACCTTTTGGTGGATCAACAAAAAGGCCCGCTGCCCGACTAAGAATATAATAGCCGTGTGCAACCCTCTCTGTGAAGATGGTTCCGTCTAAAGAGTTCTCATCCATGTGGGCATAAAATTTATCACCGCTAAGTTCTGCAAAATCCTCTATGTTTTCTATGGTAATTAAATGGCTGTCAGTGGATACCGTTTCTCCAATTTCAATTTCTTCAAAATGCTTGCGGAATACATGAGGTGACGACTTTGTCTGTCTTCCACCATATTGATATTGGCTTGTAAGGGCAGTGATTGTTGTGGGATGTCCCTGAATAGCAGTACGCTGCAGATAGTGAAGAATCCCCCGCTTGCCTCCCATTTCTTCCCCTCCTCCGGCTCTACCTGGACCACCATGGGTAAGTAGGGGCATAGGCGAGCCGTGACCGGTACTTTCTCTGGCACAGTTTTTATTGAGCACTAGAATTCGTCCATGCATGGACGCAGCGCCAACCACAAAATCTCTGGCTACAGCATCATCAGCGGTAATAATTGAGCAGACAAGTGAACCCTTTCCCATACGTGAAAGCTCAACAGCATCATCCAGATTGTTATAGGGGATAATGGTCGATACAGGTCCAAAAGCTTCAATACTATGACAATCCTTATTTTTAAAGGGCTCATCATTACAAAATAATACAGGCGAAATGAAGGCACCTTTGGTTTTATCTGCGCCCTTAACTTCAAAATTATCCAAATCACCAAAAATTATTTCCTGACTTACTGCTAATTCATTTACTTTTTCTGTTACCTCAACCACTTGAGATTTCCCCGCTAGCGCACCCATTCGGACTCCCTCGACCATGGGGTTACCAATAACAGTTTTTGCAAGTTTTTCGGTGAGACCAGTCTGAACTTCTTCTATCAGTTTTTCTGGAACCAATATTCGACGAACGGCTGTACATTTTTGCCCGGCCTTTACAGTCATCTCCTTTAACACTTCTTTGATAAAGATATCAAACTCCTCCGTTCCGGGGACTGCATCTTCTCCCAAAATACAGGCGTTCAGTGAATCTGCTTCCATGTTAAAGGGAACCGCTTCTTCCACAATTTTTGGGTGCGACTTTAACATCTGCCCTGTAGATGCACTTCCGGTGAAGGTGACAACATCCTCACAATTTATATGATCCAGAATTCCACTGGCAGAACCGCAAATAAGCTGCAAAGCACCCTCTGGAAGAATTTCTGATGCAATAATTTCCTGCACCATGAGATGAGTTAAATAGCAGGTGAGAGTGGCAGGCTTTACAATTGCGGGCATCCCCGCCATAAAGTTTACAGCAATTTTCTCCAGCATCCCCCATACAGGAAAGTTGAAAGCGTTAATATGAATAGCAACCCCATTTTTTGGTACCATGATATGGTGACCAATAAAGCTGCCATGTTTGGAAAGTTTTGCTGCTTCCCCATCCACATAATAGGGAAGATCTGGGAATTGCCGTCGCAGTGAGGCATTGGCAAAGAGATTTCCTATACCTCCTTCAATGTCTATCCAGGAGTCCAGCTTAGTAGCTCCTGTAGCAAAGCTGAGAGGATAGAACCTGTCTCTAATTCCATGTAAATGGAGAGCCAATGCTTTCAGCATAAGCCCTCTTTTTTGGAAAGTCATTTTTCTAAGTGGAGCCCCCCCCACATTTCTTGCATAGTCTAGCATGTCCCTAAAATCTAGGCCCTTACTTCCTGCTATGCCGACCTCTTCTCCGGTAATTGAGTTGTAGAGCGGGGTTCCTTCTCCGTCACCTGTTACCCATTTCCCTAACGCAAAACTCCGATAGATCATTATTTATTTGTCTCTTTCCAAGGTTTAAAATTGCTTATCTGTGATGGACGGTCTTTAGGTTTTTTTCTAAGGGGTTCACATTCTTTCAAGGTTTTGTGACAATCCTCAGGCAGCTGCTGATAAATTTTTGTGCCCTTTGATTTCCAACCAATCATCTCATCGGAAATATCCCCCTTGATTATAGCAGGATTACCCACAACTAATTTCCTGTTTGCTATTTGCATTTCTCCTTTGATAAAACATAGTGCTCCAACAATGCACTCATCTCCTACTACTGCATCATCCATCACCACTGAGTTCATACCAATAAGGGAATTCTTCCCAATTTTTCCACCATGTATGACAGCTCCATGCCCGATATGTGAAGCTTCTTTCAATACTACCGACTTCCCAGGAAAGACATGAATGGTGCAGTTCTCCTGAACATTGCAACCATCTTCAATGATAATTTCACCCCAGTCCCCTCTAATGGCTGCCCCTGGGCCAACATATACTTTTTCACCGATGATCACATTACCCGTCACCGCAGCTAAAGGATGTACGAAGGATGATTCTTTTACAACAGGAGTATAACCATTGAAGGAGTAAATCATTTTTTATATTTTATAATTATAATTCACAGAATAGAGAACTGAATTTACAATTGGTTTAGCTATTTTAGACTCTTTCAATGATTACAGCATACCCTTGTCCCACACCAACACACATAGTAGCCAGAGCATATTTTTTTTCCAATCTCTGAAGTTCCAGTGCTGCTGTCTGAATAATGCGAGTCCCTGACATGCCAAGAGGATGACCTAAAGCAATAGCGCCTCCGTTGGGATTAATTCTAGGATCATTATCTTCCAACCCCCACTGTCTAATACAGGCTAAGGATTGTGCAGCAAAAGCCTCGTTTAACTCTATAAGATCAATATTTTCCATGGTAAATCCTACTTTTTTCAGAGCTTTGTTTGAAGCCTCGACAGGACCAATTCCCATAATGTGAGGTTCCACTCCCACAACCGCAGATGAAACTATTTTTGCGATAGGTCTCAAATTATGAGAGTTGATCCCTTTTTCTGAAGCAATAAGCATAGCTGCAGCACCGTCATTAAGACCTGAGGAGTTTCCAGCGGTAACACTGCCCTCTTTTTTAAAGGCGGGATTTAGTTTTTCTAATCCTTTCATGGTGGTATGGGGCTTCAGAAATTCATCTTCCTCAAATCGAAGTGGATCAGATTTTTTTTGTGGAATTTCAATTGCTTTAATTTCAGATTTAAAGGAGCCCATTTTCTGTGCAATCGCAGCTTTCATTTGAGAACGATAAGCAAAGTTATCCTGGGCTTCACGGGAAATATCATATTTTTCTGCTAGATTCTCTGCTGTATGTCCCATACTTTCTGTTCCATAAATTTCCTGTAATTTGGGATTTATAAAGCGCCAGCCGAAACTGCTATCTTCCATTTTTGAATCTCTGCCAAATGAAGTGGATGCTTTAGAAATCACCCAAGGTCCGCGGGTCATATGCTCCACACCACCAGCAATGAACAACTCACCATCTCTGGATTGAATTGCTCTATGTGCATGGATAACAGCTGACATTCCTGAAGCACAGAGTCGGTTTACTGTTTCGCCAGGGACAGAGTAGGGCAACCCAGCTAAAAGCAGTGCCATGCGGGCAACATTTCGGTTGTCCTCTCCTGCCTGATTTGCGCAACCTAGAATTACATCATCAATTTGAGACATATCAAAATTAAATCGTTTCATTAATGATCTTATAGTGTGGGCTGCTAGGTCATCTGCACGGACTGAGGAGAGCATCCCTCTAAATCCACCAATGGGCGTCCTTACCGCATCAATTATAAACGATTCTCTTGTTTTCATTCTATCTCTGAAAACCATTTCTTAGAAGTTCGATAAACAGTGCCTTTAAAAATTGCGACTTGCTGGTTTTTTTGGTTTGTAATAGTTACGAGATAAACTCCGAATTTATCAGAAAGTGATACCTCATCCGTTATAGCAGTAAGTACATCGCCATCTTTGACCGAAACTGTGTGAGAAATAGATGTCTCTACAGATAAAGATTTTCTGCCACGGGCATTAGATGCAAATGCTAATGCACTATCTGCAAAAGAATAGGCAATTCCACCATGTGCTATTTGAAAACCGTTCAGCATTTCCTCCCGTACAATCATTTTCAATTCACAAAAGCCTTCTTTCATATCAACTATTTCAATGCCCAACCACTGGCTAAAAGCGTCATTTTTATACATTTGGTGTATGACTTTTTGAGAATTTTTCATGAGTAAAAAAGAGTGTTTTCTTGTGCCATATTTTCAAGTAGGGAACTGGGCTGATAGCGCTGATCATCGGTATTAGATTGTAATTTTTTCATCTGATCTAAAACCGATTTGATTCCAATTTCATCTGCCCATTGTAACAATCCCTTTGGATAGTTTACTCCCGTAGTCATAGCTATATCAATATCCTCTCGTGTGGCAATCTCAAGGGCAAGTGCATCTGCTGCTTCATTTATTAGCATAGCTAGGATTCTATTTAGGATTTTCTCACCTAATTTCTGATTCATCTGAGGTTTGAACGAAAAAGGACCATTGCTGTAATCGTAGTACCCTCTTCCGGATTTTCTGCCTAAATATCCTTTTTTTATCAAATCCTTTTGTATTGGAGAGGGTCTATATCGGGGGTCACAATTTGTTCCTTTATAAACGGCCTGAGTTGCCGAATAATTCACATCATTGCCAATATAATCCATGAGCTCGAAAGGTCCCATGCGAAATCCGCCCAACTCTTTCATTGCCCAATCAATGGTAGCAAAGTCTGCAATTCCCTCTTCAAATATTTTCAAAGCTTCACCATAAAATGGTCGAGCAATCCTATTAACTATGAACCCAGGAGTATCTTTTGCCCTTACCACTGTTTTTCCCCAGGTCTCAAGGATAGATTGAATATCAGTGAGTATATACGAAGCTAAATATTCAGTGGGAATAATTTCCACCAAATTCATTAAAGGTACAGGATTAAAAAAATGGATGCCCATAACCCGCTGAGTATATTTGCAAACAGATGCAATTTCTGAAACTGACAGGGAAGATGTATTCGTTGCCAATATGCATTTTCTGGATACTAAACTTTCCGTTGCTATAAAGAGTTTTTGCTTCATCTCCAGATTTTCTATGATGGCTTCAATAACTAATTCACTGTCTGAAATATCAGACAAATCAGATGTCCAGTGGATGTTATTTATAATTTTTTTTGAAGCAGTCTCATCAATTTTTCCCTTGTTTCGCAGTCTGTTAAGAATATTTTCAAGCTTTGTTCGGGAGGTTTCAAGGACCTGAAAATCATTATCCACAAGAGTAACTTCAACTCCAAAAGAGGAAGCAACCTGTGCAATACCCGACCCCATTATACCGGAACCAATTACCGAAATCTTTTCCATCATTTTCCTGAAAATTGGGGGTTACGTTTTTCTAAAAAAGCACGCACACCTTCTTTATAATCTTCTGTAGCTGCAGATAGAGCCTGAGTTTTTGCTTCTAGGCTGAGCTGGTCTTCTAAAGAGCTACTAAAGGACTGAGAAAGTAATTTTTTTGTAAATCCCAAACCCTTTGTTGGCATAGTAGCCAATTGTACTGCCAAGTTAAAAGACTCTTCTTCAAATTCCTTATCTCCCACAACAGAATAAATCATTCCTATCTGTTCTGCTCTTTCAGCGCTGATAGATTCCCCTGTCATCATAATGCCAGCTGCTTTTTGCAAGCCAATTATCCTTGGCAAGAAATAGGTTCCACCACTATCAGGGATAAGTCCAATTTTACTGAATGCCTGAATAAACTTTGCAGATTTGGCTGCAATTACAATATCACATGCCAATGCCAGATTAGCTCCTGCCCCGGCTGCAACACCGTTTACGGCTGCGATTACTGGTTTTTCAATTTCACGGATTTTTCTGATGATGGGATTATAATTCTCTATTACAATTTTCTCAATTTCAGGACCGTCTGGATCTGTAGCTTCCTTTAAATCCTGCCCCGCGCAGAAAGCTTTTCCCGCTCCCGTTATTATTACACAGCGGATGGAATCATCGCCTTCACATTCTTCTAACTTATCCTTTAGTGCTATTGCCATTTCCCGAACAATGGAATTGTACTTTTCCGGTCGGCACAGTGTTATTTTGCCTACTGCTCCTGATTTTTTAAATTGAATCATGATTTAAAATTGTTTGAAGTGATGAAAGGGTTCCTGACAGTCATTGCATTTGTATAGAGCTTTACACGCGGTAGACCCAAATTCGCTGATGACCTCTACATTTTTGGTGTCACATTGGGGACAATGTACCAATTTCCCTGGTGGAGCAATTCCTGCATCACTTAATTTTGCCTTAACTTCATCGCTCATCCAATCAGTTGTCCAGGGTGGTGACAGCGTAGTATGAATCTGGTAGTTATTAATTCCATTCTGTTCTAAACTTCGGACAATCTCTTTTTTCATAAAGGATATGGCAGGGCAGCCACTGTAAGTAGGTGTTATGGTAATATGAATCTGGTCATCTTTAAATATAACCTCTCTAGTGATACCTAAATCAACAATGGAAACTGCAGGAATTTCTGGATCAGGAATCTTTTCTAATAATTCCCAGATGAAGTCTTTTGAAACTGCTTTTACCATGTAGCATCGGGATAGGCACGCTGCAAATATTGCATATCAGATAGCAAATGTCCTAAATGTTCTGTATGAATCCCTTCCCTTCCACCAGTGGTCATAAAACTGTTTTCAGGAATTCTTAGGGTCGCTTCCTTACAAACATCATTTATAGTTTTATCCCATTCTATTTTGAGGGCTTTACGATCAACTCCGACTTTCTTTTTCATCATCACTATATCTGTTTGTGTCATTTTAAAAAATTCCCCAGTAAAAGTCCACAAGTTGTTAATAGCTTCTTGCACTTTTCTATGACTTCCCTCAGTACCATCCCCTAGACGAATGACCCAATTTGAAGAATGACGATAATGGTAGGTCGTTTCTTTTATGGCCTTTGCGGCAATCGAAGCTAATTGTTTATCTCTACTTTTACTTAAGGTGTAAAAAAACAATTTATCATAGGCATCCAGAAAAAACCGACACACTATGGTGTCAGCGAAATTACCGTTAGGATGTTCGCACATCAGCAGATTAGTAAATTTGCGCTCATCTCGTTTAAAGGCAAGATCGTCCGCTGTGGTATTTTCCCCCTTTAGCTCTGCAGCATACTCCAACAGAAAATTTGCCCTACCAAATAAGTCCAGTGAGATATTACTAAGAGCAATATCCTCTTCAAGAAATGGTGCTTTGTATGCCCACTGAGCTAAGCGTTGTGCTGAGATCAGAGCATCGTCACCAAGGGATAATACATATTTAAATAAAATAGTATCTCTCACTATAATCCCTTTACTTTTTTGGAAACTTTAAAAAAGGTTGGATAGCGATACACTTTATCATCTGCGGGGTCAAAAAATGACTCACTATCATTTGGGTTAGAAGATACAATATCTTCAGCTTTAACCACCCAGATGCAGGAACCTTCCTGCCGGCGTGTATAAAGCTCCCGAGCATTCTGTAATGCCATTTCCTTATCCGTTGCATGTACCGAACCGCAGTGTTGAAAATGGGCTCCGGTTTTGGGTTGGACAAATACTTCCCATACAGGCAGGTTATCATTTCTCATGCTCTGGCTCCGTTTTTATTTTTTTCAGTGTAAGCAATTGCAGCATCTCTCACCCATTTTCCCTCTTCGTGGGCTTTTACATGGTTATTGATTCGTTCTTTATTACAGAACCCGTTACCATTTACCACCTCCCAGAATTCATTCCAGTCAATTTTGCCAAAATCATAATTCTTGTTTTTTGGATTCCATTTTAATTCAGAATCAGGAATAGTCAATCCGATAAGCTCAGCCTGTTTAACTGCTCTATCAACAAATACCTGCCGTAAATCATCATTGGTTTCACGTTTGATTTTCCATTGCATAGCGTTGGAAGTATGAGCAGAGTCTGAATCATGTGGTCCAAACATCATAAGGGAAGGCCACCACCAGCGGTCCAGAGCATCCTGAGCCATTTCCTGCTGTTCAGTTGTTCCAAGAGCCATTTTGGACATTATTTCATATCCCTGTCGATGGTGAAAACTTTCTTCTTTACAAATTCGAATCATTGCTCTAGAATATGGACCATAGGATGTCCGCCGCAAAGATTGTTGGTTCACAATGGCAGCGCCATCTACCAGCCACCCAATGGCCCCAACATCTGCCCAGGTGAGAGTGGGATAATTAAAAATATTGGAATATTTAGCTTTCCCGGTTTGTAATTGGGTTATCAGCTCATTTCTGGTAATACCCAAAGTTTCTGTAGCACTGTAAAGATAAAGCCCGTGACCAGCTTCATCCTGGACTTTGGCAATGAGTACCATTTTTGCTCTCAAAGATGGAGCTCTAGTAATCCAATTTCCTTCAGGCTGCATACCAATAATTTCTGAATGTGCATGCTGGGATATCTGGCGAATGAGGTGTCTTCTGTATTTTTCCGGCATCCAGTCTTTTGGCTCAATTTTTAGTTCAGCATCAATTTTATCCTGAAACGCTCTTTCTTTTCTATCTTCCATAGAGGTTTGATTTATTACTTAAATTTAGGATAATAATAAAAAATGTCGTTACATAAAAATAGTTATTTTGAAATTGTAAAAATATGACTGTAATATTAAAAATTATTAGAAACAACAATTGATAGTTTAACTTTCTAAAGATAACCTCTATGCAGAAAATTGTCTGTTAATTGATTCCAGAAAAAAGTAAAATCCTTTCAGAAATACATACAATATCCACTAAAATCACGGGAGCTTTTGTATAAAAGAAATTCTTTTAAACTTTTTATGAATCAATCAAATCCTAATCCCTTTCCACTCAATGCAACCTTGATTGAAAATCTAATCAAGGAAAACAATCTGAATTTATGCTCAATCAGTATCAGAGAACTAAATCGCTTGGTAGATAAGTTATCAGAGAAATGTTCTGTTGAGTTTCTTCGCTTTGAATTTGGAATCCCTGGGCTAATCGCAAATAGAATGGGACCAGAAGAAGAAATACGTATTTTAAAAGAGAATCCTTCCCTTCCCTCAACGTATCCTCCTTTTGATGGAGTTCCACGGCTCAAAAAAGCGACAGCATTATTCTGTAAAAAATTTATGAATATTGATGTGCAACCTGAAAACTGTCTTCCTACTGTGGGAGCTATGCATGGCTGTTTTATTAGCCAAGCAATTTCTGCACGAAGGGGGGAAAATGCAAATACCATTCTCTTTCTTGACCCTGGTTTCCCTGTTAATAAGTTGCAAGCGAAATTTTTAGGTCTAAATGTCAAATCTGTGGATTTATATAACTACCGTGGTGAAAAATTAATTGATAAATTGGAGAAATTATTTTCTACAGGCACTATTGGGGGGGTTATTTGGTCAAGCCCCAATAACCCATCGTGGATATGCCTAAAGGGAAAAGAGCTAAAAGGAATAGGTGAATTGCTTACGAAATATGATGTAATTGGGATTGAGGACATTGCCTATTTTGGGATGGATTTTAGGTATGACTACAGTGTCCCTGGCAGTCCTCCATATCAGCCAACTGTAGCAACCTATACGGATAATTATTTTATTATTATTTCCAGCTCAAAAATTTTCAGCTACGCAGGACAACGAGTTGCTGTGACCATCATTTCTCCTGAGTTAATGAATAAAAAATATTCTTATCTCAAAACATATTTTAATACAGATAAAGTGGGAAATGCGTTTATCCATGGAGGGCTCTATACCACAACTGCGGGGGTAGCACAAACCCCTCAAATTGCACTGGCTTCATATTTTGAAGCTGCTTCGAATGGACAATATGATTTTCTTTCTGAGTTAAAAATATACGCTGAACGAGCCAAAAAAGCTAAAAAGATATTTTTAAAATATGGGTTTAACCTAGCATATTCAAAGGATATGGAAGAACAGATTTCCGACGGATTTTATTTTACAATTAAAAGAGAAGGCTTTAACAGTGATACCTTACTCTATCATATGTTAAGATTTGGTCTCGCAGGAATTCCCCTGAATACAACCGGCAGTACAATCGAGGGAGTAAGGATCTGTGTTTCCTTGATTCGTTCAGATCAATTTGAAGAGCTGGAGTTCCGGGTTAGGGAATTGAATTCATTTTTAATTAATTAGGTAAACCTACTATTGTAGTACGTACAAAAAAAATCATCTTATTTGGTAATTTTCTTTATCAAAAGAACCATATTTATAATCTTTGAAGAAGGGTTGGATAAAAATTAAATAATTGTGATTCAAATCACAATGTTTGTACCTTCCACATCAATCAAAACAGTATATAATAAATATTAACAAATATATTAATAATTCAACAGGGGTTTACTCCCCTATTAAATCATATTATTTTTTAAACAGCAGGAGGTTCTCAATTCTATGAAAATAAAAATAAAAATAGCTTTCCTGATAACATGCATAATGAGTGCCCAGATTGTGATTGCGCAATCATCACGGATCACGGGTACGGTAACAGATGCAGAATCGGGTGATCCGCTAGTTGCAGCTCATGTGTTTGTGAAGGGGACCTTTGTTGGTACCACCACAGATGTTGATGGATCATATAGCTTAGACGTAGACGGCAATGTGACATTAGTTGTTGCCTATATGGGTTATAAGACCCAAGAGCTAGCTACTAGTAGTGGGTCAGGAAATTTTGCCATGGAGCCTGATGTATTGAGACAGGATGAAGTGGTTGTAACTGGTCTTGTCAGTACAGTTAAAAGAAGAAACGCTGCTAATGCGGTAGCTTCCGTTTCTGGTGATGACCTAGTAAATGCACCAACTCAGACGTTAGACCAAGCTCTGGGTGGTCAGTTTGCTGGCGTCAATATTCGTAGGAATACTGGTGCTCCAGGTGGTGGTACTAATGTGAACCTGCGTGGACAGTCTACCCTAACAGGTAGCACTCAACCTCTATACGTTATAGATGGTGTTATTGTAAATAATGATGCGAATCAATCTGGTATCGATGTTGTAACAGCCGCCACAGGGGCAGGAAGTTCAAGACCTCAGGGGCAACCAACAAATCGTATCGGCGATATTAACCCTAATGATATAGAAAGTGTTGAAGTCCTAAAGGGTGCAAGTGCCGCAGCTATATATGGAGCAAAGGCATCGAATGGTGTTGTTATCATTAATACCAAGCGTGGTAAAGGTGGACCAACAAAATTCAATTTTTCCACAAAGACAGGATCCTCATCATTGCTCAGAAAAATGGGTCACAGAGTATTTGATACCTATACCGAAGCTGAAGAACAATATGGAGCAGATATTGCAGCATTAGGTAATGATGCCAATGGAAACTGGGCTGGAAATAACTTTGACTATGAAGAGATTCTTTATGGTGAGACAGGTCAGTTGACAGAGCATACTCTTAGCGCTATTGGTGGCAATGAAGAAACTCAGTTTTATCTTGGTGGACAGTACATGGATGAAGGTGGTATTATCAAAAATACTGGCTACAAGAAGATCTCAGGTCGATTGAATGTAAACCACAGGTTAAGTGAAAAGGCAAAATTATCTGTTTCAACCAATCTGGTTCGTTCTGAGTCAGATCGTGGAGTCACTGGTAATGATAATACTAATATGACCTATGGTTTTTCTATAGGTTTTACTCCTAGCTTTATAGATATAAGAAAAAATGCTGATGGTTCTTATCCAATTCATCCCCTGAATCCTTCCAATCCATTGGAAACATCAGAGTACTTTGTAAATAATGAAGTTACTCACCGCGTGTTGGGTTCTATGAAGTTTGATTATAACCTGTTCAGAGCTGATAATATGGACCTTGGGTTTCTAGCGGTCGCTGGTGCAGATTTTTATAATCAGGAGAATGAGGTCTTTATTCCTCCTTTCTTGCAAATTGAATCTTCCAATGATGAGGCAGGTCAGTCAGTAATGACCACAACCGATAATTTAAATACCAATCTATCTTTGAATATGGTTCATAAAATGAAGATGCCTGGCATGACTTTTAATACAACAGCAGGTCTCCAGTATGAAACTTATGATTGGAATTCAGTGTTTGTTCATGCAACGGGTATGATCCCAACACAGACGAATGTTGATAAAGCCAGTTCGCAGGCTGTATATCATGATAGGAAAAAACGTCAGGACCGTGGACAATTCTTTCAAGAAGAGGTGACTGTTGGTGACAATCTATATGTTGCATTTAGTATGCGTGGTGACGTTTCAAGTACCATGGGTGATATAGAGACAAAAGAATGGTATCCTAAAGCAGCAGCGTCCTATCAACTAGGTGAAGTTGCTGTATTTGACAACCTGAAACTTCGAGGTGCATGGGGTCAAACAGGAAATATGCCACAATCAAAAGCAAAGTATACGACTATGGCTTCCTCTAACATTGGAGGTATCAATGGCCTGGTAGCATCATCAACAAAAGGGAATTCAGCTATCAAACCAGAGAGGACAACTGAATTAGAATTTGGTGCAGATTTTTCTGTAATGGGTGGTTTTGCGACAGTTGAAGCAACTATGTATCAGCAGAACATTGAAGACCTTATTCTTCTAGTTGATGAAGCACCCTCTTCTGGTGCATCTTACTCTTGGCAGAATGGTGGAGAAATGAAAACTTCAGGAATGGAGCTTGCTCTTGGCCTTAACCCAACAATGCTTTTTGATTTTGGTGGGCTTGACTGGAATTTTCACATGACCTACTATACTAATGAGTCTGAGGTTACCAAACTAAATGTAGATCCGTATAACTATGGTGGGTTTGCTACATTCCTTGGTACTTATAGGATAGAAGAAGGATATTCTCCTACTTCAATCGTTGGAAGTGAAATGACAGATGGTAAACATGATGTATTAGGAGATGAAAATCCAGATTATCGACTTTCATTTAGAAATTCATTCAGTTTAGGGCCTGTGTCTCTTTCATTCCTTATAGATCGTAAAGAAGGTGGGCATGCTATCAATCTTGCTAATCTGATCTATGATCTCGGTGGAACTACAGTTGATTTTGAAGAGAATGGTGGTGATAGGTTGGCTAACCTGGGTGCTGTTACAGCTCCTTATGTTGAGTCAACATCCTATACAGCTTTAAGAGACCTTAGCCTAACCTATACAGTGCCAGGAGGACTTACCGAAGGGTATGGCCTGAGCAATTTGAAAATTGGTCTTGCACTTCGTAACTGGTGGATGGCATCTGATTACACGGGTCTAAGCCCTGAAGTTAGTCAGTTTGGTAATGAGGCGATAGGTGGTTCCGTTGACACGAACCCATTCCCTCTCTCAAAAAGTATGTATCTCACTTTATCAATGGGACTCTAATCCTGGGAGGAATTAATTATGAAAACAAAAAAAAGAAATACATTAATGAAGATCCTGCCAATGGTATTAGTACTATTTTGGACAGGGTGTGAAGATCTAGATTTTCCAGACCCAAATAATCCGACAGATGACACTGCCACTATTCAATCATTGGTCACAGGCGCTGAAGCACAAATGCGATCGGGTTTTGGTATTTGGATAAGAGATCTATTGGTTGTTGGACGTGAAGCATATTATCTTGAACCAGCAGATCCCAGGTACACAGGTGAGTTGCTTCGTGGACCTATCGATCCTGGTGGGTTCCTTTGCTATACTCCATGGGCAGCAAATTATAAGGTCATTTCAAATTGCCAGACCATTCTTAATAGCTCAGAAGCAGATGCTGGAGCTAAAGGATTTGCTCGAACAGTTAATGCTTATTGTCTAATGCGGGTCTTGGCCCTAACCAATGAGAATGGAGCGCGATTGAACTATGATGGAGACATAAATGTTGCCACAGCATCTAAAGAAGAAGTGTTGGCTGAAATAGTCAATCTGCTAGATGCAGGTAAAACAAATCTCGAAGAAGCAGGCAGCGACTTTTCTTTTACGCTTTCTAGTGGTTTCGATGGATTCAATACACCTGCAACATTTGTTCATTTCAACCGCGGACTAAGAGCAAGAGTTGCTGTACTACAGGATGACTGGAGCGCCGCTCAAACAGCTCTAACCTCAGTTGATGCATGGATGAATGGTGGTGACCATGATGCTGGTGTCTATCATGTCTTTAGTTCGGGTGCCAACGATGTAGATAATCAAATGTTTGAGGATCCTAACGCTGCAACCTTAAAACTTATGGTGCATCCCTCTTTCTTAACCGATGCACATGAGGGTGATGCAAGATTGACAAATAATGTTCTCGAACGTGAAGCCACTGTAACATATGATGGTTTAGAAAGCTATTTAGCACCAACTCTTTACAGTAGTTCATATGATCCTGTACCAATGATGAGAGCTGTTGAATTACAACTGCTTCAGGCTGAGGTTCACATTGGTAACGGTGATTATGGATCTGCAGAATCGATCATGAATTCCATTCGTACTGCAGCTGGTGTAGCTGAATACACAGCTACAGATGCAAGCAATGCTGTTGATCGTGTACTTCATGAGAAACGCTACTCTCTATTTCTTGAAGGGCATAGACTCACAGATATGAGACACTATGGCAAAACAGGTGAATTACCGCTCGATCGTGATGGAGATGCTGTAGTGAGCTTTCCAATACCAGAGACAGAAACACCCGGTTAAAGTTTGATTTTGAATAAGCAAAAAGGCCTCGAACGAGGCCTTTTTGCTATTAATAATAAGAGGATATAAATAATGAGTAAAATTGTTTTTTCAATCTTCACATTAATATTCTTTTCCTGTTCACAAGAAAAGAACATTGTTCCGGATTATGTATTAACAGCAGATCAGAAACATAACAAGTTCAGCAAACTTATACCTCCAGTTTTAACTGTAAAATCTGGTGCAGTGATCAAGGCCGACACACATGAAGCATCTGATGGTCAGCTTCATTCAAGAGCAAAGCTTGAGGATCTTATTAATATCGATTTTGGACCAATACATCCGCTTACAGGTCCAGTATATGTTGAAGAAGCGGAAGTGGGAGATATTTTAGCAGTCGATCTATTGGATATTGAGCTGCATGAGTATGGCTGGCAGGCCATAGTTGGTGGATTTGGTTTTCTGACAGATCGATTTCCTTCTCCTAAATTGAATGTTCATAAGATTGATGTAAAGAATAAGACCACTATGTTCAACGACAAGGTAAAGATCCCGCTAAAGCCTTTCCCTGGTGTTATGGGGGTAGCTCCAGATACAGAGGAAATGCTTTCAACTATCCCTCCCAGAGCTAATGGCGGGAATATGGATGATCCAAGCATGGTAGAAGGAACCACAGTCTATTTCCCTGTTTTTGTTAAAGGAGCTTTATTTTCAATTGGTGATGCACACGCTGTTCAAGGTTTAGGTGAAGTTTGTGGGACAGCAATTGAAGCCCCAATGACCTTTACATATCGTCTAAGGGTAATAAAAGATAGACCTAAGATCAAAGAGCCTCAATATGAGACAGATGATTACTACGCAGTTACAGGTTTTGGTGAGACCATCGACATTGCTACAAAAAAAGCTGTCAATTACATGGTTGACCATTTAAGTGATAATTATGATATATCTGCCGAAGATGCTTATATGCTGTGTTCCTTAGTTGGAGATTTAAAAATTGCAGAGGTTGTTGACATCCCCAATATGCTTGTTACCATGCATTTCCCTAAATCTATATTGAAACAGCTGTAAATAATTACTATTAAGCTGTTTTCATTTAGGAAAAATAAATCCTGAGTGTTTAATTTCAGCTTTTACTAATTAGGAATAAACAATGAATCACGAAATATCTAATCGACATTTTGTTTTGGCAGGAATTTTAGTTTTCGCTGCTTTCAGCAGATTAATTCCTCATCCTCCCAATTTTACAGCTTTAGGAGCAATGGCCTTATTTGGTGGTGCCTACATTCATAACAGGATATTTGCAGTGTTATTTCCACTTTCTGCGCTATGGATAAGTGACATAATTCTGAACAATCTGGTTTATTCTGAGTTTTATAAAGGGTTTGTACTCTTTTCGCACAGTCACATATGGATTTATATAAGTTTTGTGATAATTGCAATTGTAGGTCAACTCATAATTAAAAAGGTTAATATCAAAACAATGGGTCTCTCCGCTCTTTCTGCATCTGTTATATTTTTTATCCTATCCAATTTTGGCGTCTGGGCTCAGGGACTTATGTACCCGCTTTCATTTAGCGGTTTGATCGCTTGCTATATTGCAGCACTGCCATTTTTTGGCTGGACCTTAATAGGAAACTTTTTCTTTTGTGCAATTTTATTTGGCAGTTTTGAGTTGGCAGCAAACAAAATTATAAGTTTACAAACTGTAGTTTCTAATAAATAATATTCAAGCTTTATTAATCAAATAAACTCCTAAAACTGCTAATATACTTCCCAATGCTGTATTCAGATCCAGTTGCTCTCCTAATAAGAGCATACTGAATCCCATTGCTGTAACAGGGACAGTAAAAATAAAAGCACTGGCTTTTCTTGATCCAAGTTGAACTGTTGCTAAAAAATAGATCGTAGTCCCAAAAACCATTGCTCCTCCAGATAGAATGAATAGATTTATCCAAAACTTCCATCCATAATCAAATACTGATAAAATTGGTTCACCAAAAGATAAAAAAAATGACAATAGTCCTGCTACAGCCATTGACCAAAAACTGTAGGGGATAAAATGTATTTTATCTTTGGAGGCAGATGTAACTAAGGTAACACATGCCCAGGAACTAGCTGCTAATATAAAATGAATATTACCATTTTGTAATAGATCACCAAAGTTAACTGACCAAATTTTTATAATTAACATCCCTCCAAAAATTCCTAATATTGCTCCCAATACATCTTTAGTTTTAAATGAATCCTTTAAAATAATACCAGCCAATACCATCGTAATAATTGGATTCAAAGTTGTTACTAAGACCCCTCCTATTCCAGCAAGTCCAATCTGTGTTCCTCGAAAGTAAAAGTAGTTATAAAGGGTCATGAGTAAACCATTTACTAATACAAGTTTTAATCCTTTTCTATTGATAAAGAATGAATTCCCTGTCCATTTTATTACAGGAATAAAAAACAAAACAGCGCAAAAAAATCTCCAGAACATTGACAATGGAGTAGAAGTATATAACCCCACTATTTTTGCATTTGTCCATGATAGCCCCCATGCCGCCATTCCCAAAATCAAAATGATCTGAAGTTTATATTTTTTGGTCACTTTTAATTCAATGGTGTTTGTATCCATAAAACCATTGGTTTGTAACCTGGCCTATATTCCTAACTGTATGATTCACTCCAGCGGGAATGAGTATTTCTTCTCCAATTTCAGGATGGAAAATCTGGCCACTCATTTGCAATTCAATTTCCCCATCGATAAGCATCACTAGTTCGTCAGTTTTGTGAATAAAGTCTGACCAGATAGTTCCGGGTAGATCAGTCCAAATTTCACATGAAAATCCTCTACTCTTCCAACTCTGTTCAATAAATTTAGGATCGATCTCCAATTATGATTTTGTCCTTATTTTTCTTTGGTATAAAATAAAAATAATTATGCAATTTGCTGTTAATCCCCACACACCTGCATGAATTCCCCAAGGTTTTGAGGGCACCTGTAAGCCAAACATGTTTGACAAAATGATTAATAGAGCAATAAATGTCCCTACAGTCAGTCCTGATAATATTATAGATTTATCCAATTGCTTTAAATGAATTCCAATTAATATTGCTGGTGCAATTTGACAGAGTAGCTCTAATTTTATTTCCATAAGTCTCCAAATGGTTTGAGGCAAATAAATAGCAAAAACTGCTGCTATTGAAATTAGCACCCATGAAAATACTTTTCCAAAATATGTAAGACTTTTTTCATTTGTCTGTGGTCTAATCCTTCTATAAATATCTTGGGTAGTAATAGAAGAAATTGCTAATAGAGCAGAATCCACTGTGGACATAATTGCGGCAATTGCTGCTGAAATAAATAAAATCAGAATGGGAGCTATTGACGGTACCTTTTCCGATAGATCCGAAAGTATTAATAATGTGATATACTCAGATTCTTTGGTTGATAAATCTGGAAATTGAACAGCGCCGATTATTCCAACAAAGATGATAAAAAGTGTAGTTACAAATGGCATAAAAACCATGATTTGAAGAGATCGTTTTAAGGTGGTTTCACTTTTTGCAGAATAAATTCTCTGAATGGCATGTGGATATACAGATATTCCAGCAAATAAAATAATGATTGTGCTGAACCAAAGTCTTTTTTCATTCCAATCAGGTGGGTTCCAAAAATCTCTATTGTATTGGATCTGTGATGCGATCACTCCTCCATAGTTATCCTGAACTAATCCGAAAATGAAAACCACACCCACAAGTAAAAGAATACCCTGAATCATGTCCGTCCAAGCTACACTGCGCATTCCTCCCAACGTTTCATAAATCACCATGATTAATGATAACAGAATAATCCCGTTTATAAACGAAACAGTTCCCCCTGTTACTGATTCAATTATGATTCCCATAGCTTTTAGATTGGTTACTATGTAGTTCACCAATGCAATGATAGAGAGAACAGAAACAATAATTGTGAGAGCAGTTGATTTATATCGAAATTGTATGAAATCGCCAATGGTAATAAAACTATATTTTCTTGATAACCGGAATAATTTTGGAGCAAAAATAAAATAGGCACCAATTACAGAGCACATAAACGTCACCGTAACAAGTGCTGTAAATCCATTTCTGTATGCTTTACCTGCGAATCCAATGAGTGTATTTCCACTATATTGAGTTGCATACAGAGTGAGAAATAAAACAAACATTCCCATCCCTCTTCCCGCAAGATAAAAATCTGACATGGATTCTTCTTTTCTAAAATAACGGCCAATCAAACCAATCACAATTAGCGACAATAAATAAATTATAATAAATATTGTTCCTCCAGTTGAGACCAATGGGGAATTCATGTATCAGACTCCTCAGCAGAAATATTCCAATATTTACCAATAAAATAAAAAATTACTCCTGCATACAAAAATGAAACTGATAAAGAATAAACTGCCCAAATCGGCATCCCATAAAATAGAATTGAACTGGGTTTAGAGAAAATCCAGGGAACTGATAAGAATAAGATAAAAAATGATAAAATAAATAGAAAGTTTTTTTTCATCCGGGTTTCTGATATATGAAATTGTATCCTCAGTAATGAATCAATTTAATTAAATTTATCGCTCTTTACATTTTAAAAACTGAAGTTTTTTAAAACTATTTTATAAGTAACAATTGGAATATCTGTGAAACATCATTTTTTTATTACAAATTTTATATTAGTTGTATTTTCTTTTTTCTCTCTGAATGCACAGAATTGGCAGGGAGGTGGCCGCGGAAATATGCCTGGGATATGTGAAATATCTGGAGTTATAACAGAATTAAATTCTGGGAAACCCATTGAATATGCTTCAATATCTGTTTTAAAATCAGATGGAATTATCGAAACAGGTGGAGTTACTGATTTAAATGGAAGATTTCATATAAAGGAGATAAAACCTGGGACCTATGACATGAAAATAGAATTCATGGGATATGAATCACAGATAATAAATGGGATTGAATTATCTTTTGGTGGAGTGATAAAAAAAGATATGGGTGAGATCAGATTAAAATCAGTATTACTGGAAATGGATGAGATTAATGTTGTGGATGACAGACCAGTTTTTGAATTTGAAACAGATAAAATGATTTATAATGCATCTGATGATATCATCTCTGATAGCGGAACGGCAGAAGATGTACTAAATAAGGTTCCAATGGTAACGGTCGACCAGGATGGGAGCGTGGCACTGCGAGGAAATCCCAATGTTAAAATATTGGTCAATGGACGCCCAAACAGAACAGGTGCGGGGAGTAAAGATGTGGATAATATTCCAGCTTCCCTAATTGATAAAGTAGAAGTTATTACATCTCCTTCAGCAAAATATGATCCTGATGGAATGGCAGGCATTATCAATATTGTTTTAAAAAAAGGCAGATACGAAGGTTTGAATGGAAGTATAAAGTTAAATGGTAAACATAATTCCAAAGGTAGTCTAAATGATATGAATGGATTTACGACTTATGCAAATTATAAGGGCGAAAAATGGAATTTATATTCATCATATAACTTAAATAACAGATTAAGAATTACCGATGGTCACCGAATGGTTGACACACATTATCAAAATACTGATAGCCTTCCAACATATATTGAATCTCTTCATTTTAATTTCTTAAATAATTCTAATCGCATAGGACATTCATTTAAATTTGGTACAGATTATTCTTTTAATGAAAAACTGATCATCAATGGTGAAATAAATTATAACATTAACCTTCGTAACGGGGCAAATAAACAAAATACTATTTTACCATTCTTATCTCAAAGAAACACCGACGAAATTGATTTTGATAATAATTATAGTATTGAAGGTTATATTGACATCAATAAAACATTCGATAATCCGAATCGGGAGTTTAACCTGTCTGCTTCCTATGATATAGAAAGAGATAACGAATACGAAATTCTTTCTCACTCAGTCATTGATTCAACAACTTTAATGGACAGAATAAATGGATTGAATTTTGATTTGCATTATAAACATCCATTTGATGAAAAATCAAAGATAGAGGTTGGATATGATGGAAGGATAAACAATAATAAAGAAAAAATGATCTTTGAGATTTCCAAGGAAGGAGAAGAGTTTTCCGGGGTAAATAATTTTGGTTATAATAGAAATATACATGGTTTTTTCTTAGAATATGATAGAAAACTAAATGAGAATTTTAGTATTAAACCAAGCTTCCGCTATGAATTTGTACGTAAGGACATTTCTTTTTATTCGACCAAAAATAATACAAATGCCAGTTCAATAATCTATACTCAAATTCTAAATTCTTTGAAAGATTCGGTTTATATTGATGAATATTCAACTTTCTATCCTGATTTACATTTCACATACAATTTAACCGATAAAAAAAGTATCCAATTTGGAATGAGTAAACGGGTAAACCGACCAGGAGAAGGAGGACATGGTCCCGGAGCACGACAGATAAGACCTTTTCCAAGGGATGTCTATTCAGAAAATTTTATCTTTTTGGGAAATCCATTTTTAAAGCCAGAGTATTCAACTCAATATGATTTATCCTATAAAAGTCCATTGCCCATGGGATTTGGTTATGTAAATCTTTATTATCACCAACTTGAAAATGTAATTGAATGGTATGATGATGATCGTTTTGAAGATAAAGATATACTAACATTCAGAAACGCAGATTCTGGGTCAAATATGGGAATTGAATTTTTTACAATGATAATGGGTCAGACCTTAGGTGGAGGTTATAATTTAAGCAAACTGGAAGATCCTTCGGGTGATTATGAACTAAATGGAAACAGCCAGCGATTGATGATTTATAATAGGATTTCCTTCCCAGAAAAATATATTAAAATATTTAGTTTTGAATTTGGATTTTTCTATATGAAAATGACTGTTCCAGGCGGGAATCTGTTTGGTTCAAAGGGAACTATGTGGGCAAATATGGGAATATCAAAATCTTTATTTGATTCAAAAATGGAAATATCTTTTGGGATTGATAATTTACTCAGTAGTGGCGGATTTCAAATGAATCGGGAAAAACCTCTAGAGGGACCCTTTTCTAATGGATACTTAACAGCAACTGAATTTACCGATGTGGCTACCAGTCGTGGTGGTAGAACCTTTAAATTAAACTTTATTTATCGGTTTGGTCAATTGCAGGAAGAAAAAAGAAGTACCAGAAACGCTGTAAGGGGAGGAAATGAAAATATGGATATGGGTTATTGAAATACGAAAGATTATAAAGTAGCTCTCAATCCATTCAAAATGATCTATTAATATCTGGATATTTAGATTATTGGCATCATCCTCTTAAATATTTACTTATAGATCAGTTAATAAATCAATAATCCATTTCCATACCACCTCCGCCACGGTCAAATTGGTTTCTGTCCCACTTTTTTCTCTGTTGCTTACCAAAATTATAATTCAGTACCAGTGAAACAAAGCGTCTGTCTCGCTGACGCTCAGCATACATAAGTTGAGTCATTTCTTCATCAGTTCTAGGGTTTCGAACCGAATACTCAGTGTTAATTTTGAATTTTCCGCTATTAAATAAATCATTAACCTTAAGTGTTACAGAAAGTCTATTATCCATAAATGATTTTTGAATTCCTAGGCTAGATCTGAAACTGGCAGGAATAGTACCGGTTGTAATCTTCATTCTTCCTCTACCACCCATGGAAAATTCAATTCGTGCGATGGCGGGTAAATTCACAGTTAGTTGACTCCGTAAATAATATCCCTGAGAATTTCCATTAAGATCTGATTCACCGTTGCCATAAGTTCTTGTATTCCATGCCCACCCAGAAAGCATAATACTCATTGATTGCATTGGTCGATATAATACAGTCATATTACCGCTAAAATTTTCTGAATTCTCTGAATTATCTGAAGTTAAAACCTCATAGGATGTTGAATCATACTCTACATAGTCACGATCCCACCACATAATTGCATCCTTGGTTAATTTATAGGATAAGCCCATATTAAAATTTACTTTCCTAGAACTACTCCAGTACTTCAATTCCATGACATCACTGTATTCAGGATTCAAGTAAGGATTACCCACACGGATTCTTGAAAAGTCGGTGGTATTTTGAGGAAACGGGGACAATGTCCGTCTTCTTGGACGGTTTACTTTTTTAGAGTATCCGAATTGGAGATTTTGTTTTTCCGAAAGTTTATATAGTAAATTTACACTTGGGTAAACAGATGTATAAGGATTCTCAAAAGGTGATATGGCTAAGGCATCATCAAAGATTGTTGTCAATACATTTGTAGAATCTACAGCATTGGCTGAACTGCCTTTTTCAAGAATAGCATTGGTATTGACCTTCTCAAATCGTGCCCCTGCTTTGATACTAAAATGATGATTCAAATCATAAGAGCCAATAAAATATGCAGCAAATATATCTTCATCATATTGATTTTTATATGGCTGTAGAAGATAGCTTAAAGTTGTTCCATATGAACGAAGGTCTGCTTTCCCTCCGGTTTCAATGCTAAATCGATCATTCAGTTTATCTTCATAATCAACTGATACCTCAAGACTGTTGTTAGCTTCCAATGCTTCCGTTTCTTCACTTATTTCTGAAAGATCATGCTGAGATTCTGTACCACTATGCTGATGAACATCATCTTCCTCCCAACTAAAGTCCACCTCTGCCTTTAATTTTCGCTCCTTCTTATCAAAATCATTATTGTAATAAAACGAATGATCCATATGGAAACCATCATCGTGCTCAGTAAAATGGACCTCTCCTATTTTATCTGGATCAATAGTGTTCAAAATATAGTCAATCCCATCTTCACTTAGATCTTTATGATCCGAAACAGTGAATGTATATCCCATAGAACTTGTAATTGTAGGATAAAGATCTCCGCCAAGCCTGATGCTGAAATTACGTGGTGTCCGTATTCTTTCTGTATTTTGAAAAAGAGAATCTGTCCTATCTGAATAGATATACTGGTATTCCCTTAAACCATTTCCAATTCTATCACCGGTACTAAAATTGGTACTGGTAAAAAGATTCCACTGATCTGTTTTATAATTTACATTTCCATTTAAGTTCATTTTATTGTATTGGCCTGCTAGACAAGAAACGGAACCATTGAACCCTTCGAATGTCCCTCGTTTTAAAACAATATTTATAATACCACCTACACCTTCCGGATCATATTTAGCTGATGGATTGGTAATCACTTCCACCCTTTCAATCATAGATGCGGCAATATTATCTACTTCACCCCTTCGCTGTGTACCAGTTAGACCACTTTTTTTCCCATCAATCAGAATCGTAACATTTGCGTCACCTGCGATGGTCACTTTACCATCAATATCCACATCAACCGTAGGAACTTTTCTCAATACATCAGTTCCGGTTCCACCGGAAGATGCCAGGTTCTTACCTACATTAAAGATCTGTTTATCAATCGTCTGAATGAACTGGCTCTCATCTCCGATCACTTCTATTTCGGTGAGGTTCACTGCTGAGATCGCGAGAGAAATGGTCCCTAGATCTTGCTTGATTGATCCGCCGACCCTGGGATTAAGAGAGATGGATTCTATTAACTTTTGTGCATATCCAACGAACTCAATGGATACATCGTAATACCCCAGCTGAATCTCTTCAATCATGAAAACTCCATCACGGTTTGAAAGGTCTCCAGTAATAATTTCTTTGGATTCAGGGTCTATCAAAGATATGGATGCATATTCAATAGGTTTTTGATTAGTAGAATCAACCACTATCCCATATACTTTGCCAATGGATGGTATTTTATTTCTTTTCTTATGATCATCATGCCCAAAAACATTTTGAACAATAACGATTCCGAAAAGAAACATCAGTATGTTATTATATTTATGGATCATTGTATTAAGATTATTTTGAATAAATTAAGAGTATATAACTAATATTAAGAAAACCAATTTACATTTAATAAACCTTAATATATAAAAGCTTAATAAACTGTTTCATATGATCTAATGATATAGAAATTTGATTGAATTTATAATTTTGGCACTTTTTTAAGCAATGAAAGATAGATTAAAAATGATTTTAAATTTAAATTTTACTGAAACGTTAAAATATCACAATAGATTATTATTTAAATTTGTTTATAATGATTTATTATGCTTTTATTCACATTTATGATTCACTTAGATTTTGACTTTAATAGATAAACATAATCTTATTTTTGAAATGAGTATATATAATGGATAAAAACAAAGAACCAGAGCGATTAAAAAGAAATTATGGATGTGGGGTTTAAAACTGTTGAGGTTATATAAAAAACTCATTCTTTTTTTATTTCTTTTTCAAATTTTGAATGGGAAAAACCTCACCATACATAGTTTCTACGACCCCACTGCACGAGAGTTATTGGATGCTGAAATTGTAGGAAACACCCTCATTCTTCCCGGAAATTTGCAGGGAATCGAATTTTATAATATTTCTAATCCGCAAAATCCAGTACATTTGGATAATCTTCAGATCCAAGGTGGTGGTGGTGGTGGAAACACCCGCTGTTATTATGCAAGAGGGACAGGAAACGTGGTCTACATCACAACTCATAGAGGTGTAGCAATTGTAAATATCTCAAATCCTTCAAATCCTCAATTTTCAGGATATATCTCCGGAACACAGGGGAATCAATATGTATTGGGAGATATGGATATTACTGAAAATTTTTTGGCAGTTTCTGCTCATGCTGATGGAGTTTTCTTTTACAATATTTCAAATCCAGGTAATCCCACTTTAATTTCAACTATTTCAGCCCAAAATGCATGGACTGTTTTGTTTTACGAAGATTTGATCTACGTTGCAGATGGAGATCTCATAAGAATTTTAAATGTTGCTAATATTCAAAATCCGATTGAAATATTTGACTGGTCCACAGGCAGCGCTTTAAAAGATCTCGCTATATATGATGGTGCACTGTATGCTGCCCTTGGTTCAGAAGGAGTTAGTGTTTATGATATATCAAATTCAGAAGCGCCATATTTTCTTGCAAATCACAACACTACAGGATTAGCAAATCGAATTCAAATATTCAATGGAAAATGTGCAGTATCTGACTGGGATGATGTGGAAATCTTGGAATGGAATGGTGCCGAATTGGAACTGGTCGGATTTAAGGCCAACGGTAGACGAACCATGGCAATCAATGCTTCCGGAAATTATATTTATTCTGCAGAATGGATGTGGCTTCAGGTCTTTGAATATGGAGAAATCCAAGATGCTGATATTGATATCAACAGTTGGGAATTGAATTATCCCTATGTAGAAAATGGAGATTCCTATACACTTTCGGTTGATGTAACTAATAATGGAAATTCAACTTTGATAATTGAAGATCAATACATTTCAAATATAGATTTTCAAATTGTTAACTACCTGCAAAATTTAAATCCCGGCGAATCCCAAACGGTGGATATAACTTATTTTGCAGATGCTGGTAATTCATCTTCCGGATACTGGATTTTCACCAATGACCCCGATGAGCCTCAGATAACCGTGGAATTAAATGGAAACATTGATGGAATAAACATCGGTGAACCTGCTCCCGATTTTGAACTTGAAATTATCGCAAACGGAAGTGGTACATTTCAACTTTCGAACCATTTAGGTCAGATCGTTGTTCTGGCATTTTTTGCCCCCGGATGACCTGTATGTAGTCCGGAGTTATCGGACATGGAAACTACAATCTGGCAAACCTACCCACAGGATGAAGTACTTCTTTTGGGTATCAGTAATACGAATAACTCAAATATAATCGATAATTTTGTTGAAGAAAACAATTTAAGCTATCCAATTCTGTATGATCCCGGCAGTTCTGGAGGTGTTCAGGGTGGAGATGTTTATGATGAATATTATCTTCCAAATGATGGTTCACCGTATCCACGGGACTTTATCATTAATCAAAATGGGATTATCCAATATGCAAATAATGAAATTGATACAGAGTGGATGATCATTGTAATAGATAACCTTTTATATGGCGGTGAGGTTGAATTGGAAATTTCATTTCTTGAAAACTGGAATATGGTGGGATTACCTCTTTATACTTCAAATTCTGAATATCAAATACTTTTTCCTGAATCCGTTGAAAACACATTGTTCAGTTTTTCTGGCGGTGGTTATGCACAGGAAGATCAGCTCGTTCCTGGAAAGGGATATTGGCTTAGATTTCAATCAAATGGTGTTACAACTTTATCAGGACAAGCTATAAATGAATTATCCATTGAATTATCAGAGGGATGGAATTTGATATCCGGAGTTTCAGAATTGGTGAATATCATTTCTATACACGACCCAAATCAACTTATCATTGAAGGGACCATTTTTGGATTTACAGATGGGTACTCACTTACGGAAACAATCGAACCGGGGAATGGTTGTTGGCTAAGGAGTAGCGGAGATGGGACTATAGTTATTCAAAATTGATTCAATTTAAATAACTTTTAATCTAAATGAGACGAATATTAATACTGCAATTTCTATGTGGGATTTTCTTTAATCCGCATCTTTTTGCACAACCATTTGAATATAATCTTGAACTCATAGACCGAATCTGGTTTCCATCTCAGCAATGGAATTCCGGAGATACTACCGGAGGCTCTGATGTGTGGGGTTATAGAGCTCCAGATGGAGAAGAATATGCCATCATGGGTGTTTTAGAAGGTACCGCGTTTGTCAGGATATCAACCATGGAAGTGATTGATATAGTTCCCGGTCCCCAAAATAATGATTATTATTATCACAGGGATATCAAAACGTATGGTCATTATGCTTATGTGGTACATGAAATGACAGGTTTAGGGTATGGCATGACTGTAATCAATCTTGAAAACCTACCAAACAGTGTAGAGCTGGTTCAATCGTATGTAAGTCCAGGGAATGTTCGTTCCCACAATCTATCAATTGATACTGCTACAGGCTATGCCTATATTGTGAAACAGGCCTACAATGGGTTTCGTATTGTCAGTCTGGAAAACCCAGAAGAACCTGTTGATATAAATATGGTAAGCACACCAGACATTCACGATGTATTTGCCCGAAGTGATACCGTTTATGTTGCAGAAGGAACGAATGGAACATTTTCCATTTGGGATGTGTCAGATAAAATGAACCCGGCAATGCTCACCAGAGTGTCTATTCCAAACAGCGGATACGTCCACAACATCTGGCCCACAGATGATGGAAAGTTTGCCATGACAACAGAAGAAACAGTAAACAAAACCCTTAAAATATGGGACATCCAAAATATCAATAATGTTACTCTTTTAGGAGAATATTTGGGAGAAAATAACCTTGCTCACAATACACATATTCATGGAAATTTTGCTTATATATCTCACTATACTGTAGGTGTAAAAATTGTGGACATCAGTGACACCCAAAACCCCATAGAAGTAGCTGGTTATGACACCTATGGAGAAAATAACAACGGGGATTTTTACGGATGCTGGGGAGTGTATCCATTCACACTGAATGATTATGTGTATGCCAGTGATTTAGAAGGATATCTAACTATACTCAAATTTAATCATCCAGAATTTCCCGTGGAATTGTCGGTAAATTATTCATCAGACTGGAACATGATTGGCCTTCCGGTCTTAAATGACGGCACTCTCTATTTAAATATTTTTTCTGATGCCATCGAAGGAACCTTGTATTCATTTCAGGATGGTTATATTCAGGAGAATGAGCTGATAAACGGGGCAGGTTATTGGCTACGTTTATCTAATCAAAGCCAAGTTACATTCACAGGAGAAGAATTAAACTTCCTTTCTCTACAATTAAACACCGGCTGGAATTTAATCACCGGTTTTACACAAGCAGTTTCAATAAATTCTATTTATGATCCTTTAGATCTGATTATATTAGGAACCCTTTTTAGGTTTGATGAAAGTTATACCCCCGCTGATGAATTGATACCCGGAAATGGTTACTGGATCCGGAGCGTTGGAAATGGAGAAATTTTTCTTTCAGAAAACTAATATTTTCCACTGATGCAAATCTCAGAGACTTATGTTAATATTTTTTTAAAATAATTAAATTCTTTACATTCATATAACAATAATCAGAGGGTCATCATGACAAAACATGTTTTTACAATTATATGCAGTCTGATTTTATTTAGTTGTGCGGCCAACAATCATAGTGAGGACAGATTAACTCTTGGAACAGTACAATCACATGTTTCAAAAGGACAAAATCAAACTGAAATATTAAAGAAAATCGGCTCACCAAATATAATCACTAAAGATGCTCAAGGGAATGAGGTGTGGACCTATGATCGAATTTCAAAAGAAAACACTTCGAAAAGCGCAGTTGGTTTCCTCTTATTTAATCCTGCCACCTGGTTTGGAGGTGGCGCATCTAGCTATGATAAATCCACTTCAACATCAAAATCATTGATTGTGATCATTACTTTTGATGAAAATAATAATGTTCTTGATTTATCATACCAAAGCGTAAAGTTTTAACAATGTATAGATTCATACACCCACGTACAATCATAGGAAAATCTTTTAATCTACTTCTCATAACTTATTTGAGTTTCAGTTTAAGCGGATGTGCCTCCACACGACCAGAGAAACCGCCGACCACTGTAGCAAGAGCATTGGAAACCCGAACATACGAAAATGGCTTGAACACGGTATTAAAAGCATCCATTAACGCTCTTCAAGATATGAATTATACCATCGATGTATTGAATTCAGATGTGGGGCTGATTACAGCCAGTAGAACAACAGAACAGAAACAATCAGCATTGGATCAAGAAAAAGATGAAAGTGAATTGTCTGGGTTTCAAAAATTCTTCTTGGTTATGGGAGTTTTTGTTATTGTAGGAATACTTCTTAGTGCACTTTCTGGTGGAGATAACAGTAGTAGTGATGGATGGAGCAGAAGTAAAAATGATGAAAAAGGACCCGTTATATATAGGTACAAAGTAACGGTCAATTTAAATGAATTGAGTCCGACAGCAACTCAAGTTAGGGTCAGTGCCTCCGGCGAAGCTGAACAGGATGGTTCAATTTTGCAGACAGGTGGTGTTCATGAATCTGAGTTTTTTCAGAAATATTTTACAAATATGAATACAGCACTTTTTCTTGAATAAATTTCTTTGCTTACCGATTAATAACAAGAATGGGATTGATGGGAAGAACCTTTTTCCTCACTTTTAACAGAAACTAAGGTGTACACTTTTTTAAGTTATTAAAAGTTATTTTACTAAGTCTTACCTAATTTTATTTTGAATTAAGTGTGAAAAACACTAATTACAAAAAACTATTTAATTCATTTGATACTACCATTGCAAAATGGATGTATTCTCATGGAAAAATCTATCTCCGTTTTTCACTGGCAATCATATTCATCTGGTTTGGGGCTCTAAAGCCATTTGGATTAAGTCCTGCTCAAACTCTGGTGGAAAGAACGGTGTTTTGGTTGACCCCTGAATTTTTCTTCCCGATTTTGGGATGGTGGGAAGTTGCAATCGGTTGTTGCCTGCTTTTCAAACCGCTAATTCGAGTTGCAATATTTCTGCTTTTTCTCCAAATGCCTGGGACATTTTTACCACTAATACTATTACCGGAAGTTTGCTTTACCCAATTTCCGTTTGGTCTTACAATGGAAGGACAGTACATCATTAAAAATCTCATTCTCATTAGTTCCGGGATTGTCATTGGAGGTACAGTAAGAAAAACAGAATGAAAATATTTATTCATTTTTTGATTCTTCTTTTTCTGCTTTCCGGCTCTAGATCAGCCGATGATAGCTCCCCTTTTGCTGTTGTTTTAGGAATCGCTCAGGATGGCGGAGCCCCACATGCTGGATGTGTGAAAACATGCTGTTCAGATAGATGGAGTCACTCTGAAAACGAACTCAGAGTTTCCTGCTTAGGGATTGTGGATCCTCAAACAGAAGAGGTCTGGATAATAGATGCAACACCTGATTTTCCTGAACAATATCATGAGTTAACACAAAATGGGAAATATAAATTAAAGGGAATTTTTCTAACTCATGCCCACATTGGTCATTACACCGGTCTTATACATTTAGGAAGAGAAGTTATGGGAACAAAAGAAATTCCTGTTTATGCTATGCCCAGAATGAAATCTTTTTTAGAAACCAATGGACCTTGGAACCAATTAGTTTCTCTTAGTCAAATCAGCTTAATACCTTTAACTGATAATAAAATCATAAAATTAAATGACCGTTTGTCCTTGACTTCGTTTACAGTCCCACATCGTGATGAATATTCTGAAACAGTGGGTTTTAAATTAAAGGGGGAAAATAATAAGTTGATTTTTATCCCTGATATTGATAAATGGGAGAAATGGGGAACCAACATTATAGATATTATTCACCAAAACGAATTTGTTTTAATAGATGGAACCTTTTTTGGTCAAAATGAAATCCCTAATCGAAACATGTCTGAAATTCCCCATCCATTTATAGAAGAAAGTCTGAGTCAGTTTTCTAATTTGTCTATGAAAAATAAATCAAAGGTTTTTTTCATTCATTTGAACCATTCAAATCCTGTACTTGATTTGAAATCAGAGCAAAGGTTAAAAGTAATTAATTCTGGATTTAATATTTCTTTTAGAGGAATTAAATTCACTTTATAATTCCAATCTTTATTCAGACGTAGATTATTAAGATGATTGAATCAAATCCCGCACTAACCCTCGCCCTTGCTATGTGTTTCGGTATACTGGTGCAGGTAATTTCCCGCCATATCAAAATGCCCGGGATTGTTCTTCTTTTAGGTGCAGGAATTTTACTCGGACCGGATGGGATGGGACTAATTCACCCTTCTATGATTGGTGATGCAATGCCAATGATTGTAGGATTCGCTGTAGCGGTCATCCTATTTGAAGGCGGTATGAATTTGAGAATAAGTCGGATAAAAAGAGAGCAGTTTGTTATTCGGCAGCTTATAACTGTTGGAGCTTTAGTAACGGCTGTAGGGGGAATCATTTCATCAAAAATGATTGTGGGGTGGGACTGGAGAAATTCAATTTTGTTCGGAGTACTCATCATTGTAACAGGACCTACAGTGATCACACCCCTATTGAAAAGACTTAGGTTTCGCCGGTCTGTTTCCACTGTTTTGGAAGCAGAAGGAGTTCTACTAGATGCCATTGGTGCAGTATTGGCTGTGGTCGCTTTAGAAGTGGCGTTAAGTCCATCGGGGTTATCTTTTATAAAGGGAGTATTTCATATCATTTCAAGACTCCTTACTGGGGTAATTATCGGATCTGCTGGCGGATTGGGACTTGCGCTTTTACTTCGAGTGCGTAGGCTTATTCCTGAAACGCTTGAAAATGTTTTTATGCTTTCTATGGTATTTGCTCTATTTCAAGTTTCAAATTCTATCAGTGAAGAAAGCGGTGTGGTTGCAGTTACCGTTGCCGGACTGGTGGTGGGAAATATGAAAACAGCTGTCCGAAGAGAACTTCGGGAATTTGAGGAAGAAATGACCATTCTGTTAATTGGAATGTTGTTTATCTTATTGGCAGCTGATGTTGAGCTATCACAATTATCCCGGTTAGGCTGGAGAGGGATTACTCTTGTATGTGTCATCATGTTCATTTTGAGACCATTGACAATTATTGTTGGTACATGGAACTCAAATTTAAACCTCAAACAAAAGATTCTTTTATCGTGGATTGCTCCCAGAGGAATTGTGGCTGCAGCGGTGGCCTCCCTTTTTTCTTTAGAATTGGAAAGTCATGGCTATGATGGAAGCCAACTTCAAGCGATGGTCTTCCTTCTCATTATTTTAACAGTTCTACAGGCTGGACTGACAGGAGGTTTAACAGCTTCATTTTTGGGATTGAGAAAAAAAACGGGAGCAGGGTGGGTAATACTAGGTGTAAATCATGTAAGCCGTGCAGTTGCTAAAATTCTAAAAATGTACAGTGAAGATGTATTGTGTATCGATGAAAATCCAAGAGAATGCAGATTGGCTGAAAAAGACGGAATTCGTGTATTATATGGAAATGGACTGGATTCAAACATTCTTTACCGTGCTGAAGTAGATACAAAAACAGGAGTTATTGGAACAACACGGAATGAGGAAGTGAATTTTTTATTTAATAAAAAAGTGAAGGAAACAGCAAAACTTAAAAATATGCTGGGAGTGGTGAAAAATGATTATGAAGGTATAACCACAAAAATGGTGCTGGAAATGGGAGGAAAAGTCGCATTTGGAAGACCATTTGATATTGAAAAATGGAGCATGTTCTTAAATAGAAATCAAGCTGAGATTCAGACCTGGGAAATGAAAGATTCCAATCATCAGTCATTTGGTAATATATCAGAAAACTCACATTATATTCCTCTAGTTTATGTACGGGATAAGATTGCATGTCCAGTTGATAACTTAACCAGAATTAAGTGTGGCGATCAGTTTTATATTTTGGTTAGGAGCCAAACCAATGGAAAAACTTCCGAAATTCTGAATGCAAATGGATTTATTAAGTTGAATAAAGTAGAATAAGTTTAAAATTTTGTGACCACTCTTGCCCTTTTTTTTAAAATGTCATATTTAATATTATTTTTTATTTCTTTTTCATTTGGTGGATTAATACAACCAGATGATGGGAAACTATTAAATTATACTCATGTCCTTTTTGAATGGGAGCAGGAACCAGATGCTGTTGCCTATCATATTGAAATTTCCTCTGACTCTGAATTTACAAATCCTGAAATCAGTCAACCAGATTCTTCTCTTATATACATTGAAAAAGAAATGATCAACTGGCAAACAGCCTATTTTTGGAGAGTTGCTCCAATCTATGAAAATGAAAATTCTGGCGAGTGGATTGACACCCGAACATTTTCTACAGGAACTGCTATTTCAAATGCTGAAGCAACCATATATAATGAAAATTTATATTCGGACGGATTAACTCTTTTCGGTGCTTTTTATGATTATTATTCAGCCATCATTGATATGAATGGAAATGAGATTTGGAACACCGGAAATCTACCATTTATATTTTATAACACAGATTTTTATGGTCAATTTTACGGGTGCGAATATGTCTCTGGTCAACCAAACGGTAATTTTTATAAGGGAGTCAAATTTTCTTTAGACAATGAGATCGTTTGGGATGAACCCAATGATGAGTTTAATCATCATGAAATTATAGAACTCCCCAATGGAAATTTTTTGGGTATCATTGAAGTGGAACAACCTGGTCCTGTGCCCATCGGTGAATGGACGGCAACCTGCAATACTTTCTATCCCGGACTATGCGATGGAGTTATACCATTTTTTACATGGTTTGGTGATAAGATAGTTGAGTGGGATAAAAATACCAAAGAAGTGATATGGGAATGGAATTTTTTTGATTATTTGAGTATGGAGGATTATGATATCGAAAATGGGACCTGGTTCGATGCATTTGTTGCCACACCACAACGATATGATTGGACCCATGCAAATGCTCTTTGGTTCGATGAGATTGAAAGTGCAGTTTATGTTTCCATCCGGCACTTATCACGGATTGTAAAAATTGATTATCCCAGTGGAGAAATCATATGGTCAATGGGAGAAGATATGCCTTCCGGTGATGTGGATTTTGGAACGGGTTTGGGGTTTAATTTTCAACATAGTCTACAAATTTCTGAGGAAGGAACAATTTTACTTTTTGATAATGGAAATGCTGATTATCAATCACGAGGTTTAGAAATTCAAGTTACAGAACAACAGAATGAATATTTAGCGCAAATCATCTGGGAATACAATCTTTCATCTGAACTTTACAGCTCATTTTCTGGAAACGTACAAAAAATAAACTCAGGTAACTATTTAATTACATCTATTGGTGAATCAGGGACAACACTAGAAATCTCACCGAATCAGAATTTGGTCTGGAAGGGCAAATATAATCTGTCCGAACCATTGGGAGCTGTTTACAGAGCAAATAGAATTTCAGGATTGTATCCCGTGGCATTCAATGTTGAATTTGAAAATCTTACAGCCTATAATAATGAGGCCATGGTTATAATTCCAGTTGGAAATTCACTTTTAAAAATAACAATCAATAATGATGGGGATGAATCTGATATAATAAACTACACTCTTATGGGAGACGGTGAATGGTTTAGTAGTCAATCTGGATCCATATTTATTGAATCTGGAAAATCACATGAATTATCTTTTGTAGGTAATACTTCTCTGGGCTCATATCCTCACACTATAACATTTTTCATTTCTCCAGTACATAGACCTGATCTTGCCCAATCAAAAGAGGTCAAAGTAATTGCAACTCAACAACAAAGTATAGATTCAAATGTAATTGCCACACATTTTATACTCAATGAATTATATCCAAATCCATTTAATTCTGAGGTTTCGATTGATTTTTTTCTTTTCAATTCAAATGATGTTTTGATAGATATCTATAATCAACTAGGTGAAAAAATAGAAAATTTTACTTTTCCCCAGCTCAACTCTGGAAAGCATATACTAAAATGGAATGCTGTTGATATCTCTGCGGGAATCTATTTCATCAGAGTAAAAACTAGTGAGAATGTTATCACAAGAAAGATTACTTTATTAAAATAATTATGAAAAATTGGACACTCATTAATTTGATTTTAATTTTGCAGATTGTTTACGGCCAATGCGAAGAGGGGTTCATTTTTATTGAAGATGTACCATCTTCTGTCACAATGTGGCCTTCAGATTCATGTTTTTATTCAACTGATTACGGTGCTTTGGAGGATGTTTTATACCAAAATGAATTGAGTTTCTATTCAAATCCTCTCGAAATGGGAACACAGACTTGGATTAATGGGAGACTTAAAAATTGGGTGGCAGACTATAATTTTTCAGGTTCTGGACTGTCTGAACCCATATCGGTATTACCTGAATCCATGGGGAATTGGACAGAATTAACATACCTAGCTCTACAATGGAATAATCTTTCGAGTGTCCCTGAAAGTCTTGGTCAACTTAGTGGTTTGAGCAGTCTTTACATATCCAATAATCAATTGAACGGTTTACCGGAATCTATTGGGAATTTAAGCAATCTTTATTTTCTTGATCTTGGGTACAACCAAATTGAAGAGATTCCAGAATCTTTCTGCAATTTGCAAAACTTATCCTATTTATGGATTTTTAATAATGATCTTTCTGAACTACCAGATTGCATTTGTGACCTCAATATAGATTGGAGTGGTATTGATGGTGCTTGGTATCCGTATTTCGGTATTGGAGGAAATTATCTCTGCGAAAACCTTCCTGATTGCATTTCAAGCAGTGAGCACCTGGATATCAGTTTAGATCAGTTTATTTACTCCTTTATGGTTGAAGATCCTCAGAATTGTGATGTTTTGGAAGTGGTTTTTCAAGCGGACTGGAATCTTGTAGGCCTTTCATTAGAAGTTGAAAATCCACTCTATACATCCGTTTTCCCAACATCTATACCTGGCACTTTATTTACATTTGACAATACATACACTCAAACTGATGAATTAACGAACGGTGTTGGTAGCTGGCTCCGTTTTGAAAACCAAGGGTCAACTGTTATAAATGGTATTTTTATTGAAGAACTGTCTATAAACCTAATATCAGACTGGAATATCATTTCCGGAATTTCACAGACTCTTAACCTAACCCAAGTCAATGATCCTGATAATATACTTATTCCTGGGACATTTTATGGATTTAATGAAACCTATTATCAAACTACACAACTCGAACCGGGAAAAGGATACTGGGTGAGAGCTATTCACTCCGGAGAAATTTCACTATCTGCGTCCGCACCATTATCCAAAATCAAATTATTTCAACCACCTAGTTACCTAAACACACTGAAATTCCAAAATATAATATTGTATTTTGGAGAAGATATGAGGGTAGAGAATTTGCTAAGTTATAGTCTTCCACCAAAACCCCCACTAGGGACATATGATGTTCGATTTTTTGGTGATTCTAAGCTGTGCACAATGGATGAATGTATTGTAGAAGTCACAAATCCTTCGAGAGATAATATTGTCATTGAGTGTAATATAAATGATGGAATGGATTGGGAAATTTTTGATAATAGTGGTAACGTGTCCAAGTGCGATAATATAAAGGCGTCAGAGTTTGAGAGCGATTCTAAAACTTTTATATTAAGAAAATCTATTTCTCAGAACACACCTACAAATTTCGCACTTTTTCCAGCACATCCAAATCCGTTTAACCCTTCAACTACCATTCGGTTTTTTGTCCCAGTACTATCTAAAGTAGAAGTCTCTATTTATGATGGGCAGGGAAGATTCATAGAGACGCTCTTGAATGAACAATTGACTGCTGGAAATCACAATGTTGTTTGGAATGCAAGTAGATTTACAACCGGAGCATATTTTGCTAAAATTGAATCATCAGGTTTTTCAGAGGTTGAAAAATTATTGGTGGTTAAATAAAACTTATAAAAATTTTCAGAGATTTTACTAGCTTAATTGATTCTTGCAATTTCCTTTAGATTTACTTTAATTTGGTCCTTATGAGTAAAAAGACATTTGCTATAATTACTGATATACATTCCAATACGGAGTCGCTTAAGAGTGCTTTATCAATTATAGATAATAGAAGTGGTGTGGATCAAATTATGTGTCTTGGAGATTGTTTCCCTCTTGGACCAAATCCAGAGGATACATTAGAATTATTAAATTCTATAGAGAATTGTATTTTTGTAAGGGGTAACCACGACCGATACATTTTAGAACGGTTGTGGGAACAGGAACTTCCTTCACTTGAAGGAATGAATCCTGATGATCCTATCTGTCAGGAGATTGTGCAAAACATAAAATGGGCAGGGGAACAAGTGGGTGAGGAAGGCATTGAACTTATAAAGACCATGCACGTAGCACATCGCGAAATTATAGATGATACCCTAGTAGAATTCTCCCATGCTTGGTATCAACGTGATGACCATCCTCCCTCAATTGAAGAAGCATCAAATTGGAAAAACCATGTTACTGCTAAAAACACTAATTTAAATCAGTTCGTTTTCATTCATGGACATACTCATGTCCCCCGTTATGATGAAGAAAATGGACTATTAATTTTATGCCCAGGTGCGACAGGTATTCCCTTTGATAAAAACCCCTGCGGTTCAGTTGCATTCTTAACAGTTGGAGAATCCTTTAGTTGGGATGTAGTACGTTATGAGTATGATACTGAAAAAACAATCCAGCAATTAGAAGACCGGCAACCACCCTTCTATAAAAATTTACAAAATACTCTCCGATACGCCTCCATTAGAAACGATATCTAGTTTTTTTAAAGTTAACTTAACCTCCTTTGTCGTCAATGTACTATTTTGATCATTGCGCTACCACGCCACTTCATAAAGTAGTATTGAAGGTAATGCAAAAAACAGAAAATGACCATTTTGGAAACCCCAGCAGCATTCATTCTTGGGGACATAAATCAAGAAGCATCATTGAAGCTGCCCGGAGCCAAATGGCAGACTCAATTGGGTGTTCTCCTTATGAAATTGTTTTTACTGGTGGTGGTACCGAATCGAATAATCTGGTGTTATATAATATGATTTACAGTTCAAAAAATCATGTTATTACTTCTGCAATTGAACATCCTGCTATTTTAAAAGTTCTGAATAGATTGAAACAATTTGGTGTTGAAACAACGATTCTCAAAGTGGATAAATCTGGCATTGTAAATCCTGACGAACTTCATAATGCCATCCAACAAAACACTGGATTAATTTCAATTATGTATGCTAACAATGAAACAGGAGTGATTCAACCCTTAGAAGATTTGAGTCATATTGCACAAAAATATGGTATCCCCTTTCACAGTGATGGAGTCCAGACGTTGGGAAAAATTCCAGTAAATGTAAATGATACTGGAGTAGATATGATGTCCTTCTCTGCTCATAAATTTTACGGGCCCAAGGGTGTAGGAGCATTATTTATTAAGGGGAACACATCATTAAAGTCACTTATTTTAGGCGGTGGGCAGGAACGAAATCTGCGGGCAGGAACTGAAAATGTTTCTGGTATTGTGGGAATGGGAAAGGCGTCCGAGTTGGCAAAATCTGAGTTAAAGGAAACGCAAGCTCACCTTAATAAACTAGAACAAATATTTGTATCTGATCTAAGACAAAACATCAAAAATATCAAATTTAATTCAACTTCAAACGGACTACCAGGAGTAGTAAGTGTTTCTATTCCATCTATGGAAAGTGGAAAACTTTTAATCGGTCTAAATCGAAGAGGAATGGCAGTGTCCAGCGGGTCAGCCTGCTCATCCGGAACGGTAAAACCATCACCCGTTCTGAAAGCACTTGGATTGAGTAATGATCTGAATCTAAAAACATTAAGAATTAGTTTCGGAAAAGGAAATTCAGAGGAAGACACAAGAGAATTGGTAAAGGCAATTGTTGAAATTGTAACGAGAAAATCCACATATGGGTAAAAGAATCATCGTGGGAATGAGTGGGGGTGTCGATAGCTCGGTTGCTGCATTGCTATTAAAACAAAAAGGGTTTGATGTAGAATGTGTTTTTATGAAAAATTGGGATGATAAAAGTGAGTTCTGCTTTGCAGAGCAGGACTACAGGGACGCTCTTCGGGTTTGCGATACATTGGACCTCCCGCTGCATACTGTAAATTTTTCTGAAGAATATAAATCACTAGTATTCTCTTATTTCTTGGAGGAGGAGAAATTGGGACGAACACCAAACCCTGATATTCTTTGTAATCAGGAAATCAAATTCAAATTGTTTCTTGAATATGCTCTATCTCTGGGAGCTGATCATATTGCAACTGGACACTATGCAAAGATTGAACGTTATAACGGGCACTATTCTCTTTTGAAAGGTATAGATAAGGAAAAGGACCAGAGTTATTTTTTATATCTCCTAAACCAATATGCGCTTTCTCATTCCCTGTTTCCCTTGGGAGATTATACCAAATCCTACATAAGGGAAATGGCCTCTGAAGCAAATTTGGCAACATCAAATAAGAAAGACAGCACAGGAATCTGTTTCATAGGAGAAAGAAATTTCCCAGAATTTCTTCGCCAATTTATTTCTGAAAAACCAGGTGATATCCTGACTTCCAACGGTGAAATTATTGGACAACATCAAGGGTTGATGTTTTACACTATAGGACAAAGAAAAGGCATCGGAATAGGAGGAGGCTTTGGTAAAAAAGAAAAACCTTGGTATGTTGCGGAAAAAGATTTGAAATCTAATCAACTAATAATTGTGCAGGGACATGACCATCACCTTTTGTATTCAAGAAAACTTTTTGCCGGAAAACTTCACTGGATAGGAGAAACTCCTCCGGAAAATGGATTTAATTGTATGGCTAAAATCCGTTATCGACAGATAGATCAATCTTGTCAACTCACTTTAGAAAAAGACAATTCCTGTATTGTATCCTTTGAAAAAAATCAGTTTGCGATCACTCCCGGTCAGTCTATTGTATTTTTCTCAGGTGAAGAATGTTTGGGAGGCGGGATAATTGAAAAAAAACTATAAGTCGAATCTTTCAATTTTTCCATTCAAAAAAAATATCGTATCTTTACTTTTAATTATGAAACTATTTTCAATTCAAATCTGTTTGATTCTTCTTTCTGGAAACTTTACTTTTGGTCAGTTCAAGGAAGATGCAGATGCACTAAATTCGTTCCCTATTCTAAATATTGGCAATTCTGTTTCTCCATCATTATTTTCGCCTAATCGTTTACAAATGAATCATGGTTTTAATTTTAGTATAAACAGTTTTAATGGAAAAGCCTATAACACCAACAGCTACACAAATACACTATCTTTTATCCTGAAGCCAAATTTACTTCTTCAATCAAATTTTACTCTTTTTCAAGTCCCTGGAAATTTAGTACAGCAGAGTGAAATCGGTTATGACTTGAGTCTTACTTATAAACCAACACAAAATTCTATCTTTCAATTTTCTATTCAAAAGTACCCATTTCCTTATCGCCATAATTCTAATTCAAATATTTTAAGGTATTATAACTAATATTATTATGGTTTCATTATTCATACGGAAAACACCCCGTAGTTCAAATAAAAACAAAAGCCGTCATCAGAGAGATACATCAATTAAAAATATTTTCTTAAACTCACTGATTTTCGTTTTGACAGTCTCCATCGGAGTCTTTATTTACTCATTTTCAACTAAACAAGTGCATAATGGAAAACCATTCGAAATTGTTTTTCCACCCACAACTGATCCACCTCCATTAAACACAGTATTTGAAAAAAATCCCATAAGTGAATCTACAGTAGAAGTATTAAACGGATGCGGAATACAAGGTATGGCTGCTCAATTTACTCGATTCCTAAGAAACAATAATATCGATGTTCTTAATTCAGATGATGCAGCTCACTATAATTATACTCAAACACTCATCATTTCCAGAAAAGGAAATATTCAAATTTTAAATGAGGTATCTTCTTTATTGGAAATTGATATAAAAGATAAAAACCATGTCTTGAATAATCCAGTCTCAGACTCTGATGTGGATTTGACCGTAATAATTGGAAGTGACTATACTTCTATTAAACCGGTTATGGAATTTTTAAATAATCAAAACTGAATTCATTATTCACAATTGAATTCGCTTGAATTATTGGACCTTACTGGTCAGCTGGTCCTTTCTAAAAAAGCTGAAAACATTCAGGCTATAGATGTTCGTGATTTGACTAGCATAACTGATTACTTTATTATATGCTCGGCGGACACAGATGTTCAGGTTAAGGCAATTGCAGATGCAGTAAGAAAAGGGACTCCCAATAAACCCTGGAAAATTGAAGGGTATGAGAATCGCTACTGGATACTACTGGACTATATTGATGTGGTAATTCATATATTTAAAACCCGAGAAAGAGATTATTATTCTCTTGAAAAACTTTGGGCCGATGCTCCTTCCTGGATAATAACAGATGAATCTGAAAGCATATCTGTCTGAAACCATTGACATAGCTCTTGTCTCCTTAGGATTTCCTAAAAAACTTATTACAGTTGAACGTCCAAAAAATCCAGACTTCGGTGACTATTCATGTAATATTGCGCTTACAATCGCCAAAGAGGCTAAACAAAAGCCAATTCAATTAGCTGAAAAAATAAAAAAGGTACTTATCCTGAATGAAGATTGGGTCTCTCAAGTTTCTGTAACACCACCGGGGTTTATCAATTTTACTGCAACAGATAATTTATATCAATCATTTGTCTATGATATTATAAGCCAAAAAATAAACTATGGAAAGACAGAATTGGGAAAGGGTATAAGTGCAAATGTGGAATTTGTCAGCGCAAATCCAACTGGTCCATTAAATGTTGGTCATGGAAGACAGGCAGTTTTAGGTGATACTATAGCTAATATTCTTGAATGGCATGGATATGATGTAAAACGAGAATACTACTACAATGATGCCGGCCGCCAAATGAGAATATTATCTGAATCAGTAGCAGCAAGATATTTTATGGAAATTGGTAAAATTACTGAATTCCCAGAAGATGGTTACAGAGGGGAATATATTCGAGATATCGCCAAAAATATTATAGAAAACCATGGTAATGATCTTGAAAAGGATGATTCAATATTTCTAAATGTAGCGGAGGAAACTATATTTCAAGATATCAAAAATACTCTATCTTTTCTCGATATACACCATGATACATTTATCAATGAAAAATCATTTTATGAATCTGGTGCAATTGAAAAAATCTTGGAGGATCTGAGCTCTGAAAATTTAATTTATGAAAAAGATAATGCTACCTGGTTTAAAGCAACAAGTGTTGGAAATGAACAGGACAGAGTTTTTATCAAAAGTAGCGGTGAACCTACATACCGGCTACCCGATACAGCCTACCACAGAAATAAATTTGAAAGAAAATTTGATTGGATTATCGATATCTTTGGAGCTGACCATGTAGATACATTCCCTGATGTTTTAGCTGCATTAAAAGCATTAAACTATGATATAAATAAAGTCAAAGTATGTATTCATCAGTTTGTTACTTTAATTAAGGATGGTGAAAAAGTAAAAATGTCCACCCGCAGAGGAGACTTTGTAACTCTGAAAGATTTAACAGATCAATTGAATAAAGATGTGGTAAGGTATTTTTTTATTATGAGGAGTATGAACAGTCACCTAAATTTTGATTTAGACCTTGCTAAGGATCAGTCTGAAAAAAATCCTGTATTTTATCTTCAGTATGCTTATGCACGAATTTGCAATACTATTCGCTATGCAGAAAAAAGTAAAGCTATCTTTAATAATAAGTTTGATTCTTCTCTCCTTTGCCATCCATCTGAAATTGATTTGATTAAAACACTGTCACAATTTTCTGAAATGATGAAAAATGTATTGGATACTTTAGAGCCTCAAAATATTTCAACCTACCTCCAAACATTAGCAACAAAATATCATAAATTTTATACTGATTGTAGAATTGTAAGTAGTGACCATCAACTAACTAATTCCCGCTTGAATTTAATTTTAGCAGTTAAATTTGTTTTATCCAGCGGATTGAGAATTTTAGGGATATCATCACCGGAGCGTATGTAATGTCGATTGAATCGTTGGAATATTTATTCCTCTGTCTCTCAACATTAATTTCGTTAGTTAATCCACTGGGGATGGCACCATTGTTCATCGTGTTAACAGAAAGATTTGAGCCGAATGATAGAATAAGCATTGCAAAAAAAGGAACCCTAACAGCTACTTTGATTCTCATAATTTTTGCACTTTTAGGAACTTACATTTTTAAATTTTATTCCTTAACTATTGAGGCATTTCGAATAATGGGAGGAATTATTTTTTTTCGAACGGGTCTTCGAATGCTGGATGCTCAGATTTCCCGGGGGAGATCTACTCCAAGAGAAACAGAGGAAAGCATGGAGAGTGATGATATTGCAGTAAGTCCAATCGGAATACCAGTAATTGCTGGTCCTGGGGCAATAACTGCTTCAATGATATTATCTGGTGAAGCTCGGGATGCTATAGACTACGGAATATTAATTTTTACAATTATGTTCACCATGATTTTAACTTTTTTTGTTTTTAGAGGTGCAAACAAACTATCTGCTCGATTTGGAACAACAGGGCTTCGAATCATACAGCGAATCATGGGAATTCTCCTTATGGTCATTGCTGTTCAGTTTATGATTAACGGAGTGACAGTGGTATTAGTTAATATTTTTAGTTAATGGATAAACCCCTGTTCAAATAATGGATTATAATACCATTCATTTATAAATCTACCCGCAGTTTATTTTACAATACATATTTTATCAATAAATACCAAAAAATGGAAAATAATATGATCAATAAAATCACCTCTGAAAGGGCCATACAATTAGAAGAAAAGTATGGTGCCCACAATTATCACCCTCTACCAGTTGTTTTAGCAAAGGGAAAAGGAGCTTATGTATGGGATTTAGAAGGAAAACAATATTTTGATTTTCTTTCTTCTTACTCAGCTGTTAATCAAGGTCATTGTCATCCAGCAATTGTAAATGCGATGACTGAGCAAGCACAAAAACTATGTCTTACATCGAGAGCTTTTTATAATGATTGCTTGGGAGAATATGAAAAATTTGTGACCGAGTACTTTGGTTTTGATAAGGTCTTGCCAATGAATACAGGTGCTGAAGGGGTAGAAACGGCTTTAAAATTGGTTCGAAAATGGGCATATAAAATAAAAGGTATTCCAAAAAATGAAGCGAAAATAATTGTGTGTGATGGGAACTTTCATGGAAGAACAATAACTATTATATCTTTTTCAGATGATCCTGAAGCAAAAGATGATTTCGGACCTTACACCCCAGGAATGATTAGAATACCTTATAATGATTTAAATGCATTAGAGATTGCTCTTCAAAATGAAAATGTAGCTGCTTTTTTGGTAGAACCTATTCAAGGCGAAGCGGGAGTATTTGTTCCAGATTCAGGTTATCTTAAATCAGCATTTAACTTATGTAAAGAAAACAATGTTTTGTTTGTTGCAGACGAAGTTCAAACGGGTATTGCCCGAACTGGGAAACTACTCGCTTGTGATCATGAAAATGTAAAACCGGATGTTTTAATACTTGGCAAGGCCATTTCAGGTGGGGTTTTCCCCGTTTCAGCAGTACTAGCGGACGATGATGTTATGCTATGTATAAAACCAGGAGAACATGGTTCTACATTTGGTGGTAACCCAATTGCGTGTAAGGTTGCAATAGCTGCCTTGCAAGTTGTTTCAGATGAAGGGTTGGCAGAAAAGGCTGAAAACCTTGGGAAAACTTTAAGAGATGAATTAAATAAAATTGATTCTGAAATGATTACTTTAATAAGAGGAAAAGGGCTATTAAATGCTATAGTTATTAAGCCTGTAGAGGGCAAGGAAGCGTGGGATGTATGCGTTGCATTAAAAGAAAATGGATTGTTGGCCAAACCAACACATGGAGATATTATTCGATTTGCTCCTCCATTGGTAATAACTGAAGAGCAATTGATGGAATGTGTAGATATAATTAAAAAAACAATATTAGCTTTTTAAAATTACTCAGAATCTTATTTTATCCTATCTTTATAGAGAAAAAATGTTTTGATTTCAAATAAGAATTATGCAGGATTTAATTTGTCATATAATTCCATAAACTTCTTATTCCAATAATTTTTTTCTAAAAACTCTTTCCTGAGCGTTCTATCTTTTATTTTGAATGATTTTTCCATAATGATACTATGTGCATCTAAAATATATTGATTAGCAATATCTGTTTTGCCATTTACTAAAAAAGCTTTGATTAAAACATAATAATATTCCATTTCCTCAAATTTAATACCTTCCTTTAATTCTTCTTGAATTAAAGCAATATATTCTTGTGAGTTTTGGGATTCTCCGAGGGCAAAATGATTCAAGGCATTAAATGCTTTTGGAATCACTCTCATAGTTAGATCAAAGTCTGGCGGTATATTTTTTATAATAAAATCAAAATGCTTAATGGATTTATTATGATTTCCATCATAATAATTATATCTTCCTGAATAATAATTAGATAATAACACCATAAACGGGATACCCAGTTGGTCTGTTAGGGTGTTTATTTTTTCTAAATAATGAAAAGTACTATCAAGCTGATCCCGGTAATAATAAGATTCTGCCATCCTTATGTAAGAACCAAAACTAATCAATTCCTGGTTCAAATTTTCTGCAATCTTATATGCCATTAAAGTATTTTTATGAGCACTATCTAGGTCTCCAATTTTTTCATAAAAATCTGAATAACTTCCTACTACTAATTGAAGCGCTTCCTGTTTTTTATATTTTATAGCTAATTCATTTGCTTCATCTAAAATAGACTTGGCTTTTTCTAATTGTCCATTTTCAAGTAAAAGGTCAGCATAATTTGGTAATACCAAGGGTAGGTCATGTTTATCTCCATACTTTCTGGCCATATCAACAGAAATGTTCATATATTTCAATCCTTCATCTTTTTTCCCCTGCTTTATTAAAAGATTGGACAAATACTTTGAAGCCTCAGCTGTACCTTTTTTATAGTCTATTTTTTCTGAAGTCTGATAAAACTGCAGATAATAAACTGCAGCCGAATCTAAATTATTTTTTCCATATTCATAATAAAAACCATATTGCTCATATCCATGTCCAACCGCAATATAATTTTTCGTTTTTAAACCAATTTTAACCGCTTTTTTTGAGTATTCCCGCATCTCCATGAGTTTACCTTGTCTATATGATATCCAACCCAATAATGACCATGAAGAAGCAAGATTATTATCAATATCAGTTGACATTTTCAGTAAACTTTCAGCCATTTGCCAATCTTCAGAGTTCTGCTGGTATTGCACCTTATATTTCCCTTTTAACATATATTCATAGGCAACTGGATCTGCCTTATAAGTCTCACTTACTAACTCATGGTCACTCTTTTTATATGATATTTTATTCGAAAGATTTTCTGCAAGATTACTAACAATGAGTGACGCATTTTCTAACTTTTCTGTCCATTTATTTCCAAAAATAGTCATATTCTTTTTATGATCCTGTAATTGGCACCGAAGATTGAACTGGTCAATAGTCTTATGGATACTGCTGGTTAAAATAAAACTCACATCCAATTCTTTAGCAATATCGATTTCAGACAGATCAGAATCTTTATATTTGCTTACAGAATTCATTGATGCTACACGAATATTCCCTAGGCGACTCATTTCAATGATTAGATCTTCCGTCAAACCATAAGCCCAAGGCTCATCATCTGCTTGACCTAAATTTTTCATATAAAGAATTGCAATAGATGGGATTTCATTATCATCTGCTGAAAAGCTAGATAAAACCATATATCCTAAAGCAATAACACCAATTATAGATGTCACTAAACCAAAAATTGATATTGCACTCCATTTGGGTCCAGCTTTTTCTTTAACTACAAGTTTTGCTTTGACCTGAGTCAGATCTGTCTCTGGGAGACCATGAGAGACAATACAATAAGCTTTGACCTCCTGTGAAACCCCCTGTAATTGTAGTTTTCCAAGGGATACGGTTTTAAAGTTTGGGTCTCTTTCTAGAGATGCATTAACTCTGCCTGAAACAGCAATCCCGCCTGATGCAGAGAAAGGTTCTATACGAGATGCAATATTTACATCATCGCCAATGACATCACTACCCTGAAAAACAACCTCACCCTGATGTATACCAATTCTTAAATTTAGATTCTCTACAGTCTTAACTATTTTCTGAATTTTAATTGCACATTCTACCGCATCAAGATTGGTCTCAAATGAAAGAAGTAAACCATCGCCAATCTCCTTAAGCCATTCACCTTTATACGACTCAACAATAGGTTTTAAAAGTTCACGTTGTTTCTCCAATAATTTAAGTGCTGCAGGTTCATTTTCAGCCGATAGTCTTGTAAAACCAACTATATCAGTAAACACAATAGCAGCAAGTTTTCTTTTAGCTCTGGTCATAATAGTTTAAATCCACAAATTATACCACAGATACAATTTGCGAATGTGGGACTTTTAATTAGATCCTTTAGGTGATAATTAATTGGGTCAGTTATAGATCTTCTAATCATATTTTTGTGTTTTAATAATTTTTATTAATCAATTATTGACTGATAGATAAGAGCTCGTATTTTATCATGATCATCTATGTTCAATGCTGGAATCAACTGCGTTAAATATACAACAACCATCTCTTCATTTGGATCAACCCAATAAGTTGAATGATAAGCACCACCCCATGAAAATTCACCAATTGACCCCAACATACCTCTTCCACCTAATTGTTCTATTAAAGCAAAACCAAGACCAAATCTTATTCCGTCGCCATCACTCCAGAAAGGAATATCCGCTATATGATTAGTCGTCATTAATTCCACAGATTTTCTACTGAGAATCCTTTTTTTACCAAATTTACCTTCATTAAGCATCATCTGAAGGAAAATAGCAAAATCTTCGGCGGTCGAAAGAAGACCTGCTCCACCAGAAAAACTAATTCTAGGACCAACTACATAGTGCCCTTGTCCTATCATACTGACTCCGACTCTTTTCCCTGGGTCATCTGAAGGCTTTATGCCAGTTTGAGTTGAAGAATAGACCTTGGCTAATCTATCTTTCTTCTCTAGTGGTAAGAAAAAATGAGTGTCTTTCATTTGTAAAGGATCAAAAATTTCTTGTTGAAGAAAGTGATCTAATCGTTGACCGGAAATAACTTCGATCAGCGCACCTAAGATATCAACACTTAAACCATAAACGAATTCTTCGCCAGGATGCGCATCCATTGGAAGCTTGGATATTCGTTTCACCGTTTCCTGTATTGATTCATTTCTATGAGCAAAATACCAACCCTTAATTTCTTCTTTTTCCCAACGGTCTTCAGCTTGACCAAAACCCCAACCCACACCAGAGGTATGAGTTAACAGATCTCGAATAGTGATCTCTCTTTTTGCCTTAACAACATTATATGAGCCATTTCCATCTGACTCCGCGACTGTAGTGTTTTTATACTCCGGTATATATTTACTAACGGGGTCTTGAATAAGCAACAAACCTTTTTCCTGTAATATCATTATACCCACACTGATTATTGCTTTTGTTTGAGATGCAATTCTAAATATATCGTCCTTTTCCATAGGATCACTCAATTCCTTATCCCTAAAGCCAAATGAACGAAAATAGGCTGATTTACCTTTACGTAAGACAAGAACCACTCCCCCTGATAATTTATTATTGGAAATATAATTATCTAATTGATGGGTTAGCCTATCAAGACGTTTTGAAGATAGGCCAACAGATTCGGGTTTGATATCTCGGAAGGGTTGACCAAATATTGAAGATAGGGTTAATCCTAGTATTACTATCCATGATTTGGTATTAATAGCTGATATAGCATTTATATTCATATTCCAATCTACAAACCATCTAACAAATAAAAAACCTCACGAATGTGAGGTTTGATTATTGGTGTTTACTATATTAAATATGGTTTTTAATTTTTTCTGGATAATTGTAATACTTGAAACAACAAGCAATAATACGCATTTATCATTGTGAAAATGTGTTTCATTGTACATTAGAACTTATAGGGAATGAGTGGAGGCGGGGAGAATCGAACTCCCGTCCGAAACAGAGATTTGAAAAACATCTACATGTTTAGTTTTCCGGATTTATCTCATTTCAACGAATGCCGGGAAACCCCATTTCGTTGAAACCAGTTCGGTAAGTCTCATTTCTGATTCCCAAACAAAATCAGAAACTAGTCTGCGTAGTCGACGCCCTTAGATAAAACCACAGACCCATTTTACCCAGAACGGCTTACGTCAATTAAGCGTAAGCAAATTGGCCATAATCGGCACTTATATGATGTTCCGCTTTATTAACGAGTTTTCGGAAACTCGGCATGCCGTTTAACCTACCTCTTATCCCGTCGAAACCGGTCGCCCCCATTTTCAAAAAACTTATTATTACTTCACTGTAAAACAGTAAAGGCTCCAAACGCCAACCTGGAGCCTTTAATCCTACCTGCATCTAATCGATACAGGAATTTACTTACCAACCGATTTGTCTTGAATTATTTAATTTTCAAAATTAATCGTGTGCAAAAAATACATGACTCTAATTTATAAACCAAATATTTAGATATAAATAATCAGATTATTTACCAATTCTTTTCAAATAAAGGAATATTTAAATGGTTTTTTAATTTAAAAACAGATTTTAGAGTCCTATTAATAATTTATGGATAATTCTTCAGATTTCTCCCTCCTCATCTTTATTATAATTTTTTTATTCTCCACCAAAATATTTACATTTCTATTCTCCGGTTCTTGAATCATTTGTTTTGATAGTTGAGCCAAAATATCACGTTTGATAAGTCGGTTAACTGGCCTAGCACCAAATTGAGAATCAAATCCATTTTTTACTAAATAATTAATTACGCTCTCATTTATATTGACCTGAATATTTAACTTGTTGAATTTTCTGTGCAATAGATTCAATTTCATTATCACAATTTCTTTCACCACATCTTTATCTAAATCATTAAAACTCATAACTTCGTCGATTCGGTTTATAAACTCTGGACGGAGAAACTGGTTCAAATCAGACCGCTTCATATTGGAAGTCATGATCACAATTACATTTTTGAAATTTACTGTTCGTCCTTTACTATCAGTAAGTCTGCCGTCATCCAACAGCTGGAGCAACACATTTAAAACATCTGGGTGAGCTTTTTCAATTTCATCAAATAATACAACAGCATAAGGACGTCGACGTATTTTTTCTGTTAGCTGACCTCCTTCACTGTATCCTACATATCCGGGGGGACTACCTATGAGCTTTGAAACTGAGTGGGACTCCATAAATTCACTCATATCAAAGCGAGTTAGAGCTTTTTCATCATCAAATAATATTTCAGCAAGCGATTTTGCCAGCTCAGTTTTTCCGACACCGGTATTTCCCAAGAAAAGAAAAGAGCCAACCGGACGATCTTCATCCACCATTCCCATTTTTGACATTCGAATTACATCTGCGGTCCTACTGACAGCTTCGCTTTGTCCTTTAACTCGTCGCTCTAGTTGAAACTCTAGTTCCATTAATTTTTCCTGTTCTCCAGATAACATTTTTGTCACTGGAATTCCGGTCCACTTTGATACGACCTCAGCAATATCTTCGTTTTCTACTTCTAACTTTATGAAAGTATTGGTTAAGATATCCTGTGAAGAAAGCTCTATCTTTTTATCAAGTTCAGGAATATCATTGTATCGTATTCGTGCTGTTCCCTGAAGATTCCCTTCCCTTTCAAATCTGTCTGCATTATTTTGTATAATCTCCATTTTCTCTTTTAATTTATTTAATTGTTTTACTTTTACTTTTTCTTCCTCCCATTTAATTGTAAGAGTTGACAAAGTAGACTTTATTAATTTTATTTCTTTTTTGATTTCAATCATTCTCTCTTTAGACTTGAAATCTCTCTCTTTTTTTATAGCTTCTTTTTCAATTTCTAATTGCAAAAGATTTCGCCTGGCATTATCAATTGATTCAGGGGCTGAATTCATTTCCATACGAATTTTTGCGGCTGCCTCATCAACCAAATCAACTGCTTTATCAGGCAAAAAACGGTCTGATATATAACGATTGGATAAGCTTGCTGCTGAAATAAGAGCACTGTCTTTGATACGCAGGCCATGATGAATTTCATATTTATCTTTGATTCCCCGCAGGATAGTAACAGTATCTTCCACATTAGGTTCGGCAATATAAACTTGTTGAAACCTTCTCTCCAATGCAGCATCTTTTTCTATATATTTTTGATACTCATTCAATGTAGTAGCGCCAATCACCTTCATCCTGCCCTTTGCCAACTCTGGTTTAATCATGTTAGATACATCCATTTGCCCTTCCATAGCTCCGGCCCCTACAATTGTGTGAATCTCATCAATAAATACAATAATCTCTCCTTCGCTTTTGACTACCTTTTTTACAAAGTTTTTAAGTCTTTCTTCAAATTGCCCACGGAACATTGCACCAGCAATCATTGCGCTAAGATCAAGTCCGATAAGTCGACTCTTCTTTAAATTCTCTGGGACATCTCCTTCTATGATTCTACGTGCTAATCCCTCTGCAACTGTAGTTTTTCCAGTTCCCGGTTCACCAATCAAAACTGGATTGTTTTTTGTGCGCCTAGATAAAATTTGAATGATTCGTCTGATTTCATCTTCCCTCCCTATAACAGGGTCAATTTTTCCATCTCTAGCATGTTGTGTCAAATCAATTCCATATGCTTCCAATACATTTACGTTTTTTTCGGGATTTATTTGTTGTTTATTTTCCATAATATTTTCCTTTTTTTACTTTATCCAGCACAGATTGTACCAATATCGAATATCAGGAAATATTAAAACTTTTAACACTGTAAAGGCATATAAATATGTCATATAGGCAGATGTAATGCTAATAAATCATTTATATTTATAGTAATTATGTCATAGTTAAAAAAATCTAAAATGATGTAATTTCATGTAGTTTAAAACAGGATATTTTTAACCCTCTATATATTTGCGCCTGTAGCTCAATTGGTAGAGCAGTGGCCTCTTAAGCCATTGGTTGAAGGTTCAAGTCCTTCCAGGCGTACATAAAAAATACCTATTCGGTATCGACGAGAAAGCGGGATTTATTTCCCGCTTTTTCTTTATCCTGAACTTGTTAAACAATATGACATATTAGGACAATCTGACGTTATTTACTTATTACTGGTGTAATACCGATTTATTTGGGAAGCACTAACGCAAGGCGGGGTGAGAATGTGCGGGGTGGTGTGTCTTAGAATTTTACCCCATCCCCACTTTTTTGCAAAGAGGTGGTGCTACTTCAAAAGCACCATCTTCTTGGTCTGTACAAACTCCCCAGCACGGATCTGG